>Ga0126312_10003375_pt1 | contig 10779 bp, 18 predicted proteins | sample Plot104A_FD_92537 | JGI IMG/M metagenome (GOLD analysis project Ga0126312, IMG submission 92537) | Serpentine soil microbial communities from UC McLaughlin Reserve, CA, USA - Plot104A | ecosystem: Environmental > Terrestrial > Soil > Grasslands | place: USA: UC McLaughlin Reserve, Lake County...
AAGTACTTATATTTGAGCGGGGGTCGCCTAGCCTGGTAGGGCGTGGGATTGCTAATCCCATGTTCGAAAGAACTCGTGGGTTCGAATCCCACTCCCCGCGCTTCAAATGGGGGTTCTAAGGGAAACAATATTTACGTGAAAAGCCAAGTCATTTCGGAGAAAATATTTTATAAAAAGGAAATGACTCTGCAAAATTCACAGATATCAACAAAGGTAGTAGCATCAGATAGTAGTAACCATGTAGAATTAGAGAGAAAGATAGATTCTGTAACAAACGGATTATCAAAACCATATTTTAACAAGATTTTAAAAGAATTATTGCAAAAGAATCTAGAAAACGCCAATATTATTTGTGATTATATTATTGCAGAACAAACAGAAATAAACATAAAAAATTCTACAAAAGAAGGGAAAATAAAAATTCTTGTTTGGCTATCAAATCATTTCCAAGATAAAAAATCTTATAGAAATATGATAAAGCATGATATTCTAGAATATCTAAATACACTCAGAAAGTCTCCTATTGAAGATCTGACACAGAAATGGATTGGTAGTTATAATGGACGGCAGATGATTTTAAATAAATTTTTTAAATGGTTATACAATCCTCATCAACCAGATCATAAAGAGAGAGAAACTCCTGCATGTATGCAAGGAGTAAAAAAATTGTCTAGAAAGAACAATACTTCTTACAAACCTGATGATATTTGGGAATCACGAGATCATGCTATCTTTTTGAAATACTGTCCATTAAAAAGAGATCGGTGTTATCATGCAATGGCTATAGACATGTCTGCAAGACCTCATGAAATTTTAAATCTTCGTATTAAGGATATTAAATTTCATGTTAATGATGAAGGAATCCAATATGCCGAAGTTAGAATTACCAATGGGAAAACTGGTTCAAGAACTGTTCCTTTGATCGACTCTCTGCCATATTTGAAAGAGTATATATCATCATCATTATCTTCATCTGATGAAAATCATCCAACTAGTTCAAATCCTAATTCCTGGCTTTTTGTCTCGACTGGCAATAACCATGGTTCTAAATTAACCTATGATGGTTTAGCAAGTCGCTATGAATATTATAGAAGACGATACTTTCCTTCTTTAATAGAAGATGAAACTATTCCAGAATGTGATAAAGCATTGATAAGAAATATGCTTACAAAACCTTGGAACTTGTATGTATTTAGACATTCAGCCTTAACTGAAAAAAGTCAATTTCTAACAGAGGCAATATTACGATCTCATGCAGGATGGACAATGTCAAGTAAAATGCCACAAGTCTACATTCATCTAAATAATGAACCTTCAAAAATATTATTACAAAAAAGAGGAATCATAAAAACAGAAGATAAAGAAACATCATCTTTACAATCAAAGCAATGCCCTAATTGTTTTGAACCTAATAAGCCTGATGGCAAATTCTGTATAAAGTGTAAAATGGTATTATCTTATAATGAATATAATGAAACTATTGAAGGAAAACAAAGAAGAGAAAATGAGATTTTAAAATTAAAGAGTGACTATGAAAATGGTATGCAAAACCTTCGAGAAGAAATGAATGAAAAATTTAACAGTATATTATCTCTCATAAGTAATAATCCTAAATTAGTTAATGTGAAAAGTGATATTCTAGAAAAAATTATTTAAAGTTTTTTCATTGATTTATATATGTATTTTTAAAGATATAAAATTTTTTTATATGTATTGAAAATTTTGAAAAAAATTATAAGTAGAAATCAAAATTTTTATAAAATTCTTAAGAGAAGAAAATTCATATTTTCCTTCAAGGAATTATTAGTCGTGAATTTATTAGGATTATTAGGTATGAGAAATTTATCAAATATCTCTAACATTTCAAAATCGTCAAGTAGAAACCAAGTATGTAAAGGAATTTCTTTATCCTATGATATTTGGTTACAAATTGACAAAGATAAAGGTGACATATCTAGAAGCAGATTTATCCAAAGATTAATTGAAAAAGCATATTCTATTACAGGAGACTATAGAGATGAGCAATAACAATCAAAGAATTAGTTCACATGATCAGCGTCCGGGGGGACAAGCATCATGTGAACTATTCGCTCATAAAAATCCATTGGAGATGGAAATTGATGAGGATGAATAATAATAACGAGTTGCTGGATAAAACTTTTACTATAGATAACTCATTACAAGGTAAAATTATTTGCTATGCTAGGAATTGTAATAGAATTGCTGTTTCAACTTTAATTCTAACTGCAGGTTCCAAACAAATACCAATACATGTTTGCGCAGATTGTAAATCCAAGTTTGAATGATAAAAAATAAATGACTAAAAAAGTGAATATTAATGAAAGAAAATAACAATACCTCAATTTATTCAAATTATAAAATAATATACAATACTCCTATGATTGTAACTGTATTATCTACCAATAAAAGTGGATATCTTATCAAAGCCACCTCATCGGCTCAGATTACTACTACTACTACTACTACTACTAATAATAATAATAATAATAATAATAAATATTTTCTTAAATTAAGAGGGATATCCCAGGGAGATCCCATGGAGGGATTCCCACAGTACACTGGAGGTATAGAGAAAAATGATGAAAGAGTATAATGTAGATCTCCACGTCAGAATTCCTATTCCTTTAGATAAGAAGATTGTATCTTATTGTAATAACCTTAGAAAAAGAAGTAAAGCAGAAGGAATAAAGGAATTATTAGAAATAGCATTATTTACTGTTGAAAATTGGACTTTACTCAAAAAGGATCCTGACCGGATTGAAGAACTTCATAAACAATTCAAAGAAGGAGAATTAGTAGACTCTATCCAAAGTATGGATCAACGAGATTTCGAAATAATGTTTGACATTTTCAAAACTGAGCACAAGGCAAGATATGGCTCTAAATCCAACGGTTTGATTTCATCTATAGACAATTCCCTTGGAAGTAGTAGTATATAGACGGTGAAATTTATTTATGTGTTGGATTATTCCTTCAACTTCTTTAACTAGAAGAGATAAAAAGTTTGAAGAAAAATGTAAAGATGATGCTATAAATAAGAGTATTCCTATCCTAGATGAAACTGATCCTAAATATTTTCAATGTATAGAAGAAAATCTTCCTATTCCAATCATAATAGAAGAGTCTAAAAAGATAAGAGAAAGACGAAAATATTCCAAAGAAATTGGTATAGTAGAATATATTAGTGTTATGTCTAAGGAACATGAACAAATATCAAAAAATCAGGTTATAGTTGTTGCACAAAAAAAGAGAAAAAAAAAACTCCAATAAGAATTAAAATAATTGGAGAACCCAATATAGAAATATATATAGAATGTTAAAACTTTCTGGTAAAGAAAAATACATACTTTTATATCTTATTACTAATTGTGAAATTTATCAATTAAATGAGAATGAAGCATTACAATATATTAAAAATAAGTTCTCAAAATCAATATCAAGAAGAGCATATTACAATTACAAAAATCGAATGTATAAAGATCATGGCAAAAATGCACCATTCTTTGGATTATTTAGACTTCATTCGCCTAAGCAAAGATCTAAAGATATGGCTAGTCTTTCACTTATTTCTCATAGAGGATGTATTATTAGAGATGGATTAACTAATGCAAATATTAGTTACGAAGAATTCTCTAAATTGGCTGATCATAAACTTTCTGTTAAAAAAATGTATGAAAAAGCAGGATTGATTATCAAACAAAGTGAAGGTTTAGTAGCAAAAATGAATTCAAAAAGAGAAATTACTAATAAAAACTCTAAAGCCATACCTAAAAATGCAACAATACGAGAAGAATATGTAAGATGTGGGAAAGATTTATGTCTCAAATGTGTACATGGCCCTTACTATTATGCATATTGGAGAGATAAAAGTAGAAAACTAAAAAAGAAATACATTGGAAGAAATAATCCAAGTGAAAGAACAGGAAAAGAAATACAAGATAATAATCATAACAATGTTTTAGAGAGTATCCTTAGAAATAAACAGAATGATTTAGAAGCAGTTTCTAATAATGAAGCGTTTCCAGCATCCCTCTAACCTCTTGTCTTTTTTGACTTGCACTTTTACGATAAATCTTATGTAACAAATATAATAGATTATACTATATTGTTGCTATCTATATACTTATATATTTTTTAAAATAGTTTTCTGGAAAAGTAATAATAATTCAACTCATTTCTTGCTTTTGAAGGTTTTATATAATAGAATAATAAAGAGAATATATGAATTCTGATATAGATAATCGCCTTACCAAATTAGAAAAAGAATTGGATCAACAGATTGACCATGATTATTCTGTAATGTTAAAGAGGTTTAATAATTGGTATGAAAACAAAATAAAATGACTAGAACATATCATGAAAATAGAATAACATTTTATTTAGATAAATTAGAAGAGGCTATTAAATTCAAGAATTATCCTGAAGCAATGTATTATGACATAATGGCAAAATTCCATAGAAATGCATTAGCATATTATAATGAATAATAATTTCATCTAAATGGCTAATAGCATTCTATAAAAAGTAGAATTTATCCCAATAAACTCATATATGAAATAGTATGAAAGCCATGACAATAAGATAGAAAAACTATGATTACTAAAGAAAGTAAATACCATGTCTTAAAAGGCTATTAAATCTATCATAACTATGTAAAAGAACATGAAGCATTAAACGGTCTAACACTAGCAGACAAATGCGGTATTAAAATTGAAGGTCAAAATAAATGGATAACACTAATACAAAATGCACATTACAGTAATTAACATTCTTTTTGTTGCTTTTCCCATTCTTGACATAATGTCTTAAATTCCTTAAATCTAGTATTATCATTTTTAAGGTCTGGATAGTGGTTGAAAATTTCTTTATAATCGTCTAACATGGTTGGTTTATAATAATCTAAAAGCGATGGCATTGTTATTTTTTTATCCCTAATTAAAAGTGAAAAAAATTCCCATACATTAAGGTATTGGATATATCTATCTTTAAGTTCCTCTAAATTCTTGCCTTTTTCAGCCTCTAAAATTCTATTTTCTACATCGTGTAATCTATTTTCTAAACTATCAGCAATTTTAATTTGTTCTGTTTCTTTCAATCTAGAATATGACTTATAAAATGTTACTGCTGATACAATTACGCCACTTACCGCTGCTAGAGATGAAATCATAATCCAAGTATCATTAGGTAGATACATAAATAAAGTTATTATGGTATTTCATCATCCGATTTTTCAACATCAACATAAATACCATCTTCTTCTAATCTTTTTCTTCTAATAACCCTTTTTGCAAGGCTGTCTCTGGCAGCATATCTATAAGGGGTAGGCTTTGTCTTGTATTTAGTTTTACTAATTGTTATAAAATTTCCTTCACTGTCTTTTTCTTTTTCTTCAAAAATATATTCATTTTTTGATACCTTTTTAACTAAATAATAAATTTTTTCTTCGTCATCATATTCTAGTTCTTCCTTCAAAATTAGACAGGTACTAGAATTATGATGTGTTTATAAAGTTTTTACAGTTATGTATGTCTCTTTAATTTACACCATTAGGAAGCAACCGATAAGTTTACAGAACCCAAAATATACTAGGTTAAATATTTGATTTTTGAATATATTGCTATGACTTCTAATAATAATATAAAAGAAAATAATTTTACAAGAGTTGCAAACCTCAAAGATTTTCAAGAAGGAACTCTTAAGAAAGTAGAAGTCAAAGGAAAGTCAATAGTTTTAGCAATGGTAAATGGACAAATACATGCTATAAATTCTATTTGTTCTCACCAAAGTGGGCCATTAGAACAAGGAACGTTAGATGGATATAATTTGAAATGTCCATGGCATTATGCTGTATTTGATGTTAGAAATGGTGAAGTATCAGACAAGACAGTTTGGGCAACAGATCAAGAATCATATGAAGTAAAGAAAGATGATAAAACAGGAGATATACTTTTAAAAATATAATAATTAATTAAAATTTGTTATTGGCAAGTGTTTGTAGTTCTAATATCTCAATAATGTATATTACATCATGACAATAGAATATTATTACTGTTTAATTCAAGCCATTTAATTTTTTTCTCATATTCAGGTTCAAATTGTTTCAAAAACCTCCAAAAATGATGTGAATGACCTTGAATCTTTAGGTGACATAATTCATGGATAATTATGTAATCTATTATTTCTTCTGGTGTTTTTACAAGATTAGTATTCAAAACAATTACACATTTCTTTGTTAAACTTCCCCATCTATTTTTTAAAAACTTTATTCTATAATTTTTGGGACTAACACCTATCTCATGACTATATCTTTGAATCTTATTAATAAAGATGATATCTGCTTGTTTCTCAATCCATTTGTTATACAATATTTTTATTTGTTCTCTAAGTTTACTTTGAGAATAATTTTTAGTAGTATTTTTTTCTTTATAGAAAGTGATTACAAAAGTATCATCCTTAAATTCTATTTTATCTCTATTATTATCATTCTTATTACCAAGATATTGAAAAAGAATATGATCCAAATAGAAAATTTTAGTTTGTTAGTTGGTGTTAACAAAATAATTAATACCTATTTGTTCAGAATTAGGAATCAGTTTAATCTACTTCCTTGAAAATGTATTCTTTTAACCCTGAGTTTAGTAGAAGAAGAAGATGATTTAATTAATTTTAAAATTAAGATAATTTTGTTGCTGCTGTATTTGTTAATGTAGTTTATTACTCTACTGTTAAAATCCCTGTCATATATGGATGTACCATGCAATAATACTGATGTGATCCAGCATCAATATTAGAAGTATCTATTTCAGTTGAATCGCCACCATTTATTATACTGGTATCAAATATCTTGCCAGAATTTGGATCTGATCCACTTTCACCATTGGTTACAGTATGAGGCATAGTATCTGCATTGTCAACAAATATTTTATCACCTTTATTGACTGTTAGTTCATTTGGATCAAAGTTTGGATTTCCATGTATTGACGAACCTTCAAGGATTGTCAATGTAATATCTGATATGACTTGTTGGGGTTTCTGTAGTTCAGTTGATTCAGAAATATTATTTGCTTGTCGTTGCGTTGTTACTTTATCAGAGACATTTAATTGCATATCATTTTGTAAATTAACAAGTTCATTTCCTTTTTGCAAATATGAATCCGCAGATAATTGAAGTTCATTGTTATTATTATTTGATAATTTTATAGAATTAAAAATATGCTTTCTGTTTTCTAAGACATTACTTTGATCAAAAGAATATGGGGTACCAATAAAAATAAAAGAATAAAGTTTTTTATCATAAGGAATGAACAGTGATTCCAAGACTAGGCTTGATGTATCTTTAACCGGGTCTCCTACTAAGAAAATTGCCGATACGACGTTATTACCATTTATTTGTTTAGCATCAGTAATTTCGAAGATTTGCCAGTTTGAAAAACCATTTTTACCAGTATTTTGAGTAAGTTGTTCTATTATACGTTCAGTGATTTGTTTACTTAAATCTGTTACTGATAAGGATTTAAGAGATAGAGGAATTTCACCAAAAATTACTATACCGTTATCATAATTTGAATAATTGGCAAAGACTGTCTTAATACTTGTTGTATTAACATTTGCAGGGACAATTAATCCTGGTATATTCATAAATCTATTTCCTTCAACAACTTTCCAATTTTCAGGATATTCTAAACTAAAATCATATATTGGACTAGTATACTCTAACCATTTTTGAGTATCTTTATTTTCTTGTTTAGAGTTGTTTGATGAAGGAATTATTTTTTCCTGATCTGATAACATAAGTGATTTGGATCGATTATGATCCTCACCAATGGACTGTGATGTTAAATTTTCTACCAAACTCTTATTAGAATTATCAGGTAATAATAATTGTTTACCGTTAGAATATTCCTTTCCTTTAATTGTTGCTAATGGTTTTCTTTCTTCTTTTATTACTTGAGCGTTCTCTATATATTCTTCAGAACCATCAGGATTGTTCCATTGTAAGGCAACTTCGTAATATGTCATTCCTTTTGTTGTATTTTTATCTATACTTTCTGAAAAAGGAGCCTTTTGACCTGGATTTAACTTATTTATATCAATATACGCAAAATCTGTTCCTACCATATTTTCATTGCTATCATAAAAAGTAAAAATAATTTTTATCAATTCTGCAGTTCCATTACCTATATTTTTTACTTGCCCAACTATGTCATCGAAAGCAGAATCATTTCTTTCGATATATTTATTGCTAGTTAGTATTATTTTTGTTTGTCCTAAATTTTGTTCAAAGGTTGTCTCTTCTGCTGATTGTACATATATTATATCTGTTTTGAATATATCTATTCCAATTATTCCAACAAAGAATAAGAAGATAATATTAGCAAAAATTATCATATTAAGCAAATTTAGTATATTTCAAAACTGAAATAAGTTATTAATTAAGTTTATTATTTTATCAAATTATGAATAAGTTATAAAGATCAAGTATAAGATAGTTTAACTCTCAAAATAATAATAGAGAAAAATTTATGATAATAATATTATTTCTTTATTGTTTAGTTATGATACAAGTTTAGTGTCTATTAAAGTAAAAATTAGTAATAAAGTAATTTAACAATTTATTCCTTCAAAATTTGGTTTTGAAATTTTAATACTATTTGCTATTTCCTCAACGAATGGAGCATATTTATCAAATTTTTCTTGATCATCTGTTTCTAACTCTATTTGATATACCTTATCATATGCAAGGATATTTACATCCGTAAAATAAGTTTTAGATCCTTCAAACTCCTCACTATAGGCTAGTTTTTGAGCAGGAAAGCCTTCTACCTGTATAACATTATCTTGTATAACATCAGTTTTTATTTCATCTCCCCACTCAGGCGGTGCAAAGATATCAGATACATATTCAATTGTTTTTTCTCGGTAATTTGAAATATCCCAAACCCTAAGATAAATTTGGTTAAAAATATCATCGGGGTCGGGAGAAATAGTAGCAAATGATCTTAGTTTTTCAGTTTTAAGGTCACTATTTTCAACTTCCCATTCTTCATTGTATTGAATTGATACACCACATTTTTCATTTGTGTATTCTATAGCAAAAGCGTGATTTCCTATTGTAAGCAAAATGATGGATGTAATAGCCGTTGTAAATCCTAAAAGCACAATTGAGTTTTGTACTTTATTTATCTAACCAATAAAATATTTATCCAAGTTATTAAACTTTCTGCTATAAAAATCAAATATAATAAAGTTATATAACAATCGATAATCTTTAATATTTTCCTCATTTAAAACATATGATGTTAACATCACGACTTAAAATAATCATTTTAACTGCCATCGCTACGCTTGCTCTTCTCTCTTTACCAAGTACCATGTTGAATGAATTACAAATTGATGCAACTACAGACTGTGATTCTTCTTATCCCGATGCATGTATACCTGCTTATCCACCAGATCTAAATTGCGGGATATATCTGACAAACGTTTTCAAGTTTTATATCCTGACCCTCACGGCTTCGATCGTGATGGAGATGGTATAGGTTGTGAATCGTAACTATTAACAGTAATTGATTCAATGATAATAAATGCATCAATATCTCTAGACTCTGAATACTTTCTTTTTGAAAGTTCCAAATTGATTAGTAATAAATTCAGATTTCTTATGATAATTTTCAAAGCGATTAAATTCTTTTCCATGCAATATTTTATGTTGAGTTTTAGTCATTCCTTCTAGGTTTTCTATTCTATTATCAAGTTTGTTTCCATTTACATGATGAATTACTCCATCTGATAGTAAACAGCACTTATAATATTCTTCATACACCAACCTATGTTCTGCAACATAACCTTTACTATCTGCAAAATGATGATCTGGTTTAAGAATATGTTTATATTTATCAATATAAAATCTACCTTTTAATCCTGTTTTTCCTCTATTGTTATGTCCTTCAATATACTTTGAACTTCTACCCCATTTATCATATTTGGGTTTGATTTTTTCACACCCACATGCACATTCAATATATTCTTGTTGTAGTTTCTTTGATGATTTTATTTCATCTTGAGTTTTGCCATAAAAAGGATTGTTCACTCCTCTGTTTTGATGTCCGTTAATGAACTTCATAACTTTACCTTTCTCATTGTATTTTGATCTAGTAAATCCACAACCACATTCACAATATATAAAATCCCAATAGTTACCAGTACTGAATTGCATAATTCTATCTTCTACTGTTTTTGGTCGTGGTCTTAATTCAACAATATCATGACACTGCCTACAAACTGCAAATAAATTTGGTAACAATAGAATTACTCAACTTATTTTTCACTTCATCTCTCTTTCCAAAAGGAACTTCATAATATACTAACAAGTCAATTAGACCAGTTTTAGGATCTCTATCCCTTTGAGAACCATGAACCTTACCACCATACTCCGTAACAATATCAGACAAAATCTCATATTTCTGTTGAATTTCTGCTATTGAACCTTGCAAGTATTCAAAGGAATTAGACATTTTTGGTTTAGGTAGTTGTTGATTTGCAAAAGTAGAAGCATATGGTGTTCGTTTTTTAGCATAAGGATTGAAATAACGAGGTTTTTGTGCTGTTGATGGTGGAATTATTCCGTCTGTTCCTATTGTTGGAGTAGTTCCTGAATATTTGTTGCCTTTATTAGGACAAATATGTTTCTTTTTTGTAAATACTTCCCAATATTCATTTACTGAAGTATTCCAGTAAATCTGAATACCACAACCATAT
>Ga0126312_10003376_pt1 | contig 10777 bp, 14 predicted proteins | sample Plot104A_FD_92537 | JGI IMG/M metagenome (GOLD analysis project Ga0126312, IMG submission 92537) | Serpentine soil microbial communities from UC McLaughlin Reserve, CA, USA - Plot104A | ecosystem: Environmental > Terrestrial > Soil > Grasslands | place: USA: UC McLaughlin Reserve, Lake County...
TGGCCCCACCACGCCTCGCTCACCCACGAGCAGTCCTACTACAAGTGGCTCGAGCGCTCGTGGCGCGGCGGGCTGCGGATCTTCACCAACCTGCTCGTCGAGAACGAGGTCCTGTGCGAGCTGTACCCGCTCAAGAGCGAACACGCCGTCAGGACCGGCTGCAACGAGATGGCGAGCGCGCGCCTCCAGGCGCGGCGCATGCACCAGCTCCAAGACTACATCGACGCCCAGTTCGGCGGCCCCGGCAAGGCGGAGGCGTGGCGGGTGATCAACCGCGGCAAGCTCGCCGTGGTCATGGGCATGGAGACCTCGAAGCCCTTCAATTGCGGGCGGCGCGTTGGCGCCGGGCCAACCTGCACAAGGACGGAGGTGACTCGCCAGATAGACGCCTTCCACCGCATCGGCGTCCGTCAGCTCGAGCTCGTCAACAAGTTCGACAACGGGTTCACCGGCGTGGCCGGCGACTCAGGGGACACGGGCGCCGCCACCAACGCCGGCAACTTCTACGACACCGGCAGCTTCTGGGACATGGACAAGTGCGATCCGCCACGATTTCCTGAGGGGGACAAGCCCACGTACGCCGACCGCGCGCCGACCGCCGTCTACCACAACGATGACGCGCTCGTGGGCAACGGCCTCAAATTACGGTTGCCGTCCACCTTGCCCTCCCCGCCGGCCTATCCGCCCCCGCCGATCTGCAACCAGCTCGAGTTCTCAGACCTCGGCCAGCATGCGCTGAACCGGATCATGGCCAAGGGCATGATCTTCGATCCCGACCACATGGGCGTTTACGCGCGGCGGGACGTCCTGCGGGAGCTCGAGGGGCGGCGGTACTCTGGGGTCGTCTCGTCGCACAGCTGGAGCGCCGATGACGCGATGCCGCGCATCTACAGGCTGGGCGGTGCGGTGACGCCGTACGCCGGCGACTCGAAGGGCTTCGTCCGGGAGTGGCGGCGAATCCGCGCCATGCACCAGGGCCCGTACTACTTCGGGTTCGGCTACGGGGAGGACATGAACGGCTTCGGTTCGCAGGGCGGTCCGCGCCGGGGCCCGAACCCGGTTACGTATCCGTTCCGCTCGTTCGACGGTCGGGTGACGTTCGACAAGCAGCGCTCGGGAACCCGCGTCTATGACATCAACCGCGACGGCGTTGCGCACTACGGCCTCTATCCGGACTGGATCGAGGACACTCGGAAGGTCGCGGGCCGCGACGGTCCGACGCTCATGCGCGAAATGGGCCGCGGCGCGGAGGCCTACCTGCGGCTGTGGGCGCGCGCAGGCGTCGACGCACCGCTAGCGGGGCGCCCCCGCAAGCGCCCCGTCGTCGCCCGTCGCCCTCTGCCCCGGCTCAGGCCGGGAACGGCTCCTGCGCCCGCGAGCCCATCATGTAGCTCTCCTCCGGCTCGAGCATCGGGCGCATCTGCTCGCGCAGCTCCTCGACCGAGTCCTGGTGCCCGTGCACCGAGCGCGAGTGCTCGGCGGCGGCCTGGAGCACCTCGTTCTCGTCACCCGATGATGGTGAGGCTGCAGTTGGACTCGCTCGGGAAGCGCCGGCAGTCGGCAATGACGCGTTCCATAGCTTCTCCTCTCTTCGACTGGGTCCACACTACTCGGGCGCGACGGGCGGGTCAACGCCTCCGGCGGACGGGCGGTCGGGTGCCGCGGGCTAGTACCCGCCCCCCGAGGAGCCGCCGCCGACGGTCGCGCCGCTGCCTCCATCCGGTGGCGTCGTGCCTCCGTCCGATGGCGCGCCTCCGGAGGGGTCCGCCTGCCCATCGGTCGGTTCCTGCTGCTCCTCGCCCTCCGGAGCCTGGCTCTCGTCGGTCTGGTCGCCGCAGTACGGGAGCGTCGGGTCCTCCTCGCAACGCTGCTGGCACTCGGAGCGGCTCGGATCGGACTCGCAGTCGCCCGAGGGCGGCTCTCCGTTCTCCTCGACGGGCGGCGGGTCGGGGCTCGGCCGGTAGCACGCCCCCTGCGGGTCCTTGTAGTCGCAGGGCGGCGGCGGCTCGCAGTTGGGAGGACAGTTGATGCACCTCGCATCGGTCTCGAGCTCGACGGGCTCGGCCAGCGGGTTTCCGCACCGACAGCGGACGACCGGCTTCCCATCCTCGTCGACGAGCACCGCCGTGCCCTGCGCCATGATCGCCTGGTAGGGGTTGACCTTCCCGTCGCTGTACGCGTGGTTGGTCACCTGGGTGTCGCGCGTGAGGTTGACCGGTCGAAGCTTCCGGATGTAAGCGGTGACGGCCTCGCGGGTCGGCTCGACCTCGAGGGTCTCCGCCCAGGTGCGCAGCCGCTCGGGGTTGGCGAGCAGGGAGCGGATCAGCTTCTCGCGGTCGCACACGCGGTTCGAGCCGCTGCCGCCGAACGTGCCCTCTTCGAGCCCGTCGGCCCACCCTCAGAGGGCGAACCGGTTCCCGAGCCTCCGCCCTCGGGGCGGCGCCGCTCCCTCGCCGCCTCCGCCGCCTTCGTCCCCACCGCCTTCGCCACCGCCGCCTGCCCCCTGGAGGAGAGCGGCCCTCGCGCGCGCGTCGGCCGGAGGCGTGAACGCGCCCGGGCCGACCTGCGCGGCCTTCTGGAAGCGGACGACCTGCGCCTCGACCTTGCGGACCTCGGGAAGCACCACGGCGACCAGGATCACCACGATGACGACGATCACCGCGAGGACGCCGGCGAGGAAGGGCCAGATCAGTCGTCGCCGTCGTCCCTCGATCGTCTACTCCCTTCCGCTTGCACGTCGAGTAGTCTCCGAACGCGCGCTCAGCTTGTAAAGGGAGCTGCTAAGCCGCGGTCGAGCGGATGGAGTAGACCGTCTCCCCGCGGAACTTGCGCTGGTCGGTGTCCCACGGGAAGTAGATCACCCACTCGAGCGCGACCCGCTCGCCCACGCTCGTGAGGCCGGCGAACGGACGCGCGAGGGTCGCCGTCATGTCGGCCACGTCGAGGACGCCCTGCGGTCCGATCACGAGCGCCTGCGGGGTCCACTGCATGCCCTCGAACGAGGGAATGAAGGCCTGGGTGTAGAACTCGCGAGCGCCGTCGAGGCCGGTGAACCGCTCGCCGGTCTGCTTGACCTCCATCGTGCAGTCGTCGACCAACGCCGTGAGCGATAGCTCGAGCGCTCGCTCGCCCTCCTCCTCGGAGTGCGGGACGAACAGCTTCTGCTCCTCGGTGACGTGCAGGAGCCACAGCGCCTTGATCTCCTCGTAGAGGTCCTCGGTGATCGTCCGCTCGAGCGGCTCGAAACGTGGATCGTCGGTCTTCGACCTCGCTTCCTCTGGCTGACCGTGCGAAGAATACGTCGGGGCGGGGACGGTCGTGCCCGCGTAGGTGGCGTAGGCTGTCGCTCATGTGCCGAAACATTCGAACCCTTCATAACTTCGATCCCGCGGCAACCGCCGAGGAGATCCGCGCCGCCGCGCTCCAGTACGTGCGCAAGATCAGCGGCTCGACGCGACCGTCGCAGGCGAACGCCGTGGCGTTCGAGCGCGCGGTGGAGGAGGTCGCCGACGCCTCGACGCGCCTGCTGCGCGACCTGGTCACCTCGGCGCCGCCGAAGGACCGCGAGCGCGAGGCGGCGAGGGCTCGCGCCCGCAGCGCGCAGCGGTACGCCGCCTAGCCGTCGCGGCGGCTCGCTCGCGGTGCAGCTACCCCGAGCGTGAGCGCCTTCTTCTTCCGCGACGACGACAGGTTCGTCGCGACGGAGCTCACGCGCGGGCCGTGGAGCGCCGGGCACCAGCACGCCGGGCCGCCCGCCGCTCTGCTCGCGCGCGCGATCGAGGCGGTGCCCGCCGCCCACGAGATGCAGGTCGCGCGCATCACGTTCGACATCGTGCGCCCCATCCCGATCGAGCCGCTGCGGACCTCCGCTCGGGTCGTGAGGGGTGGCCGGAGCACCGAGCTCCTCGAGGGCACCCTCGCCAACGACCACGAGGAGCTCATGCGCGCCTCGGCGTGGCGGATCCGCACCGGTCACGTCGAGCTCGACCACGACGCTCCGGCCGCTCGCGCGCCTCGACCACCGGCGCCCGCGGAGAGCGATGACACGCCGTTCTTCGACTTCGGGTGGGAGACGGGCTACCACACGGCGATGGACGCGCGCCTGGCGGGCGGCAGCTTCCACGCCCCCGGACCGGCAACCGTGTGGCTGAGGATGCGGCAGCCGCTCGTGGGCGACGAGGAGCCGTCCCCGCTCACCCGCGTGCTCGTCGCGGCGGACAGCGGCAATGGCGTCAGCTGGACGCTCGCGCTATCGCGCTTCCTTTTCGTGAACGTCGATCTCAGCGTCCATCTCCACCGGCTCCCGCACGGGGAGTGGGTGTGCCTCGACGCGGCGACTAGTCCGCAAAGCACGGGGATCGGGCTGGCCGACACGGCGCTGTGGGACGAGCGGGGGCCGATCGGCCGCTCGCTCCAGACGCTGCTCATCGATCGCCGTCGCGCCTGAGAAGGGGCGGTCGCCGGCCTCGGTCGCCGGCGCCCGGCTCCTCGCCGGGAGACTTGCGCGGCGGCGCACCGCGCGTTACGTTCGACGCGTAGACCAAAGGAGGAAGTCTTGTCAACAACCACCTCCGACGTGGAACTCAAGGGCCGCCATCGCACGATGTGGGCATCGGGCGACTACCCGTCGATGGTCGAGACCTTCCTGCTCCCGCTCGGGCCGCGGCTCGTCGACGCGTGCGGGATCGGGCCGGGCATGCGCGTCCTCGACGTGGCCGCGGGCACCGGCAACGCGGCGATCCCCGCGGCCGAGCGCGGCGCGGAGATCACGGCCAGCGACCTGACGCCCGAGCTGCTCGAGGCGGGGCGTCGGGCGGAGGCCGCCCGCGTCGAGCTCGAGTGGGTCGAGGGCGATGCCGAGCGGCTCCCGTTCGACGACGAGTCGTTCGATGTCGTCATGTCGTCGATCGGGGCGATGTTCGCCCCTCACCACGAGCCCGTGGCCGACGAGCTCTTCCGGACGTGCCGCGCGGAGGGCACGATCGGGCTCCTGGGCTGGACGCCTGAAGGCATGATCGGCGCCCTCTTCCGCACGATGGGGCCGTTCGCGCCGGCGCCTCCGCCCGGCGCCAAGCCGCCTCCGCTGTGGGGCAACGAGGACCACGTGCGCGAGCTGTTCGGCGACCGCGTCGAGTGGCGGACCTTCGAGCGTGAGATGCTCGACGTGACGGCGTTCGAGCGCCCGCACGACTATGGCGAGCACTTCAAGGAGCGCTATGGCCCGACCATCGTCGCACGGGCCAATGCGCAGCGCGACGGGCGCGAGGCCGAGTTCGAAGAGGCGCTCGAGCGCTTCTGCGAGGAGTGGAACATCGGCACGCCCGACGACGCGCGCTTCGAGCAGGAGTACCTGCTCGCGGTGGGCATCCGCAGGTGATCGGCCGGCCGGGCGACCAGCACTCGTGAGAGGGGGCCGCTTGGGGTAGTCTCGTTCGCCCCCATAACCAAGCTCGCTCCCGGCGCCGATCCGAGGCTCGCGCGCCTCGCCGAGCTTCTCGACGCGCATCGCTGGGCGGCGGAGCTCGTCGATGCGCGCTGGCGACTCGTGTGGGTCTCCGAGGAGCTCCAGACGCTGTACGGCTCGGAGGACTATGCCGAGCTCGGCCTCGGCGCGCACCTGCTCGAGGCGCGGGTGCGCGGACCCACCCTCAAGCCGGCCGATCGAGAGCTGTGGCTGCGGACGAACCTGCCGCCGATGGTCGACGAGACCGAAGGCGGCAAGCAGGCGATAGCCGGGATGCTCTCCCCAGGTCTATCGCGTGTGGTGGATGAGATCGAGCCGGCGACTCCCCCGCCGTCGTGGGCCTCGAGCTTCGAGTTCCACCGCGGCGACTTCTCCGGACGCATCAACTACATCGCCCAGCGGGTCCGGCACGAGGACGGACGGCCGCTCGGCTATCTCTTCCTCTACAACCCCGACGTACCGGGGAGCGTCCAGACGTTGATGCTGCGCGGGGATCGACCCATGTACGAGCGCATGGCCGCGCTCGTCGAGCCGCGCACGCGCCCGGGGGCGATCCTCTTCGGCGACCTCGAGGCCTCGGGGACGCTGTCCCGGCAGCTTCCGAGCGTGGCCTACTTCCGCCTGATCCGTGCGCTTCGAGGCGAGCTCGAGTCGGAAGTCGGAAGGCGCGGCGGCATCCTCGGCAAGCACGCCGGCGACGGCGTGACGGCGTTCTTCCTCTCCGAGCAGCTCGGCTCCGACGCGGAGGCCGCGCTCGAGACGGCGCTTGCCTTCCCCCGCCTGACCGAGGAGACGGCGAGTGCCCTGAGCGCCGACGACCTTCCGGTCAAGCCCCGGGACATCCGTCTGAACGTCGGGGCGCATTTGGGGCGCCACCGTCTTCGTCGGCCAGATCGCCGCCGAGGGCCGGCTCGAGGTGACCGCCGGGGACGAGGTGAACGAGGCCGCTCGGATTCAGCAGTCGGCGCGCCACGGGCGCGTGTTGGGCTCGAAGGCGCTGCTCGAGCGCCTGACCGTGGATGGCCCGACGGAGATGGGGATCGATCCGGCCCGACTCGAATACGAGCCGCTCGAAAGCCTCGAGGGGGTGACCGAGAAGGCGATCCGCGACGCCGGGCACCTGGCGGTCGTCGACCTCCACGAGCACCTCGGGCGAGCGGCCCTCGCCTGAGGCCGCCGGAAGCGCTCCGGGCGAGCCGGCGGTGACGTCAGGCGCCCGGCTTTACGACCATGAGGAAGACGGCGAGCACGATGAGGAAGCCGGCGAGGCCGCCCGCGACGCCCTCGCGCCGGGCCCGGCGCTGGTAGTCGTCGGACAGCGTCGCCTCGGTGCCCTCGGAGACGGCGAGCTCTTGCTCGACCATGGGCGCGAGCCTGCGGTCAGCGGGGATGAAGTACCCGCCGATTAGCCCGCCCAGGACGATCACGATCGCCAGCGTGGCGCTGATCCAGAGGTCGCCGAAGCTCCATGGCCCCGCGATCACCTGGTAGACGCCAGTGATGAGCACGACCACGAGCGCCGGCGTCGCGAACCGGGTGTTGAGCGCCAGCTGCACGCGATGGACGTACGGAAGGTGGCGGTTGCTGAGCTTCAGCGCCACCGGGAACATCAGCGACTCGGCGAAGGTCGAGCCGAACCCGACGACCACGGCCGTGATGTGCAGGAAGACGGACAGGCTGTAGAGCGTTATCGCGCCGATGACCACGGGCACCTTCTCTCCTTTCGAGGGGTTCGCATCCTACGACGGGCGCGCGTAGGTCCCCGCGATGCGGCTGTGGCCGGGGACGGTCCAGACGATGCTCGGAGCTAGGAGTGGCTCGAGAGCGGCGCTGGAGCCGCCGGCGTAGAGCTCGTTCTGGGCCTCGTGCAGTTGGTCGAGGAGGGCGACCGCCGCGTCCCGGTTCACCGCCTCGGCGTCACAGAGCTCCCCACCACGTGAGCGCCGCGGTGGCCGTGAGCACGCCGGGACCGGGATGACGTAGCAGGGGTCGAGCGGATCGCATGTAGGCAAGACGGAGCCCCACCGCGAGCGCCGCGAAGCCGGTCGACGCCCCGGCGGCGACCAGAGCGAGTCCCCGGGCTGTATCGCCGTGGAGGACCGTCCCCGAGAGGAGCAGCGCGCATCCGACGGTGAGAAAGGCGACGGTCGTCAGGTGCCACGCGACGTGGATCATCGCCTTGGTCATCACCGCACCACCGAACGGACTGGACGGCAGCATCGCCCGCGACAGCTTTCTCACCACGAGCACCTCGCCGCCCGCTCCGTGGACCGCGGCGCCGAGATGGCGAGGGATCCGGCGACGACGAGCGGGACGTTCACGCAGGGGCCTTCCGCGAAGCGACCGTCGGCTCTCGGGCGCGCGTCCGCCACTCCCGCGCGAACTCTCGTAACAGCGGCGGGTACACGATCAGGTGCCGGAACGGCCTGATCGCGGCCATGTAGGCCTTTCCGAACAGTCCGTTGGGCTTCACGAGAACCGCCATCTGGCCGCAGTGGCCGCCGGCCCCGTCCGGGACCAAGCCCAGGTGCATGACGCCGTGCATCGTCTGGTTGGCCACCTCGGCGGCGAACTCGTCCTCGAGCAGGTACAACGAGGTGAAGGGGAGCGCGTCGAACGCCGGGGCCGGGGCCTCGCGGAGGTCGGTGGGCAAGCGGTCGCGGAGCGTCGGGGCCCGAGAGTCGAGACCGGCGTCCTCGTCGTCCCAGCCGAGCAGCTCCCCCAGCTTCCACCGGAGCGCAAACAGCGTGCGGACGGCGCGAGAGCGGCTTTGCGACGGGTCGCTCGAGAGGATCGCCTCGACCGCCCTCGGAAACTCGTCGGGTTCGCCGGGTGCCGGAACTCCCCACACGTCCTCGAGCCGGAAGTCGGGGGCGATGTCGTGAATGCGCCACGGCCGCGAGGTGTGCGCGGTGTCTGGGAGCTTCATGGGTGGACCTCCATCACTGCGCGGATCGATCGGCGTAAGGCCGATTTCACGGCCGTGTCAGACCATCCATACATAGGTGTATGGATACATTACGGAGCCTCGGCCGCGGTGTCAAGTCCCCGCGGACGCGATACAGATAGGCAATGGCCCCCCCGACCCGCACGCCTCGCAGCAGGTGGATCGACGAGGGGCTGCGCGCCCTTGCCGCCGGCGGCCCGGACGGCGTCCGGATCGAGCCGCTGGCTCGGGCGCTCGGCGTAACCAGAGGCGGCTTCTACTGGCACTTCGAAGGCCGGGGCGCGCTGCTCGAGGAGATGCTCGACACGTGGGAGCGGGTGAGCGTCGACGAGGTGATCGAGCGCGTGGAGGGCGAGGGTGGAGACGCCAGGGCCAGGCTGTGGGGACTGTGGGCGCTCGCGGCCTCCCGCGGCGAGCTGCTGACGATCGACCTGGCGGTCCGCGACTGGGCGCGGCGCGACCGGGCGGTCGCCAAGCGCCTCCGACGCGTCGACAACCGGCGCATGGAGTACATGCGCTCGCTGTTCGGCGCTTTCTGTCTCGACGAGGAGGACGTCGAGGCGCGCTGCATGCTCGCCTTCTCGTTGTGGATAGGCAACCACTTCATCGCCGCCAATCACGGCGCGCGCCGACGGTCCGATGTCCTCGACCTGGTCATGGCGCGGCTCCTGGCGTAGATGCTCGATGGCGGCGACGGCAACCCGCTCCGCCGGCCGGTTATCTGTCGCGTCGCAGTCGGTCTCTCAGGACCAGCACCAGGAGACCGAGGATGATCAGGAGGGCGGGCGCGACGAACGGAAGCGCCGTGAGGATGCTGCCGTGGTCTGCGATCGGAAGGGGCATCAGCCGCTTGCTGGCGCCGGGCCGCCACGAATCACCGCGCCACCCTTGGGCTCGGAGCGCGGGCGCCGTTGAGTTTCCTCGGCATCGCTCACCGCGACGCGGTGGACGCCCCACGCCAGGAGGAGCAGGAATCCGAGCGTGATCGCGAGAACCGCTCCGTAGGCGGCGGTCCAGAGCGCGGGCGCGGCGGTCTTCTGCTCTCGCTGGAGCACGAGCCGGTCGGCGACGAACGGACGCGTGAACTGCGGCTCGGCCGGAACTCCGGGGACGGGGATGGCGGGGTCAGCGGGGAGGAAGATCGGGACCGACATGATCGATGCCCCCTCATGCAGACGGATCATCGACTTCCAGCTCGCGTGTGCAGGGATCGGCTCGGTCGTCGCATAGGTGCCGGGAGCGATCTGCCGCAGGCGATCGACGACGAGGCCGCCCCCCTGCCACGAGGTGACGGTGAGCCACTCCGCGTCGCCCGCCACGTTCGGAGGCGTGACGTTGACGATCGTGTTCACGCCTCGCTCCGGACCCGGCGTAGCGTCGGAGACCGTGGCGGTCACGGTGACGCCCGGCTCGGCGGGCTTCGGGAGCGCCAAGGCGACCATCGCCGCGGCGGCGGCCGCCGCGCCGATCGCCACGAACCTGAGGGACCTCGCGCGAGTGATCTCGTCGGCCGCGAGCCGCGCACCGATCCACGCGCCGATGAGCGAGCCGGCCACGGCCATCCCGAAGCCGAGCAGGGCGGCCTCGGGCAAGAGCGTCGAAGGCCAGGGAAGCGGGAAGACGAGGTGGGTCCAGCCCCACTCAGCGGCGAGACCGACCGTCCCGATCGCGACGCCGCAAACCGCGCCGAGCGCGAGCGGGCGGGTCCTCGGAAGCCGCCACGCCGCGAGCTCCACGATCGCCGCCTCGACCAGGTAGAGCGGGAAGACGGGGGTCGGCTCTCCGAGCACGGGGCCGACGAGGACGGCGATCACGCCCCGGAGCACGAGAAAGAACCCGACCGCTCCGAGCGCCGCCCAGCGGCCGAGCCAAACCCGCGCTGCGACCAGGGCCGCGCCGGCCGCGAACAGCACGAGCATCGGATGGAAGACGAAGCGGAACTGAGGCACGCCGAAGTCGAACTCGGCCTGGAAGGTCGAGAGACCGAGGAGGAACGCTCCCGGGAGGGCGATGTGCGTCATCTGGCTCATCCAGCGCCGCTCGCCTCGCGCAGCCGTCTCGGCGTTGGCTCTCCGACCCTCGACGAGCAATACCGCCAGCCCGACGAGCGTCATCGCCGCCCCTCCGATGAGCATCAGGTGGGTCGGGCCCCAGAGCGTGACGTCCTGGCCGAACAGGTTGTGCCAGACGTCGTCGAGCGGGAAGCCGACGAGCGAGAACGCTCCGCAGGCGGTGATGAGGACGCCGCCGAGCGGCGCGTACCAGTCACCGGAGATGTGGACTGCTGAGCGACTGGGCTTCCCCTGCGGCAGCACCATGGAGATGAAACCCGACGCGAAGACGCCGAAGAGGCCGAAGAGAATGAA
>Ga0126312_10003377_pt1 | contig 10775 bp, 10 predicted proteins | sample Plot104A_FD_92537 | JGI IMG/M metagenome (GOLD analysis project Ga0126312, IMG submission 92537) | Serpentine soil microbial communities from UC McLaughlin Reserve, CA, USA - Plot104A | ecosystem: Environmental > Terrestrial > Soil > Grasslands | place: USA: UC McLaughlin Reserve, Lake County...
CCTACCCGATCTGCCGCCACCCCGACGACCTGGCCTACCTGGCCAACCAGGGCTGCATCACCCCGCACGTCTGGCTCAGCCGCACCCCCGACATCCACCACCCTGACCAGATGGTCTTCGACCTCGACCCGGCATCCGAGGACCTGGGCGTCCTCCGGGCGGCCGCCTCGGCCCTGCGCGGCCTGCTCGACGAGCTCGGCCTGGCCTCGTTCCTCAAGTCCAGCGGGTCGCGCGGCCTGCACGTGGTGGTGCCACTGGTCCCGGCGGCCGAGACCGACACCGTGAAGGTGTTCAGCCTGGCCGTGGCCGACGCCCTCGCCGCCCGTCACCCCGACGACTTCACCACCGAGGGCCGCATCGCCAACCGCCACGGCCGCTTGTTCCTGGACATCGGCCGCAACGGCTACGCCCAGACCATGGCCGCCCCGTACGCCGTGCGGGGCCTGCCCGGCGCCCCCGTGTCGATGCCGCTGGCCTGGTCGGAGCTGGGCGACTTCACGCCCGGCGGCCACACGCTGCGGAACGTCGCCGACCGCCTGGCCGCCCCCGACCCCTGGGCCGACATCGACGCCGCCGCCTCCCGCCTCGACCAGGCCGCCGCCCGCCTGGCCGGACTCCGCTGACCCGGCGGCTCAGGACCGCTTCGCCTCCAGCAGCCAGCCGGGCGGCTACTCCCGGGGGAGGCGGCCGCCCCAGGCGCGGAGGCCGCGGACGGTGCAGACGGTGGCGCCGACCAGGCCGACGACCGTGCCGATGAAGGTGAGGAGGATGACGTCGGTGTTGCCGGTCATCCGCATCCAGTTGGACAGGATGATCGAGGCCGCCGCCAGCCCCAGGAACAGCAGGCTGCGGACCCCCCACCGCTTCTGCCCGACCGGCCTGGACAATCCCACCTCCACGCTCCGCTCAGCGCAGTCTAGCCGCTGCACCTCCCGCGGTCAGATCTCCAGCCGGGTGTCCTCGAGGTCGAGCTCCCGCTCGATGCGGTGCATGACGTCGTTGCTGATCTCCCCCTGGTTGCGGAGCCGGACGATGGCCTCGCGCTGGGCCTGGAGCAGTTCGCGGACCAGACGCTGGTAGGCGAGCGACTGGTTCTCGGCCCCGTCGTCCTCCCAGATCCCGGCGCGCTCCTTGAGGCGCCGGCGGCGGAACTCGAACATGCGGTGCAGCCGGTCCACGGTGTCGTCGCGGGTCCAGTCCTCCAGGGCCAGCTCGTCCAAGCGGTCGAGGGCGGCGTGGGTCGCGGCCAGGCGGGCCCGCAGCTCCTCCTTGGCCTCGGAGCCATCGTCGGAGAACCGGAGCCGGCGGATCAGGGTGGGCAGGGTCAGCCCCTGGACGACCAGGGTGGCCAGGATGACCGCGAAGGTCAGGAACAGGATCAGCTCGCGCATCTGGAAATCCAGGGGCAGGGCCAGGGCTGCGGCCAGCGACACCGCCCCGCGCATGCCACTCCAGCCGAGCACCAGCCGCTCCCGGGCCCCGATCCGCCGCGCGATCTGGGACGGGCGCCGGTCCAGGAGCCGGACCAGGTACGGGATGCTGAACAGCCAGCCGAGGCGGACGGCGATGACCACCGCGCTGACCAGCAGCGCCTGGCCGACCAGGGTGGCCACCGAGGTGCCGGTGAGCTGGCGCAGGATCGGGTGCAGCTGGAGCCCGACCAGGATGAACAGGACGGCGTTGGCCAGGTAGACCAGGACCTCCCAGAACGAGAAGCCGAGCAGCCGGGTCGACGCCGAGGCCAGCTGCGGGGCCCGCCAGCCGACGTACAGGCCGCTGGTCACCGCGGCCAGGACCCCCGAGACGTGAAGGTGCTCGGCCGGCAGGTAGGCGGCGTAGCCGGTGACCACCGAGACCACGATCTCGACCACCGGGTCCTCGAGCCGGCGCCGGACCTCGGCCACCACCCGGCCGACCACCAGCCCCACGGCCACACCGCCGGCCGCACCGACCACAAAGCTCAGCCCGGCCCGCCAGGCCACGAAGGTCCCGCTGGCCGCGGCGGCCACGGCCAGCCGGTAGGCGACCAGGGCGGTGGCGTCGTTGACCAGGCTCTCGCCCTCGAGCACGGTGAGCAGCCGGCGGGGCACGCCCAGGCGGCGGCCGATGGCGGTGGCGGCCAGCGGGTCGGTCGGCGACACGATCGCGCCCAGGGCGAACGCGGCCGCCCAGCCGAGCCCGTCCACGGCCGCGTTGGCCGCCACCGCCACCGCGACCGTGGTCGCCAGGACCAGCCCGACCGCGGCCAGCGAGATCGACCGGGCGTCGGCCCGCAGGTCGCGGGGCGACGAGAAGAAGCCCGCCCAGTACAGCAGCGGCGGCAGGAACACCACCAGGACCAGCTCGGGCGGCAGGCTGACGTCGGGCATGCCGGGCAGGAACCCGAGCACCAGGCCGCCGAGGACGAGCAGGATCGGGTAGGGCACGCGGACCAGCCGGGCCAGGACGCTCAGCCCGGCCACGGCCACCATCAACGCCAGCAGCAGCGGTTCCATGTCGTGCAACGAGGCCTCCGACGCACGCGCTCGCTGCCACCTTAGCGGGCTCCCGGGGGGTTCCCACGCCCGCCCGGTCAGGGTCCCAGGACCGTCACGGCCGGCGGGGTCGCCGGGGTGCGGGAGGCGATCTGGGCGACGACGTGCTCGGCGTCGCGCCCGACCCCGCCGATCAGGGCCGAGGAGATCGCCGACAGGAAGAAGAGCCCGACGAAGTAGAGGCCAGGCTGGGAGGCGACCACGCCGCGGTCGTGCCGCGGTTCGCCGTCGGGACCCACCACCGGCAGGTCGATCCAGCCGAAATCGGGGCGGAACCCGGTGCACCACACCACGTTGGCCACCTCAAGGGCCCGTCCGTCCTCCAGCAGGGGGAGGCCGCCGCGGGTCCCGACCGTGCGCGGCACCCGCTCGATCCCGGCGGCGGTGATGTCCCGCGGCCTGACCCGGGCCAGGGGTGTGCCGACCCCCAGCAGCCTGGGGCGGAGCTTGCGGCCGATCGGCGTCCGCACCGTCATCACCCGCGAGATGAAGAACCAGAACGGCGGGGTGGCCAGCCGGTCCAGCCGGCTCCCGGCTCGGGTCGGCTCGCTGCCCGGGTGCCGGCCCGAGAGCCACGTCGGGTGGGAGCGGGCGGCCTCGACGGCGATCTCGGCCCCCGAGTTGGCCGCGCCCACCACCAGGGTGGCGCCCTCCCGGAGCTGGGAGGGATGGCGGTAGGCGCTGGAGTGGAGCTGCAGGATGGCCGGGTCCAGCTCCGCGGCGAAGGTGGGGACCCTGGGGGTGTGGTAGGCGCCCGAGGCCACCACCACGTTGTCGGCCTCGAAGCGGCGCTCCCCGGCGGTCACCAGGTACCGGTCGCCCAGCCTGGCCAGCCGGTCTACGGCGACGCCGCTGCGGACCGGGAGCTCGAAGCGGGCCGCGTACGCCTCCAGGTAGTCGGCCACCTCGTCCTTGACCGGGTAGTGCCAGGCCGGGGCGGGGAACGGCCAGCCCGGCAGTCCGCTGTAGCGGGCCGGGGTGAACAGGCGAAGCGAGTCCCAGCGTCGCCGCCAGGGGTCGCCGACCCGCTCGCCTGCGTCCAGGATCACGAACGGCTGCCCCCGCCTGGCCAGGTGGTAGCCGGTGGCCAGCCCGGCCTGGCCGCCGCCGACGATCACCGTCTCGAACCGCTCCGGGTCCATGCCCTGCCCGCCCATCGCCGCCCTCCTCCTCGGGGTCGGCCCCGAGCCTAGGGCGGCGACGGCCGGCCGGCATCGGGAGAACCCCTCGTCCCGGGCGCGGTCGGGCATGGGTAGTTCTTCCCGGTCACTAGACCAGGTGGTGCCGGTAGGCGTAGGCGGTGGCCGCGGCCCGGGAGGAGACGCCGAGCTTGGCGTAGATGTTGCTGACGTGCCGGTGGACGGTCTTGTCGGCCAGGTGCAGGGCGCTGGCGATGGCATGGTTGGTCTTGCCCGCCGCCACCATCCGCAGCACCTCCAGCTCGCGGGCGGTCAGCCCGCCGGCCCCGGCGGCCGCGGCGGGTGTGGCCAGCCGGTCGAGCCGCTCAAGCTCGGGGGCGGCGCCCAGGCGGGCCAGGGCCTCGCGGGCGGCGTCGAGCTCCATCGCGGCCGCTTCCTCGTCGCCCAGGGCCCGGCAGGCCAGCCCGATCAGCACCCGGACCCGGGCCGCCTCGTACGGCGCCTCCAGCTCCCGCCAGGCCCGCCACGCGCGGCGCAGGGCGGCCACGGCGGCGCCGGGGTCGCCCTCGGCCAGCAGCACCGCCCCGCTGGCGTGGCCGGCCACGGCGAGCAGGGCCGGGGTCCGGTAGTCGCCGGCGATCCTGGCCAGCTCGGCGGCGGCCTCCCCGGCCGCCTCGACCTCGCCGGTCGCGAGCAGGATCTCCACGGCCGCGGGGAGCAGGCGGGTCCGCGCCAGCCGGTCGGTGGTCTCGCCCAGCACGCGGCGCAGGGCGGCCTCGGCCGCCTCGGTCCGGCCCTGGGTCAGCCGGAGCAGAGCCAGCCCGGGCTGTGGCTCGCGGCCCCAGCGGCCGGCCCGCAGGTAGGCGTCCTCGGCCGCCTCGAACTGGCCCAGGAACCGGTGGGCCTCGGCCTGCTGGTAGCAGGCGGCCCCGATGGCCAGCTCGTCCTCGGCCTCGGCCAGCCGCTCGGCGGCCCGCCGGGCCGCCTCCACCGCCTCCGGCCAGGCCCCACCCAGCCGCAGGATCTCGGCCCGGTGGACCAGGCACTGGCCGGTGAAGGTGACCAGGCCGGGCCGGCTGTCGCACCAGGCGGTCAGCGCCTCGGTCCACTCGCGGGCCCGGCCCAGCTCGGCGACCTCCTGGCAGACCTCGATCACCCCGCAGTAGATCGTGCCCGTCACCGGGGGCGAGAGCTCGCCGGCCACGGCCGCCACCATGGCCTCGTCGAGCAGGGCCAGGCCCCGGGCGACGGCGCCGCCGGTCACCGCGGCCGCGCCCTGGAGGAGCAGGGCCATGGCGACCAGATCGGCCTCGCCGGCCTGGCGGCCGATCCCGGCCGCCCGCGCCGCCGTCGCCTCGGCGTCGGCGTGCTCCCCGCCCATGAGCTCCTCCTGGGCCGCCGGGAGCAGCAGGTAGCCCTGCTCGGGGCAGTCGGGCGGCTCCTGCTCCAGCAGCCGCCGGGCCCGGGCCAGCCAGCCGCTGCCCTGGGCCGGCTCGCCCCTGCCAAGCAGCAGGAAGCCCAGCCAGAAGGCGCTGCGGGCGGCCCGCCGGTGGTCGCCCCGGCGGGCGTGGACCTGCTCGGCCCGCTGGAGGGCCGCCATGGCCTCGGAGACCCGGCCGCCAAGGTAGGCCGTGGTCACCGCCAGCTCGAGCTCGTCGGCGTCCAGGCGTCTCACCACACTAGGATTGGCGTCCCACCACATCATGACCGGTACGGGACGAGCGAACAGCATCTCGAGCGGGACGGCAGTGACATGGGACACGGGCCCGAGGTGACGGGCGACACCGGCGACCGGCGGCCGCGCTGGCTGGTCGACGGCATGAACCTGATCGGGTCGCGGCCCGACCGCTGGTGGAACGACCCCGACCGGGCCGTGCGGCGGCTGATCGGCGAGCTGGACCGGTTCGCCGCCGCCACCGGCGACGACGTCACCGTGGTGTTCGACCGCCGGCCGCCCGACGTCGACCCCGGCCACCACGGCGCGGTCCGGGTGGCCTTCGCCTCCCGGCATGGCCGCAACGCCGCCGACGACGAGATCGTGACCATGGTCGCCGGCGACCCCGACCCGGCGGCCGGCCGGGTGGTGACCTCGGACCGGCGGCTGGCCGAGCGGGTCCGCGACCTGGGCGCCGGGGTGGAGCCGTCGTCGCGGTTCCGGCGACGGATCGACCGGGTTCTGGCGAGCGACCCGTATCGCTAGGGGCGGGTCGGACGCCTGGAGCTACATGGACAGCACCGGCAACCTGGTCCTGATCGCCGACGACGACGTGGACATCATCCGCTTCGTCGCCCTCAACCTGCGCCTCGAGGGCTTCGAGGTGGTCGTGGCCAACAACGGCCGGGACGCGCTCGACAAGGCCGTTGAGCTGCGGCCCAGCCTGATCGTGCTCGACACGATGATGCCGTGCCTTGACGGCTACGAGGTCTGCGCCCGGCTGCGGGACGAGCTGCGGGAGGCGCAGACCCCGGTGATCATGCTGACCGCCAAGTCGCTGGAGGCCGACCGGGCGATGGCCTTCACCGCCGGTGCCGACGACTGGGTCACGAAGCCGTTCGACCCCGCCGTCCTGGTCGCCAAGGTCAAGCACCACCTGCGCCTGGAGGGCGCGAGGGCGGTGGGCTCGCGGGCTTGAGCCGGTCGGGGCGGCGGGATCGGTGCTGCTCGCCCTGGGCTGGCAGTCCACCGTGAACCGCCAGCGCGACGAGCCCCTCGACCGCGACCACTTCAAGGCCTACAACGTACAACGACCGGCACGGCCACCAGGCGGGGGACCAGCTGACCTCGGGGCGGCGGTCGGCCGGGGGCGCCGCAGCGGCGGGGTGCCGGGCTCAGGCGTCCCGGAGTCGCCACAGGGCGACGGCCGTCGCCGCCACCAGCACCGCCATCTGCACGGCCAGGCCGGTGGCGTCCCATTCGCCGGTCCACCAGCCCCGCTGGAGCACGTCGACCGCGTACGCCATGGGCAGGGCGTCGGCGGCCCTGGCCACCCCTCGGGCAGGATGGCATCGGGCGGGCCGCCGCCGGAGATGAAGAACATGGCGAAGAAGGCCAGCAGCCCCACGACCATGGCGGCCGGGGTGGGGAGCGACTGCAGCAGGTGGGTCGGGTACTCGAGCGCGGCCCAGGCCGGGTAGGCGACGCTGAGGCAGGCCACCACCAGCAGCGGCGCCCGGCGCAGGGCCAGCAGGAGCAGGACGTTGGCGGCCAGCAGGGCCCAGCCCAGCCCGTCGAGCGGCCGGGCGTCGCTGGCGCCGGCCGTCGAGGCGAGGAAGACCACGCCGAGGACCCCGGTCAGCCCGGCGTCGACGGCCAGCGCACGATCGGGACGCGCCATGGGCTCACGCTACCGGCTACGGCCGGCGGCGGCGTCGGCCACCCGGACGACCCGGCCCCTACTCCGGAGGTGGTAGGCGGCCGGACACGTCCGCCGGCCGCTGCCGAGGTGCTCCTGGCTGTCCACAGCCCCTCTGCCGGAGGATTCCGGCGGGCCCGTAGAATCGCGGCGGTGGACGGCGCTGACGTGGTGTTGCTGCTGGTCGCCGGGGTCGTCGCCGGGGTTGCCGGGTCGGTCGCCGGGCTGGCGTCGTTGGTGTCCTATCCGGCGTTGCTGGCGGTGGGGCTGCCCGCGCTGACGGCGAACGTCACCAACACCGTGGCGCTGGTGCTGTACACGGTCAGCGCGGCGGCGTTCTCCCGGCAGGAGCTGGCCGGGCAGGCGGGGCGGCTGCGGCGGCTGGCCGCGGTCACGGCGGTGGGCGGGGCGGCCGGGGCGGCGTTGCTGCTGTCGACTCCGGAGCGGGTGTTCGAGTTCCTGGTGCCGGTGCTGATCGGCGGGGCCTCGCTGGTGCTGCTGCTCCAGCCCGGGATCCGGCGGCTCACCGGGGGGCTGGTCGACGAGCGCAGCCCGGCCCTGCTGGCCGGGGTGTTCGCGGTCGGCATGTACGGCGGCTACTTCGGCGCGGCGGCCGGGGTGGTGCTGCTGGCCCTGCTGACGGTGTCGGTGGCCGAGCCGCTGGCCCGGCTGGTGGCCGCCCGCAACGTCGCCCTTGGGCTGGCCAACCTGGTGGCCGCGGTCGGCTTCGCCGTGTTCGGGCCGGTCCGCTGGGCCGCGGCGGCGCCGCTGGCCGCCGGGTTCCTGGTCGGCGGCGGGCTCGGGCCCGGGCTGATCCGTCGGCTGCCGGGCGACCGCCTGCGGGTCGGGATCGCCCTGCTCGGGCTCGGCCTGGCCGTCAAGCTGGGCTTCGACACCTTCGGCCAGGCCGGAGGGCCCGGGTAGACTTCCGGCCCGATGACCGACCGTGTGCTCTCGACCCGGGAGCTCAACCGGGCCCTGCTGGCCCGCCAGCTCCTGCTCGAGCGCTCCTCCCTGCCGCTCAAGGACGCCCTGGAGCAGGTCGCCGGCCTCCAGGCCCAGTACGCCCCCTCGCCGTACATCGGCCTGTGGTCGCGGCTGCGCGACTTCCGCCGGGACCAGCTGACCAGGGCGCTCGAGGACCGGCGGGCGGTGCAGGCGACCGTGATGCGGTCCACCATCCACGTCGTCTCGGCCGCCGACTACCCGCCGTTCACCGAGGCGATCCGGCGTGCCCGCCGTGACTGGTGGACCCGGGTGGCCCGCGGCGAGCTGGAGGGGGTCGACCTGGAGACCGCGGCCGGCCTGGTCCGCGAGCGGCTGGCCGCCGGCCCGGCCCGCCAGGCCGAGCTGGTCAAGCTGCTCACGGACAAGGGCTACCCGAGGGTGGTGTGGAACGGCATCGGGCTCTGGGTCGACATGGTCCGGGTGCCGCCGTCGGGGACCTGGGAGCGGCGCCGGGCCGACCTGTACGGCCTGGCCACCGACTGGCTCGGGCCCTGGAAGGTCGAGGAGGCCGACGCCGTCGAGCACCTGGTCCGCCGCTACCTGGCCGGGTTCGGGCCGGCGTCCCTGGCCGACCTGGGCAGCTGGGCCGCCATGCCCCTGACCCCGCTGCGTCCGGTGCTGGAGCGGGTCGGGGCCCGCCGGTTCCGCGACGGGCAGGGGACCGAGCTGTTCGACCTGCCCGACGCCCCCCTCCCCGGCCCGGGCACGCCGGCCCCGTCCCGCTTCCTGTCCACCTGGGACGCCAACCTGCTGGTCCACGCCCGGCGCACCCAGCTCCTGCCCGAGCGGCACCGGTCCCGGATCTTCCACGTCAGGGCGCCCCACTCGTTCCCGACCTTCCTGGTCGACGGGGCGGTGGCCGGCACCTGGCGCCACGAGCGCGGTCGGGTCCACCTCGAGCCGCTGGCCCCGGCGACCCGCCGCGAGCTGGAGGACGAGGCCGAGCGCCTGGCCCTCTTTCACCAGGGGTAGACCCCCGGCGGCCGTCGATTTGGCTCCGCCCGCTGGGCGTCAGTAAACTGTCGGTCCCCCCAATATCGTCGCACACCGCCATCCGTTCCCCCAGCGGAAGGACGTTGCACCCGATGCGCCGACTCGTCTTCGGCCTTGCCCTGCTTGTGTTGCCGCTGGCCGGTGTTCCGGCCGCCCAGGCGGCGCCCCTGGACGACGCCCGCCGCCGCGCCCGGGCCCTCGAGGCCGAGCTGCGGGAGGCCACCACCGAGCTCCAGGCCGCCGAGGCGGCCCTGGCCAAGGCCGAGGACCAGCTGGCCTACGACCGGGGCCAGCTGGAGGCGGCCGACCGCCAGCAGCGCGGGGCCAGGGCGGCCCTGGCCGGCCAGGCCGCGGCCATGTACCGCTCCGGCGGCCTGGCCATCGCCGGCGCCCTCCTGGACCGCGACCCCGCCCTGGTGCCTGGCCGGGTCGAGATGGCGACCGTGCTGGTGTCGCGCAACGCCCAGCTGATCGAGGACGCCGAGGTGGCCGGGGACGCCTACCGGTCGGTGCTCGGCCGGGTCACCAGCGGCCACGAACGGGCCGAGGCCCTGCGCGACCAGGCCCGGTCGGCCGTGTGGCGGCTGGAGTCGGGGCTGGAGGAGGCCCGCGCCCTGGAGGCGCGCCTGGCCCGCGAGGAGCAGCGCCGCAAGGCAGCGGCGGCGGCCAGGGTCGCCTCGGCCCCGACCCCGACCCCGCCCCCGAGCGGCGGCGGGACCGGCGGGGGCGGCGGCGGGCCGGCCTGCATCCTGGAGCGCCCCTACACCTACGTCGACAGCTGGGGCGCCGCCCGCTCGGGCGGCCGCCGTCACGAGGGCACCGACGTGATGGCCCCGCACGGGGCCAGGGTGTTCGCCTTCGTGAACGGCGTGGTCAGCCGGGAGTCGAGCAGCACCAACGGCGGCATCCAGCTGTACCTGCAGGGCGACAACGGGGTCGAGTACTTCTACGCCCACCTCTCCGGCTACGCGGTGGGCACCGGCACCCGGGTCCGGGCCGGCCAGCTCATCGCCTACAACGGCCAGACCGGCAACGCCCGCTACACCGCCCCCCATGTCCACTTCGAGGTCCACCTGAACGGCGGCCCGGTGAACCCCTACCCGTATCTCAGGCAGGTCTGCGGCTGAGGCGTCACGCGGGCACGGCCTCCAGGACCCGGACCTGGGCCGAGAAGCCGCGCAGCCGCAGGTCACCCAGGTCGGTGAAGCTGACGCCGTCGCCGTGCCAGGCCTGGGCGACCGTGGCGGTGACCAGGACCTGGCCGGCCTGGGCGTGGGCGGCGACCCGAGAGGCCAGGTTGACGGTGCGGCCGAAGTAGTCGCCGCCCTGGACGACCACCGGCCCGGCGGCCACCCCGACATGGGCCGGCGGCAGCCCGGCCTCGGGGACCCGGCGGACCATGCCGAGGGCCGCCTCCACGGCCCGGGGCGGGTCCCGGAAGTACAGCATCACGCCGTCGCCGAGCCACTTCACGGGCACGCCGCCGTGGGCGCGGGCCGACCGGTCGACCAGCACGGCCAGGGACTCGGCGAGCGCGGCCGCGGCGGCGTCGCCGCGCTCCTCGGTCAGGCGGGTGTAGCCGACCAGGTCCAGGAACAGCATGGCCGGGACCCGCCCGGGCCGGCCCAGGATGCCGGCCTGCTCGAGCTCGTGCTCGATCCGCTCGACCAGGCCCTCGGTCCACAGCAGCTCCTCCTGCCGGTGGTAGATGGCCAGCAGCGCCGGGTCCCCCAGCGGCAGGAAGTCGA
>Ga0126312_10003378_pt1 | contig 10774 bp, 9 predicted proteins | sample Plot104A_FD_92537 | JGI IMG/M metagenome (GOLD analysis project Ga0126312, IMG submission 92537) | Serpentine soil microbial communities from UC McLaughlin Reserve, CA, USA - Plot104A | ecosystem: Environmental > Terrestrial > Soil > Grasslands | place: USA: UC McLaughlin Reserve, Lake County...
GCACTTCGGGTCCAAGGAGGAACTGCAGCTCGCCACCGTCGCAGCCGCCGAGGAGGTGTTCGACGCCGACGTCATCGCCCCGGCGATGCGGGCCGACGACGGTCTCGATCGCGTGGAGGCGCTCTGCGAACGCTTCCTGTCGCATGTCGAGCGCGCCGTCTTCCCGGGCGGCTGCTTCTTCGCGTCCGTCGCGGCCGAGCTCGACACGCGACCGGGCCCGGTGCGCGACCGGGTCGCCGCGGTGCAGTCTCGCTGGGCTGAGCTCGTGGCCTTGGGGTTACGCGCCGCCCAGGGCAGAGGCGAGCTCGACCCCGACGCGAGCATCGAGCAGCTCACGTTCGAGATCAACGCAATCCTCGCGCAAGCCAACACGGTCTTCCTGCTCTACGGCGATCGCAAGGTGTTCGAGCTGGCACGCCGCGCGACCCGCGACCGCCTCGAGCGCGCTGTGCTTGACCGGGGCGCCGCGTAGCGCGGTGCGCACACCTGGTTCCGGCGAAGAGAGCTGCGAGGGAGCAACGTGTAGGGGGCGGCTCACCTAGCGAGCGCGATCATGCCCTGCTCTTTCGGCGGCTGTCCTCCCGGCTGTTGAAGTGCGACCCTCGCATTTGGAGATTTTGTCGCGCGCTTCGGGATGCCCGTGAAGGCGATGCCGGGGCTATAGCCGACCTGTCGCCATCCGCCTCGCGTGTAGAGGAACAAGACGTTCGAGGGATGGGCGATCACGCAGTTGCCGCTGCGTGCGTCAACGCCCGGCCGGCCGACACCGACGTCCTCGAGCGGGGGACCCGTGTATCGCAAGACCAGTACGCGCTCAGCGACCGGCGTAGCTCCGGAGCTCGTCGTCGTGCCACCGGCGCTCGCGATCGCCGCTTGGCTGAGAGTCGATCGCTGCTTGGCGTTTGCGGGGCCATTCCAAAGCGCCACGCACCGTCGCAGGCTCGCCCCTTGTCTGTCGCGCGGAGACGCGGTCTTCCCGGAGTCCAGCACCCCCGCCGCTAGGGCCACCGCGACCGCAACACAGACAGCGGCGACCGCCGCCGCGAGCAGGGCTCTCGCCCGTGGCATCCGGCGCCGTTGGCGGGTCCCCGCTCCAAGGCTGGGATCGTCCATGCCCTCTTATCCTGCTTCCCGGACGGCAGCGGCCTAAGCGTTGGTCGCTTGGACTCGCTGTGGCCGACCGCACATGGGCCGCTGCGTAATCGGCCTAACGGGTCGAGCGGCCGCCGTAAAGGCGGAGGATGAGGTTGGAAAACACGACGCCGACGAACAGACCGCCGACGATCCCCATCCAGGCCGGGAACTCGAACCAGCCGGCCGCGGCGGACCCCAGAGCTGCCAGCAGCAGCGGCCAGCCGAAGAGCACCATGTTGGCGGCGCTGCGGATGTTCGGGTCGCGCAGGTAAGGGTCGTTCCCAGCCATTAGGGATCGACTACCCGGTAGCGCCACCGCGGAACCGGCTCCTCAGCGGCTCGCCCGGCGACCGCCGCCGGCGCGCTCCAGCTTCTCCAACGCTAACCGCTGGCTTGGCCCATTGACGTACCGCGGCCGCCGTTCCCGGCGGCCGCTCCACCAACCTAACCGAAGAGAGCTTCGATTGATGACACGCCGACAAGTGTCGTAGACGCCTGGCTCAGGCGGCGGCCGGCCGGCGCCCGGACCACGCCACCACGACGACGCACGCCGGTGAGTGGTCCTGCACGCGCCGGCCCGGACCGGCTGAGGGACCGATCGCCGCGGCGACGCGGGAAGATTCCCGCATGGCGACAGCGGCTGCAGTCGATCTCGACACGCTCCGAGCGGTCGAGCGACGCGTCCTCTGGCTCGCGACCGCGATCGTTCATCACGCGAACCGCGTGCGCCCGGCCCGGTCGGGCGTGAAGGTCGGAGGGCACCAGGCCTCGAGCGCTTCCATGGTCAGCCTCATGACCGCGCTCTGGTTCGGCGAGTTGAGCGCGCGGGACCGTGTCTCCGTCAAGCCACACGCCTCGCCCGTCCTGCACGCGATCAACTATCTGCTGGGCCGGCTAGAGCGCGGCTACCTGGAGACGCTGCGCGCGTACGGCGGCCTCCAGAGCTATCCCAGCCGCACAAAGGACCCGGACCCGGTCGACTACTCGACCGGCTCGGTCGGGATCGGCGCCACCGCTCCGGTCTGGGGCGCGATAGCTCGACGCTACCTCGGCCACCACCGCCTCGAGGCCCCACCGACCGGCCGTCAGATCGCGCTTCTGGGCGACGCCGAGCTCGACGAGGGCGCGTGCTGGGAGGCGATCGCCGATCCCTCGGTGGCGAGGCTCGGCGAGATCCTCTGGGTGATCGACCTGAACCGCCAGTCGCTCGACCGCGTGGTTCCCGACATCGCCGCGGGGCGGCTGGCGAGCATGTTCGAGTCGGCCGGCTGGCAGTGCCTGACCGTGAAGTACGGGCGCCGCCTCGAGGAGCTGTTCGAGCGGCCGGGGGGCGAGGCGCTGAGGCGCCGCATCGACGAGATGCGCAACGAGGAGTACCAGCGGCTGCTGCGCGTCGATTCGCGTGAGCTGCGGGAGCGGTTGCCGAGCAGGGACCGCGGCGTGACTCCGCTGCTGTCCGAGCTCGAGGACGCCGACCTGCACGCCGCCTTGCGCGACCTCGGGGGCCACGATCTGTCGAAGCTGCTCGACGCCTACCGCGCGGTGGCGAGCGACCGCCCCACCGTGATCTTCGCCTACACGATCAAGGGCTGGGCGCTGCCGACGGAGGGCCATCCCGCCAACCATTCCGCGCTCCTCACCCACGAGCAGTTCGCCGAGCTGGCCGATCGGCTCGGGGCCGACCCCGCCGACCCCTGGGCGATCTTCCCGCCCGAGAGTCCGGAGGCCGAGCTGTGCGCAGCGGCCGCGGCTCGGCTCGAGCGCGAGAAGCCTCCACCGCGCGACCCGCCGCGTGTGCCCCCCTCGCTAGGCCGCACTCACCGCGGCAAGGAGTCCACGCAGCAGGCGTTCGGACGCTTCTTCGTCGACCTCGTGCACGAGGCGCCGGAGGTGGCGGAGCGCGTCGTCACGGTGAGCCCCGACGTGGCGTCGTCGACCAACCTCGGCGGCTGGATCAACAAGGCCGGCATCTGGTCGGTGGGGGAACGGCGCGACTGGTTCGAGGACGACCCGGAGACGATCGTGCACTGGCACGAGACCCCCGGCGGGCGCCACATCGAGCTGGGGATCGCCGAGACGAACCTGGTCGGCCTGCTGGGCGAGCTGGGCGCCACCTGGAGCCGCTACGGTCAGCCGTTGCTGCCTATCGGCACGATCTACGACCCGTTCGTCGGCCGTGCGCTGGAGCCATGGGCGTTCGGGATGTACGCGGGCGGGCAATCGATCCTCGTGGGCACCCCCTCAGGGGTGTCGCTGGCCCCCGAGGGCGGAGCCCACCAGTCGATCGTGACTCCTTCGATCGGGATCGAGCAGCCGGGCTGCACCTTCTGGGAACCCGCCTTCGGTCAGGACTTCGAATGGGCGCTGCTCGACTCGCTCTCGAGGCTGGGACGTCCCGGGGGCTCGTCCGCCTACTTCCGGCTCTCCACCCGTCCCGTGGACCAGTCGTTGGCCACCGTGCCGCGGGGCAAGGCCGGCCGTGAGCGCCGCCGCCGCCAGGCGCTGACAGGGGGCTACGCGCTGCGTCGCTCCGGCGACCGGCCACGGGTCGCTCTGGCGGGCATGGGAGCCGTGATGCCGGAGCTGATCGACGCCGCGGAGCTTCTGCGGGCCGAGGCGGGAATCGAGCCGGACGTCCTGTGCGTGACGAGCGCCGACCTGCTGTTCCGCGCGCTGCGCGCCCGCAGCGGCTTCGGTGACGGCGACCCGTCCGTGCTCGACGAACTGCTCCCGCCGGAGCGCGCCGCCCCCCTGGTAACGGTGCTCGACGGGCACCCCCACGCGCTCACGTTCCTCGGCATGGCGGGGGGTGTGCCCGTCGCTCCCCTGGGCGTGGCGCAGTTCGGGCAGTCGGGAGACCTCCCGGACGTGTACCGCCACCACGAGATCGACGCCGAGACCGTCGTCGGCGCCGCCCTGGACCTGGTCGACTAACGCCGCAGAGGAGTGGAAACCAGTAACGACGCCAGCAGAATTACGAAGGCCATTCCCATTGCTCCGACCCGCGTCCGAGGCGGATGTCCCGAGACTGACCGATCTGGTCCGGGCGGCCTACGGAGACTACGTGGAGCGCATCGGCGGGCAGCCGAGGCCGATGACCGACGACTACGCCGACGTCGTTCGCAACTATCGGGTAACGGTCGCCGAACTCGGGGGTGAGATCGTCGGGTTGATCGTCCTCGGGGTGGTCCCCGAGGGGTTCGTTGTCGACAACGTCGCCGTGGATCCCTCACATCAGGGGAGTGGCATCGGCAGAGCCCTCCTCGAGTTCGCCGAGGTCGCGGCGCGCCGGGCGGGATTCGACTCGATCTACCTCTACACCCACGAGAGGATGACCGAGAACCTGGCGTTCTACTCGCGGATCGGCTACGTCGAATACGACCGGCGCCCACAAGGAGAGGCGAGCATCGTCTACCTGCGCAAGCCGCTCGGGTAGGGGCCGCTCTGCTTCGGCGCTATCTCTCGGAGGCGATCCGAGCGCCGGCGACGAGCGCCTCGAGCTTGCCGTAGGCGGCCTCCCGGGTGAGGTACTTCATGCCGCAGTCCGGGGCGGCGGTCAGGCGGTCGGGCCCGGCGTGCGGGAACGCGCGGCGAATGCGGCCGGCCACGGTCTCGGCCGTCTCGACCTCGTTGGTGGAGAGGTCGAGCACGCCGAGGATGATCGACTTCGACGACAGCTCGTCGAGGACGTCGAGCGCGAGGCCGGACTGCGCGGTCTCGATGCTGATCTGGTCGCACTCCGTCGCGTCGAGCTCGGGTAGGAACGAGTAGCCGCTGGGCCGCTCGTGGATGATCGCGGCGTACCCGAAGCAGATGTGGATCGCCGTCGTTGCGGTGATGCCGTCGGTGGCGTGGCGAAGCACGTCGAGGCCGTAGTCGCGGGCGGCCTCGGGGCGGGCCTGCATGTAGGGCTCATCGACCTGGACAAGATCGGCTCCGGCCTCGAAGAGGTCGAGGATCTCCCCGCGCACCGCGTCCGCGTAGGCCATCCCGAGCTGGTCCGGGGCTCCGTAGTAGTCATCCTGCGCCTGCTGGGACATCGTGAACGGCCCCGGCACCGTCATCTTCGTCCGCCGGCTCGTGTGCGCCCGGAGGAACTGCAGGTCGCGAACCTGCACCGGATGGCGTCGGGCCACCGGCCCGACCACACGCGGCACCGGGTTCGGATGGCCGCTGCGATCGAGGGCGGTGCCCGGGTTGTCGATGTCGACACCCTCGAGCGCCGTGGCGAAGCGGTTCGAGTAGCTCTCCCGGCGCATTTCGCCGTCGGTGACTATGTCCAGCCCGGCGCGCTCCTGGTCGGCGATCGCCAGCCGGGTGGCGTCGTCCTGGGCCTCCTCGAGAAAGCCCTGGTCGACTCGCCACAGCTCTCTCGCGCGTACGCGTGGCGGGAACCGCTCGCGCAACCGGTCGCGGTCGATCAGCCAGCTCGGTTGCGCATAGGAGCCGACCAGGCTGGTGGGGATCCGCGCGTTCACGGGCATCGGCCCCGCCGAGTCTCCCACAGTCGACCAGAGCTTCTATCGCGCAGGAATTTCCATGCGGCCGCTCGGAGACAGGACTCTCCTTGGGCCCGAATGGGGGCTAGCCTCCGCTTTGCCCGTCGCCTAGGGTTGCTCGCATGTCCGCTCAGCTGCTCGACCGGGACGCGCTCCTGCTCGCGCTCGTCAAGCGGAACGTCGAGCTGGAGGATGAGCCGCTGCGGCTGCGTTGCGAGCAGGCGACCCGCAACTTCGACCCGTGTATCTCCTGCGCGACGCACTTCCCTGAGCTCGAGGTGGACCGCGCTTGAGCGCCGCTCCGGTCGTGGTCGTCGAGCGCCTTCCGCAGCCCCTTCTCGCGGTCGGCATCGAGGGGAGCCGGCTCGAGGCCGGCGCGGGCCTGTCGCCCGAGATCGAGTGGGCGGTCGACCGAGTCGCGTTTGAATTGCGATCGCGGCTGGGAGAAGCCGCCTAGCGCGTGGAGCCCGGCGGCGAGCTCGAGGCGGGTCGCGAGCTCTACCAAAGACGGGCGTGGCTTGACGCCTACGAGTCCCTGTCCCGGGCCGACCAGGCAACCCCGCTCGGGCCCGAGGACCTGGAGCTGCTCGCGACGGCGGCCTACATGCTCAACCGGGACCACGACTTCGCCGCCACCCTCGAGCGAGCCCACCATCTGCACCTGGACGTGGGCGATGCTCTACGCGCTGTGCGCTGCGCTTTCTGGGTAGGCGTCAGTCTCGCGACGCGGGGCGAGATGGGCGGGGCCAGCGGCTGGTTCGGTCGCGCGCAGCGGTTGCTCGAGCGCGAGCAGAGGGACTGCGTCGAACGGGGCTACCTGCTGATTCCCGTCCTGCTGCAGCACGTGGGTGCAGGCGATGCCGAGGCCGCCTACGCCACGGCCGCCGATGCCGTCGAGATCGGAGAGCGCTTCCGGGATGCCGACCTGGTCGCCCTCGGGATGCACGAGCAGGGCCATGCCCTGGTCAGGCAGGGCCGGATCGAGGAGGGTCTCCGGCTGCTGGACGAGACCATGGTGGCCGTCACCGCGGGGGAGCTCTCGCCGATCGTCACCGGCCTCGTCTACTGCAATGTGATCGCGTTCTGTCAGGAGGTGTACGAGGTCCAGCGGGCTCGGGAGTGGACCGCCGCCTTGACCCGTTGGTGCGAACGCCAGCCCGACATGGTGGCCCACACCGGTCTGTGCCTGCTGCATCGTGCCGAGATAATGGAATTGGACGGTGCCTGGCAGGCCGCGCTGGAAGAGGCGCGGCGGGCCCGCGAGCGTTTCGCCGAGGGGACCGACCAGCCGGCGGCCGGGCGTGCCTCCTACAGGCAGGGAGAGGTCCATCGACTGCGGGGGGAGTTCGCGGCGGCCGAGGAGGCGTACCGGGAGGCAAGCCGGTGCGGGTGGGAGCCGCAGCCGGGCCTGGCCCTGCTCCGGCTGGCTCAAGGGGACACCGAGGCGGCCGCCGCTGCGATCCGCCGGGTGGTGGGCGAGACCGACGAGCCGTTGCGGCTCGCCCGGCTGCTGCCCGCCTGCGTCGAGATCATGCTCGCCGCGGGGGAGATCCAGGAGGCGCGTAACGCGGCCGGCCGGCTCGAGCTGATCTCGGTCGGGCACGAAGGCGGAATGCGGGCCGCCTTGGTCGCGCAGGCTCGCGGGGCTGTGGAGCTGGCCGACGGCGACGCCCGGACCGGCCTTGTCGCATTGCGTCGCGCCTGGCAGGTGTGGCAGGAGCTCGAGGCGCCCTACGAGGCTGCCCGAGTGCGGGTGCTGGTCGGGCTGGCCTGCCGCGCGCTGGGCGACGACGATGCGGCCGCGCTCGAGCTCGAGGCGGCCCGAGGCGCTTTCGCGGAGCTGGGAGCGGGAACTGACCTGGCCCGCGTCGAGTCGCTCTTCCCGGCCACCGGGTCGGGCGCCGCCCACGGGCTGACGTCGCGCGAGCTCGAGGTGCTGCGGCTGGTCGCCGCCGGCGCTACGAACAAGGCCATCGCCGCCGAGCTGGTCCTCAGCGAGAGGACGGTGGACCGCCACGTGAGCAACATCTTCGCCAAGCTGCGCGTGCCCTCGCGCTCGGCGGCCACGGCCTACGCGTACCAGCACGAGCTCGTCTGAGCGCGCTCGGTGGGTGGAATTACCCACACCGCCGGCGGCCGAGGTTTGGGTGGTTCAGCCGATGCGGGAAAGGCGGCCCGGGCCTAGTTTGCCGGCATGTTCGAAAACAGAGAGAAGTTGCTCGAAGGGATGCCCGTAAACGAGCGCACGCTGGAGCTGGCGGGCGTCTCCACAGCCGTGCTCGAGGGCGGCGACGGTCCGCCGCTGGTCCTGCTGCATGGCCCGGGAGAGTTTGCCGCGAAGTGGCTGCGGGTGATCCCGGAGCTTGTGACCACGCACCGGGTGATCGCTCCCGACCTGCCGGCGCACGGCGCCTCGCAGGGGCCCGATGGCTCGCCGGACATCGAGTTCGTGCTCAGCTGGCTCGACCAGCTGATCGAGCGCACCTGTACCTCGCCGCCGGTGCTTGTGGGGCACGTGCTCGGAGGCGCCATCGGGGCTCGCTTCGCCGTCGACCGGGGTGACAAGCTGGAGCGGCTGGTACTGGTCGACGCGCTGGGCCTTGGCCGATTCCGGCCGGCGCCGAGATTCGTGCTGACGATGCTGGGCTTCCAGGCGCGGCCCAGCGAGCGCACGTACAACCGCTTCATGCGGCAGTGCTCGTTCGACCTGGACGCGCTGCGCGAGCAGATGGGTGAGCGCTGGGATCCGTTCGTCTCTTACAACCTCGAGCTCGCGCGCGCGCCGAGCTCGAAGGCCGCCGGTCGCCTGTTCAAGGCTGTCGGCCTGCCGCGGATCCCCGACGAGGACCTCGCTCGGATCGAGGTCCCAACGACCCTGATCTGGGGACGGCACGATCGGGCTCTGCAGCTGCGGCTCGCCGAGGCCGCCAGCGCTCGCTACGGATGGCCGCTGCAGGTGATCGAGGACTGCGCCGACGACCCCGCACGCGACCAGCCCGAAGCATTCCTGCGGGCGCTTCACGCCGCGCCCGCGATGCAAGCGGCGGTGGCGGGCTGATCAGACCGTGTGCAGGGGCTGGGTCTCCGCGCGCCGTAGCATTGGCGGCGTCGTGGGCCTGCTTCCGTGGTCCCTATCCGGGACGTACCTCGAGTCCTGCAACTGCGAGGCGATCTGCCCCTGCCGGCGGATCGGCGGCACCCAGGGCGGACGCTCGACCTACGGAATCTGCCTGGGAGCCCTGTCGTGGGTGGTCGAAGACGGTCGCGCCGGGGACGTCGATCTATCGGGTCTGGGGGCCGTGATGGCCACGCGCTACTCGGACGACGAGCCGGGCTCGCCCTGGGACTTCTTCCTCTACGTCGACGACCGGGGCGACGAAGGGCAGCGCGAGGCGCTCGTCGAGATCCTCACGGGCGGGCTCGGCGGCACTCCGGAGCGTCAGTTCCCCTGGGCCTGGAAGAAGAGCAACATGCTGGGCTGGCGCCCCGCGCCGATCGAGATCGACCATACGCCCGGTCGCGGCTGGTTCCGCGCGGGCGAGCACGTGACCGTGCGCATCCGCGGTCCAGTGACCGAGCAGCCGACCGTGACCTGCGTGATTCCGGGTCACCACCGTTCCGGCACCGAGCTGTTCAGCGACCTGCTGTTCGTGGACGAAGGTCCGCTCTCGTTCGAGCTGAGCGGGAAGTGCGGCTACGAATCCAGGTTCGAGTACGCGTCGGCATAGCCCGACACGGACGCAGGGTCGACGGCCACCTGGGGGTCGACCGTCCGCGCTGAGGCGGGCCGGCCGCCTAATCGTCTTCGCCGCGTCCCCGGTCCCGAATCTGCACGACCGCCAGCCAGATCAGGAAGCCGATCACCGGCGCAAAGTACGCCAGGCCGACGAACCAGTGCCCTGCGTGCGCGATGGGAGCCATCAGCTATTCGCCTGCGAGAGTAGCCACAGCGCCAGGCTCGTGAAGCCGATCATCACGGCGAGCATCCAGTACTGCGAGCGCACGGCGAGCCTGGCCCGGTCGTAGATCGCCAGCGCTCGGTCGTGTGCGAGCGTCAGGGCGGCCACGTGCCCGGCGACCACGAAGCCGACCTGGCAGTACCAGGTCTCGTTCGACGAGATCACGCCGAAGTTGATCGCCTTCCCAGCGCTGCCGAACAGGTTCGAGCCGTCGCCGAGCGGATCCGAGGCGAGGTAGCCGAGCCGGGGCAGCGGATCGAGCACGAGCAGGCCCTGCCCCTGGAACAGGAGCAGCGTCAGGTAGTGGGCGGTCACGTAGGCGAGCGCGATGGGCACCAGCGTGTGGATGAAGCTGCCCGCGAGACGCTTGGAGGAGAACCCGCCGCCAACGCTCTTCGCGCCGGCCACTCCGAGCCTGTAGAAGCCGTAGATGATCAGGACCGCACCCAGGAGGCCGACGAAGAACGCCGCCTCCAGCGCGTGCTCGGGCGCCACGCCGAGGTTCTCGAAGAAGTTCGCGATGTCCGGGGCGATGTTGGTCCAGATGGGCGCCTCGGCGGCGCCATCGAATGTCACTGAGCCGATCATCACCGCCACGAACGGCACGGTCCCCGGGAGCGGCTCCAGTGCCGCCAGCGCCGACAGCGGCTTCCGGAGCCCGATCTCGCGGCCGCGCCGCTCGAACGGCGAGATGCGCGCGAAGAGCCCGAAATAGACGGAGAAGGCCTCGCCGCGATCGATCCAGGCGTCCACCCCGTAGAGCGCCATGGCCACGAACGTCAGCGCCGAGTAGACGAGCGTGCCTATCGCCACGTTCTCCGGCTGGCTCCCGTCGGAGATGACCAGCTCCATCGTGGCGAAGGCGAAGATGCCGATGACGGCGGGCCAGCGGCCGAGCCACGAGGGGTATTCGAGCGGCGCAGGTACGGGCCCGCGCGCGGCTGTCCGGGCGGCCCGTACGACCGCCCGGCCGATCGCCCGCCAGGGGTTGAAGGCGCGGAAGACGTCGCCGAACAGCACGCTCAGCGGCACGAGCCCGACCCAGAAGACGACGTAGACGAAGGTGGGGGCGAAGTGCGCGGTCGTGCTCTGGGTTCCCTCGAGCCCGGTGTAGACGACTAGCCCGAGCAGGAACACGCCGATTGACCCGGAGAGGATCTCCACGGGGCGGCTGATCAGCAC
>Ga0126312_10003380_pt1 | contig 10768 bp, 11 predicted proteins | sample Plot104A_FD_92537 | JGI IMG/M metagenome (GOLD analysis project Ga0126312, IMG submission 92537) | Serpentine soil microbial communities from UC McLaughlin Reserve, CA, USA - Plot104A | ecosystem: Environmental > Terrestrial > Soil > Grasslands | place: USA: UC McLaughlin Reserve, Lake County...
GCGGTCTGTCGCTCGCGGGTGGGGTCGGCCTCCTCGCCGCGCAGCGCCGCGGTCGCCTGAGCGCGTAAAGCGCCCACCGGGCCACAAGCAGCAAGGAGACGGGGCGCCTGCGGGCGCCCCGTTTTCGTTTCGGCGGCGAATCTGTAGACTGGTGCAGGCACACTTTCGAGTGTGCCTTGGACATGCACGAGAGCCGCCCTGGGGACCGAGTGGCGGCTCTCGTCTTTGTCGTCCTCCCCGTCCGCGCCGACGGGGCTATCGCCGGAGGCGGAGCGCCCTGAAGCCGCCGCTCAGCCGTCGTACACGCGCACGAGCGACTCGGCCACGCACACGGGCTTGTCGCCGCCCTCGCGCTCGAAGATGAGCTCGGTGGTGACCTGCGCCCCGCCCGGGACGTCGTCGACGGCGGCGAGCTTCGCGCGCATGCGGACCTTCGACCCGACCGGGAGAGGCGCGGGGAAGCGCACGCGGTTGAGGCCGTAGTTCATGGCGAAGGCGAAGCCCTCGAAGGTGAACAGCCGGTAGGAGAACATCGGCGCGAGCGAGAGCGTGTAGTAGCCGTGGGCGATCGTCCCGCCGAACGGTGTCTGCTCCGCGCGCTCGACGTCGACATGGATCCACTGGTCGTCGCCGGTTACCTCGGCGAAGCGGTTGATCTCGTCCTGGGTCACGTCGTGCCAGTCGCTCACGCCGAGCTCCTCGCCGACGTGCGCCCTGACCTCGTCGATTCCGGTGAGGGTGAGCATCGCGCGGAAGGCTAACCGGTTGTCGAGGCGATCGGTTGCGCGAGGGCGCCCCGTGTTAGCGTCGCCGCATGCGGGCGGTCACCGAGCTCGAGCTGCCGGAGCTCGAGTACTTCGATCCGGAGCTGCGCGGCCCGCGCTTCCATGCGGAGATGGAGGAGCTGCGCGAGCGGACGTGGCTCGCCCGCTCGCCGCTCGGGGTGTTCGTGCTCGACCGCGAGGCCGCCGGCTTCTTCCTGCGCACGCGCAGCGCGACCTTCCCCGGGATGAAGATCGCCGAGCTGTTCGAGATCGAGGAGGGGCCGTTGCTCGAGGAGATGCGGCGCAACATCCTCAACCTGAACGGCGCCGACCACCGGCGGCTGCGCAACCTCGTCAACCCCGCGTTCACCCCGCGCGCCGCCGACCGCTGGCGACCGGCGATGCGCGAGTTCCTGGGCGAGCGGTGGGGCGCCGTCCGCGACGACGGCCGCTGCGACTTCGTTGCGGCCTTCGCCAAGCCGTACCCGTCGCTGACGATCGCACGCGTGATGGGCGCGCCGCTGGCCGACGCGCCGCGGCTGCACCACTGGTCGAACTGGATCCAGCGCCAGTTCGACGCGCCGAGCCTGATGAACGAGCGCGCGGAGATCGAGCGGGCTGTGCTCGAGTTCTACGAGTACGCGCACGCCCTGCTCGCCGAGCGGCGCGCGCGGCCGGGGGAGGACCTGCTGTCGCAGCTGCTCGCCGCCGAGGCGGAGGGCGACCGCCTGTCCGAGGTCGAGTGCGTGAACCTCGTCCTGAACGTGCTCGTCGGGGGCGTCGACACGACGCAGAGCCAGCTCGCCCACGGGATGCGCCTGTTCTGCGAGCACCCCGAGCAGTGGGAGCTCCTGCGCGCGCGGCCAGAGCTCGTGCCGGCGGCTGTCGAGGAGATCCTCCGCTACGAGCCGATCACGCCGTTCACCGCGCGCATCCTCCACGAGGACGTCGAGCTCCGCGACGTGCGCTTCCCGGAGGGGACGATCGTCATGGTGTGCGCGTTCACCGCCAACCGCGACCTCGACCCTGCGACCGCCGGCTCCGCCGGCCCCGAGGCGTTCGACATCACCGCCGACCGCGGGCGGGCCAAGCCGCTGACCTTCGGCGCCGGGATCCACTTCTGCCTCGGTGCCAACCTCGCCCGCGCCGAGCTCGGCGAGGCCCTCGGTTTCCTGTCCGCGCGCATCGAGCGCATCGAGCTCGACGGCGACCCGGAGTACGGGTCGATCAACGGCGTGTACGGGCTCGAAGCGCTCCGGCTGCGGTTCGCGCCCGCGGCTGTGGCGTGACCGCCCGCTAGCTAGATCCGGAACACCGGCAGGAGCCGCCTCTCGTGCTCGGCGTCGATGCTCGCCACCACCTCGACGTTCTCCTCGAGCGACGAGCCGCGCAGCTTGGTGGCGAGCAGCTCGTCGACCTGGAAGATCCCCGCCGAGTTGTTCATGGCGATCTCGATGCGGACCGCGCTCGTCGCCGGCTCGATGTTCACCGCGTCGATCGCCGCCGCCGACAGCGAGTGGATTTTCGGCCGCCCGGACTCGAACGGGACGCGCGAGCGCCCCTTGGCGAGATCGAGCGCGTCGGCGACGCGCACCACGTCTGCCTCGACGGTCAACGGCTCGCCGCGGCGGCGGTGGGCGATGACCGCGTGCAGGGCCTCCGAGGCGACGACCGTGCGCTCCGGCTCGTCGTAGACGTCGGCGAGCAGCCCTGGAAGGAGATCCGCGGCGAGGAAGAGGCTGTACTGCTCGTGGTCGGTGCGGTGGATCGCCATGCCGGTGTCGTGCAGCAGCACGCGCAGGCGATGACCACCTCCGCGTCGTGGGGGCGCATCGCGTGGTCGGTGACGAGCGCCGGCTCTATCCCACGGCGGGTGAGGAGCCGGATCAGCCGCAGAGCGATGTTGAGGACGATCTGGAGGTGGACCCACGAGTGGTCCGACATGCCGAGCCGGTCCGCGGTGACGTCCTGGCCGCGCCAGAAGGCCTTGAGGCGGTTGTTTCCGTTCGCGGCCTCGAGCAGCCGCTCGAGCCGCCCGTTCCCGCGCATCGGCGCGCGCACGCGCATCTCGGTGACCGCCTCGCGCGGGCGGATCGGCGCGGGGGACGGGCCGTCGGGGACGTCGGTGCTCAACGCGGCTCACCGTACGCGCGCACCCGGACACCGGCCAGACCTCCCGTGCGGCGAGCCCGAGAGCCGGGGAACGCCGCGAGGCGGCTCGTCGAGCACCCCTGACTACAGTCGCCACGGGTGAGCGAGCAATCCGCACCGGCGGCGGGGGAGGAGCACTCGCTCGCCGTCGTCGGCGCCGGGATCGTCGGGCTCGCGGTGGCGCGCGAGGCGCTCGTGCGTCGGCCCGGCGAGCGCGTCGTCGTGCTCGAGGCCGAGGATCGCGTCGGCGCGCACCAGACGAGCCACAACAGCGGCGTGATCCACGCCGGGATCTACTACGCGCCCGGCTCGCTCAAGGCGCGGCTGTGCGTGGCCGGCGCCCGCGAGCTGTACGACTACTGCGAGGCCCGCGGCGTGCCGACCCTCCGGTGCGGGAAGGTAATCGTGGCGGCCGAGTCACGCGAGCTCCCGGGACTCGACGAGCTCGAGCGCCGGGGGCGGGCCAACGGCGTGCCGGGCCTGCGACGCATCGGCGCGGCGGAGCTTGAGGAGATCGAGCCCCACGCCCGCGGGCTCGCCGCCCTGCACTCGCCGGCCACGGGGCTCGTCGACTTCGGCGCGGTGGCGCGCTCGCTCGCCGACGACGTGCGTGGCGCCGGGGGCGCGGTGGTCACCGGAACGCGCGTCGCGGGCGCGTCGTACGCCGCGACCGGTCGCGCCGGCGCCGCCGGCCTGCGCCTCGAGCTCGCGGGCGGGGAGGAGGTTCGCGCCCGGCGCGCGGTCGTGTGCGCGGGAGCGTGGTCCGATCGCCTCGCCGAGGCGGCGGGCGCGGGCGCCGACCCGCGCATCGTCCCCTTCCGCGGCGCCTACGCCCGGCTCCGGCCCGAGCGCCGCGAGCTCGTGCGCGGGCTGATCTATCCGGTGCCCGACCCCGAGCTGCCGTTCCTCGGGGTCCACCTCACGCGCGACCCGGACGGCGAGGTCCTCGTCGGGCCGACCGCTCTGCTCGCCGGCGCACGCGACGCCTACCGCCTCCGGACAGTGCGCCCCCGCGATCTCGCCGCAACGCTCGCCTGGCCGGGCACGTGGCGCATGGCGCGACGCTGGTGGCGGACCGGAGCGCGCGAGCTTCGCCACGCGCTCAGCCGCCGGGCGCTCGCGGCGGAGGGAGCGCGGTTCGTTCCCGAGCTCGATGCGGACGACCTCGAGCCGGGGTTCGCCGGGGTGCGGGCGCAGGCGCTCGCCCGCGACGGGCGCCTGCTCGACGACTTCGTGCTCGAGGAGGCCGGCGGCGCACTGCACGTGCGCAACGCTCCGTCGCCGGCGGCGACCGCGTGCCTGGCCATCGCCCGCGAGATCGTCGACCGCATCGAGCGCCATACACGCCCGTAAGGCGGTCGGCGCCGACCCGAACGGCGCCTGAGCGGGGAATTCCTGGCGACCGATCGCCGCTCGGGGGCCGTGCAACCGGGACTGACGACGGCGAGCGCGGGTAATATCGGGCCATGGACTCGGCCTCAGGCGCCCGGCCGCAAGGCTCGTGATCCATCCGCTCGACGCGGCGCGGACGAGCGCCATCTTCGCCCGCCAGGCGCGCGTCGTCGTGCGTCAGATCGTGTCCGGGCAGACCTCGCTCGACAACCCGCGGCCGCCGATGCCGCAGGGCTACATCTCGCAGGTTCCGGGCGCGGGCGATCTCTTCTACCGCGACACCGACGACCCGCCGGGCGGCTCGCGGGGGACGATCCTCCTCCTGCACGGGTGGATGGTCCCCACCGACGCGCACTGGTTCCGCACCTTCTGGATCCTGCACGAGCAGGGCTACAGGGTGATCGCGCTCGACGCCCGCGGACACGGGCGCGGGCTCCGGCAGGAGCCCTTCTCGCTCACGGGCTGCGCTGCCGACGCCGCCGCGCTCATCCGCTATCTCGACTGCGGGCCGGTGCTGTGCGTCGGGTACTCGATGGGTGGGCTGATCGCCCAGCTCATGGCCAAGCGCCACCCCCACGAGGTCGCCGGCGCGGTCCTCGCCGCGACCTCGACCGAGCTCCGCGAGAGCCTGCTGCTCCAGCTCGTGTGGACGGGGATGGGCGCGTTCCAGTGGTGGCTGCGGCTCGCCCCGCGGTGGTCGTGGTCCCTCGCGGTCAACGCGGTCGTACGCGGCGACGAGGAGACCACGGACTGGGTGGTCGGCGAGCTCCGCCGCGGCTCGGCCGAGGACATCGCCGAGGCCGGGCGCGAGATCGGCCGCTTCGACAGCCGGCCGTGGCTCGAGGACGTTCGCCAGCCGATGGTCGTCCTCATCACCTGCACCGACCTGCTCGTGCCCGAGAGCCGCCAGCGCGAGCTCGCGCACCGGCTCGAGGCGCCGGTGGTCGAGGTGATGTCGGACCACCTCGCCCCGGCGACCACGCCGCGGCGCTTCCACCGCGGGTTGCTCGAGGCGCTCGACCTGCTGGAGTACCTGCGCGAGCGCGAGTACGAGCAGTTTCGAACCGTCGGCCAGGTAGGAGGATAAGGGTGTTCAAGACGATCATCGTGGGGACGGACGGCTCGGAGCGCGCCACGGCGGCCGTCGGAGAGGCGGCTTCGGTCGCCAAGGCGACCGGCGCCAACGTGCACGTGGTTCGCGCCGTCTCCGGCCCCGGCGGCGACCCCGAGGCCGAGGCCGAGCGGGCCGCGGAGACGCTTCGCCGCGAGGGCGTCTCCGACGTCGAGACGCACGTGATCCAGGAGGACGCCAGCGAGGCGCTGATCAACGCCGCCGACCAGCACGGCGCCGACCTGATCGTCGTGGGCAACAAGGGCATGACCGGCGCCCAGCGCTTCCTGCTCGGATCGGTGCCGAACGACGTGGGCCACCACGCGCACTGCAGCGTGCTGATCGCGCGAACGGGCTGAGCGCCCGGGGTCGCGTGCGCGCGGCGCCACCGCGTCCGGGGAGTCGTCTCAGGCGCGGCGGAGCCGCGCGAGGTACACCACCGCCGAGCCGCTGAACAGCGCGGCGGTCACGAGCAGCCACCGCCCGAGGTAGAGGTCGGGGTCGAGCGGGATGCCGGCCCGGCGCTCGTAGACGGGAGCGCCGAGCCCGAAGATGAGCGGAAACCACACGAGCAGCAGCAGGGCGGACACGAAGGCGGGAACGGTCAGGTGGTTGATCGCGCGCATCGCCCGCTCGCGGCCGCCAGGGCCGAGGCGACGGCCCGTTCGCTCGAGCCCCCGCCGCACCGCCGCGTACAGCCAGAAGAGCACGAGGTCGTGCCCGATGACCGCGCCGCCGAACCACAGCAGGAAGGCGAGCCGGTCGGGGCGCGCGGCCGCCGTGACGAAGCCGAAGCCGGCGAACGCGAGCGTCGCCAGCGCGACGAGGAGATGGAGCGGCTCCGCTCCGTAGCCTCGGCGGAAGGAGTCGCGCACGTCGCTCAGCCCGCGGGCGCTCCGCTCACGCGACGCGGAAGGTGAGCGCGCGCACCCACTTCGTGTTGTGCACTCCGGGTAGGGCCGGGACGATGATCCGCGCGGGGTAGCCGTGGTCCGGCGACAGGTCGGCACCATTGACCCGCAGCGCGAGCAGCGAGCGCGAGTCGACGAGCTTTCCGCGGCTGAGCGAGACGCGCCCGTACGGGCTCCCGCGCTCGATCGACTCGACGACGAGCTCCTCGGAGTCGCGGGCGCCAGCGAGCTCGGCGAGCCCGTGCAGGGGCACCCCGGTCCAGGTCTCGAGCGTCGACCAGCCCTCGACGCACCCGATCGGGAGGCGGTGGGTGGAAAGCGGGAGCGACAGCAGCTCGTCGCGCGACAGCACGAGCCGCCGCCGCCCGTGGACGGTGAGGCGCCAGTCGGCGCCGGTCAGGGCGGGAGTGATGCCGGCGGCGCGCGCGGTCTGGTTGACCGGGAAGTCGTTCGGGCCGGTGCCGAGGGCGCGTCCGCGCGGGGCGAGCAGCGCGGTCTCGCGGAGGTAGCCGCCGACGAGCGACTGGCCGGCGGCGAGCCCCGCGAGCGTGACCGAGCCCAGGCCGACCGCACCCAGGAAGCCGCGGCGCGAGATCGTCGCCTCGGCGGGCTGGGTCGCCACGCTCAGGCTCCGCTCGAGCGCGGGCGCGCGCGTCTCGCGCCGGCCGGCGCGCAGCGGGCGCAGGACGCCGTCGTCGGTGAGGGCGCTCGCGACGATCGGGAGCTTGAGCACGACGTGCAAGACGAGCACCCCGACGAACACCAGCGCCGCCGCGTAGTGGACGGGCGTGAAGTTGAAGCCGAGCCCCGCGTACCAGTACTGGATGTTGAGCACGCCGGTGGCGACGAGGAAGAGCGAGCTGCCCACGAGCAGCGCGAGGCTCAGGCGCTCGAGGCCGTGCGAGATCGAGGCCACCGCCGGCCGCTCGTAGAGCTTGGGGATGACCGCCCACAGCTTGGCCAGGAGGACGGGGATCGCCGCGAGCCCGCACACCACGTGGAGCCCCTGGGTCAGCGCGTACAGCCACGACGGGTCGGTCGGCCAGGCGAAGAAGTACAGCCCCTTGAGGGCGTCGCTCGTCGCGTTCTGCCCGAGCCCGGGGTCGTAGGCGGCGTGGGACAGGAACCCCGTGAGGACAACGATCCCGAGCAGCACGAGCAGCGCCACGCTGAGCACTGAGCTGAGCCACGGTCCGCGCAGCGGGCTGCGCCAGGCGTCGCGGCGGAACGGGCCGACCTCGGGCGGGTCGGGCAGCGGCGGCCGGCGCGCGTCCTCGGCGCTTCGCAGGGCGCGGCTCAGCCGGTTGACGCGCATGGTGCGGAAGCTACCCGTCGAGCGCGAGCGCCGCCAGCGCGCGCGCGAAGCGCGAGTCCGGTCGCTCGGCCGCGACCGCCCGCGCGTCGGCGATCGTGTCGACGTCGCGGAGCGGCTCGAGCTCGGCCACTCGCAGGCCGAGCTCCTCGAGGCGCGCCCGCTGGTGGGCACCGGTCTCGCGCGAGCTCATGGGAACGCCGGCGAACACCCGCTCGTCCGGCTCGCGGAGGCCCATCGCCCAGTACCCGCCGTCAGGAGCTCGCCCCAGCACCGCGTCGATCGTGGGCCGCTCGAGCGCCTCGAGCGCCCGCTCGAGCTGGGCGGCGGTGAGCTGGGGGGTGTCCATGCCGACGAGCAACGCCGGGCCGCCCGCCGCGGCGAACGCGCCGGCGAGCCGCTCGCCGAGGCCTCCGGAGCGCTGCCGATGAAGCTCGAAGCCGGCGGGCGGCCAACCGTCCGGCGAGCCCTCGAGCACGAGCAGGCGGCGTCGCGAGCCGGGCACGGCGGCGACCGCGGCGAGCGTGTCCTCGAGCGCCGCGCCGGCGAGCGCCGCGGCCTCGGCGGGCGTGCACGGCGGGCTCAGGCGCGTCTTCGAGCGGCCGGCGACCGGTGCCTTGGCGATCACGATCAACGAGGCCGGGGCCGCGCGGGCCCGCGCGCCGGTCACCGCAGGGCCCGCGCCATATCGCGCGCCGCGCGCAGCGTGCCCCGGATCGTGCCGGTCACCTTCGACTTGCCCGTCCGAGGGTGGTACGGGACGGGCACCTCCTCGACCCGCCACCGGGCTGCCGCCGCCCGCAGGACCATCTCGAGCGGCCAGCCGTAGCGGCGATCGCGCAGCCCTAGGTCGAGCAGGCCGGCGCGGCGGGCGCAGCGCATCGGGCCGAGGTCGCGCAGGCTCACGCCGCTGCGCCGCCGAACCTCGAGCATGAGCGCCCGGTTGGCGAGCCGCGCGGGGGCCGGCCACGCGCCGGGCTCGGCGTGGCGCTCGCCGAGGACGAGGTCTGAGCGCCCGGCGAGGACCCGGTCGGCGACGAGCGGCAGGTCGGCGGGGTCGAGCGAACCGTCGCAGTCCATGAAGCACACGACGTCGGCGCTCGCGGCACTCAGGCCGGCGAAGCAGGCCGCGCCGAAGCCGCGCTGCGGCTCGCGCACGACGCGCGCTCCGAGTCGCTCGGCGACCGCGGCCGAGCCGTCGCTCGATCCGTTGTCGACCACGAGCGGGGCGTAGTCCGCGGGCATCCGCTCGAGCACCCACGGGATCGCCTCCGCCTCGTCGAGGACGGGAAGGATGACGTCGATCACGCGGCGCGGGAAGCTACCGCTTCGTACCCGCTCGGCGCGCGCGGCGCTGCCGTATCGTGCCGCGCCGTGCCAGGGGTACTCGTCACCGGCGGCGCCGGGTTCGTCGGCTCGCACCTCGTCGACGCGCTCCTCGACCGCGGCGACCCGGTGCGGGTGCTCGACAATTTCGATCCGCTCGCGCACCCGGACGGAGCCGTCCCGCCTCACCTCAACCGCGACGCGGAGCTCGTGCGCGGCGACCTCGCGGACCCCGAGGCCGTCGCGCGAGCGCTCGATGGCGTCGACCGCGTGCTCCACCTCGGCGGCGCGGTCGGCAACGGCGAGTCGATGATGAACGTGCGCCGCGCGGTCGACGCGAACTCCGGCGGCACGGCGACGCTGCTCGAGGCGGTGCTCGCCCGCCGCGACCGGGTGCGCCGGCTGGTCGTCGCCTCGTCGATGGTGGTCTACGGCGAGGGGACCTACCGGTGCGCCGAGCACGGCGAGGTGCAGCCGGGCGTGCGGGCGATCGAGCAGCTTCGCCGTCGCGAGTGGGAGCCGCGCTGCCCGCGCTGCGGCGAGCCGGTCGAGCACGTGCCGGCGCGCGAGGAGCACCCGCTGCGGCCGATCAGCGTGTACGGGATCACCAAGCGCGATCAGGAGGAGCTCGCGCTCGTGCTCGGCGGCGCGTACGGGCTCAAGGCGGTGGCGCTGCGCTACCTCAACGTGTACGGCCCCCGGCAGGCGCTCGGCAACCCCTACACCGGCGTCGCGGCGATCTTCGCCGCGCGCGTCCTGAGCGGGCGGTCGCCGCTCGTGTTCGAGGACGGTCGCCAGCGCCGCGACCTCGTCCACGTGTCCGACGTGGTGCGCGCGACGCTCGCCGCCATGGACGCGCCGGCAGCGCCCGGGCACGCGATCAACGTCGGCGCCGACCGGCGGATCGAGATCCTCGAGCTCGCGCGCGCGCTGGCGCGCGAGCTCGGGCGCGACGACCTCGAGCCGGAGATCCCGGGCGAGTTCCGCGCCGGCGACATCCGCCACTGCCTGGCCGAGACGACGCGAGCGCGAGAGCTGCTCGGCTTCGAGGCGGAGGTCGAGCTGAGCGAAGGGCTCCCGCAGCTGGCGGAATGGGTGGCGCAGCAGACGGTCACCGAGCGAGGCGACGAGGCGCTCGCCGAGCTGCGCGCGCGGCGGCTCGTCGGCTGAAAGAGCGGCGCTCGGAGCGCCCACCGGCGCGATACGAATGCCCGTTTTGCACCCCTCGTTGCGGCTGGAAGTTGCGCTTCGCCGCTCGGGGCACTACTCTCCCCGCCCAAATGAGCCGCCGCGCCGCGACGGAGGGAGGAGACGAACGCATGTCGAGCAGCGGCAACGCTCCGGCGATCGGACCGACGCAAGTGACGCGCCGGTTGCTCGCACTCCTATCGGCGCTCGTCCTCACGGCGGTATTGCTCCCGGCCTCGGCGTCGGCCCAGGATGGATCCGGCCCGTGCACTGCGGAGGTGAGGGCAACTCAGGACGAGCGAGTCGCCTCGTTCGTCGTCGACTGCGGCGACGCCTCGATCGAGAACGTCGTCCTCGAGACGACCGAGGCCGGCCGCGTAGAGGGTGACTCGGGAACCGAGTGCTCGAACGAGCAGAGGAGCCAGACCTTCGAGTGCCGGCCCTCCGGGTCCGGCGACGACACGCTCATCAGCGGCCGGTTCACCAATACCCAAGGCGATTCGGTCTGCGCGGATCCGCGCCTGACGATCGACTTCACGGTCGATTTCGCGAACGGAGGCACCCAGCAGTCCGCAGCCGACGTCGAAGCCCAGGGTCAGGGCACCGAGCCGGA
>Ga0126312_10003381_pt1 | contig 10768 bp, 11 predicted proteins | sample Plot104A_FD_92537 | JGI IMG/M metagenome (GOLD analysis project Ga0126312, IMG submission 92537) | Serpentine soil microbial communities from UC McLaughlin Reserve, CA, USA - Plot104A | ecosystem: Environmental > Terrestrial > Soil > Grasslands | place: USA: UC McLaughlin Reserve, Lake County...
GCGTCCATCTCGGGGGTCCCCTTGAAGAGCATGTGCTCCATCAGGTGGCTAATACCGGCGACCTCGTCCCGCTCGTCGCGTGAACCGGCCCGGATCCAGAGCCCTAAAGAGACGCTCGTCGCCTCGGCGAGGGGCTCGGTGAAGACCCTGAGTCCCCCGGGAAGATCCTTCCGCCTTATGTTCTGGTCGGCCACTAGCCCTCCAGCTTCTCGAGGCTGATGCGGTTCTGCTTGTCTATTTCGAGGACGCGTACCTTGATGCGGTCGCCCTCGTTGACGACATCCTCGACCTTCTCGACCCGCTGCCTCCCCGGCGCGAGACGCGAGATGTGAACGAGCCCGTCGCGGCCCGGCGTTAGCTCGACGAAGGCCCCGAAGTTGGTGGTCTTCACGACCTTACCGGTGTAGATCTCACCGGCCTCGACGTCCTTGGTCATCCCATATATCGCGGAGGCAGCGTCCCGCGAGATGCTTCCTACACCGGCCACGAAGACCGTCCCGTCCTCCTCGACGGAGATGTTCACCCCGAACTGCTCCTGCAGGGCGTTGATGGTCTTCCCGCCTGGTCCTATGAGCATCCCGATCTTGTCTTTCGGAATCTTTATCACCTCGACCCTAGGAGCATAATCGGAGACCTCGGCCCTGGGCTCGGCTATGGCGCCGCGCAGGATCTCGAGTATCTGCAGACGCCCGGCTTTCGCCTGCTCCAACGCTTCCTGCAAGAGCTGGGCCGAAACGCCGCTGATCTTCATGTCCATCTGGAGCGCCGTTATGCCATCGGCCGTGCCAGCCACCTTGAAGTCCATGTCTCCCATGTGGTCCTCGAGGCCCTGGATGTCGCTGAGGATGACATAATCGTCGCCCTCCTTGACGAGCCCCATCGCCACACCTGCCACGGGGGCTTTGATCGGCACGCCGCCATCCATCAGCGCCAGCGTCGAACCACACACACTGGCCATAGACGACGAACCATTCGACTCCAGAACCTCGGAGATTACGCGTAGGGCATAAGGGAACTCGTCTTCGGACGGGATGACAGGTACGAGCGCCCGCTCTGCAAGGGCTCCGTGCCCGATCTCCCGCCGCCGCGGACTACCCAGGCGTCCCGTCTCGCCGGTGGAGTAGGGAGGAAAGTTGTAGTGGTGCATGTAGCGCTTGCCCGTCTGCGGCTCTATCGTGTCGAGCCTTTGGGCGAGACCGAGGTCAGCCAGAGCCAGAGAGCTCAATACCTGCGTCTCGCCACGGGTGAACAGACCCGTGCCGTGTACCCTCGGCAGCACCTGCACCTCGGCGGAGGTTGGCCTTATCTCGTCCAGTTCGCGCAGGTCCGTACGCTTGCGGTCCTTGAGATAGAGCTCGCGGAAAGCCTCCTTCTCGAGCGTCGCGAGGGCGGCCGTGATCTGGGATATCTCCTCTTCTTCACGGCCCTCGGTCAGCTCCTCACTTAGCTCCTCCAGTGCGTCGTGGCGGGCTCTGCGGTCGGTCTGGACGATGCCTTCTTTTATCCGCCCGAAGTACCGCTCGCGGAAGTCGGCGAGGAAGGGGTTCTCCTCGGGATCCTCGATCGGCTGCTTCTCTTTTCCGTACTCGCCGGCCCACTCTTCAATCCCCTCGGCCTGGCCCCTGACCACCTCCTGGGCGAGCTGCAGGGCCTCGACCATCACGTTCTCGGGAACCTCATCGGCCCCCGCCTCGACCATGGTGATCGCTTCCTTAGTGCCAGCGACCACGAGGTCGAGGTCGCTCTCCGCGATCTGTGCGTAGGTGGGGTTCAAGATGAACTCGCCATCGAGCGAACGTCCGACGCGCACGGCCCCGATCGGTCCTGCAAAGGGCAGATCCGAGAGGGCGAGCGCCGCGGAGGCCCCGACCATGCTAACGGTGTCATACGGGGTGTCCTGGTCGGCGACCAGAACGGTGCCTATGACCTGTATCTCATAGTGATAGTTCTTCGGAAACAGCGGCCTCAAGGGCCTGTCGGTGAGGCGCGAGGTCAGGATCGCCCGTTCTGAGGGTCTCCCCTCGCGCTTGATAAAGCCGCCGGGGATCTTGCCCGCCGAGGACATGCGCTCCTCGATGTCCACGCTAAGGGGCAAGAACGTCGCGCCGGGCCGCGGGGCCTGTGAGCGCGTGGCGGTGGAGAGTATCATGGTGTCGCCGAGCCTCGCCGTCACGGCACCACCGGCTTGCTTGGCCAGCTTCCCGGTTTCGAGCACGATCGTGCGCTCGCCTACTGGTATATCTAGACGCATATTGTTTTCTCCTCTTGCTGTTCTTGTTACCCGGGTTAGCGGCGTAGGCCGAGCTTGGCGATGAGTGCCCGGTAGCGCTCGATGTCCTTCTGCTGCAAGTACTTGAGTAACCTGCGGCGCTTGCCGACCATCTTCAGCAGTCCCCGCCGTGAATGGTAGTCGTGCTTGTGCTCGCGCAAATGCTCCGTTAGGTGCGCTATGCGCCGCGTGAGCGCCGCCACCTGCACCTCGGGCGACCCTGTGTCTCCCTCGTGGGTCCGGTGCTCCCGGATGATCTCTTCCTTGTCCTGAACTACAGCCAACTTCTTCTTTCTCCTCTTTGTTCACTTCTCTGGTGTCTAACCCGTTCGACCCATTATGCTACCACATGCATCAAATAGTATCGTGCGTCAAAGGCTCTTCGGCTACCCTAGATCCTTGGCCACGATCCTGGCCTCATCCACGTCGCGTCGGATCTGCTCTGTGAGCTCGTCGATGCCCGAGAATCGTCGCTCTTCTCTTATGCGCTTCGTAAAGCTGACATCCACCACGCGCCCGTAGAGATCCCCCTCGAAGTCGAGGAGATAGGCCTCGACGCGGCTCTCGGTCCGCCCGAAGGTGGGAGCCACCCCGACGTTCGTGCACGCAGCGTACTCTTCTTCGCCGAGGCGGACGAAACCGGCGTAAACACCGCGGGCCGGGATCACGGCCTCCGCATCGGGCAGCACGTTGGCCGTGGGGAAGCCGATGGACCTGCCCCGCTTGTCTCCGACTACTACCTCACCCCTGAGCACGTAGGGACGCCCAAGGAGGCCGGCGGCCGCACTCACGTCTCCACCAGAGACGAGAGCCCGTATGCGGGTGGAGCTGATCTCACTCTCCATCCCGGCGCCGCGCACCTGTACGGCCACGGCCGTCCCGCCAGCCTCCCGCATGAACCGCAGGAGATCCTGGAAGTCGCCGGCCGCCTTGTGCCCGAAACGAAAGTTCTCGCCGACTACAACCACCCCGGCCTCCCCTTCGCCGACGAGCACTTCCCTCACGAACTGCTCTGGGGTCTTCCTGGAAAGGTCGGCATCGAACGTTATCACCCACACCTCATCGGCCCCGTAACGGAGCAGCATCTCACACCGCAACTCCAGGGGCGTAAGCAGCTTCGGGGGATCTCCAGTCCCCAGTACGGCCCGGGGATGCGGATGGAATGTGGCGGCGACAACCTTCCCGCCCCTCCGCCTTCCTTCCTCCACAGCCCGCCTCAAGACCTCCTGGTGACCGAGGTGCACGCCGTCGAAGTTCCCCAGAGCCACGACTACTGCGCACATAACACCACCTCGGCCCGTCCCCCGTCCTCATAGTCCCTGTACACAGCCAAAAGCTCGTCCCCACACATCACCCGGTAACTGCCCTCTACCCAACTCCTCCCAATGCGCCCCCCATGGCACACCCGGCCCCGGCCTATCTCCTCGGAAACCGCCACCTCAGGTAGATGAGCTATTATCCGATTCGAGGGTATTATGTGGTTATGCAGGTTTTCGAGGTCTTGGGGGGTCTGTGCGTCATCGACGGTGAGGTGCCCCACGCTCGTACGGCGGAGGGCGGTCAGGTAGGCGCCCGAGCCGAGGGATAAGGCGAGGTCGCTCACCAGGGATCTCACGTAGGTTCCGCTGGAGCAGGAGATCTCGAAGGTTGCGGTCTGTTCGGCGGGGTCGACATCGACGAGCACGAGACGACGGACCTTGACGATACGGGGCTCCCGCTGCACGCTGATGCCGCGGCGGTGCAGGTCGTAGAGCCTGACACCTCCCTGTTTGAGGGCCGAGGCCATCGGTGGAACCTGGAGTAGGTCGCCGGTAAAGGCGGGGAGCGCGTCGCGGATGGCCTCTTCCGAAGGGAGTGGGCTGTCAAGAGCCGTGATCTTGCCTTCCGCATCCAGTGTGTCCGAGACGGCGCCGAAGCGGGCGGTGGCCGTGTAGGCCTTGTCCAGGTTCGTCACGTAGCGCGAGAGGCGGGTGGCGCGTCCGAGAAGGAGCACCAGCAGGCCTGAGGCTAGAGGGTCAAGAGTTCCTGTGTGCCCGATCTTGGTCTTCCTCAAAAGCAGGCCCTTTACCCCGGAGACCACCCTGGCACTCGTTGTGCCGGGCGGCTTGTCCAGCAGAAGGCCGCCCGATAGAGATGATGCCGTTATCGTCCGCCCCCGAGATCGAGCACGCCTTCCAGTATTCCGAGTAGCTCTTCTTTGGCCTCCTTCGGCCGCAGGGGTGTGGTGTAGCCGGCGGCGAGCCTGTGGCCGCCTCCTCCGAAGCGGCGCGCGATCTCTCCGACGTCGACCGTCTCCGAGCGGAGGGAGCCCTTCGTGCCCTCGGGCACCTCGCGCAGGTGGGCCACCACGTCGACACCGGCGACGGTGCGTAGCTGGTCGATGGATTCTTTCGAGTCGATCTCCGTTGCGCCGGTCCGCTCGTAATCTGCGTTCTCGACCGTGGAGATCAGGGCGTCCCCGTATTGCACCGCGTTCGCGAGCGAGGCACCGACGATCCTGAGCTGCTCGATGCTGCCCCTGCGGTTAATGCGCTCGTTGACCTCGGCAGGAACGACGCCAGCCCTGAGGAGGTCGGCGACGAGCTCGTGCGCTCGGGGGGAGATATTGCGGAAGTTGAATCCACCCGTGTCGGTTCTTATGCCCACGTAGAGGGCCTCGGCGGTGGGCCTGTCGATGGGCACGTCGAGCTCGGCGTAGAGATCGGCGACGATCTCCGCCGTCGCCGCGGCCTTCGGTCTTACCAGGTTGTATTCGGCGTAGAGGGGATTGTCCTCGTGATGGTCGACGTTGAGGCGGGCCCCCGCTTCTGGCACCGGCACGCCGGTTCGGTCGGCACGGGACGTGTCGGCGACGAGCAGGTCGTGATCCGGCGGTAGCTCGCGCAGGGCCTCGTCCGGAAGTAGCCAGGCCAGATACTCGGGCACCGCCTCCTCGTGGCAGAACACGGCCGCAGCCCCCAGCCGGCGCATCAGACGCACCAGGGCGGCGGAGGCGCCTATGGCGTCGCCGTCGGCCCCTACATGCGTCGTTACGGCGACCCGGTCCAGGGTCTGCAAGAACTCCGCTATCTCCCATAGCGTGTTATTCGTCGTGCGTGTCGTCATCCGTCCTTACCTCCCTGAGAGCGGCCTCTATCCTCGTCGCACGCTCCACGACGGGGTCTGGCTCGAAGCGCAGCCTCGGCGTGCGCTTGAGGCGCGTCTGGGCCCCTACCGCGGCCTGGATGCGGCCTGCCGCGCTCTGCAGGCCCTCGTGCGCGGCCGTCTCGTCCTCCCTGGCGAGTACGCTGTAGAACACCGTTGCGTGGGCGAGGTCCGGGCTAACCCTGACACCGGTGACCGTAACCAGTCCCTGGATGCGCGGGTCCGAGAGCGAGGCGACCTCCTCGCCGGCAATCTCCTTGAGCTGCGACTCCACCTTGCGCATGCGCCCGCTCATAGCTTCACGAACTCCTCGCGCCAGTCCAGTATCGAGAGCTCCTCGTAGTTGAGCAGGCTCCTGCGAAGCTCCTCCCGCTTCTCCTCCGCCGCCCCGCGCGAGACCGCGGCGAGGGCGATCTCCACCGTGGCGCGCTGCCACAGGTCCTGGTTCTCGGACTCGACCACAGAGACGTTCTTGCGACGCAGCCGGTCTTTCAGGGAGCGTAGCGTCTGGCGCTTATCCTTCAGGCTCGTGGAGAAGGGCAGCTCCAGTTCCAGCCTTACCGCGCAGAACAAAGGCCGCCTTTACCTCGGGATCTCGACGGTCTCGAAGAACTCGAGAACGTCGCCCTCTTTGACGTCGTTGAAGTTTTCCACGCCGACGCCGCACTCGAAACCGTCGCGCACCGAACGGACGTCGTCGCGGAAGCGTTTCAGGGAGGCGATGTTGCCCTCATAGACCACGGTACCCTCACGCACCACGCGCACGCGGTTATTGCGGAAGATCTCGCCACTCGTAACGTAGCAGCCGGCCACGACGCCGACGTTCGGCACCCTGAAGGTCTGGCGCACCTCGGCGGTGCCGGTCTCACGCTCCTCAAACTCCGGAGCGAGCATACCGCGCATGGCGGCTTCGATCTCTTCCAGGGCCTTGTAGATCACGTCGTAGGTCCGGATCTCGACGCCCTCCCGCTCGGCGACCTGCTTGGCCGTGTTGGTGGGCCTGACGTTGAAACCGAGCAAGATGCCGTCGCTCGCCGAGGCTAGCATGACGTCGGAGTCGGTGAGGGCCCCGACGCCGCTGCGCACGATGTTGACGCGCACCTCGTCCGTGGAGAGCCTGGCGAGGGCCTCCTTGAGCGCCTCGACAGACCCGGCGACGTCAGCCTTGATGACGAGGTTGAGGTCCTGGGTTCCGCCCTCGCCGAGGAGCTCCTCCAGCGTGCGGCGCGAGCCGCCCTGGGCTAGCTCCTGCCTGCGCAGTCTCTCCTCCGCCTGCTGGGCCCGGTCGCGTGCGATCCGCTCGTGGTCGGTGACCTCGAAGCGGGTTCCCGCCTCGGGGACGCCGGAGAGACCGAGGATCTCGACCGGCATCCCCGGTCCTGCCTCCTTGACGCGCCGGCCCGTGAAGTCGAGCATCGCCCTAACCCTCCCGTAGGCGGTCCCCGCGAGCACCGCGTCGCCCTTCTCGAGCGTCCCGCGGCTCAACAGCAGCGTGGCGACGGGACCGCGTCCCGGATCGCGCTCCCCCTCGATAACGTACCCGCTCGCGGGAGCCTTGGGGTTCGCCTTCAGGTCCTCGAGCTCGGCTACGACCAGGATGTTCTCCAGCAGCTCGTCGATGCCCTCACCGGTCTTGGCCGACACGGGTACCGTTACGGTGTCGCCACCGTAGACCTCGGGTACGAGCTCCCTCTCGGAGAGCTCCCCGAGGACCCTCTCCTGATTCGCGTTGGGCACGTCGATCTTGTTGAGCGCCACGACCATGGGGACGCTGGCGGCCCGCGCGTGCTCTATGGCCTCTATCGTCTGGGGCATGATGCCGTCGTCGGCGGCCACCACGATAACGACCACGTCGGTAACGCGCGCCCCGCGGGCCCGCATCTCCGTGAAGGCTTCGTGGCCCGGTGTGTCTATAAAGGTGACCTTCCTGCCGTCTGACTCCACTTGATAGGCCCCGATGTGCTGCGTGATGCCCCCTGCCTCCCCGGACTGGACGTTGGAACGTCGGATCCTATCCAGAAGGCTCGTCTTGCCGTGATCGACGTGGCCCATCACCGTTACGACGGGCGGCTTCTCGACCAGGTCGGCGGGGTCGTCGTCGGGAGCCACCTCGATCGGCTCGGGCTCCTCGACCGCGCCGATCTCGACCTCGACGCCGAGCTCCTCGGCGACCAGCTCTATCTCCTCGGTCGAGAGGGTCTGGGTAAGCGTCTTCATCTCTCCGAGGCCCATCAAGACCTTGATAACCTGGGTCGGAGGTACACCTAAGGCGTCTCCGAGATCCTTGACGGTCGCCCCCGGCTCGACCCGTGCGCCGCTGCTCGCGGGCTCTTCTTCCTCGACGGGAGCGCGCTCCGGCTCCCTGGTCGGGGCAGGAGCCGCCGGCGCAGCAGAGCGCGCCCCACGGTTTCGCGCGCTCGCATCTATAACGACCCTGCGGCGCTTCTTCTGCGGTCGGCCCTGCTGCGACTCCGAGAGGGGCTCCTCCGCCGGCGCGGCCGCCATGGTAGCCCCGTGCCCCGAGCGCTCCGCTTCGGTGCTGGCTTCTTGAGCTTCGGCCTCGGTACGGCCATGGGGTGGCCCGCCGTTGGGTTCTGGGCCGAAGACCCTTTCATAGACGCTCTCATCCACGGAGGAGGAGTGGCTCTTTACCTCCACCCCGGCCTCCTTGAGGCGCTGTATCACTTCTTTGCTCTCCAGCGACTGTTCACGGGCTATCTCGTATATGCGTATACTCATAAGATCCCCTACCCTCTACCTACCATACCCTCGAACTCCGCGGCCTGCGCCTGGTGCGAAGGGATGCCGCAGAATAGCGAACCCGGCAGAGCCATGTTGGCGCACCTGCGACCATTGGAGAGGACCGCCCTGCAACGGTGCATCGTCGAATCCTCGTCCGGCTCCCAGTCCTCTTCCTCTTCCTCGTACTCCGTCGCCTGGCTCTCGGGCTTTATGTCTATCTTCCAGTCTGTCAGCTTTACGGCGAGACGGGCGTTCTGGCCCTCGCGGCCGATGGCCAGCGAGAGCTGGTCGTCGGGTACGATCACCTCGGCCTGTTTCTCGTCCTCGTCCAGGTAGACCTCGCGCACGCGCGCCGGGCTCAGGGCCTTCGCTATAAAGCGCGCCGGCTCGGGGTCCCACTGGATGATGTCGATCTTCTCGTTCCTGAGCTCGGAGACGACGGCCCTTACCCGGCTTCCCCGCGGCCCCACGCAGGCCCCGACGGGATCCACGCCGGCTTCCTTGGACCACACGGCCACCTTCGAGCGTAGTCCGGCCTCGCGGGCCACGGCCCTTATCTCGACGAGCCCATCGTATATCTCCGGCACCTCCAGCTCGAAGAGGTTCTTGAGCAGGCCCTCGTGGCGCCGGCTCACGGTCAGGCTGGGGCCGCGCCCTCCCTCCCTGATCTCCAGCAGGTACACTTTCAGCCGCTGTCCGTTCTCGTAGCGCTCGTTCGGCACCTGCTCGCTGGCGGGCAGGATCGCCTCGACCCTGCCGAGGTCGACGAGGGTCATCCGCCGGTGGGCCTGTTGCACTATGCCGGTAACTACATCGCCCATACGTTCGCCGTACTCTTCCAGTAACTGCTCGTTATGCACCTCGTTGAGGCGCTGGTAGAACGTCTGGCGCATGACCTGGGCCGCTATGCGCGTGAAGTCGTGCGGCGTTATATCCTCGCCGTCCTTCATTACCCGCAGGTCGCCCGTGTCCTCGTCGAGAACGACCCGCGCCTCCTCATCGGCCCCCTCGCGACCCTGGTAGGCCGCGAGCAACGACTCCTCGAGCACGTCTTTCACCGTCTCGAAGGGGATGCCTTTATCCGTCTCTATCTCGCGCAGCGCCGATAGCAATGCCGTATTCATTTGTAAATATCCTCCTTGAGGTTCGCGCGGGTAACGGAGCCGAACGGCAGCTCCACCTCCGCTCCCTCGGAGAGCCTCAGTACGAAGGCGTCCTCGCCCGTCCTGTCTATGACGCCCGTGAAGTTCCTGCGCCCGTCCAAGGGCTCGCCGATCCGGACCTTCGCCTGGTGCCCGACGAAGCGCCGGAAATGCTCCGGCCTCGTCAGCGGACGCTCGATGCCCGGTGAGGAGACCTCGATAGGACCATCATAGCCCTCAGCCTCGACCGCAGGAGCTATGACGGAGGCGACCCGCGAGCAGAACTCGTGGTCTACAGGACCGTCTTCCCGGTCCAGGAGCACGGTAAGCAAAGGTCCCCCCGAGAACCTGGCCTCGACCAGCTCGGTTCCCCCCGGGAGCACCCCCTCGATTACCTCTCTCAGCCTCTCTAATCTCGCCGTCTCTCTCACCTTCTCCGAACGATAAAAAAAGCAACGGGCCCGAAGACCCCTTGCTCACTTACAACACGCTCGATTATATCTCAGAGTATCTAGGTTACAAGGTGCAAAAACCCTGCCAGATAACCGCATCGTCGCGCACATATGGCATTGTGCACGCGCCACGGGAAGGGAGAAGGCCCCTGTCCTCGGCTCCGGTGAAAGGCGCTCATCGGATGAGCATCTGTGTACCCGAGCTTAGAATGCCACTCAAAGAGAGTGGCAACGAGCACAGAGAGGAAGCGCCCATGACCGAAGCATCCCGCCCGGAGTTCACGACCGAGGAGCTTTTGTCCGGAGCCCGGGGCAACGCGACGGCATTCGTCCTTGCCACGATCGCCTACCTGAAGGAACGTGGCATGGACGTACAGGACTTCGTGGCGTTCTTCGGACGCCAGTTCGCACCAGGCTGGGACGAGCTACGCGCCCAGCCTGTGGCAGACGTCGCGCTGACCGTGGCCCGCAACGCGGTCTCGGTCGGCTGCACGTTGGGTTCGCTCTCGGGAGACGAGACACGCGCCGAAGTCTTCGTTACGGGGTGGCCGGATGCAGAAGCGCTCTCGAGCGTACTCGGACTGGAGCCGGACGCCGGTGACGCCATGTGGGACAGCTTCTACCCCATCATGGAGAGTTTGGGCATCCGCTACGCCTGGCGGCGTGAGGATGGATCGGTGAGGTTGACCTTCGAACGGGAGAACTCGTAGCAACGAGCGTTCTTGCATCCTGAAGATTTCTCAGCGGTCGAACCTTCAGACATACCTGAAGCCTTACTTCCTATCGTCTTTCGCTATCTCTTCGAATAGGGCGTCGTAGATCTCGTCACGGCCCACCTTCCGCAAGGGCTGGCCCTTGGCGAAGATCACCCCGTCGTCCTTGCCGCCGGCCACGCCGTAATCGGCGTCGCGGGCCTCGCCAGGGCCGTTGACCACACAGCCCATGACCGCGACGGTGAAGTGATCCTCGTAGTGCTTGAGCTTGTCTTCGACCCGGGCGGCCATGCCGATGACGTCGAA
>Ga0126312_10003382_pt1 | contig 10767 bp, 7 predicted proteins | sample Plot104A_FD_92537 | JGI IMG/M metagenome (GOLD analysis project Ga0126312, IMG submission 92537) | Serpentine soil microbial communities from UC McLaughlin Reserve, CA, USA - Plot104A | ecosystem: Environmental > Terrestrial > Soil > Grasslands | place: USA: UC McLaughlin Reserve, Lake County...
ACCAGCATGGTCAACAGCACCGCCTCCACCCGCAGCGGTAGGGCCAGCACGCCGATCTCGGCGACCATGCCGGGCACCACCGCCACCAGGGCGATCAGGAGATACAGGACCACCGCGGCCCCATAGGCCGCCGCGCCCAGCCCGGTTGGCGCCGGACCCCGCACCAGGACCAGGGCCAGGACGCCACCGGCGGCGACGATCGCAAACGAGATCCGCCACAGCGTGGTGCTGGCCGGATCCACCAGCGACAGCAGGCTCATCAGCCCGGGCAGCGAGAAGTGCAAGGCGACCCCATAGGCCCGCCGTCGATGGACCGCGCTGTGGCGCCACTCGCCATGGCGGGTCTGGACCACGATGATCCACAGGCCCAACAGGGTGAAGCACACCGTGGCGAAGGCGACGTAGAAGTCGGTGAGCATGGCCTCCCCTTGTTGTCTCGGCTGACATGGTGATGGTGTCGCGGCCACCCGTGAGGCACGGCTGCGCCCCGGCCACAAACGCTGCCTGACGTCGGGTCGTGCTCGGGTTCCGCGGCGCTGGTGATAGCCGAGCATGGCCGGCTGAGGCTGGACAGGGTTGGTCGGCGTCTTGTGGCTGCGCATATCTGGACCGCAGAGATGACCGCAACGGGCATGGCGCTAGCCGACACACCAAGCCGTCGGGAATCAACCAGCCAAATCCACGATGGGACGTGCTCGACCGCCGGGCACAGGAGCTGGACCGCTCAGGCCGTCGGCTGCACCTGGAGCTCGGCGGCCAGCTGGCGGATCTCTGCCGCCGGATAGCGGCGATGGCCGCCAAGGGTCTTCAGGAACGGCAGTTTGCCTTCCTTGGCCCAGCGGGACACGGTCTTGCAGCCTTCGGCGCGCACCGATCGAGGCGCCGCGTGCTTGCCTTGCCGCCTGCGAGAGGATTTGCCGTCTCCTGCGGGGTTGTGCGTAACTGGCGCGTCGGCGGCCTGGCCCTTGGGACGGCGGGCCGCCCGTGGTTCGGGGGCTGAGCATGTCAGGGGAGCAGGCGGTAACCCATCCAACGCTCCACGGTGACCGTGGGTGGATCGCCCTGCAGTCCGTCCAGCAGGCGGCGGAGGCAGGTTCCGCCAGTATGGTGGCGTCCACGTCCAGGACCGCGACCTACACGCCCGGGAGGCCGGCACCGGCCTCGGCACGCTCGCCTGGGCCATGGCCGTCACCTACTGCACTGGACGGCGGTCTGGCTCACCTGGTTGGGCCAGCCGGCCTTGACGCCGGAGGGGGCAACGATGGCCACCGACGCCAGCGACCACGAGCAGCAACGGCGGGAGTTGGAGGAGATCCGCCATAAGTTCGCCGAGGTCGGCAAGCGCATGGGCTCGGCGTTCGAGCCCGCCGCTCCCGACGAGCACCGCGAACGGCCATTTGCCCTGGCGCCGCCCACCGCGCCGCCCGACGAGCAGCCAGCGCGGCCGCGCTGGCAGTGGGCGGCCGCGCTGGCGCTGATCTTCGTGCTCGGAACCGGGTTCGGGTTCGTGCTGCCACGTGGCGACGGGTCGAGCGACCCGCCGCCACCGCCGTCGACGGCGCGGTCGCCGGTGAGCACCCAGGCCCCGCAGCCGCAGCCCGTGCCGAGCGTGCCGGAGGTCTGCCTGGAGACGGCCCGGATGGGCGATCAGGTGATCGCCAAGCTCATGATCAACGACCGTGACCGACGTCTGGCCGAGGCGCTGAAGGCCTACACGCTCGCCAGCCAGGCCTGCCGCAAACAGGCATCCCCCTGAGCCGCAGTGATGTCATTCTGTGCTGGCCAGAGTGGATACGAGACCGGCTGGCCTTCGTGCGATCAGGAACCGGACGCGATAGCCCTGACCTGCCCTCCGGGCAATGCAGTCATCGCTGGCTGACTGCCAAGTTGACTGCCAACCGCTCGAACGAGCGATGTTCAGCGTGGACAGTGGCGGACGGGTGCAAGCCGCTGATCTGGTGATATGGACGGTGATGGACCAGTCTGGACAGGCGGGGAAGAGTTAGAAGCCCGCCGCTCACGTCCAGAGGTGCTCACGGCGTGCTAACGAGACTCCCCAGACCTGCCCCGGGACAAGCCGGGACGGCTACCGGTGGGAAGACGCAAACACCCTTGTCAGCCGGCGGTCTCCGGGCCCAGAGAGCAGGGCGAGGAACGGCGGTCAAACGACTCATAATCCAGCGGCGCCTTGTGCCATGAACCAGGGACATCAAGCTAGACAACAGGCGCGAACCGCTGCTCCCGACGCATAATCGCGGCCGGTCCAAGGTGCAAATGAGGCTCTTCGTCATGAAGCGTGGTGGGCACCTTCGCAGGCTTGCGGTGGGGGTGAGTCTGCCACGTGGCGCCGCAGTGCAGTAGCAGCCGGTCGTTTTGGAGGCTGAAGGATCAACACGGCTCGCTTGAGCTGAAGTCCGTCCTCAGCCGATAGTGCTCGAGGGCGGCTGCGCTGAGCACGCATTGGTGTGGCGCGATTCGCGGCGACGACCGGCGCTTGCCCGTGGCCGGACTCGCTACGCAACCAGTGCCTACGGGGTTCCTGACCGGCGTCCGCCGCGTTCCCCCGCCCCGACGGGTGCTGGCCACCGTGCTGTTCACTGACATCGTCGGCTCCACTGAGCAGGCAGGGAAGCTGGGCGATCGGCGCTGGCGTCAACTGCTGGACCTGCACGACGAGGTGGCCGGCTGGTTGCGGAGGCGAGCGGGCGGCTGATCAAGACGACTGGCGATGGGATCTTGGCTACCTTCGACGGTCCCGGCCGTGGCACCGGCTGTGCGGCCGCGCTCAGGGACGAAGTGCGCGGCATCGGACTTCAGCTTCGGGAGGGTCTGCATACCGGCGAGGTCGAGCTACGCGACGGCGACGTGGGTGGTGTCGCGGTGCACATCGCGGCGCGGGTGATGGACGCCGCCAGGCCCGGGGAGATCCTGACCTCCAGGACCGTGCGGACTTGGTCGTGGGCTCTGACGTCGTCCTGGAGGACCGGGGAGACCAGCGGATGAGGGGCGTCGACGGTCGCTGGCAGCTCTATGCCGTCGCCCGTCCTAGATCGCCATGACAGTCGCTACGGTTAGGTTTGATGACGTCGCAAAATCCACCCCTCCAGGGAGGCCGTGATGGCGGAACATCCCAATGCCGAACGCATCCGTCGGGCCTTTGCCGCCTTCGCTCAGGGCGACATGGCCACCATGACGGAGCTGATCGCCGAGGACACCGTCTGGCACATCCCCGGCCGCGGGCCACTGTCGGGTGACCACAGGGGACGGGACACCGTCTTTGCGTTGTTCAGCCGCTTGGTGCAGGGGTCGGAGGGGACCTTCACCCAGGAGCTGCACGACGCGCTGGGCAGCGATGAGCATGCTGTGGCCTTGACCCACGCCAGCGCCCGCCGCGGCCCGCACACCTACGATTTCAACGACGCGTGGGTGTTCCACCTGCGGGACGGACAGATCACCGAGGCATGGTGGCGACCGGAGGACCTGTACGCCTCCGACGAGTTCTGGACCTGACCTCGCTTGGTCGCTCACCGTGGCCTCATCGCTGCTTGCCTCGATCAAGGGAGCGCTGACGCTAGCCGCTCTTTTGAGCGGACCGGGTGAACAGGCGGCATCCATGGCCCAGTCGATTCGTCTCAGCCTAGGAATGGCCTGGTAGACGGCCAGTCACGGCCGCCGCCAAGTTCGGGAACAACCGTCGGGCCTCTCCAATGTGGGCACCCGGGCCGGTGCGTCGCAGGGCGGCTGGGCAGCGGTTCGGGTGCTGGAACGGCGCCCGAGGAGGGATCCGGCTCCTGCGGCGCTGCGCCCGTTGAGCAATACGACATCAGCGTGCTCCTGGGCCTGCCCGCACAGTGCTCCAGAAGCGGCTCGCTGTTCGCCCAGGCCCCGCATCACCGGCGGCCTAAGAGCCCTGTGGGGTTGTATGGGGCTGGCAGGCTGCTTAGGCTCGATGGGTCGGTCGAAGCCGTGGAACAGGTCCGCACGCCGTCTGGGGGGCAGGGTGGCCGACGAGATCCTCGGACGCGATGCTGAGCTTGCCGCGATCGCGTCCTGGCTTGACCGGCTCGTGGCCGGCCCGGTCGCCCTCGTGCTCGAAGGCGAAGCCGGGATCGGGAAGACGACCCTGTGGGAGGCTGGCGTGGCCGCAGCACGCCGCAGGGGCTATCCGGTGTTGGTCTGCCGGCCGGTCGAGGCGGAGGTGACGCTGTCGTTTGCGGCCTTGGGGGACCTGCTCGACCGTGTCCTCGATCAGGTCGTCGGGGCCCTGCCGGCCCCGCAGGGTCGAGCCCTGGAGGTGGCGCTGCTGCGGGCCGATGCCGGCGAGGATCCTGCCGACCAGCGTGCGGTGTCCGTGGCCACCCTGGGGGTGCTGCGGCTGCTGGCACGGTCTGGGCCGCTGGTGGTGGCCGTCGATGATGTGCAGTGGCTGGATGGCCCGTCGGCGCGGGTGCTTGCCTTTGCCGTCCGTCGCCTGACCAACGAGCCAGTGGACCTCCTGGTCTCGGTCCGGACGACCGGCAGGCAGGCTGTCCCCCTCCGCCTCGAGGCGTGGCCCGGGGACCGGGTCGGCCGGCTGCATCTTGGCCCCTTGAGTGTTGGTGCCCTGCAGCGCCTGGTCCGTTCCCGTCTCGGTCGTTCGCTGCCGCGCTCGGTCCTGCTCCGCTTGCATGAGGCCACGGCGGGCAATCCCTTGTTCGCCGTCGAGGTGGCCCGTGTGCTGCTGCAGCGCCCCGACGGACTCGACCCTGGCCAGGGGCTTCCGGTGCCGGAGGGCCTACGCCAGCTGGTTCGTCTCCGCCTGGAGGGGCTCCCTGCCCAGGCGCGTCGAGCGCTGCTGCCGGTGTCGGCGCTGACACGGTCCACGCTGGCCATCCTCGAGCAGGCCACTGGCGCTTCGGTGCTGGTCAGGAGCGGGTTGGAGCAGGCCGCCGACGCGGGCGTGGTGGAGCTGGATGGTGACGTGGTCCGGTTCACCCATCCCCTGCTGCGCTCGGTGGTCTATGCCGACGCCCCTCCTGAGTTGCGGCGACGGCTGCATCGCCGCCTCGCCCAGGTGGTCCTCGACCCCGAGGAGCACGCCCGCCATCTCGCCCTCGGCACCGACCAGCCCGACGCTGGGGTGGCCCAGGCGCTGGAGGACGCGGCTGTGCTGGCCCGCTCCCGGGGGGCGCCAGCGGCCGCCGCTGAGCTGTCGGAGCTTGCCGGCAAGTGGACGCCTGCGGATCGGGCCGAGGACCGCTGGCGCCGGACCCTGGATGCCGGGGGCTATCGCTTCGAGGCAGGGGATACCCAGCGGGCCCGCACGCTGCTGGAGACCGCCGTCGCCACGGCCGGCTCCCAGGACGCCCGGGCCCGGGCGCGCCAGCGGCTGGCTGCCGTGTTGCATCACTCCGACGGCCCCCTGCAATCGGTGCCGGTGCTCGAGCAGGCCCTGGAGGAAGCCGGCGCCAACCGCGAGCTACGTATGGAGGTGGAGCGGGAGCTCGCCCACGACCTGTGGCTGCGGGGGGACCTGGCCGACGCCCACCGGCATGCCCGAGCAGCGGTCCAGCTGGCCGGTGAAATCGGCGAGCCGGCCGCGCTGGTCACAACCACGGCCAACCAGACGCTCCTGGACGCCGCCGCCGACGGTGTCACACCCGACATCCTTGAGCGGGCCCGGTCGCTGGTCGCCTCGGCGCCTGCGTCAGGCGGCGCCGCGCAACTGACCATGGTGGAACGCGCCGAGGAGGTGCTCGCCCTGCTGCTGATGGTGGCCGGCCAGCTTGATCAGGCCCGCAGTCTCTATCTGGATCAGCTGGAGCAGGCTAGCCAGCGAGGAGACGACCACCGGCGCGAGTATCTGGCCTGGTGCCTGGCGCGGATCGAGATCCGGGCCGGCAACTTTCAACGGGCAGCGCTCTATGCCGAGGAGAGCGACCTGGAGGCCGCTGGGCAGGAGGGGCTGATCTGCGAAACCCTTGGCGCCAGAGCCGAGGTCGCAGCGCTGCTGGGCCGGGTCGAGGCCGCCCACCGGGCGGCCGAGGAGGGCCTGGCCATCGCCGAGCGCCACGGCCTCGGCCTGGCGGCGCTGCGCAACCGGGCCGCCCTCGGCTTCCTCCAACTGAGCCTGGGGGGCGCGGCAGACGCGCACCACTGGCTCGGCCCCGCGGTCGCCGCGATGGGTCAGATGGGCCTTGGTGAGCCAGCCTACATCCCGCTGCTTCCCGATGAGATTGAGGCGCTCATCGCATTGGGGGAGCTGGAGCAGGCAGCCTCCCTGATCGACCTGCTGGAGGCGCGGGGCCGCGCGTTGGATCGCCCCTGGGCGCTGGCCGCGGCGGCCAGGGGTCGTGGGTTGCTCCGAGCGGCGGAGGGCAAGCAAGCGGCAGCGCTTGAGGCCCTCCAGCAGGCGCTGGGGGAGCATGACCGCATGGCCCAGCCCTTCGAGCTCGGCCGAACGCTGCTGGCCAAGGGCACGATCGAGCGCCGAGCCCGCAAGTGGGGCGCTGCCAGGGCCTCGCTGGAGGGCGCCCTCACCCGCTTCGAAGAGCTCCGCGCCGTCCTGTGGGTTGATCGGGCGCGGGCCGAACTTCGCCGGGTGGGAGGCCGCCCCGCAGCCCGGCATCTCACCGCCACCGAAGAGAGGGTGGCCGAGCTGGTCAGCACGGGCCTGACCAACCAGGAGGTCGCCGACGCGCTGTTCATGAGCGTCCGCACCGTGGAGGCCAACCTCTCCAGGATCTACCACAAACTGGGGGTCCGCTCCCGGACCGAGGTCCACGCCAAGCTCAGCAGCGAGCATGCTTCGGGCCAGGGAACCCACGGGATCGATTAATCGTGGGGGAATCACCGATTGCTCGGCCGCCGTGCTGACCTAGGGTCGAACCGCACACCAGGCCAGACGTCGTTCGCCACCCGAGGCTGCGATGGCCACCTTCATGGTCGAACGCTACCTGCCCGGCGTCAGCGCCGGGCAGGCCGCAGGCGCCGAGCTGCTCGCCAAGCAGCTGGCGATGCACCTACCCGCCGAGGGTGAGGCGGTGCGCCACCTGCGATCGCTGTTCGTCCCCCAGGACGAGCAATGCTTCGTCCTGTTCCAGGCAGCCTCCGCGCACGCCCTGGCCGAGACCCTGGAACGCCTGGGAATCGCCTATGAGCGGATTGCCGAGGTGATCGACGTCACCGCGGAGGATCTGGCCAGGTTGGAGCGGGCAGACAACATCAACCGGCATCCACACTGACCAACTGACAGCTAACCCATGTGCCAGACCGGTCACCGACGCGGCTGGCAGAGAGGATCGCCCATGTCGGGTCAGGTCTCAAGGCGGTCGATCTGCACGCCATAGACCTCACAGGTCCGAGCTCGGGAGGACAGCCATGAACATCGTGCTTAAGAGCGACGTCGGCGCCGCTATCGGCAGCGCCCTGATCCTGCTCGTCCTCCTGGCCCTCGCGGCCCTGTGGGTCTGGGCGCTGGTCGACGCCATCCGCGTGCCCGACGACAGCGACTACCGCGCCGGGACCAAGCTGGTCTGGATCCTGGTGATCGTACTCACGGGCTTCATCGGCGCGGCGGTGTACCTGGCGGTGGGTCGACCCGCTCGGCGACCAGCGCCGCAGTAGAGCAGCCGACAACTGCAACCAGCTCCAGAGGTGATCAGGATGCTCCGAGGCAAGCTCGTGGCCCTGCTGCTGGCCGGGACCCTAGCGGCGGCCGGCCCCGCCGGCACCGCGACAGCCGGCGGTTCCAAGACCCGAGAGCAGCGGGCGCACTACTGCAAGCAGGTCGACGCCTACCGGATCAAGAGCTGTGCCAGAGCCATCCTGCCCGCCACCCCGGTGGGCCGCCAGCTGGGCTGGGTGCTGGCCCAGCTGGCCGGGGCGGCCGCCACCCTCACCGAGGCCGAGGTCCGCGCCCACTTCTCGGCCGAGTACCTGACCATCGTCATGCCAGCGTCCGAGGTGGCCCGACTCCTGCGCCAGACCATCGCCGAGCGCGGCACCCTCACCTTCCTCGGCTTCGCCTACCCACCCCGGACCGGCCAGGCGGTGGCGCTGATCCAGACCACCATGGGCGAGCGGGCGGCGGTCGCGCTCGGGGTTACCAACCGCCGCCCAGCCCTGATCGAGTTCCTGGAGCTCGACGAGGCCCCACCCACCATCGTGCCCAAGGGCCGCTCTTCGGGCTGGTTCGACATCGGCGGGCGGCGGCTGTTTCTGCGCTGCACCGGCCACCGCAGTCCCACCGTGGTCTTCGAGGGCGGGCTGACCAGCGACTGGTATGACCTCCAGAACCGGCTGGCCCCCTTCACCCGGGTCTGTAGCTATGACCACCCCAACCGGCCGTGGAGCCGCAGCGATCCCGCCCCGACCCCCCGCACCGCCCGCGACTTCGTGGCCGACCTGCACGCCCTGCTGCGGGTTGCCGGCGTCCCCGGGCCGTACGTGTTGGTCGGGCACTCCAACGGCGGGCTGTTCAGCCTGTTGTATGCCAGCACCTATCCGCGGCAGGTGGCCGGGCTGGTGCTGATCGACGCGGTCCATCCGGCCACCATCAAGCGGCGTCTGGCCATGCTCAAGCCGATCCTCTCGCCCGAGGAGTGGCAGGCCGCTCGCCTCCAGATGATCACGTTGCTGCCGCGGCTGCTTGACCTGGAGCAGGTCGATATCTGGACCAGCGAACGCCAGACCCGCCGGGCGCTGCGCCGCTCCCCGATCCGGCCGATGCCACTGGTGGTCATCGCCCACGGGCACCCAGAGCCCGACACCCCGTTTGTTGAGCTCGAGGAGCCGTTCTGGCAGCAGCTGCAACGCGAGCTGGCCCGGCTGGTGCCCGGCGGCCGGTTGGTGGTGGCGACCGAGAGCGGCCACGACATCCAGCACGAGCAGCCCGAGCTGGTGTTGGATGCCATCCGCGACGTCGTCCTGGCCGTGCGGGCAGGCGACCCGGTGCCCCACTGACGAAAGGTTCGGTTTGGCTCGGGACTTCCCAAGATGATCGGGCAGGACACCCCGGGTGCGTCGCTACGGCGGCAGGCACCGCCATCCGAGTCGCGCCGGGAGCGATCCACCAACACCGTCACGATCACCCATCACTGTGCAGCTGGCTATGGGGCGAGGAGGGCGTGGTGGACGAGAACGACTATGTGATCGTGGGGGCCGGGTCGGCGGGCTGTGTGCTCGCCGCCCGCCTCAGCGAAGACCCCAACATCAAGGTGGCACTGGTTGAGGCCGGCCCACCGGACACCGCCCAGGAAATCCATATCCCGGTGGCCTTCGCCCAGCTGTTCCAGACCAAATGGGACTGGGACTACCTCACCGACCCCGAGCCCGGCCTGGACGGCCGCCGCCGCTACCTGCCCCGGGGCAAGATGCTCGGCGGCTCCTCCTCCATGAACGCCATGATCTACATCCGCGGCAACCAGGCCGACTACGCCGACTGGGAGACGCTGGGGGCGGCCGGCTGGGGCTGGGAGGGGGTGCTGCCGTATTTCCTGCGGGCCGAGGACAACCAGCGCGGCCCCAGCCCGCTGCACGGGGTCGGCGGCCCCCTCACCGTCAGCGACGGCCGCTCCCGCCATGTCCTCATGGACGCCTTCCTGGAGGCGGCCGAGCAGGCCGGACACCGGCGCACCGACGACTTCAACGGGCCCGCCCAGGACGGGGTTGGCTACTACCAGCTCACCCAACGCCACGGCCTGCGCTGCAGCGCCGCCGATGCCTACCTGCACCCAGCCAGGCAACGGGCGAACCTAACCGTCGTCACCGACGCCCACTGCACCCGGGTCCTGTTCGACGGCGACCGCGCCATCGGGGTGGAGGTGGAGCGCGGCAACCAGCTCATGCAGCTGCGGGCCGAGGGCGAGGTCATCCTCAGTGCCGGCGCCTACAACTCGCCCCAGCTGCTGATGCTGTCGGGCATCGGGATCCCGGCCGAGCTGCAGGCCTACGGCATCCAGCCCCGGACCGATCTGCCGGTGGGCGAGAACCTTCAAGACCACCTGCATGTCAGCCTTGCCTACCTGACCGAGGTGGAGACGCTGATCAGCGCCCAGACCCCGGCCAATCTGGTGCTGCTGCAGACCCAGGGCCGTGGGCCGTTGACCTCCAACATCGGCGAGGCCGGCGGCTTCCTGCGCACGGTCGACGGCCTGGCCGGGCCGGATGTCCAGCTGCACGCGGCCTCGGTGATGTTCGTCGATGAGGGCCTGGCCCTGCCGGCCGAGCACGCCTACACCTTCGGCGCCGCCCTCCTGCGTCCGACCAGCCGGGGCAAGGTCTTCCTGCGCTCGCTGCTCCCAACGGCCCAACCCCACATCGTCCACGGGTATCTCACCACCGACCAGGACCGGGCCGCCTTCTTTCGGGCGATGCGGCTGCTGTTGGAGATCGCCGCCCAGCCGGCGCTCACTCGGGTACGGCGCGGGGAGCTGCGCGTGCCGGCCTCCGACGGCGACGCCGACCTGCTGGATTTCGTTCAGCGTCACTGCCACACCCTCTATCACCCGGCCGGGACCTGTGCCATCGGGTCGGTGGTGGACAGCCAGCTTCAGGTGCTGGGCGTCGAGAGGCTGCGGGTGGTCGACGCCTCAGTGATGCCGGTGCTGGTTCGGGGCAACATCAACGCCCCCACGATCATGCTCGCCGAGAAGGCCGCCGACCTGATCCGTGGCCGCCCGCCGCTCACCGCCGAGACGGCCGCGGCGTCAGGCAAGCGGAACCCAACCTGACGCGTGCGGCATGCTGGGTGTGGTCTGGCCGGTGGTGCGGTGCAGCCCTTGACAT
>Ga0126312_10003384_pt1 | contig 10765 bp, 9 predicted proteins | sample Plot104A_FD_92537 | JGI IMG/M metagenome (GOLD analysis project Ga0126312, IMG submission 92537) | Serpentine soil microbial communities from UC McLaughlin Reserve, CA, USA - Plot104A | ecosystem: Environmental > Terrestrial > Soil > Grasslands | place: USA: UC McLaughlin Reserve, Lake County...
CAGTTCGCCTGGCTTGCAGGGCTTCGAGTTCGTGGAGGGCCTTGTAGAGTCCTCTGGAGAGATGAGCCTCGTAGCGGGCAACCTTCTCCAGGGTCTTTTCGTCGGGAAGCAAGCGCTCCCTAGCCATATTCCTAAGGTCTCGCTCTACCTTCTCGGCCTCAAGCTTGGATCGTTCGGCCTTCCACTGGGTGCTTCTGATGGCAGCTTCCAACAGCTCTTCAGGCTCTTCTTCGGTGGCTTGGGCGACCTTCTCTATAATTGCCCGCACCAAGCCGGCGGTCCAGCCCTCGTAGCTTTCCCAAGAGCCACTGTCGGGAAGACCGGGCACCGAGACGCTCTGGAGAAGCTCTTCCGGGTCGACCTCTGCTTCGGCAACCTTATCGGTACACTCTATTGCCTCCCATATGATGCTGTCGGCATCTAAAGCGGATAGGGGCTTGTCGTCCTCCATCTTGGCGAAGCGTTTTAGGAACCTGTGATCATCTCTGGCGCTCTTGACGTTGCTGCGTACAACTCTGGGGTGGTCGGGGCCTGGTTCGAAGCGCCTCTCCCTGGCCAGGTCATCCTCCACCCTCTCCTGGTAGAGCGCAATGCTCTCCGTTTCGTAGCGGGTGACGCGATGGAGGCGCCAGGAGAGCAGCGCTACCCTCTCGGCCAGCACCAGCTCCAGGTGCCCCTCGGGCTGTAGGCTCTCCAGCACGCCGTCTCTGTGCTCTTCCCACTCCTCCTTCTTCTCCACCCCTGGGACGACCGGGGCAGGGGAGCGGATGCCGTGGCGGGTGGCGTTCCATCTCACTACCTCCTTGCCTTCCAGGGTCGCTGGCCCTCCCTTGGCCAAACTCGAACTATCAGTAGCACTCGAAGAACTCATGCGGCGCCTCCCCTGATTCGTGTCCGTTCCATAGCCTCTAGTCCTGCCCCCTCCCAGCCCTTGAGCGCCGCCCGGAAGGCGACAGGATCGTTCGCCAATCCGGCAGCCTGCATCCGCTCGTCCCACACGCCTTGACCGGAGAGGTCGACAACTTCTTTGTCGGCGGTGGAGAGCTCGGCGTAGCGTTCCGCCAGGAGAGCGAGGGCATCCTTACATAACTCATGCGCCCACTGGGCATCCCACTGTGCGGCAGGCGTATCGGGTAAGAGATCCCTGGCTAACCCGAGCAGGGCGTCCTCCACCTCTTCGCTCAGAAACCCATGAGCCCGCTCTTTGAGTTCCTTTCTAAACTGCCAGGCCTGCGAACGCAGTCTCAAGGCGCTCATCTCACAGCATGAGCGGAAGAAGCTGCGCCACTCGTGGGAGTCTTTGAACAACTCGAGCAGAGCGGTGCTAGCCTTCATACCTCCCCCAAGGCGTCACTGGCGAACAGATCGCGAACTTCCCCAATGAGGGCGCCTTGAGGGTCATCGGCTTCACCTGGTCCGTCCTGTGAGGGGGGAGGGGAGGTCTTCATCCCCTCCTGCACGCGTGCACGGTTGCACGCTTTGTATGCATCATCTGACTTTTGCCTATTTGTATGCGGCTCTTGCGCTCCACCAGGGCGTGCATTGCTCGATGCACGCTCCTGCATGCCTGCACGCACAGCTTCCGGGCTGGGCAGTATCTGCAGGTCGTCTGGCAAATTGTCGCCGAGAACCAAACGAGAAGGTTTGCGCGGATAATCTTCAAGGTCCCTGAGATATCCACGGTCCTTGGCACTCCTCACTCTTCGCGATACGGCAGAGCGGTCCAGCTTCAGCTCCTTCGCGATGTCCGTCACGGTGACAGGCTCGCCGTTTGAGTGCTGCCGGAGCCTCTTCACGGCCTCGATGGTCTCTCGGACGGTGATAGGCACGGTGGCTTCTATGCCCTCGGAGACAAGATCTGCGACTAGTTCTCGGATGACCGCGTAATCTTCTATAGTCGCGACAATGCGACCTTGGGCGTCCCGCTCGCCGGTGGCCTGATGCAGAAGGGCGTGGGCTCGTATCAGATTCAGCACGGCTTTGAAGTCGCGCCGGAGCCTTACTGCAATGGGAGGAACAAGAGAGGCCAGCACCTTGGAGTAAGGGATGGTGACCCGATGCTCAGCTCTCTCGAGCCAGGTCTGCAAAGCGTGCCAGCGCTCAAGGTCTGGAGCGTCTCCTTCCGACTCCTCGGCCAGCGCCGCTAGAACGTTGCGGGTTTGGTCCTGAGTGTCGGTGACGGTCAAGGACAGAAGCCTTGTCTCGTTCTCGCTGTGCAGCCGTAGCGCCGTCGTGGTCACGATAAGGCCGGTAGGCCCCTCTCGCTCTATGAGGCGCGGCCTGACCCCTTCGCTGGTTTTCATCACCGTCTCATAGCGAATGCGCCCCTCAGAGAGCAAGCTGCGGATCAGGTAGGTCTGGAACTCACCGCCCATACCGGGCGCCTCGTAAATCACCAAGAAGCGGTGAGCGAGCGGCTCCTCGCTGTAGGCCAGGGCCCGCTCGCTCATCGAGGAGAGGGCGTAGTAGGCGCTCTCAGGGACGAATGCGAGCACCCGCTCGGTGAGGTAGCTCTTGCCTCCGGAGGACGGACCTTTGAGGGCGATGCTAACCGGGCGATCTAGCAGGCGCGAGGTTAGGGCCAGGTACAGCAGCTTCACTATCCTCGACTCTCCTGCTACGCCCGAGCGAGCCAGGTCAACAGCGAAGCACCCTAAGATATCCAGCTCTTGTGCCAGCTCTTGGCACCGCTCCCACGCCTCACGGGCTGCCGCTTCTGCATCCGCCCTTTCCAGCTCGCTCCAGGGTTTGGCATCCTCCAGGGCAACCTCGAATCGTTCCCTGAACCCATCTGGGTCGGTGAGGTACAGGGCACTGGGGTCCTTGTACTCACCCAGTTCTAGAAGGTGAAGTCTCTCGCGGATGGCCTCGCAGCCGCTCAGCTTTTCTCGAAGAGTATCCCCACCCTGATCGGGCTCGATGATCGCGTAGATCTTCTCTATGCCGTCCAGGCAGGTCGCCCACCCGTCTTGCCAGTTGCTAGCACCGGGGATGCCAAGGGCGAGTATCTCATGGTACCAGAGCGTGTGGCAGTCGCTCTCTCCCTCCGCTAGGACGACGAAGCTAGCCGCACGTGCCTCGCTGAGGAGTCTAAGCCCGTAGGGAAGAGGGTTGTCCCCGCTTCTCCACCTGAACTTCTCCGTGCTGTCCAAGGAGGTGCGGAAGCGAACCGCTTGCTCCTGACCTTCCTCGTCGGGATAGGGGATGCGCACGGCCGGCTTGTCCAGATAGGTCACGTCCCTTAAACCTAGACCCCTCAAGAAGTCCTCCGGCAACTGCTTCTCTTCAGAGTAGCCCTTGAGCGTGCAGCCGTGTTCTGAGCGTGCAGCGACGCTTGCACGCTCGTTTTGCCCATTGGCATGCGGGTTTTCGCCGGTAGCGTGCAAGCGTGCAGGTGTGTTCGGGAGGATAGAAGACCCCCCTCCCCCTTCGACGAACAAGTCCTTCATCTGAAGACCTATCTCGGAGACGATGTCCTCTGGACGGCACCCAGCGAAACAATGCAGCAGGAGCCTACCGTTCTCTGCCTTGAGGCTGAGGCTAGGGTTGTTGCGATCATCGTGGGCTGGACAGAAGGACATCGCCTTCTCGCCGTTGCGGCTTGCGACGCCCAACCTGTCTAGCACGGCTTGGAAGTCTGCTAACATACTAGGCGTCTCCTTCGAACGAGCAGGGCGCTTAGCGGAGCGCCCTGCGCAATGCATCTGCCCCTAGAGCGGGACCTGTGCCAGGTCTCCCGCTGAACCGTCGGTCAACTTCTCAGAGGCAGCGGGCTTGTTATTCCTCGGAGGCTTAACCTTGACGACCTTGTTCTTCTCGGTACCCTGAGCATCCTCGGCTGCCTCAAGCACCACTACGCACTCTCCGCCGATTAGGTCTTCTGGACCCCACCCTGACTTTGGGTCTATCTCTCCTGCGATTGCCGCTGCCCACTGGTAAGCCTTTGCCTTCGTGGAGGGGCTCATGCTCGTGAAGTCGACAACCTCAGCGCCCTCTCCGTCGACCTCGAAGGTCCACATAAGCCGATCACCGAACTTCGTCTCCTTCTGCTCAACGTTCATCAGCTTGGCGTCGTATGAGCCGTCCTCGAGAATTTTCTCCACCTTCACGTCCATCCTGAAACTCAACTTCTTGTCTCCTTCGAACTCGTTACCTGCGGCTCTTCAGCTCTCGATGGTCTTTACTCTCCACAGACCTCCTAGCCTCCTTACGAACCTTCCGTAGCTCGGTCCAGGTACCCATCCAGGGAACGGCGATTGATGCGAACAGCTCGCCCCACCCGGGCCGCCTTGATCTCACCGGCGCTCAGAAGCTTCCACAAGGTGGTCCTGGATAGTCCCGAGACCTCTTCGGCCTGCTTGTAGGTGACCCACTCGCGGGTTACCTGTGCCTCCATCTCTCCTCCTTCATCAGTGGTTGTCACTGCTTGCGTGTAGTGTCTCAGGGCTGTAAGCTGTTTGCAACGAATAAAAGGCGGATAGCTGTGACATACCGTCACAGCTTTGCGCAACAGAAGGAGATAGGCGTGACTAACCGTGACTACTCTGGAAGCGAAGGGCTCATGATGCGGCGTAGGTTAGGTGGGACAGATTTTGAGCGAGCCCAGAATTCGATGAAAAACCCGACGGAGTTCGACCATTGGTGGAGGTGCGAGGAGTATGAGATAAGAGGAGACGAAATACTCGCGAAATGGCCGTTTGAAGAGTCCTCACGGTGGGGAGGGTACTTTCCGCTCGAACATACTCCCTGGCTATTCTTGGAACTCGCTGAATTGAGTAAGAAACTTGACTTCCGCGAAGCAACCCTACGTTTTTGTCACAACTACGGTCTGCCGGGCGATCTCATTCCTAGGCACTATGTTGAGGAGAGGAATCTCTATGGCTTCCAGGAATGGAAAGTGAGACAGGCCAGAATGGGAAAAATGAATCTCTCCGATTTCCAGGAAGAGGTCAAGAAAATAGCGAAAATCATCGACTTATACGAGCGAGCACTTAATGGTGACGAGGAAGTTATCCAACTACCTCCAGGCATGCCCGGGTCAGCTGGTTCTCCCGACATGTACACCGACGACGGCTTGGGATGGGCTGTAGCCCTCGTTACTGACCGAGTACAAAGGCTATGCCGTCCGACGCTCTATTTCACGCCAAAGTACCTTCGGTCGGAGACCATAGTTTCTGGAATTTCGGATACGTGGGAGTTCGCTAACCTTCTTGGAGCCGCCTACCTACAGATGTGGTGGCTCATGACGTCCGAGGGGGAGGTTGCCCGTTGCGAGTATTGCCACCGGATAATGTCCCTCGCCCGGTCGGGTCCCCACGGTCGCAAGCGACGGCGAGACAAGAGGTTTTGCAGCGACTCCTGCCGCCAAGCACACCATCGAAGCAAGAACAGATCTTGATAGAGATTTGACAGTTACCGAGGCTAACACCTGCGAACCTGGAGAAACACTCGGTTTGGAGAATTGCCTTTAACAAGCAGTTTTCTAGACTATGGCGAACGACCGAAAACACGTCGCTTCTGACTACGAATCAGAAGGTCGCAGGTTCGAGTCCTGCCGAACGCGCCAAGCAAATACCGCGATTTGCAGCAAAAACGCGGGACACCGAAGGCTCTTGGCTATTCGTCAGGAGTTGTTCACACTAATTATTACACCAAGCCGCCCAAAGAGGTCTAACTGTTAGGCTCGCACGTCGCTTTGCTGCGCGAGCAATGAGATGATCTACAGTCACAAGCGTTGCGGCGAAGAAAATGAGTACAGTAACGATAATAAACGCCGCTACTGCAGGGGTAAATCTACCGAGAGTCTTGGTCCATTCTCCAAGCCCCCGACGTATTCATTAGCCCTTCTAAGAATCGGAGATGCTGCATCCATCTGTGTAGTGCCACTCATCCCTTCCCAGGCGCCTTCAGAAGACCGGCCGACATCTGCTCAAATCATATTTGGACGCCGGGAATCCCGTAAAGAAAGAAACTAGGCAATGCCCTGCGAGAAACCTGTACATATGCCCTAGATATTACGGCTCACGGGTGTAGCAGGTATAGAATAGGTCGTGCGAGAGCGCGACTATTTCCCTCGGGTCCGTAATATAGTGTAAAGTGGGTTGTAAAGTGAAAAGTAAACTGGGATGTAAAGTAGGTTGGGGTAGCGTCCGGATGAGGAAGGAGCGGGCATATGTTGACTGACTGGTTACAGCCCACTAGACCGGAGCGCGTGGTGTTCAAGCGACCCCCACTCGTACTTGCGGTGTTCCAGGTGCAGTTCTCTGATATACCGGAAATCACAGAGTGGGACTTTATAGAACCCTTCAAAAGCGTTATCAAAGATTGGTTTCCAGTGTTTAACCCCGTGAAGCAGATCGGGGTGCAGTTCGATCTCGGCATGAGTGAGCCGCGTCGTATAGAAACAGTCCACTGGCAGTTTAAGGACGAAAGTGGAGACTGGACAGTGGTGTTAACACGGGACTTTCTTACTCTGGAAACGCGAAGTTACGAACACTTTGCCGACTTCTTGTCGCGGTTGCGCTTCCTATTGAACAATCTAGTCGAGTACCTTCATCCCAAGATTGGCACCCGGCTCGGGCTCAGGTATGTCAATGAGATACGCGTGGGCGACCAGAATCTATCTTCTATTATTAATCCTCAGCTACTCGGCCTTCTTTCGGATAGTGAGGTAGAGAAACGTACAGTGCAATCCCATCAAGAAATCGTGTTGCGCTTCCCTGACGAACAGTTTGTCCATGTAAAACACGGATTGTTCCCAACTGGAAACGCTGTCCAACCACGCCTTGGACAGCAGCCCTCAACTGGGCCCTTCTACTTACTCGACTTTGATGCGTTTCGGACGTTTTCTGCCCCTACATGGCTCAGAATGGAGCCTGAAACTATTTACGAGCTTGTCGTCAAATATCACGACGACATAGAGAATCTATTCCTTTGGTCGCTGACCGAAGAGTATATTCAGGGTCTAGGGGAGCGTGACAGTGCAGACTAAGGTTGATGCGGGAACTTACGCGTCGAATCTCATCGCAGTCGGCCAAACGGAACTCGATCCACAGGCGGTTCAAGCTTTTGTGGGCGAGGCTGGCGACCCGACAGTCTTGGCAGAGATCAATGAAGAAGCGAAATCCATAGCACTCGTTTACGTGTCTATGCAGCAGCCTGTTAGCGTCTTTGGTTCGACTCCCACTTGGCAAACCACGCCAGAGACTATTAGATTCTGCGGTAGGCGGGCGAATTTCACTACTAAGTCCACATACGACATAGCCTCGAATCGTTGGGAATTTGGCTTGGATTGTGCGCCACTCGGGATGACTCGAACGAACGATGGAGGCTCAGCGCTCAAAGATCGAGTAAATTCAGTATGGACGGACGCTACCATGAAGTTGGTGCGCTGGCTTTTCACGGCACCTTCTGAGACCGTTGATCAACCGGCTGTTGAGTCGCCGGTAAAGGAGCCTCATCAAGAAGCGCTAGATTGGATAGAAGGGGCAACGGGTTTGCCTTGGGAATACATTAGGAAGCTGCTTGATGTCTCTCGTCCGACACTAACCGCGTGGAAAAACGGCGAGCCCATAAGTAATGAAAATCGTCGACGGCTTTTTGCAATCCGCGACGTTCTGGAGCGTGCCGCTAGACGCTATCCTCGACGAAGCAACTTGGTAGCGTGGTTAGAAACGCCGCGTGGGGCAGATGGTAGAACACCAGCGGACTTACTTGAAGCGGGCGAGATAGATAGAGCTCGTTTGCTAGCCATGACTAATCGTTCCCCTAGATTAAAGACGACACCAAAGTCGGTGCAGCGCCATATGTCGGAGGCATACTGGAGTAGTAGAGAGCGTGTGGAAGCTTATCCGCCCAACCTGGATGAGGAATTACTGGACCCGCTAGAGGACGAGGATTGAAGGACACCCTAAGAGCAGCGTTCACACAATATGAGCTCTGATGCTACAGAGCTGCACATTGGGAAGCGCCTTTACAACGCCGGATGGCGGCAAGGTTCTATCCTGCGGCATCCGTCGCTGAAATTCGCACGCAATAAGCTCACTGGAGGCAACGATGTTGTACTAAAACATCGTTCCGTTAAGGTCAATAATGGCGAGTGCCTAGTGCTTATAAGTCAGAACTGCGATATTGTCGCGGACAAAGACCGAGAGCCTTATGTAGAAGCCCTTGTTTGCACTAAGGAAGGCCCCGCACGTTGCGAGGGCCTTATCGAGTTGAATAGCTCTCGATACTTCGTCGTAGACCACGACGATTGTCTCATTGCACGAGCAATTCAGAGGGTGCACATCGAGAAAGCCGTCCTTGAGCAATCCGCCCCAGAGAGCTGGCCATCAAGTGAAGAACACCGAGAGAGTTTTATTCGATGGCTTGCCCGCCGCTACATTCGTCCAGATCATCCGGATGCACTTGTCTACGCCTTTCAGAACCCGGTTCGAGATCTCTTCAAGTCCTTAAGAGACACGGATGCACGTCTCGTAGCTGCTTTTTCGAGACTTGTTCATGAGATACGAATAACCAAGCCATCAACGGACGGCCCCCCTTCGAAGTCCATGTAGTACTTATACTACGTGAGAACGGCTCAACGCAGGAAGAAGCCGACGCCATTGATTCGGTAAAGTCTGCTATCTATACCGAGGTTGCGTCAGATCCACGCATACAAAGCTTGCAGTTCGATGCATCGACGCTTGATGAGATTTCTGCGGCCTACTATCTTGCTACCGATCCTATCAACTTGGATTACTACACCATCGGCGGAGACGATGACGGAGATAGTGCTGAGATGCTACCCCTCACGTGAGACTTAGAGCGGATTGCAAAACTCCCTTTCACTGCTGCGCTTCTGCGCGTATTCTGTTCCTAGCTGGTGGACTAACGGTGTAGCGTTTGGGGCTTTACCTCACTAAGGATGTACAAGTTAACTTCCTGCCAATGGATGTTTAACGGCGGATGAGCTTGAACAAGTCTTACCCGATAACGCTTGCTACAATGGCGATCATCATTGAAGTAAGCGCCCAAAAAGTCCTACTCCAAGATACCTATATTCTGCCACCCTTTCGCTGCTGGTAAGCGTCTGGTAGCGCTCAAGACTCGGACGAATCGCCTATGGTCTCTGCACCCGTCCAATACACCAACTAGTACACCAACCCACCAGAAACAACGGTGAACAGCGAACAATACTTCCTGAGAGAATCTAGGTTATTTGCAGGTGTTTTTGAACGACTGTCAACAGCTACAAATACATCGGGAGAGACTCTTAATCTCTAGGTTCCAGGTTCGAGTCCTGGGCGGCTCACTCGGAAAGTGCCTGCAAATGTTGAGAAAACGAAAGAGCCCCTGCGGTGGACTGGGGCCCTTGTGCATCAACGGTGCATCAACGCGGTCTATCGACGGTTATCTCAAGGCCTCCTCCATCGCGTCGGCGATACCGCCGTCCATGCCCTTGAGGACATGAGAGTAAGTGTCGAGGGTAAGGGCTATGGAAGCGTGACCTAGGAGTTCTTGGACGTACTTAGGGTGGACGTTGCTGCCAAGCAGCAGCGTGGCGCACGTATGCCGGAGGTCGTAGAGGCGGGTGATCTGCGACAGTCCGGCACGCTTGAGAAGATTCTTGAAGGCACGCACGACGTTGCGATGATTGAGCGGCGTGCCGACGGTCGAAGGGAAGACGAGGCCGTGATCCCGCCAAAGTCCGGCCTTCTGCATCCGCTCCTCGAACTGGCGCTTGCGGTGGGCTTTCAGGGCGGCGATGCTGGCGGCGCCCAGATCTATCCGGCGACGGCTCAGCTTCGTCTTTGGCGCGGTGATATTTTGGCCTGCGAGCGCGCGATTGAGCCGGGCGCTACCCTCGTCGAAGTTCACATCGTCCCACTTCTCAAGCCGAGCAGCTCGCCGGGCCGCATACCGGTGTATAGGGCTAGAACGTAGAGGGCCTCGAGGCGGTCCCCGGATTCGCCGGCGGTCTTGAGGAGGTGGCGGTCGAGGGGTCGTATCTCCCCCCGATGGAGACGCGGCCGGTCCACGTCCTCCGAGACGTTGCCCGGGACAAGGCCCCAGCGCACCGCCTGTTTGAGCGCCCTGTGCAGGACGGCATGGGTGTACTGTACGGCGCGTGGAGACAGGCCCCTGTCGAGCATTGCGCGGTACATCCCCTGTACGTGCATTGCCGACAGCTTCTTCAGCTTCAGGCTACCGAGGGCTGGTACGATGTAGCGTCCCACCTGTCGGCGGTAAGACTCGCTGGTACTCTCGCGAACGCTCCCCTTCACCGAGGTCTCTAGCCACCGCTCCATATACTCACCCATCGTCTGGTCGCCAGCGTCAAAGACGATACCACCGTCCCGATCCGCCATCGCCTTCGTGAGCTTCTGCCTCACTTCGTCGCGATCCTTGCCCGAAACGTAGCGCCTCTTGGCACCAGCGACCGTGTAGACAGTGTAGGAACCCCTGTAGCCGACCTTCTTGCCGTTGCGCTTGTGTGGGTAGATCGAGCCCTCGCCGTTGCCACGCTTGTTGGCCATCTCTAGCGTTCCTCTTGCCGGAGGAGCTCCCTCGGCTCCACGCCGAGCGCCGACGCCAGCTTGCGGATGGTCGAGGTGCGGGCCTCCGGGAACCCATTCTCGATCCGCCAGACCGTCCCGTAGGCGAGATTCGCCATGCGCGCGAGTTCCCTCTGAGAGAGGACTCTGTCCTCCCTCAACCTTTTCAGTTTCTGCACGTCGACCTCCATTCCTCGAAGCGTACGGGACCGTGGCTTACTAAGCAA
>Ga0126312_10003385_pt1 | contig 10764 bp, 7 predicted proteins | sample Plot104A_FD_92537 | JGI IMG/M metagenome (GOLD analysis project Ga0126312, IMG submission 92537) | Serpentine soil microbial communities from UC McLaughlin Reserve, CA, USA - Plot104A | ecosystem: Environmental > Terrestrial > Soil > Grasslands | place: USA: UC McLaughlin Reserve, Lake County...
CCGCGCGGTGCGCACGTAATCCTCGTTCTGGACGTCGAGGGTCGCCGCACGCGTGATCCGCGCGACGATCGCGAGCGGGATCGAGCCGAGCGCGATCGCGGGCAGGATCAGGTGCTTGATCACGTCCCAGAGCGCCTCGGGGTCGCCGGCGATGATCGCATCGAGGACGTAGAAATTGGTCGGGTGCTCGAGATCTATCAGCACCGAGATCCGCCCGACGGTGGGTAAGAGCCCGAGCTGGATCGCGAAGATGTACTTCAGGAGGATCGCGAGGAAGAAGATCGGCATCGAGACGCCGAGGAGCGACACGACGAGGCTCGCCTGGTCGATCGGGCCCCCGTAGCGTTTCGCGGCGACGTAGCCCAACGGAACGCCGAGTACCATCGCGAAGAGCATCGCCGCCACAGCGAGCTCGATCGTGGCCGGGAAGCGTTCCTTGAGCTCTTCGGAGACCGGCCGCCGTGTGTTGATGCTCGTCCCCAGGTCGCGGTCGACGACGGTCGTCTTGAGGTAGCGGTAGTACTGGACGAGCAGCGGGTCGTCGAGCCCGTACTGCTCCTCGATCTGCTGCCGCGACTCCGGTGTGAGCCGCTCGCCGAGCAGCGCCTCGGCCGGCCCGCCCGGAAGTGCCCTGATCCACGCGAAGACGAGGATCGACAGCCCGAGCAGGATCGGGACGAGGAGCAGCAGCCGGCGGATGACGAAACGCAGCATCTACGTCACCCGCCGGCTCTCTACTCGATTCCTCTCCTAGCCTCCTATCGAGACCGGCGCGAACGACTCGTTCGTGGTCGGGCTCGGCTCGTACCCCTCGACGTCCGCTCGGAACCCGAGCGCGGGCTTCGAGTGCGCGTACGGGACGGCCGGCAGGAAGTCCATGATCAGGCGGTTCGCCTGCTTGTAGATGTCCTCCCGCTTCGCCGTCTCCGCCTCGGCCTCGCCCTGATCGAGCACGTTGAACAGCTCGGGGTTCCGGAAGCCGAACTGCGGCGAGTACGACTGGAAGAAGACGCCGATGAAGTTGTCGGGATCGGCGAAGTCGCCCGTCCAGCCGATCAGGTTCAGGTGTCCGGCCGTGCCCTCGTCGACGCGGCCCAGGTAGTCCGGGCTCCACGGCGCGCTATGCGGCGTGACCTTGAAGCCCGACTTGTTCAGGCTGGCCGCGAACGCCTCGAAGTTCCGCTTCGGGTCGGGCATGTACGGCCGTGAGATGTCGGTCGGATACCAGAAGTCGATCGGCACCGGCAGCGTCAGGCCGGCCTTCTGGAGGAGCTGCTTCGCCTTGTCCGGGTCGTACTTGTACTCGGTGACGTCGTCGGCGTAGCCCATCACCTCCGGCGGCATCATCTCCTTCGCCACGACGCCGCGACCGCCGTAGAAGTTGTTCACGACGGCCTCTCGGTCGAGCCCGTAGGCGACTGCCTGACGCACCTCGAGCTTGTCCATCGGCTTCTGCTTCTGGTTGATCGTCACGTACGCGACGTTGAACGCCGGGCGCTCGAGGATCTTCAGGCTGTCGTCGCCCTCGATCGTCGGCACGTCCTGCGGCTCGACGAGGTCGTACCCCTGGATCTCGTCGTTCTGAAGCGCCTGCAGGCGCGCTGCGTTGTCAGCGATCGGCCGGATGATCACCTTGTCCAGCTTGGCCTTGTCGCCCCAGTAGTCGTCGTATTTGGCGAGCACGAGCCGGTCGCCGCGCTTCCACGACTCGAACTTGAACGGCCCCGTCCCGATCGGGTGCTCGGTGCCGAACGTCCCCGTCGGGCGGAAGCCCGTCTCCTCGTCGACCGTGCCGGCGTCCGCCTTGAACTCCTCGAGCGCCTTCGGGCTCGCCATGGAGAACGCCTGCTGCGTCAGCGCGCCGAGCAGCGACGCCGACGGCTTGGTCAGCGTGAGGACGGCCGTCTTGTCGTCCTTCGCCTGGCAGCTCTTGTAGAGCGACGGCGAGAGGTCCTCACTCTCGTTCTTCGCGTAGCCGCCGAAGAACGACTGCCAGTAGTAGGACGCACTCGAGCTCTGGAGCGGGCCCTTGAAGTTGTACCAGCGGTCGAAGTTGAAGCAGACCGCGTCGGCATCGAAGTCGGTTCCGTCGTGGAACTTGACCCCGTCGCGCAACGTGAAGGTGTACGTCTTCGCGTCCGGGCTCACCTCCCACTTCGTCGCCAGCGCGGGCACGAGGTCCGTCGAGCCCGGCTTCAGGCCGATCAGAGTCTCGAAGATCTGCGTGACCACACGGATCGACTCGCCGTCGGAGACGAGCGCGCCGTCGATCACGACCGGGTCGGCTGCGCCGGAAAAGACGAGCGTCCCGCCGGACTCGCCCCCACCTCCGCCGCCTTCGTCATTGCCGTCGTCGCCTCCGCAGCCTCCCAAGGCCAGAGCGAGCGCAGCGACGACCAGCAAGAGCCAGCGCGTTTTCCCCACCGTGCTTCCTCCTTTGTAGTGACCCACCCGATGAGGGCGCTACGAGTATAGGGACGCCGATCAGGCTGCTTTCGGTTCTACGCGCGGCCCCGCAGCTTCGGGTCGAGCGCTTCGCGGAGACCGTCGCCGATCATGTTGAAGCCCAGCACCGAGAGGACGATCGCGAGCCCTGGAACGACGGCGAGGAAGGGCGCGGCCTGCAGATACTCGTTCACGTCCGTGAGCATCGCTCCCCACTCCGGCGTCGAGGGGTCGGGGTTCCCCAGCCCGAGGAAGGCGAGCCCGGCCACGTCGATGATCGCGGTCGCCATCGCCAGCGTGGCCTGCACGATCAAGACCGAGACGGCGTTCGGGAGGATGTGTGAGGCGAGGATCGTGTGCTTCCGCACCCCGACCGCACGCGCTGCGAGCACGAAGTCGTTTTCACGCTGCGCCAACACCGACGAGCGCAGGAGCCGGGCGAAGATCGGGATGTTCACGATCCCGACGGCGACCATGATCTGCCAGAGGCCGGGTTGGAGCGCCGCCACGATCGCGATCGCGAACAGCAGGCCTGGAATCGCCAGCATGACGTCCATCGCGCGCATCAGCACCGAGTCGACGATCCCGCCGATGTAGCCGGCGGCCGCGCCGATCACCAGCCCGATCGAGAGCCCGATGAACACCGACACGACCCCGATCAGGAGCGAGTAGCGCGCGCCGTAAAGGAGGCGCGAGAAGACGTCGCGCCCGAGGAGGTCGACTCCCAGCCAGTGCTCGCTCGACGGGCCGGGGCAGCAACCGTCGGCGATGGCGAGCAGGTCCGTCTTCAGCGGGTCGTCTGTCGCGAGTCGCGGCGCGAACACGGCCGCCGTGAAGAAGACGAGCACGAGGACGAAGCCGATGATCGCGCTCGGGTTGCGAATGAGCCGGTGGAACGCCTCGTGCCACAGCCCGCTCGGCGCGTCGAACTGGATCTCTCTGGCTTCGGCTTCGGCGACCGACATCAGCTGTACCGGATCCTCGGATTGATGAAGGCGTACGAGATGTCGACGATCAGGTTCACCATCACGAAGACGAACGCGAGGAAGAGGATCCCGCCCTGAAGCACCGGGTAGTCACGGTTGAAGATCGCGTCGCGCAGCCATGAGCCCATTCCGGGCCACGCGAACACAGTCTCCGTGAGGACGGCGCCGGAGAGCAGCAGACCCACCTGGAGGCCGAGGATCGTGGAGATCGGAAGCATCGCGTTCCGCAGCACGTGCCTGCGGTCCACGGTCATCGGCGCCAGTCCCTTCGCCCGCGCGGTGCGGACGTAGTCCTCGTTCTGAACGTCGAGCACGGAGGCTCGCGTGATCCGGGCGAGGATCGCGAGAGGGATCGATCCGAGGGCGATCGCCGGCAGGATCAGGTGCTTGATCACGTCCCACAGCGTGGCCCAGTCGCGAGTGATGATCGCGTCGAGGACGTAGAAGTTGGTCGGGTGCTCCGCCTCGATCGTCACGTCGATGCGGCCGACGCTGGGTAACCAGCCGAGCCTCACCGCGAAGACGTACTTGAGGATGATCGCGAGGAAGAAGATCGGAATCGAGATTCCGATCAACGAGACGAACAGGCTGGCGTGGTCGATGAAGCTGCCGTATTTCTTCGCGGCCACGAAGCCGAGTGGGATGCCGATTAGCGTCGCGAACAGCATCGCCGCGACCGCGAGCTCCACTGTCGCCGGAAACCGGTCCTTGATCTCGTCGGTGACTTGGCGGTGCGTCGCGACGCTCACGCCGAAATCGAAGTCCGTGATCGACCGCAGGTACTTCGCATACTGCTCGTAGATCGGCTCGTCGAGGCCGTACCGCTCTCTGTAGGCCGCGACGAGCTCCGGGGTCGCGCGCTCGCCCAGCAGCGACTCGGCGGGGCTCCCCGGTAGCAGCCGGATCCAGAAGAACACGAGCACCGACACCCCGAGCAGGATCGGGACGAGGAGCAGCAGCCGACGGACGACGTAGCGCAACATCGTGCTAGGTCGTCCGCCGGCCGCTCGTTGCTATCTGCCTACTGGCCCCCGAGCTCCACGGGGTACAGGTCGTCCGATCCCGTCACCGCCGGGACGAAGTTCCTGATCCGCTTCTCGGCGCCGATCGCAGGCTTCGTATGTGCGTAGGGAACACCCGGGAGGAACTTCATGATCTCCCGGTTCGCCTGCTGGTACAGCTTCGCCCGCTTGGCGACCACCGTCTCCTGCTCGGCGCGGTTCAGCAGGTCGGTGATCTTGGCGTTCCGGAACCCGAACTGCGGGTTGTACTCCTGGAAGAACGTCCCCAGGAAGTTGTCCGGATCGCCGTAGTCACCGCTCCAGCCGATCAGGTTGAGGTTGCCCGCTGTGCCCTGGTTGACCTCCTTGACGTAGTCGGGCCGCCAAGGCGCGCTCTTCGCGATCACCTTGAAGCCGGACTGCTCGAGGCTCGCTGCGAACGCCTCGAAGTTGCGCTTGGGGTCGGGCATGTACGGCCGCGTGACGCCGGTCGGGTACCAGAACTCGATCTCGACCGGCAGGCTCAAGCCCGCCTGGCGGAGAAGCGACTTCGACTTCTCCGGGTCGTACGGGTACTTCTGCACGTCCTTGGCCCAGCCGAACAGGCTCGGCGGCATGAACTCGTGCGCCACCACCGCCCGTCCCGCGTAAAAGGCCCGGACGACGGACGCGCGGTCGAGGCCGTGCGCGACCGCCCGCCGGACGAGGATGTTGTTCGTGGGCGCCTTCGACGAGTTGATCGTCACGTAGGCGACGTTGAACGACGGCCGGTTGAAGACCTTCAGCCGGCTGTTGCCCTGCACCGTGCCGACGTCCTGCGGAGCGAGCAGGTCGGCGATGTTGAGCTCCTGGTTCTGCAGCGCCTGGACGCGAGCCGTGTTGTTCGAAATCGGCCGGATGATGATCCGGTCGACGCTCTTCGCGTACTGCGACTTGCCCCAGTACTGCTTGTTCCGCACGAGCACGACACGCTGTCCGACGGTCCACTCCGAGAACTTCATCGGGCCGGTCCCGGTTGGATGCTTGAACGCGTAATCGCCGGTCGGGTAGAACGTCCCGTTCCGGATCTCGGCGTTGTTGGCGCCGTACTTGGCCATCGCCGTCGGGCTCTGCATCGCGAACGCCGGCAGCGCGAGTGCCATGACGAACGGCCCATTGCGCTTGTTCAGCTTGACGATCGCGGTGTACTTGCCCTTCGCGCGGCAGCTGTTGTACAGCGGCTTGCTGAGCGTCGAGACCTCGTTCCGCTTGAACCCGTAGAAGATCGCCTGGTAGTAGTAGGTCGCGGAGGCGTCCTGGAACGGGCCGCTGAAGTTGTACCAGCGGTTGAAGTTCGCGCAGACGGCGGCGGCGTTGAACGGGGTTCCATCGTGGAACTTCACGCTCCGCTGGAGCTGGAACGTCCACGTCTTCCCATCCTTCGACGTCGTCCAGCTCTTCGCGAGCATCGGCCGGATGTCGCTGCGGCCGGGCTTCAGATCGACGAGTCCCTCGAAGATCTGCTGCGCGACGCGGAACGACTCACCATCCGAGACGATCGCCGGATCCAGATAGGTCGGATCCGCCGCGCCTGCGAAGACGAGCGTGCCCCCCTTCTCAGCTGCGCCTGCGACCCCGAGGGCCATCACGGCGGCGCTGACTAGAAGGACGAGTTTGACCGCTGCTCTCCCCAACTCACTCTCCTTTCGTCCACCCATAAGTCGTGCCGGGTGAGTATCCACCCGCATTGGCGGGTGGGCAAGAGGTAGGACCCGGAGAGAGCGGGTTCTGTTAGCTAAGCCGCGGCTACGGAAGCGAGGTCGCGCAGCGCGGACAGGCGGGCCAGCGCCTGCGCCTCGAGCTGGCGGACACGCTCGCGCGTCAGGTCGAGCTCGTGTCCGATCGCCTCGAGCGTCCACGGCTCGCCCTCGAAGCCGAACCGCAGCTCCAGGATTCGCCGCTCCCGCTCGGGCAGCGCGTCGAGCGCGCGCCGCACGCCCTGCCGGCGGAGCGACTCCTCGGCCTCGTCGAACGGGTCGGCCGCCTCGCGGTCGGCGAACAGGTCACCGAGCTCGCCCTCGTCGTCGGCGCCCACGGTCTGGTTGAGCGAGACGGACGCGTGCGCGGCGCCGAGCGCCTCGTCGACGTGCTGCATCGGCAGCCCGGTCGCCTCGGCCAGCTCGTCCTTGGTCGCCTCACGCCCCAGCTCGACCTCGAGCCGCCGCGCGGCGCGCCCGAGCTTCTGCTGCCGCTCGACCACGTGCACGGGGACCCGGATCGTGCGCGCGTGATTCGCGACGGCGCGCTGCACCGACTGGCGAATCCACCACGTCGCATAGGTCGAGAACTTGAACCCGCGGCGCCAGTCGAACTTCTCGACCGCGCGATTGAGGCCCAGCGTCCCCTCCTGGATCAGGTCGAGGAACGGCACGCCCAGGCCGCGGTAGCCCTTCGCAATCGACACGACGAGCCGCAGGTTGGACTCGATCATGCGCCGCTTCGCGGTCGGGTCGCCGCGCTCGAGTGCCTTCGCGAGCGTGACCTCCTCGGCGGCCGTCAGCAGCTTGTGGCGGCCGACGTCGGCGAGGAAGAGCTGCAGGCTGTCGGCCGAACCGACCACGACGGCGCGGTCCGGCGTAACGGGGGCGGCCTTCTCGGCGCCCTCCGCCTTGGGCTCGCCCACGTCGAGCCCGATCGCCTCGAGCTCGCGCGAGAGCTGCTCGAACTCGTCGTCGGCGAGATCGTGCTCCAGAGCGAAGGCCTCGAGCTCCGTCTGCTCGACGAAGCCGCGCTCCTCGGCGGCCTCGACGATCGTCCGGCCCCCTTCGCTCTCCAGTAGCTCCTGAAGCTGGTTCTGGGTCAACTGATCCTTTCGTTGCAACGCGTCTTCCTTACCGAACTGTAAGACGCGCGCCGGTCGTCAAACCTTCGCAGTCTCCGTAGCTTGTCCTTGTCCGTCCAGGGGATGCCATTGCCGTTTCAGGGCTGCACCTGCCCGAAACGAAGCGGCGTCCCGACGTATTCCGTGCGGGCGGCTGACTTCGCTTCGGCAGGCGTGGGCCCCTGTCTCATTACTACGAATGATCACCCGAAAGGTTTGGGAAGGCGAGGACTTCTCGTAAAGATCCGGTGCCGATTTAACGCAGACTTAACGGCAGCATCCCTACTCGGCGGCCGCCGGCTCCGGCTCGGGCTCCTGCTCCTTCGACGGCGGCCCGCGGCGCGGCGTCGGGAAGTCGAACTCGACCTTGTCCTCGTCGTTCAGGACGAGGCGGGCGCGGAACGGCTTGCCTGCACGGGAGCGGAAGCCGGAGACGACCTCCTTCGTCCTGCGGTCCTCGAGCAACTGGCGCGCCAGCTCGGGCGTGATCGTGCGGCCCGCGACGCGCTTCCAGATCACGAAGCCGCAACCCGGCTCCTCGCGGCTCTTCCAGCTCGTGCACCCGTAGGCACGCGAGTTCTCGCGGATGATCTCCCCGGTCTCCGCGCCGCAGCGTGGGCAGAGGCCGAGCTCGACCCGCTCCGGCCGGAGCTTCTCCTTGTCGAGCTCCTTGATCTGGCCGACGATCTCGCCGGTGAACTGCTCGATCTCGTCCATGAACCCGCGCCGGTCCTCGGATCCGTGCTCGATGTCGGAGAGCTTCTTCTCCCAGTCGCCGGTCAGCTCGGGCGAGGTGATCTTGTGCTCCTCGAGCATCCCGATCACCTGCAGGCCCTTGGGCGTCGCCTGGAGGTCCTTCCCGGCCCGCTCGATGTACTCGCGCCGGATCAGCGTCTCGATCGTCTCGGCTCGCGTGGCCGGGGTGCCGAGGCCGCGCTCCTTCATCGCCTCCCGTAGCTCCTCGTCGTCGATCAGCTTCCCCGCGGTCTCCATGGCCGACAGCAGCGTCGCCTCCGTGTAGCGCGGCGGCGGCCTCGTCTCCTTGCGTTCGCTCTCGGCCTCGGCGCAGCGCACCTTCTGGCCTTGCTCGAGCGCGGGCAGCTCGCCGCCTTCGGCGTCCTCCTCGTCCTGACGCTGGCGGTCGGCGTCGGCCTCGAGGCCGTAGACGCCGCGCCACCCGGCGTCGAGCGTGACCTTGCCCCGCGTCCGGAAGCGCTCCTCCTCGACCAGGGTGACGACGGTCGTGCGCGCGTACCGCGCCGGCGGATGGAACACCGAGAGGAAGCGGCGGGCGACGAGGTCGAAGATGCGCCGCTCGTCGGGCGTGAACGCGTGGACGTCGTGGCGAACGTCGGTCGGGATGATGGCGTGGTGGTCGTCGACCTTGGAGTCGTTGACGACCCGGCCGAGCGGGAGCTGCGCAAGGCCGAGCACGAACCGGGCCGCGCCGGCGTACTCCTCGATCGGCTGGAGGGTCGCGGCCGTCGGCTTGAGCTGAGGCACGAGGTCGCCGGAGAGCCAGCGGGAGCTCGTGCGCGGGTACGTGATGGCCTTCTTGCCCTCGTAGAGCGACTGCGCTGCCTGCAGGGTGCGGCGCGCGGAGAAGCCGAAGCGGCGGTTCGCGTCGCGCTGGAGCGACGTGAGGTCGTAGAGGAGCGGCGCGCGCTCGGACTGCTCCTTGCGCTCGACCGACTCGACGATTCCATCCTTGCCGCCGACCTTCGCCGCGATCGCCTCGGCACGCTCGCCGTCCTTGAGCCGGACCTCGTCGCCCTCGAACCACACGCCCTGGTAGCGCGGGTCGAAGGTCGCATGGATCAGCCAGTACGGCTCGGGGACGAAGGCCTGGATCTCGCGCTCGCGCTTGACGATCATCGCGAGCGTCGGCGTCTGGACCCGGCCGAGCGAGACGACTCCGCCGACCCACGCGCGGCCGCGAATCGTGGCGGCCCGGGTCGCGTTCATCCCGACGAGCCAGTCCGCCTCGGCGCGTGATCGGGCGGCGGCCTCCAGCGGCCGTAGCTCCTCGCCGGGCCGGAGACGCTCGAAACCCTCGCGAATCGCGGCCTTCGTCATCGACGAGATCCAGAGGCGCTCGACGGGCTTGTCGACGCCCGAGGTCTCGTAGATGTACGAGAAGATCAGCTCGCCCTCGCGCCCGGCATCGCATGCGTTCACGACGCGGTCGATTTCGTCGTCCTTGAGCAGCTTGTGGATGGCTTTGAGCTGTTTTTCCGCCTTCTTGTCACGCGGGCGTACGCGGAAAGCGTCCGGAATGATCGGCAAGTCGACCATGCGCCACTTCTTGAGCTTCTCGTCGTAGTCCTCGGGGTTGATCAGCTCGAGCAGGTGGCCGACGGCGAACGTGACGACGTAGTCGTCGGATTCGTAGTGCGTGTCCCTGTTCTGGAACACGCCGGGCAGCGCGTCGGTGAGGTCGCGCGCCACGGAGGGCTTCTCGGCGATGATGAGTGTCTTTCCCACGGCGGAGCACCATAGCGAAGGCCCTGGGAGTAGCCATACTGCGCCGCTGTGCATCCGTTCTACTTCGGCGTAGGGCTGCTCAGCTGGCCGGTTATCCGCGGCCTCTTCCGTGAGCGCGTCCAGGGCCTCGAGCAGCTCCCGGAGGGCGGGTTCGTGCTGGCACCGAACCACGTCTCGAACCTCGATCCGTGGCCCCTTGGGATGCCGCTCTGGCCGCACCGCCAGCTCAACTGGATGGCCAAGAGCGAGCTCTACAAGCCGGTGATCGGGACGCTGATCTCCTGGGGCGGCGCCTTTCCCGTTCGCCGTGGCGAGCGGGACGAGGCGGCGATCGAGACCGCGGTCGAGCGCGTGCAGGCGGGCGAGGTCGTCGTCATCTTCCCGGAGGGGACGCGAAAGGAGAAGGGCCTCGTCAAGAAGTACGAGTCGCGGCCGCGCACGGGTGCGGCGCGAGTCGCGCTGCGGGCCGGCGCGCCGCTCGTGCCCGCGGCGATCGGCGGCACCGACCGGATCCTGCGCCTCGGGCCGCTGCGCGTCGCGTACGGGGCGCCGGTCGACCTGTCGGGACTCGACGGCGACGACGAGCGCGCGGCCGCCAGGGAGGCGACTACCCGGCTGATGGCGGAGATCGAGAAGCTCAAGGCGACGCTGTGACCACGCCGCTGCTCGTCGTCGACGGCGACTCGCTCGCACATCGCGCCTATCACGCCCTGCCGAAGTCGATCAAGAGCTCGAAGGGCCGGCCGGCGGGAGCGCTCGTCGGGTTCACGAACATGCTCGTCCGCCTCTGGGAGGCGGAGCAGCCGCGCGCGGTCTTCGTCGGCTGGGACTCGCTCGACACGCCGACGTACCGGCACGAGGCTCTGGCCGGCTACCAGTCGGGGCGGCACTTCGACGAGGCCCTGCTCGAGCAGCTCGACCTGCTGCCGGAGGCGGTGCGCTCCTTCGGCTTCGCGACGGGAAAGGCGCCCGGCTTCGAGGCCGACGA
>Ga0126312_10003386_pt1 | contig 10764 bp, 10 predicted proteins | sample Plot104A_FD_92537 | JGI IMG/M metagenome (GOLD analysis project Ga0126312, IMG submission 92537) | Serpentine soil microbial communities from UC McLaughlin Reserve, CA, USA - Plot104A | ecosystem: Environmental > Terrestrial > Soil > Grasslands | place: USA: UC McLaughlin Reserve, Lake County...
CGACCTCGGCCGCCTGCAGGCCTACCAGCGCACGCTCGCCGAGGAGTTCGCGGCGTGCGGCGACGAGCAGCGCTTCTATCGCAGCTCTCGCGGTTACCTCTACAACCTCACAGCGTTCGCGATGACCGGGACGAAGCTGCCCTACCTACGGGAGCTGGCGTCCCTGCTCCCCGCGGGGGCGCGGGTGCTCGACTACGGCTGCGGCATAGGCTCGGACGGCCTCGCGCTGATCGAGGCGGGATTCCGCGTCGAGTTCGCGGACTTCGCCAACCCCAGCACCGACTACCTGCGCTGGCGGCTGAGCCGGCGTGGCCTTCAAGCGCCGGTCCACGACCTCGACGTCGATGTGCCGGGGGGCTTCGACGCGGCCTTTGCGTTCGACGTGATCGAGCATGTCGAGGACCCGTTCGCCTTCCTGTCCGAGCTCGAGAGCCGCGCCCGCTTGGTCATGGTCAACCTCCTCGAGGCCGAGGAGGGTGACCAGGAGATCCACCATGAGCTGCCTGTCGAGCCGATCCTGCGCCGGGCCTCGAGCCGCGGAGTGCTGCGCTACCGGCTGCTGCACGGGCGCTCGCACCTGGTGGCCTACCGCAGCGAGCGCGCGCGCCTGCCCGACCGGCTCCGAGGCCGCGCCCGGATCGCCCTCGGCCGTCTCAGAGCCCTGCTCGCGGTCGGGCGCTGAGGGCTGCGTGGGGGTCGCCCAGGCGGGCGGCCACGAGTGCCCGGCGGCCCTCTCGCGATCGCAGCACCCCGGGGTCCGGGCTCACCGGCGGCTGCCCGGGGCCGGGCGGCATGAACACTCGTCGCGCCCTGCCCGCCACCTGGAAGCCCCCGGACTCGACGAGCCGGGCCAGGCCGGCGCTGTTGGGGTACCACCACCACGGACGCGCTCGGCCGTCGAAGCGGGCGACCGGCACCCTGGGGAGCAGAAGGGAGAGGGGCAGGTCGATCCCGTCCACCACCACCAGGGTCCCGCGGCAGACCGAGCGGATCCGCTCGAGCGCGCGCACCGGGTCGCGCAGGTGCACCAGCAGGCTGCCCAGGTAGACGACGTCGAAGGCCCCGTCCTGGGCTGGGTCGAGGTCGTAGACGCTTCGCTCCACGCGCTCGACGGCCGAGCCTAGCTCGCCCCTTGCGATCTCGAAGCCGCGCCCGGCGGCGTGCCGCTCGCCGATGGCCTCCCTGACCTCCGGCTCGCTTCCGGCAGGCCAGTCCCAGCGGGCGGGGTCGAGCACGTCGACCGCCACGACCTCGGCCGCACCGCGCCGCTCCATCTCGAACGCCCAGAACCCATTGAACGTGGCCACGTCCAGGCAGCGCATGCCGCTGAGCGAAGAGGGGAGGGGGACCACCCGGGCCACCGGGCGGGTGTCGAGCCACCCCGGAGTGAGGACCCCCGGGGCCAGCTCCATCGTGTGGTACCACTGCAACGCCGCCACCTCGGCGGCCAAGCTCTCGTGCATCAGGCCGCGCGCACCGGACTCGGCGCGGCGCGTCGGAGGTAGCCGAAGAGCTCCCGCATGAGCGGCCGCTCGGTCAGCCATACGGTGGCCGCGTTCAGCCCGACGAACAGCAGCACCTCCACCACGGTCATGGCGTCGGTGTGGTCGCCGGGGTCGAGGGCGCGCAGCGCGAGCACCGCCGCCACCGCGGGCAGGGTGGGGGCCACGGCCCGCGCACAGTGGCGGATCACGCTGAACCCCGAGAACAGGCGGCTGAGGTAATACGTGCGGGTGGCGAGCGCCATCGCCTCCGCGGCGGCCGCGGCGACCGCGAACCCCGTCAGGCCGTACAGCAGCATGCCAGGGATTCCGAGAGACAGGAAGGTGACCACCGAGACGGCTCCGCTGACCGCCAGCGGGCGGGTGTGATCCAGCGCCCGGAAGTAGGCGGTCCAGTTGAAGGCCACCTGCTTGAAGGCGGTCACCACGCCGAAAACCTGCAGCAACCCGACGGCGACCTGCCACTTGCTGCCGAGCACGTGGTCCACGATGTCCTGGGCGAACAGCGCCAGCCCGAAGCCGAAGGGCATGCCCCAGATCAGGGCCAGGCGGTTGGACTTCGAGAAGGACTCGAAGAGCAGGTCGAGCCGCTCCCTCACCGCGCATACCGCGGGGTACAGCGTCTGCGTCAGGAGCTGGTCGACCCGGTCGGCGAATGCGGTGATCGAACCCACCAGCCCGATCGCCCCAAGGCCGGCCAGACCCGCTGTCTTCTCGCCCAGGATCGTGGCGGTCTGAACCACGACGAGGCCGCTGGTGCTTGCCACCAGGAGCGGCCAGGAGAACGTGAAGTATCGCTTCAGCGTGCCGCGATCCAGCCGGATCCGCAGCCGGTAGGGGGAGGCGAGCACCGCCGCGATGGCGGTGGCGCCGGTGCCGGCCACGAAGCCGATCACCAGCGCCCAGTAGCCGGCTCCGGCAGCGGCCAGCCCGATGGTGACGGCAAAGCCCAGGACAGGCTCGATGGCCAGGAGTGCCCGCTCGCGGAAGAACCGCATCTGGCGATGGAGGACCCACGTGGGGGCCGAGAAGGCGGTCAGCAGCACCCCGATCGCCATCACGCCGACCGGCACGATGATCTCCGGCTGGCCGTACAGGAGGGCGAAGACGGGCCCCAGCGCCGCCACCAGAAAGGCGAACAGCAGCGTCCAGAAGAGGTTCAGCGTGAAGGCTTTCTGAAATGCCTCCTCCTGGTCGATTTCCTCCTGCTGGATGAACTTGTCGGAGATGCCCACGTCCTTCAGCCACAGCACCGTCACCACCGCCACATAGATCAGGCCCCACAGCCCGTACTCGGAGGCCGTCAGGAAGATCGCGACGAGGAAGCGGCGGCCCAGCCCGATGCTCGCCAGCACCGAGAAGAAGGCCACGTTGACGATGCCTCCACGCGCGGTGTGCTCGCGAAGGCTGCGGCCCCCCAGTTCGATGCCGCGCGCCTCGGCGCGCTCGACGCCGAACGTGTCCTCGGCCACGGCTACATGTACCCGAGCAGCTTCATCCGCCGCTCGATCTCCTCGGTCTCGGCCTCTGGACCGACGCGCTCCGGGCTCGCGGTCGTCCACAGGTCGGGGTGGTCGAGTGCTTCCCGCAGCGGCGTGTCGCCGCCGGGTCGGGGATCGGTCTCCAGGGGATCGGCCTCGAGCTCGTAGAGCTCGGTGGCCTCGCCGCGGGCCACCAGCTTGCGCTCGCCGTCGGTGACGCAGGTCAGCGGCGTCGAGAGCTTCGCCCGCTCGTGCTCGTCGAGCCCCCACGCTTCGGTGGCGACGTCCGCCCGCGGGTCGTCGGCCTCGATGAAGTCCCACTGGGCGGCCGCGAGGCCGCCCGGGCCGGGGCGCTGGGTCCACGGATGCTCCTCCACCCCCAGGTGCTCGGCCAGGAGGGCCGGGACGTCGGCGAGGCTGACCGGTCCCTCGCCGGGGTCGAAGGCGGGGTCGCTCACCACGAAGGGCAGGCGGATGAGCCGGTCGTCGAGCGAGAAGGCATGGGCCAGCAGGCCGCCTTCCCCGAAGTTCTCCCCGTGATCGGAGGTCACGACAACCAGCGTCTCGTCCAGCTCGCCGGCCTCGTCGAGGCGGCCGAGCAGGCGTTCGAGCCAGTCGTCCATGAGCAGAACCGAGCGCGCGTAGAGATGACGCATGCGCTGCAGGGCTTCCTCCGGCACGGCGAGGTCGGACAGGCAGGACTTCCAGATGGCGCTGAGCGAGAGGTGGCGCCGGGCCTCGCCGGCGGCCTTGACGCGCTCGCGGGGGCCGAGGTCGTTGTACGGCTTGGGCGGGAGGTAGGGCGAATGAGCCTCCACCAGGTTCACGAACCAGAAGAACGGCCGGTCGTCACGCTCGTCGAGCCAGCGGGCGAGCACCCGCTCGGCTGCCGCTGCGCCGTCGTCGGCGCGGGCGCGCAGGCCCTCCAGGGCCCAGACCCCGCGAGCGCGCAGGTCTCCGCGCTCGACCTGCTCCTGGCGGCGCCCGGTCTCGAGCTCCTCGAAGATCTCGAACCCGGTGGAGAAGCCCGAAGCCTCACCGACCCACACATTTGCGCTCAAGCCGCGCGTGTCCCAGCCGGCGCGTCGCAGCACCTCGGGTAGCAGCCGCTCGCGCTGGGCCTCCAGTACGGGGCGGGCGCCGTGCGGGCTGCCGCCCGGCGCCTGGCCCAGTCCCAGCGCGCGGGGTAGGTGCCCGCTGAACAGCGAGGCGTGCGCGGGCAGGGTCCAGCAGGCGGTGGAGAAGACATCGGCCACGGCCCGCCCCGAGCGGGCCAGGTCGGCGATCGCGGGCGAGGCGCCGGCGGGTGCCCCGTATGGCTCCAGAGCGTCGACCCGGACGGTGTCGAACACCAGGAGGACCACGTTTCGCGGCACGAGGGGAGCTTACGCGCGCAACTACCCTTACGCCGCCGATGAGGCCGCGTATTCGACAGAGGCCGACGGGCGCGCCGGACCCCCGCCCCGAGCCCCCGCCCGGCGCCCGAAACCTGGTCGTGGTCATCCTCGACAGCCTGCGCTACGACTCGTGGGTGCAGGCGTCGCCCTCGGCGCTGAGCGCGCTCGGTGCTGTCGAGCGTCGCTGGAGCTACGCGACCTGGACGGCGCCCTCGCACTACAACCTCCTCATGGGGCTGCTGCCCCACACGAACCCGCCCGAGGTATATGCCTCGGAGTACTACAAGCAGGACTTCCTTCGCTACAGCGAGCGCCTGGGCGTCGAGGGGATCGAGTTTCGCAAGCTGCTCCCCTCGATGTTCGTGCCAAGCTACCTCAAGCACACGCTCGGCTACTCGACCCACGCGATGGTCTCCATGCCGGTCCTCAACGAGCACACGGCGATCAACCGCGACTTCGACTCCTATCGGCTGATGCCCCAGCACAACGACATGGCGGCGATGCTCGGGGGGATGAGCTTCGACGAGGACCGGCCCTCCTTTCACCTGCTGAACGTGGGGGAGACCCACTACCCCTATGCGCAACCCGGCGAGGATCCCTCCGAGTGGCCTCACATCCACGGCGTGCACGGCGTCTTCAAGCGCCTCGACGACGCCGAGGGCCCCGACGCGCCGGAGTTCTTCGACCAGGCCGCGCTGCGCGAGCTCCACGCGCGCCAGATCGACGCGGTGGGCTACCTCGACAACGTCTTCGCGCGTCTGTTCGATCTGCTGCCCTCCAACACCTGGGTGATCGTCACGTCCGACCACGGAGAGCTGTTCGGCGAGGACCGCTTCTTCGGGCACGGGCCGATCGCCCACGAGAAGGTGCTCGAGGTGCCCTACGTCGAGGGCCTCGTCCCCTAGCCGACCGCGCCTTGGGGCCGATCGACTTCGCGGGCGCCTCGGTGCTGCTCACCGGCGCGCAGGGCTTCGTCGGCTCCTGGCTGGCGGAGCGCCTCCTCGCCGAGGGGGCCAAGGTCGTCACCCCGCGCCGCGACGTGGAGCCCGAGTCGCGCTTTCGCGCGGACGGGATCGAGGAGCGCTGCACGGTCGTCGCCGCCGACATCACCGACTACGAGGGCCTCCTTCGGATCCTCAACGAGCATGAGGTGCGCTTCGTGTTCCACCTGGCCGCCCAGACGCTCGTGGGCATTGCGAACCGCTCACCGCTGTCCACGTTCGAGGCCAACATCAGGGGCACCTACGTGCTGCTCGAGGCCTGCCGAGCCACCGGCGTGGTGGGCTCGGAGATCGACGGGGTGGTGGTGGCCTCTTCGGACAAGGCCTACGGCGAGCACGACGAACTTCCGTACCGCGAGGACTTCCCGCTGCGGCCTCGTTACCCCTACGACGTATCGAAGGCCTGCGCGGACATGCTCGCCCGCTCCTACGCCGTCACCTACAACCTGCCCGTGGCGGTGACGCGGCTGGCGAACGTCTACGGCGGCGGAGACCTCAACTGGTCGCGTCTGGTTCCCGACACCGCGCGCGCCCTGACGGCCGGCGAGGCGCCGATCATCCGTTCCGACGGTACCCCCGAGCGCGACTACCTCTACGTCGAGGACGCGGTGGACGCCTACCTCACGGTGGCGGCCTCCCTGTCACGCGAGGACCTGCGTGGCCGAGCCTGGAATGCCGGCTGGGGGACTCCGGTTTCGGTGCTCGACCTCGTCCGCCGCCTGATCCAGGCCGCGGCCCGGGACGCCGAGCCCGACGTACAGGGCGAGGGGCCGCCGCGGGGCGAGATCGACCGCCAGTTCCTGGACTCGACCGCCATTCGCGAGGAGCTCGGATGGCAGCCGCGAGTCGACCTGGACGAAGGCTTGAGGCGGGCCTGGGCGTGGTACGCCGCGCGATTCGGCTGAGAGCGGCAGGCCGGTTCGGCGCGGGCGGAACGGCGCCCGGCGGTCCTTTAGCCTTGGCCTCCCGCGCCCGTAGCTCAGTGGATAGAGCGTTCGCCTCCGGAGCGAAAGGCCGCAAGTTCGAATCTTGCCGGGCGCGCTGACCCACGCGCCGAGCCCGGATGCTGGTCGCCATCATCTCGGACACCCACATGCCCCGGGGCCCTCGTGCGCTGCCGGCCGGCTGCCGGGAGCGGCTGGCCGCGGCCGACCTGATTCTCCACCTGGGCGACCTGATCACGACTTCGGTCCTCAGAGATCTGGAAGGCATCGGTCCCCCTCTGAAGGCGGTGCGGGGCAACGTGGACGAACCGGACCTGCAGCCACTGCTGCCTCTCGAGCGCGTGGTGGAAGCCGAGGCGGCCCGCATCGGGATGGTTCACGACGCCGGGCCCGCGAAGGGCCGCCTGCGGCGTCTGCGGCGGCGCTTCCCGGAAGCGGGGGCGGTGGTGTTCGGCCATTCCCACCTCCCCGTCCACGAGGAGGAGGCCGGCTTTCAGATCTTCAACCCTGGTAGTCCGACCGAGCGCCGCCGGGCGCCGAGCCACACCATGGGCATGCTGGAGGTTCATGGCGAGCACCTGGACTTCGCCCTGGTCCACCTGGACTGAGCCCTCGCGTATGTTCGCGCGACCGATGACGCGACTCCGGAAGCTGAGGGACCGCGTACGAGAGGAGCTCTCGGACATCCGCTGGCGGCGGCGGTTCATGCCGCCCGAGTACGCGCGGCCCTGGCGCATGGCGATCAGCGACTGGCTGATCTTCTACTACCGCGACATCCTGTCGGCCGATTCCCACTGGATGGGGGTGCGCAGCCTCAAGAACCCCCTCGACGCGTGGGTCTACCAGGAGATCGTCTACGAGACGCGCCCTGACGTGATCCTGGAGCTCGGCAGCGCCTACGGGGGGAGTGCGCTGTTCTTCGCCCACCTGCTCGATCTCCTCGGGGGGGAGGGGCGGGTGGTCTCGGTGGACCACAGCCACGAGGCGTTCCAAGCCGAGCACCGGCGCATCAGCACCGTGACCGGGGACACCCGAGACCCCGCGGTGATCGATCGTGTGCGCGAGCTGTGCGCCGGCGGGAGGGCGATGGTGATACACGACGCGAGCCACGATGCCGACGTGGTGCTCGAGGACCTACGCAGCTACTCGCCGCTGGTAGCGCCCGGCTGCTATCTGATCGTGGAGGACGGTGTCGGCGACCTGATCTCGCCGGCGAAGGGCGGGCGGACCTCGCCCGGCCCGTTTGCCGCAGTAGGGCACTTCCTGGGCGAGTCCCACGAATTCGAGCTGGACGCGCGCAGGGAGCGCCACATAGCCACCTACAGCCCGCACGGCTTCCTGCGCCGTCGGACCTCCAGCTGAGCCGGAGCCGGGAGGAAACGGACGCAATGGATCTGGACGTCCTCTTCGTCGGCACCGCGGGCTCGGCGCCCTCGGCGCGCCGCTCGCTGCCCGCGACGCTCGTGCGCAGGGGAGGCGAGCGCCTGCTGTTCGACTGCGGTGAGGGCACCCAGCGCCAGCTCACCCGCTCGATCGGCCTGGTCGAGCTCGAGGACGTCTTCATCACCCACTTCCACGCCGACCACGTCCTGGGGCTGCCCGGGATGGTCAAGACCTTCAACCTGCGCGGGCGCGAGCGCCCGCTGACCATTCACGGCCCGCCCGGGCTCTCGCGGCTGTTCAAGACCTTCGCGCCGCTGATCGGGGGCACGGGGTTCGAGCTGCGCCTTATCGAGCTCGATCACGGGGAGGAGCTCGAGCGCGACGGCTACCGGATCGCGGCGTTCGACGTCGATCACGGCGTGCGGGCCCAGGGGTACGCGCTGCTCGAGGACAGCCGGCCCGGCCGCTTCGACGAGGCCCGGGCGCGGGAGCTGGGTGTCGAGCCGGGGCCCGACTTCGGCCGCCTGCAGCGCGGCGAGGCAGTCGGGGACGTCACACCCGATCAGGTGCTCGGCCACGCGCGGCAGGGACGCAAGCTGGTGCTGACCGGCGACACCGCTCCCTCGGAGCTGGTCGTCGCGGTGGCCCATCGGGCCGACCTCTTGGTGCACGAGGCCACCTTCATCTCCGAGGACGCCGAGCGCGCGGCGGAGACCCGCCATTCGACCGCCCGGGGGGCTGCGGCGCTGGCCGCCGAGGCCGAGGTGAAGATGCTCGCCCTGACCCACCTGTCGGCGCGCTACCCGGTCCAGGAGGTGCGCGAGGAGGCCCGCTCGGAGTTCGAGGCGACGGTCGTCCCCGACGACTTCGACGTCGTCGAGCTCCCGTTGCCCGAGCGCGGCGAACCGGTTCACCGGCCGCGCGCTGAGCCCGGCCGCGCCCGCTGTTAGATTCCTCCGCGGTTCCTTTAACCCGGTCCGGAGAGGCCAGGAAGGACGTGCTGTGAGCGACAAAGAGGTGCTCGACCGCGACGACGTGCGGCGGATCCTGGTCCGCATCGCGCACGAGATCGTCGAGCAGACCGGCGGGGAGCGGATCGCGGTGGTCGGCATCCACTCTCGCGGGGCCCTCTTGGCCGTACGCCTGCGCGACCTGATCGCCGAGCTCGTGGGTGAGCCCGTCCCGCTCGGGGACATCGACATCTCCTTCTACCGCGACGACGTCGGCATCCGCGGGCCCGACTACCAGCCGGTGGTGCACTCCTCGCACATCGACTTCCCGCTCGAGGGCACGACGGTCGTCCTGGTGGACGACGTGCTCTACACCGGTCGCACGGTCCGCGCCGCCGTCGACGCCCTGTTCGACTACGGCCGGCCCCGCCGGGTGCAGCTGGCCGTGCTGGCCGACCGCGGCCACCGCGAGCTGCCCATTCGCCCCGATTACGTGGGCAAGAACCTGCCCACCGCGCGCGAGGAGCGGGTCAACGTCTCGCTCGCCGAGCTCGACGGGGTCGACTTCGTCGAGATCGCCGTCGCCAGCGAGGAGCACGCGTGAACCGCCATCTGCTTTCCGTGGACGACCTAGCGCGCGAGGACATCGAGCGCATCCTCGACCGCGCGGCCAGCTTCGCCGAGGTCTCCGGGCGCGAGATCAAGAAGGTCCCCACGCTGCGCGGGCGCACGGTCATCAACCTCTTCTACGAGTCCTCCACGCGCACGAGCTCCTCCTTCGAGCTGGCCGCCAAGCGGCTCTCGGCCGACCTGGTGTCCGTCAAGGCCCAGGGCTCGGCGGTGGACAAGGGCGAGTCGCTGAAGGACACGGTGCAGACGCTGTCGGCCTACGACCCGGCGGCGATCGTCATCCGCTCCCCCCACGCCGGCGCCGCGATGCTCGTGGCCCGCTGGAGCGCCGCCGCGGTGGTCAACGCCGGTGACGGCAAGCACGAGCACCCCACCCAGGCGCTGCTCGACCTCTACGCGCTGCGGCGGCGGGCGGGGAGGCTCGAGGGGCTGAAGCTGTGGATCGTCGGCGACGTCATGCACAGCCGGGTGGCGCGCTCGGGGATCCTGGCCTTCAGCCGCATGGGCTGCGAGGTCACCGTCTGCGGCCCGCCCACCCTCATCCCGCGCGAGATCGAGAGCCTGGGCTGCCGGGTGCGCCACACCCTGGACGAACTCGGCGAGGCCGACGTGGTCTACGCCCTGCGGATGCAGCGGGAGCGCATGGACGGCGCGTTCGTCCCCTCGCTGCGCGAGTACGCCGCGCGCTACCAGATCGACGGCCGTCGGCTGGGTGCCGGCCAGCTGCTGATGCACCCGGGCCCGGTCAACCGGGGGGTGGAGCTGGCCGCCGATGTGATCGACTCGCCGCAGGCGCTGATCGTGGAGCAGGTCGAGTCCGGCGTGGTGGTGCGCATGGCCGTGCTCTACGAGCTGCTGGCCGGGGGCAGCGGTGCCGGCGACCGCCGGCCCGGCAGCCCGCTCGGCGAGGCCACGGAGCCGCAACCGGCGTGAGCACCGAGGGACTGCTCCACCCGGCGCTCGAGCGCGCCGAGACCGTTTCTGGCACGGTCCTGGTCCAGGGCGCGCGGCTGCTGGACCCCAGGACCGGGCTCGACCGCGAGGGCGACGTGCTCGTGCGCCGCGGTCGCATCGCCGAGATCGGCGAGCCCGGCGCGCTGGAGGCCCCCGACGGCGCCGAGCAGGTCGGCGGCGAGGGCCTGACCGCCTTCCCGGCCTTCGTCGACCCCCACGTGCACCTGCGCACGCCCGGGCGCGAGGACGAGGAGGACCTCGACACGGGCACCCACGCGGCGGCGGCCGGCGGCTATTGCGCGATTCTGGCCATGCCCAACACCGAGCCGGTCGTGGACAGTGCGCCGGTGCTCGGCGCGCTGCGCGAGCGGGCCCGCACCGAGGCGCGCATTCCCACCGGCTTCACGGCGACGATCACGCACGGCCAGGCGGGGGAGGAGCTGACGGAGATGGCCGACCTGGCCGACGCCGGCGCCTTCGCCTTCACCGACGACGGCCTGCCCGTGCGCTCTGCCGGCGTCA
>Ga0126312_10003388_pt1 | contig 10759 bp, 8 predicted proteins | sample Plot104A_FD_92537 | JGI IMG/M metagenome (GOLD analysis project Ga0126312, IMG submission 92537) | Serpentine soil microbial communities from UC McLaughlin Reserve, CA, USA - Plot104A | ecosystem: Environmental > Terrestrial > Soil > Grasslands | place: USA: UC McLaughlin Reserve, Lake County...
CCGATCCTGATCGCGCTCGCGGCGGCCGCTGCTGCCTACGGGATGCTGCGCGCGACCGGGCGCGAGCGGCGGGCGATCGTGATCGCCGGGAGCATCGCCATCGGCGCCTTCGCCGTCCTCGTCGTGGCTGCACTGGGGGGCAGCGACTACATCCTCAGCCGCAACCTGCTGGGGCTCTGGCCGCCGCTCGCGGTGGGCCTGGGCGCGGCGCTCGGAGCCGCGGGCGCGCGGGCCCTCGGGCTCGCGGCGGCGGGAGTGCTATGCGCGGCGGGGGTGGCGCTCGTCCTCTGGACGGCGTTCACGCCGGCGGCCCAGCGGCCCGATTACGAGCCGCTTGCGGCGGAGCTCGCCGAGGACGGCGTGCCACGGCTGATCGTCTCGCAGACGAGCTTCAGCTCCCCGCTCCTCCTCTACCTCGACGGGCTCCGCATGGCGACGGACGCTGATCTCACCACCACCGAGCTGGTCGTGGTCGAGCCGGCGCCGACCAGCGATTACGCGATCGGGGTCTGCTGGTGGATCGCGACGTGCGGCAACGTCGACGTCGAGCCCCCACCCCCGTTCGAGGTCCCGCCGGGCTTCACCGCTGAGCGCAGCGGCTCGGCGGGCTCGTTCGAATATCGCGTCTACACGGCGCCGGAGCCGACCGCGATCGAGCGCCCGCTGGAGCTGTTCACGCCGCGGGTCTTCGCGCAGGCGCCCTCCGGCGGCTAGGTGGAGCCCGCGCCGGCGTAGATCCGGATCGCGCCGGCGTCGTAGGCAGCGGCGCGATCTTCGAGACAGCGCGCCGTGGACCTCTCGGCCGCATCGAGCCGAGCGACGTAGGCGGCGTAGTCAGGCGGGGCATCGGGCGAGGCGGTCGGTGGGGCGCTCGCGTCGACCACGACCCAGCCGTCGCCCGTCGCCTCGGCGACCGTGTCGCAGCTCGTGCCTGGCTCGAGCAGCGACAGCGGGTGCGTGAGCCGGTCGCCCGCCAACGTGCCGACCACCCGCGCCTGGAGGGCGACCGCGGCATCGCCGTCCCCGTAGCCCGGTTGGCCGACGAGCCAGGCGGCCAGCGGCGGGCTCGAGCGCTGCGCCGCGGAGCGCTCGACGTAGCCGGATGCCGCGATCGCGAGAATCGCCGCGAGCGCGATCCCGCCGCCGAGCGCCACAAGCGGACGCATGAAGCGCGGTCCGCCGAGCTGCGGCCCCATTCGCGTCACCGCCAGTGCCACGGCCGCTCCCACGACGGCGCCGCCGAGCGGGACGAGGACCGACGGCAGCACCGGGTCGACGTCCAGGGGCAGCCTCGGCTCGAAATCCGTCACGAGACCCAGCCGTGCGTCGCCGAGCAGGTTCGCGACCAGCGCCGCGGCGAGCAGGAGCAGGCAGATCCGCGCGCCGCGCGTGCGCCCGGACGCCGCGAGCGCCAGCGCGAGGGCCCCGCAGGCGATCCCCGGGAGGAGGTAGCGCGTCGCTCCCACCTGAAGCCCGTCATAAAACGGCTCGTTCGGGAAGGCCGTGTACGGGGCGGCCGCCCAGATCAGGATCGAGGCTGCCGTCGCCGCCGAGGCGAGCGCCACGCGCCGCGCGCGAACCAGGAGCCAGACGCAGCATCCGCCACCGAGCAGCGCCAGCGCCCCCCACAGGAACCGCGCGTAGTCGCCGAGTCGCCCGTCGATCGAGCTCGGGTGCGAGATCAACCGCTCGTTGCCGAGCTCGAACACGGGCGGGATCGGGTCACCCCACGGGCCCGAGTCGAACGGCCACAGCGGCCAGCCGTGGAGGGCGAGGTTGCGTGCGTACCAGAGGCCGCCGATCACGACCGCGCCTCCGAGCGCGATCGCAAGCGGAGCGAGGAGGCGCCGCAGGATCGCGCGGTGGTAGGAGAGCGCCGCGATGAGACAGGCGGCGGCGAGCGGCGCCGTCGTCGTCTTCGTGCCGAGCGCGAGCCCCGCGGCGAGGATCGCCGCCGCCAGAAGCGCCGGCGACCGGATCGACGCGGCGCACAGCGCAGCGCAACACGCGAGCCACGCGAGCGCGGGGAGGTCGGTCGTGAACGTGTTGAGCTGGCTGATGAGGAGCGGGCTGGAGGCGAGGGCCGCGGCCCCGACCGCCGCGACCGGCCGGTCGAGGGCGAGGCTCCTGAGACCCACCCATGCCGAGAGCGCGAGGACGCCGAGCATCGCCGGATTCCAGAGGCTGATGGGAACGAAGCTGCGGGTGATCCCCGCCGCCCAGCTCGCGACGAGCTCGCTGGCGAGGGGATAGGCCTCGAGCGGCGCATCCGTGGTCACCGCGTGGCGGGCGGGCGCATCGCCGTGCTGAACCCACGCGACGATCACAGGGACGTGGTAAGAGAGGCCGTCGCCGACCAGCGCCGGCGCGTGAAGGACCCAAGCCGCAAGCGCGAGGAGCGCCCCGGCGGCGGCGAGGGCCAGCGCCCGCCCGGCAAGTCCCACCCTCGTCCACTGCTCGGCGAGCTCCGTGCGCAGCGGGCGGGCCGGAACCGGCAGCGAGGCCCTTGCGCCGAGCCAGGTCGCGGCGGCGGCCAGCGACAGCGCCACCGGGCTCGAGCCGAGGTCGACGAGGCCGAGCAGTAGGACGCAGACGGCGGCGAGCGAGGCCGCGAGCGGGACGGCCGCGACGACCCGCACGAGTCCGATGCCGCCGAGCGCGCCAGCCGCCCGCAAACTCGCCGCGAACAGCGCGACGGCGGATGCGACAGCGAGCCCGTGGTGGATCAGCGGGTCCAAGTCGGGGCCCTCCTGCCGGTCCCCCGGCCGCGGGTACACTGCGCGCCGATGCCGACCCTGAGCGGGCGACGCGCCTCGAGGCAGCAGCTCGCGGGGCTCGGCGCCGGCGCCCTCTCCTCGACCTGGGTCCTGGGCCTAATCGTCTTCATCCTCACGTGGGGCGGGGGGACGGTCCCGCCGTACCCGTGGAGCCTCGACGTGTCGACCTACGCCGGGCTCTCGATTGCGACGCAGCACGGGCTCGACTTCGGCGGCGACATCGTCTTCACCTACGGCCCGCTCGGCTTCCTGAAGACGGGCCTCGTCTTCTACCCGTGGCTCGCCCGCCTCGCGGCCCTCTACGCGATTCTCCTTCACCTCTGCCTCTCGCTGACGTTGGTCTACGCCGCGCGCCGTACCTTTCCGCTTTTAGTCGCGGTCGCCGCGGCGCTTGTCGCCGCCGTGCTGATTCGGGGCGACGTGGCCGCGGAGGCCGTCCGCGCCGACGCTGCGGTCGTGGTCCTGGCGTTCATCTGGTGCGTGATCGCGCTCAGCAGTCGCTCTCCGGCCTGGCCGCGGCGGCTGGTGATTATCGCCGGAGGGCCGGTGGCCGCGATCGAGATCCTCGCGAAGCTGAACATCGGCTTGATCGTCCTGGCGTTGGTCGCGGTGACCGCGCTCGTCCTCGAGGAGGAGCGCCGTCGCAACCTGACGATCCTCGCCTGCGGGTTCGGCGCGACGCTCGCCGGGCTTTGGTTCGCGACGGGCCAGGGCATCGGCGACATCGGCCCCTACGTCCGCGGCAGCGTCCAGATCATCTCCTCGTACTCGACCGGCGCGCGCCTGGAGTACGGGACGCGCGACTACGACTACGTCGTCGGGCCGGCGGTGGTCCTGATCGTCGCCGGCCTCGCGTGGGTCTCGACGCGATCACTCGCCACCGGCCGGCGCGCGGCGATCCTGGCGATGCTCGCGCTCGTCGGCCTCACCTCGCTGAAGTCGGGCCTCATCTCGCACGAGGTCTTCCACATGGCGACCTTCTACGCCACCATGCTCGGCGCCGCGCTCGCCTTCGAGCTCCCGGCGCGCCTGGGAATGCGGGTCGCGGGAGCCGCCGCCGTCGCGGTGATCGCGGCCGCCGGATTCACGACGTCCTTCGACGGTTACCCGCTCACGGACCCGGTCGAGAACATCCGCAACGGCGGCTCGACGGTTCTCGACGTCGTCGTCCCGGGGCGGCTCGAGGACGAGATCGCCGACGCCCGGGCCTCGCTCGTGTCCGCCTACGGCCTCGACGACGAGTCGCTCGCGCTCCTGCGGCACCAGCGGGTGCACGTCGAGCCCTCCGAGGTGACGGCGGCGTGGGCGTACGAGCTCGACTGGTCCCCGCTTCCGATCTATCAGTCCTACGTGGCGAGCTGGCAGCCGTCGCTCGATCGGCGAAACGCGGAGGCGATGGCATCCGATGACGGTCCGCAGCGGATCCTCCGGCAGAGCTCGAACCCGCTCGGCCGCTACCCCGGCTTCGACTCTCCCGAGGCGACCATCGAGATGCTCTGCCACTTCACCCCGCTGCGCACGACCGAGGCCTGGCAGGTGCTGGGGCGGGTGCCGGACCGCTGCGGCGAGGCGCGCCCGATCGGAAGCACGGCGGCGGCCTACGGCGAGCCGATCCCGGTGCCACGGGCCGGCCCCGGGGAGGTCGTGTTCGCCCGCGTCCACGGCGTCCAGGTCTCGGGCCTCGAGCGGCTCAGGGCGCTCCTTTACCGAGCCGACGGCCGCCGCGTCGCCTTTGACGACGGCAGCAACTTCGTGTTCGTCCCGGGCACCGCGGCGGACGGTCTGCTCGTGCGCGCGCCGAAGCGGGCGGACTTCCCTGGCGCCTACGCGCTCGCCCCGGAGAGCGAGACGATCACCTTCATCGACGAGAGCGGGGGCGGCGGCGAGATCACTGTTGAGTTCTACGCGATGCCGGTCCGGCCCGAGGCGGCCGGCGGGTCGGCCGCGCATGGGATCATCGCCGGGTGATCGAGGGCGCCGCCTTCTACTGCGTCTCGAGCGGCGAGTACTTCCCGGGGGCGGTCGGGTTGATCAACTCGCTCCGGCTCGCGGGCCACACCGAGCCGATCCTGCTGCTCGACTGCGGCCTCAACGAACGGCAGCGCGCGGCGGTCGCCGGCGAGGTCACCGTGGTGCCCGCCCCGCCGGGATCCCAGCCGTTCAGGCTCAAGCCCCACCTGCCGCTCTCGCGCCCGGCCGAGGTGACTGTCCTGATCGACACCGACGTCGTGGTCACGCGCTCGCTCGCGCCGCTGATCGAGCGCGCCGCAGCCGGCGCGGTGGTGGCCTTCCGCGACCACGCCGAGCGGTTCGTGCCCGAGTGGGGCGATCTGCTCGGGCTCGGTGACCTCCGGCCCGCCCCGTACCTGTGCTCCGCGGTGGTCGCGCTCGCTCGCGAGCCGGGGGCGGGCGTGCTGGAGGCGGTCGCCGACCGCGACTCGATCGTCGACTACGACCGCTCCTACTTCGGCCGCCACGACGATGACTACCCCCTCCTCTACGCCGATCAGGACGTCCTCAACGCGGTGCTCGCCGGCCGAGTCGACCCCGGCAGCGTGGTGGCACTCGAGCACAGGCTGGCGCCGATGCCGCCCTTCGAGGGCCTTCGGCTGATCGATGCGACGGCGCTGCGGTGCGCTTTCGACGACGGCACCGAGCCATACGTCGTGCACCACTCGCTGTCGCCGAAGCCGTGGATGCAGCGGACCCCGGGCGGCGTCTACACCGCGCTCCTGCGCCGCCTCGTCCTCGGCCCCGACCTCCCGGTCCGCCTGCCGGCGAGCGAGGTCCCGTCGCCGCTGCGCCGCGGTGGGCGGCTCGCGGGCCTGCGGCGCCGACTCGGTGCCCGGCGGGTCCCATGGGCGGGGCCGCGGTGAGCGCGAGCTTTTACTGCGTCGCCGACGACCGCTACTTCCTCGGCGCCGTCGGTCTCGTCAACTCGCTGCGGCTCGTCGGCCATACGGAGCCGATCCACCTCCTCGACTGCGGACTCAGCGACCCGCACCGGGCGCGGCTCGAGCCGCACGTGGAGCTCGGCGAGGCACCCGCCGACGCGCCGCCGTGGTTGCTCAAGACCGTCCTGCCGCTATCACGCCCGGCGCCGGTGGCACTCCTCCTCGACGTCGACATGCTCGTCACGCGCAGCCTCCGCGAGCTGATCGACCGCGCCGCCGACCGACGGGTGGTCGCCTTCCGCAACCCGCTCGACCGTTTCGACCCGGAATGGGGCGAGCTCCTCGACCTGGGTCCGACACGTCGGCGCCGCTACATGAGCTCGGGCGCGATCGCGCTCGACGGCGAGCTCGCGCGGGAGCTCCTGGCGCTGATGGCCGACCGTCAGGACCGCGTCGACTTCGACCGCACGCACTGGCGCCGACGCGAGGAGGGCTATCCGTTCACCTATGCCGACCAGGACGTCTTCAACGCGATCCTCGCCACCCGGATCGACCCGGGCCGGGTCGTCGAGCTCGACGAGCGACTCGCGCCGACGCCGCCGTTCGAGGGTCTGCGGCTGGTCGACGAACGCTCCCTGCGCTGCTCCTACGATGATGGCGTCGAGCCCTACCTCGTCCACCACCACACGATCAAGCCATGGCTCGAGCCCACCCACCACGGCATCTACTCGCGCCTGCTCCGGCGACTGCTGGTCGGCGACGACCTCGCGATCACGCTCCCGGCGAGCGAGATCCCGTTGCGCCTGCGCACGGGGCTGCGGGCGCTCGCCGAGCGCAAGCGGATCAACGCGCGCGAGCGGTTCCGGTGGCACGTCCGGGAGCCGATCTCCCACCGGATCGCGTCGAGGCGGCGGTGAGCGCGAGCTTCTACTGCATCGCGGACTCGCGCTACTTCCTCGGCGCCGTCGGCCTCGTCAACTCACTGCGCCTCGTCGGCCACACCGAGCCGATCGTGCTGCTCGACTGCGGGCTCACGCCCGAGCAGCGCGCGCTGCTCGAGCCCGAGACGACGATCGTCCCGGCGCCCGCCGAGGCGCCGCCGACGATGCTGAAGACGATCGCGCCCCTCGCGCGCCCGGACGAGGTGATGGTGCTGATCGATACCGACATGATCGTCACGCGGCGCCTCGATGAGCCGATCGGTGCGGCCCGCGCCGGCAAGGCGGCCGCATTCCGCAACGACATCGAGCGGTTCGTTGCCGAGTGGGGCGAGCTTCTCGGGCTCGGGCGCCTCGAGCGCCGCCCTTACCTCAGCTTCGGGATGCTCGCGATCGGCGGCGAGCGCGGCCTCGCGCTCCTGCGCGAGCTCGACGAGCTCCAGCGGCGCGTGGATTTCGACCGCACCTACTGGCGCGAGCGCAGTATCACCGACTACCCGTTCCTCTACGCGGACCAGGACGTCCTCAACGCGCTCCTCGCGGCCCGCTTCGCGCCGGACGACGTCCTCGCGCTCGAGCAGCGCCTGGCGCCGCTGCCGCCGTTCGGCGGCCTCGAGATCGTGAACGAGCGCACCCTCCGCTGCGCCCGCCGCGACGGCACCGAGCCTTACGTCGTCCACCATTGGCTCACGAAGCCGTGGCTCGAGCCGACCCATGACGGCGTCTACTCCCGGCTCCTGCGCCGGCTCCTGGCGGCCGACGACGTGGCGATCAGCGTCCCGCCGAGCGACGTACCCCTGTGGCTTCGGCGCGGCGTCCGCGCGTTCGCCGAGCGCAAGCGGATCAACGCTCGCGAGCGCCTCAGGGCCGGGCGATGAGCGCCGCGTTTTACTGCGTCGCCGACGCGAGCTACTTCCTCGGCGCCGTCGGGCTCGTCAACTCGCTGCGCGTGGTCGGCCACGCCGAGCCGATCATGCTCCTCGACTGCGGGCTCACGGGCGAGCAGCGGGCGCTGCTCGAGCGAGAGGTCGAGATCGTGCCCGGCCCGACGGACGCGGCGCCGCACGTGCTCAAGGCGATCGCGCCGCGGCAGCGCCCGGCCGAGGCCATGGCGCTGATCGACGCGGACATGATCGTCACCCGCCACCTCGGCGGGCTGCTGGACGAGGCGCGCGAGGGACGGGTGATCGCCGGCGGCGCGGAGATGGAGCGCTTCTGCCCGGAGTGGGGCGAGCTTCTCGACCTCGGCGACGTGCGGCCGGTGGCGTACGTGTCCACCGGGCTCGTCTTCTGCGGCGGGCGGCTCGGCCGGGAGCTCGTCGAGCTCGTCGACGAGCGCCGCGACGCGGTCGACTTCGAGCTCACCTTCTGGCGGCGAAACGTCCCCGGTTATCCGCTCCTTCACGCCGACCAGGACCTGATCAACGCCGTGCTCGCGGCCCGCGCCGCCGATCGGGAGATCCGCGTCTTCGACCCGCGCCTGTCGGCGAGCCCGCCGTTCGCCGGCCTCGAGATCGTCGACGAGGCGACGCTCGCCTGCGCCTACGACGACGGCGCCGAGCCCTACGTGATCCACCACTGGCTGACCAAGCCGTGGCTCGAGCCAACCGAGGACGGGATCTACTCGCGGCTCTTGCGCCGGCTGCTCGACGCCGACGACCTCCCGGTCAGGGTGCCCGAGCGCCTCGTGCCGCTGCGCCTGCGCCGCGGGCTGCGCGGGTACGCCGCCCGCAAGCGGATCGACGCCGGTAAGCGCATCGGCCGGCGAGCCCGCCGCGCGCTCGCACGCGGATGACCGTGTACGGCGACATCGCCTTCTGCTGCGTCGCCGACGAGCGCTACTTCCTCGGCGCCGTCGGGCTCGTCAACTCGCTCCGGCTGGTCGGGCACGGCGAGCCGGTCCTGCTCCTCGACTGCGGGCTGCGGCCCGCGCAGCGCGAGGCGCTCGCCGCCGAGGCGACGATCACGCCGGCGCCGGCGGACGTGCCCCCGTGGCTCCTCAAGGCCGTGATCCCGCTCTCGCGGGGGCCGGCGGTCAGCGTGCTCGTCGACTCCGACATCGTCGTGACGCGATCGCTGACGCCGCTGCTCGAGCGCGCCGCCGAGGGGCGGATCGTGGCCTTCCGCGACCGCCAGCAGCGTTTCTTCGAAGAGTGGGGCGAGCTCACCGGCGCCGGCCGAGCGATCCGCCGGCCCTATGTCTCCTCCTCGCTCGTCATCGCCGCGGGCGAGCCCGGGCAGCGCACGCTCGACCTGCTCGACAAGCTTCGGTCGCGGGTCGACTTCGAGCTCACGCTGTGGCGCAGGAACGTCCGCCACTACCCGTTCCTCTACGCCGACCAGGACCTGCTGAACGCGATCCTCGCAACCCGGATCGACCCCGAGCGCGTCGACTCGCTCGAACAGCGCCTCGCGGCGACGCCGCCGTTCCGCGGCCTGCGCGTCGTCGACCCGAGGTCGCTCGAGTGCAGCTACCGCGATGGCGCGGAGCCGTACGCGGTGCACCAGTACCTGCGGAAGCCGTGGCTCGAGCCCACCTTCGACGGCGTCTACTCGCAGCTTCTGCGGCGGCTTCTGACCGGCGACGACGTGGCCATCCGCGTGCCGGACGAGTGGCTCCCGGAGCGGCTGCTCGCGAATCGCGCGGGGCGCGTGGAGCGAGCCCGGATCAACGCGCGCGATTTCTTGCGCTGGCACTTCGGGGACCGGCTCCCGCGACCGATCGCGATCCGACTCGAGGACCGCCGGCACCGCCGCGAGGCGTGGCGATGAGCGACGTCGCCTTCTACTGCATCTCGAGCGAGCTCTACTTCCCGGGGGCGGTCGGTCTCGTCAACTCAGTGCGAATGTCCGGTCATACAGAAGCGATCCACGTGCTCGACTGCGGGCTCACGGAAACCCACCGGCGGCTGCTGGAGCGCGAGGTGAACGTGATCCCGGCCCCCGACGCCACACCGCCGTACCTGCTGAAGACCGTGGCGCCGCTTCGCCATCCAAGCGAGGTGATGGTGCTGATCGACGTCGACATGGTCGTCGCCCGCTCGCTGCGGCCGCTGATCGACGGAGCCGCGGACGGCGTGATCGCGGTCAAGGACAACATCGACAGGTTCGTGCCCGAATGGGGGGAGCTCCTCGACCTCGGCACGGCGCGGCCCCGCCCGTACGTCTCCTCGGGGCTCGTCGTGCTCGGCGGCCCGACCGGACGGCGCGTGCTGGAGCTCTGGGACGACCGCCAGCGGCGCGTCGACTACGACGCCTCGTTCTTCGAGCGCGACGAGCGCGACTACCCGTTTCGGTACATCGACCAGGACGTGCTCAACGCGATCCTCTGCACCGCCGTCGAGCCGGACCGGGTGACGACGCTCGATCCGGCGCTGGCGCCGGTGCCGCCTTTTCGCCGCATCCGGCCGCTCGGCCGCGAGGGCCTGCGGTGCGTCGACGCGGCGGGTAACGAGCCGTACGTCATCCATCAGTTCGTGCGCAAGCCCTGGCTCGAGCCGATGTACCACGGCATCTACTCCGAGCTCCTGCGCCGCGCCTGGCTCTCCCCGAGCGCGCCGCTTCGCTACCCGCCTGAGGAGATCCCCCTGCGGATGCGGACCGGGCTCATCGCGCGGCTCGAGCGGCGCCGGGTGGATGCGTTCGATCTCGCCCGCTGGTACGTCAGAGACGTGATCCCCGACTGGATCGAGGGCAGGCGGCGGCGCGCGGGTGCAACGCGGTGAGGCCCGCCGCCTTTTACTGCGTCGCCGACGCGAAGTACTTCCTGGGCACGGTGGCGCTGGTCAACTCGCTTCGCCTCCAGCGCCAATCCGAGCCGGTCTTCGTGCTCGACCTCGGGCTCGAGGCAGAGCAGCGGGAGCTGCTCGCGGCCGAGGCGACGATCGTCGACGGCGATCCGGACCAGCCGCCGTGGCTCTCCAAGACGCTCGCGCCGCGGCTTCACCCGACCTCGGTGATGGTCCTGATCGACGTCGACATGATCGTGACGCGCCCGCTCGCCGATCTGCTCGAGCTGGCCGCGCCCGGGCAGGTCGTCGCGTTCTTGAACGATCGGCCGCGGTTTCGTCCCGAGTGGGGGGAGCTCCTCGACCTCGGCACCGCGCGCCGGCGGCCGTACGTGAGCTCGGGGCTCGTCGTGCTCGGCGGC
>Ga0126312_10003389_pt1 | contig 10759 bp, 10 predicted proteins | sample Plot104A_FD_92537 | JGI IMG/M metagenome (GOLD analysis project Ga0126312, IMG submission 92537) | Serpentine soil microbial communities from UC McLaughlin Reserve, CA, USA - Plot104A | ecosystem: Environmental > Terrestrial > Soil > Grasslands | place: USA: UC McLaughlin Reserve, Lake County...
ACGGCCTCGGCCTGCTCGGCCATCGCCCGCACGTACGGATCCGCCGCTGCCTCGTCTCCGGAGATCAGGAGCAGCGAGATCGGCTCCGGGTTCTCGGCCTCCGCGTCGCCTGCCGCCGCCCACGCGTCGGCGACTCCTCGCCCATTGGCGGTCTGCGGCAGGTGGAAGCCGGCGCAGCCGAGCGAGCTCGCGAGCCGCGCCACCTCCGCACCACCGTCGGCTCCGCCGGACCAGATCAGGACCGGGCGCTCGGCTGCGCTCATTCGCGCCTCGTCGAAGGCATAGAGAACGTCGGCCCCGTTCCGCCGCGCGAGCTTCACCCAGAGCTCGACGATCGGGGCGCGCTCTGCGACGGGCTCGTCGCCGAGGATGGCGACCACGTCGGCGTCGCCGATCGCGGAGAGCGGCGCGCGGACGGCGTCGAGCGAGTTGTCGACCCGCTCCGGCAGCACCGCCGAGTTCGCGCCGAGCCCCTGGCGGATCAACTTGCCGAGCCCGTAGGCCAGCTCCACCGTCTCGGAGCCGGACAGCGCCGTGACGATCCGCCCGTCGGCGCCCCGCAGCAGCCGTTCCGCCTCGTCGATCGCCTCGTCCCAGGCGAGCTCCTCGTATCGGGGGCGCCGGCGCCGAAGGGGATCGACGATCCGATCGTGCGCCTGCAGGTGGCCGAAGGCGAAGCGGCCCTTGTCGCAGAGCCAGCCGCGGTCGACCTCGGGGTGGTTCCGCGAGAGCACCCGGCGGACGCGCCCTTCGCGCGTGGTCGCGCTGATGTTGCAGCCGACCGGGCACATCCCGCACACCGTGGGGACGTTCTGGATCTCCCACGGCCGCGCCTCGAAGCGGTAGCTCGTCGAGGTGAGCGCGCCGACGGGACAGAGCTCGATCACGTTGCCGCTGAAGCGCGCGCGGTAGGGCTCCTCGCGGAAGGTGGCGATCACCGACTGCGCCCCGCGGTTCTTGGCGATCAGCTGCCCGTCTTCCGCCACCTCCTCGGAGAAGCGCGTGCACCGGTAGCAGAGGATGCAGCGCTCGCGGTCGAGCGCGATCAGCGGGCTGATCGGGATCGGCTTGTCGAGTGTGCGCTTCGGGAATCGCATCCGTGTGTTCCCCGGCCCCCAGCGGAACGTGAGGTCCTGCAGCGGGCACTCGCCGCCCTTGTCGCAGATCGGGCAGTCGAGCGGGTGGTTGACGAGGATGAACTCGAGCGTCGCCTCCTGCCCGTCGGCCGCCTTCTCCGAGGCGGCGGCGGTCTTGACGACGAGCCCGTCGGTCGCCGTGAGCGTGCAGCCGGCCTGGAGCTTCGGCATCCCCTCGACCTCGACGAGGCACATGCGGCAGGCGCCGATCGGCGGCCCCAGGCGCGGCTCGTAGCAGAAGACCGGGATCTCGACGCCGGCAGCCGCAGCGGCCTCCACGAGCCCGAGTCCCTTCGGAACCTGGACCTCGACCCCGTCGACGGTGACCTTGGCCAACTCGGTGCTCACGACGGGACCTCCGCCATCGCGGTGTGCGTGTGCTGGTCGCTCGGGGCCGGCACGCCCTCGATCGAAGACTCGCCGCCGTAGGGACAGCGGCCCTCGTCGATGTGCTGTTGAAACTCCTCGCGGAACTTCGCGACGTAGCTGCCGACGCAGTAGACGGCGAAGTCGCCGAGCGCGCACAGCGACTTCCCGAGCACGCGGTCGCAGACGTCGACAACGAGGTCGAGATCGGCCTGCGTCCCGTCGCCGGACTCGATCTTCTCGAGGAGCTGGACGAGCCACCGCGTGCCTTCGCGACACGGCGTGCACTTCCCGCACGACTCGTGCATGTAGAACTTCTCCGCCCTCAGCGCGAGCTGCACCATGCACGCGCGGTCGTCGACGACGATCACGGCCGCCGAGCCGAGGAACGACCCCGCGGCCTGCACCGAGTCGAAGTCGAGCGGCACGTCGAGCTGGTCGGGCGTGAACACGGGCACCGACGAGCCGCCGGGGATGATCGCTTTCAGCGCTCGCCCCTCGGCGACACCGTGGCCGTGCTCGAAGATCAGCTCGCGCAGCGTCGTCCCGAGCGGCAGCTCGTAGTTCCCGGGCCGGTTGACGTTCCCGGAGAGCGAGTAGACGACCGTACCCGGCGCCGACGCGACGCCGAGCTCGGAATAGCGCTCCACTCCGAGCTCGATGATGGCGGGCACGCTGGCGAGGGTCTGCACGTTGTTGATCAGCGTCGGCTGCATGTACAGCCCGGCCACCGGAGGAAACGGCGGTCGCGGCCGCGGCTGTCCGCGGTAGCCCTCGAGCGACTCGAGCAGCGCCGACTCCTCACCGCAGATATACGCCCCTGCGCCGCGGTGCACGACGACGTCGACGTCGCCGAAGACGCCGGCGAGGCGCGCCTCCTCCACCGCCGCCTCGAGCACGAGGAACTCGGCCAGGTACTCGCCGCGGATGTAGATGAAGACGTTCTTCGCGTGGATCGCGTGCGCCGCGATCAGGCAGCCCTCGACGAAGCGGTGCGGGACGCGGCGCATGATCTCGCGATCCTTGAACGCGCCCGGCTCGGACTCGTCCGCGTTGGCGACCACGTACGACGGGCCGGAGCGTTTGTCGGGCGGTGGCACGAGGCTCAGCTTGCGGCCCATCGGGAAGCCGGCGCCGCCCCGGCCGCGCAGCGACGCGCTCGAGATCTCCTCGATCAGCGCGGCCGGCTCCATCCCGCGCGCGCGCTCGAGCGCCTGGTACCCGCCGATCGCGCGATACTCGTCGAGCCGCGTCAGGTCGCGCTCGTCCGCGCCGGTGAGGACGGTCAGCTCAGCGGCCACGCATCTCCTCGACGAGACCGGGCACGTCCTCGGCCCTCGTCGGCTCGCGGTACCAGTGGTCGACGACGACGACCGGCGCGTAGCCGCAGCCGCCGGCGCACTCGATCAGGCGGAAGCTGACCTCGCCGTCGTCGGAGGTCTCGCCCGGCGGGATCCCGAGCTCCTGTTCGAAGGCGTCGACGACCTGCTTCGCGCCGACGAGGGCGCACGAGAGGTTCGTGCAGACCTCGACGAGGTGCCTGCCGACCGGCTCGAGGTTGTACATGTCGTAGAAGGTCGCCACAGCCTCGACCTGGGCGGGCGCAACGTCCATGGCGTCGGCGACCTCACGCAGCGCCTCGGGCGGGAGCCAGCCGTTGTGGCGCTCCTGCGCGAGGCGCAACGCGTCCATGATCGCGGAGCGGCCTTCCGGGTACCGCGCGCGCAGGCGGTGCACCTCGGCGACGAAGTCCGCGGCGGCCATCAGCGATCGACCTCACCCATGACGGTGTCGAGCGAGCCGACGATCGCGATCAGGTCGGCGACGAGGGCGTCGCGCATGCATGTCGCGGTCGCCTCGAGCGCCACGAACGACGGCGCGCGGAACTTGACCCGCCACGGCCTCGGCCCGCCGTCGGAGACGACGTAGCACCCGAGCTCCCCGCGCGGCGACTCGATCGCCACGTAGACCTCGCCCTCGGGAACGGGGAAGCCCTCGGTCACGAGCTTGAAGTGGTGGATCAGCGACTCCATCGAAGTGTGGAGCTCCTCGCGCGGCGGCAGCACGACCTTGCGGTCGTCCGTCAGCCACGGCGCGTCCTGCATGCCTTCCAGCCGCTCGAGGCATTGCTCGACGATCCGCACCGACTGCCGCATCTCGTCCATGTGGACGCGGTAGCGCGCGTAGACGTCGCCCTCGTCGTAGACGGGGACGTCGAAGTCGATCTCGTCGTAGGTCAGGTAGGGCGCGTTCTTCCGGAGGTCCCAATCGACCCCCGACGCCCGCAGCACCGGCCCGGACTGCGCGAGCGCGATCGCGTCGTCGGCGGAGAGGAGGCCGAGACCCTGCGTGCGCTCGAGCCAGATCTCGTTGCGCGTGAGGAGCGCCTCGTAGTCGTCGATCGCCCTGGGCATCCAGTCGACGAACCGCCGGCACTCGGAGTAGAAGCCGCGCGGGATGTCCTCAGCGAGGCCGCCGACCTGGAAGTAGCGCGTGTGCATGCGCGTCCCCGACACGAGCTCGAAGAGGTCGAGGATCACGTCGCGCTCGCGGAACGCGTACCAGAAGACGGAGATCGCCCCCAGCTCGAGCGCCGCGGTGCCCAGCCAGACGAGGTGCGAGTGAAGCCGGTTGAGCTCGCAGAGGAGCGTGCGCATCCACCGCGCCTTCTCCGGCGTCTCCATCCCGAGGAGCTTCTCAACGGCGAGCACGAAGACGAGCTCGTTGTTCTGGAACGAGAGGTAGTCGATCCGTGGCGCGTAGGTGATCGCCTTCCACCACGTCTTCGCCTCCATGTTCTTCTCGAACCCCGTGTGGAGGTAGCCGATCACCGCACGCAGGCCCACGACCTGCTCGCCGTTCAGGTCGACGACAAGCCGCAAGACGCCGTGCGTCGAGGGATGGTTCGGCCCGAAGTTGACCTGGAGCAGGTTCTCGCTCGCCCGGAGCTCCTCCGGAACCTGGAGAACGGTCGGGATCGGCGAGGGCACGCGGGTGCCCTCGTAGATCCGCGGTCGCTCGACGATTGTCATCAGGTCACCGCTCGTCCGAGAAGCGGACGGGCTCGCCGCCGATGGGGTAGTCCTTTCGGAGGGGATGGCCCTCCCAGTCGTCGTCCATGATGATCCGCGTCAGGTTGGGGTGGCCTTCGAAGTGGATCCCCATCAGGTCCCACGCCTCGCGCTCGTGCCAGTCGGCCGTCGGCCAGATCGGGACGACACTCGCCACGGACTCACCGTCGTCGAGCCAGACCTGCACCCGCACTCGCGGCGCCCCTTCCCGCAGCGCCAGCAGGTGGTAGTTGACGGCGAAGCGCTTCGTCTTCGGGCGCGGGACGCGCGCGTAGCCCTGCGAACCGACCGACGCGCCTTGCCCGCCCGGATGGTTCAGGTCGCGCCCGAGCTGGGTGCCGTAGTACCCGGCGACTCCTCGCGCTCCCCAGCCGAGGTAATCGGTCGGCGTCACGTCGGCAAGGAAGCGAAACCCCTCGACGTCACGGAGGTGAAGGCAGGCCTCGCTGACCCGTGCCGGATCGACGACGAGCGTCGTCTCCCCGTGCTCCTCCTTCGTCTCGATGAGCCCGGGGACGCCTTCGTAGGTCAGGACGCCACCCCGCGAATCTGGTAGGCGGGCGGGACGCCGGCGTGGATCTTCTCCTGCAGCCGGATGATGCCCTCGACGAGCGCCTCCGGCCGCGGCGGGCAACCGGGCACGTGGATGTCGACCGGCATGATCTTGTCGACGCCCTGGAGGACGGCGTAGTTGTTGAACATCCCGCCGGAGGATGCACACGCGCCCATGGCGATCACCCACTTCGGCTCGAGCATCTGGTCGTAGATCTGCCGCGTCGGGGCCGCCATCTTGTGTGCGACGCGGCCGGAGATGATCAGCAGGTCGGCCTGGCGCGGCGTCGAGCGGAAGACCTCCGCCCCGAAGCGCGCGCTGTCGTAGCGGGAGGTGACGATCGACATCATCTCAATCGCGCAGCAGGCGAGCCCGAAGGTGGCCGGCCAGATGGAGTAGCCCTGGGCCCACGCGACCGCCTTCTCGACGGTCGTCAGGAGCAGCTTCTCCTCGAGGTTTCCGAGCTCCTCCTCGAAGACGCCGGGCCCCTTGCCCTTCCAGAGCACGCGCTCCGACTTGAGGCCGTAGTCCTTGAGGCGCTTCCCGTTCCCGTTCACCGGCGCCAATCCAGCGCCCCCTTCCGCCAGATGTAGACGTAGGCGAGAGCGAGGATCGCGATGAAGAACGTGAGCTCCCAGAAGGCGAACCAGCCGAGCGGCTCGAGCACGACCGCCAGCGGGTACAGGAAGACGATCTCGATGTCGAAGACGATGAAGAGCAGCGCCGTCAGGTAGAAGCTGATCGTGAAGCGCTGGACGTGCGGCGGCCCTTGCGAGACGCCGGACTCGAAGGGCAGCGCGCGCGTTCGGTTCCGGGCCACGGGCCGGGTCGCGAAGAGGAACGACATGCCGACCATCGAGAGCGGGATCGCAACGGCGAGCATGCCGTAGATCAGGAACGGCAGCCAGCTATCCAGCTCGCCCAGTGCCCCCAGGGGCCCCACTTCGGCCGGAACACTACACCCTTCGTGAGGTGCTACGAACAAGGCCGAAAATCGCTCAACGAAGCGTGAACCACTTGTTACAAAGTCCGTGTCCCGGGGCCCTCGCGCGGAGGACGGCGGGCGCCGATCGCGCTGCTACGATGAGCCGCAGATGGAGCTCACGGAACGTCCGATCACGCTCGTCTCGCTCACCGAGCGGGCCGCATCGAAGATCACCGAGCTGATGGCCGGGGAGCCGGTCGGCGAGGCCGAAGTTCTCCGCGTCGCCGTCCAGGGCGGCGGCTGCTCCGGCTTCGAGTACGCGCTCGGCTTCGACCGCGGCGCGATGGAAGGCGATCACGAGGTCGAGCTGCAGGGTGTCCGCGTCGTGGTCGACCCCCACAGCGCTCCGTACCTGCAGGGCACTGAGATCGACTTCGTCGAGGGCCTGCAAGGCGGCTTCGCGATCAACAACCCGAACGTCGTCGCCGCGTGCGGCTGTGGCCACTCCTTCCAGGTTGCCGAGGGCGAGGAGCCCGAAGCGGCCATGGGCGGCGGCTGCGGCTCCGGCTGTAGCCACTAGCACCACTACGATTCCGGCGGTATGAGCGACGACGTCGTCGACGTCACGATTCTCGGCGCGGGGCCCACTGGCCTCTCGGCCGCGTACTACGTCGGCCACCGCGACGGGAGCGTGCGGATCGTCGAGTCGCTCGAGCAGATCGGGGGGCAGGTTGCCGCGACGTATCCGGAGAAGCACGTCTACGACGTCGCGGGGTTCCCGAAGATCCTCGGCCAGAAGCTCGTCGACATGTGCGCGGAGCAGGGGCTCCAGTACGGCGCGGACGTCCGGCTCGGTGAAGAGGCGAAGACGCTCGAGCGCATGAGTCAGAACGGCGAGGAGGTTCTCGCGCTCACGACGGACAAGGGCAACACGTACCTGTCCCGCGCGATGATCATCACCGCCGGCCACGGCGCGTTCGAGCCCCGCAAGCTCGGGGTCGAGGGCATCGACGCGTGGCAGGGCCGCGGCCTGCACTACGTCGTCCGGGAAAAGGCACAGTTCGCGGGAAAGCGCTGCGTGATCGTCGGCGGCGGCGATTCGGCACTCGACTGGACGCTCGGGCTGCAGGACACGGCCTCGCTTCCGATCACGCTCGTCCACCGCCGCGACCGCTTTCGCGCCCTGGAGTCGTCGATGAACGAGGCGCGGCGGCTCGAAGACGAGGGCGCGGTTCGCATCCTGACGCCGCACGAGGTCCGCGAGGTGCACGGCGACGGCCGCATCGAAGCGGTCACCATCGAGGACACAGCTACGGGAGAGACGGAGCAGCACGATTGCGACGCGCTCATCACGCTCCTCGGCTTCGTTTCCCACCTCGGCGCGATCGCCGACTGGGGCATCGAGCTCGAGGGCAAGCGGCAGATCAAGATCGACCCGATGAGCTGCGCGACCTCGATGCCCGGCGTCTACGCCGCGGGCGACGTCGCCGGGTACACGGGGAAGATCACGCTGATCACCGTGGGGATGGGCGAGGCCGCGATCGCGGCGAACAACGTGATCGCCGCCATCCGAGGCGAGAAGGTCCAGCCCAAGTATTCGACCGACTGAGGCGTCACTCGCACGAGGGATCTGACCAGAGTCGACCCCTGCCGACCGCTCCTTCGTGGACAAGTTTCGGGTCGAGTGCCTCTCGTGCGGTGCGCGTCGGGTCGTCGCCGACAACGGGCGGCATCACGCCGACGCGGGTGAGTGCCACCAGTGCGGCTACGTCGGCTGGGCCGCGTCCGAGGACGTGACCGCGACGCTCCGCCGCCAGCTGCGCGAGCATCCGCTCGAGCGCCGCCGCCTCCGCACCGTCTAGTGCGGCCACCGTCCAGGGCCTGGCCCCCGGACACCGCCGAACTAGACTCACGCCATGGCGAACATCGAGACGCGCAGCGAGCTCTGGGGCGACGAGACGCGAAAAGCCGTGGCGAACTTTACCGTCTCCGGCGAGCCGATTCCCGCGTCCGTGGCCCACTGGCTCGGCCGGATCAAGGGAGCCGCGGCGCACGTCAACGCCGAGCTCGGCCTGCTCGACGCTGAGAAAGCGGAGCGGGTCGCGGCGGCGGCCGAGCGCGTCGCAGCCGGCGAGCTCGACGACCAGTTCCCGATCGACGTCTTCCAGACCGGCTCCGGCACCTCGTCGAACATGAACGCGAACGAGGTGATCGCAACCCTCGCGGGCGAGGACGTGCACGCGAACGACGACGTGAACATGGGCCAGTCGTCGAACGACGTCTTCCCCTCGGCCGTCCACCTCGCGGCCCTCGAGCAGCTTTCGCAGGACCTGATGCCGGCGCTCGAGCAGCTCGGGAACTCACTCGGCCTCAAGTCGCAGGAGTTCGACGACATCGTCAAGTCGGGACGCACGCATCTGATGGACGCGGTGCCGGTCACCCTCGGCCAGGAGTTCTCCGGCTACGCGGCGCAGGTTCGCCAGGGCGCGGACCGCGTGCGCGACACGCTCGAGCGCGTCGGCCAGATCCCGCTCGGCGGTACTGCCGTCGGCACCGGCCTCAATACGCACCCCGAGTTCGCCGAACGGGTGCGCCGCCGCCTCGTCGAGGAGACGGAGCTGCCGATCGGGCCTCCGGCGGACCCCTTCGAGGCGCAAGCTGCACGCGACGCGCTGGTCGAGGCCTCGGGCGCACTGAAGACCGTCGCCGTCTCGCTGACGAAGATCGCGAACGACCTCCGGCTGCTCGGCTCGGGCCCGCGCGCCGGCCTCTCGGAGATCTTCCTGCCCGAGCTCCAGAAGGGCAGCTCGATCATGCCGGGCAAGGTCAACCCCGTGATCCCGGAGGTCGTGACACAGGTGGCGGCGCAGGTGATCGGGAACGACCAGGCGATCACCGTCGGCGGGATGCAGGGGCACCTCGAGCTCAACGTCTTCGTGCCGCTGATCGCGAGGAACCTGCTGGAGTCGATCCGCCTACTCGCCGCCGCGTCGCGCCTGTTTGCGGAGAAGTGCGTCGACGGGATCGAGGCAAACCGCGAGCAGGCGGAGCGCTACGCTGAGCTGACCCTCTCGGCCGCCACCGCGCTCAACCCGTACATCGGCTACGACCGGGCGGCGGAGATCGTGAAGACCGCCGCCTCGACGGGCCGCTCCCTGAGAGAGGTCGCGCGCGAGGCCGGTGTCTCCGACGACATCCTCGACCAGGCGCTCGACTACCGCGCCATGGCAAAGCCGCACAGCGCCTCGAATTAGGCGAATCCCTCGGCGGAGGGGTCGAGCCGGGCCCGCCGAAGTACCGACACACGCATTCGGTCTCGTCGTTTGGCCGCCCCTGGCGGCGGGCCGTTTTGCCGCGAAACGACGCCTGGGAGAGACCCTGCTCAATCCGAGACCAACGGTTCTGGCCTCCGCCGCCGTGATGATCGCTATCGGCTTGGCCGGAACGGGCACAGTCGCCGCAGCCGTGCCCAATCGGGCGGGCGGGACGAAGCCAGGCGTCGCTCGCGGCGGTGTCGGCCACGTGGATGCCAACTTCCCATTTCGCCTCCAGCAGGCGGGAGGCAAGCTCGTCCCGGTTCGCGCACTCGTACGGAAGCGCGTACCGCGCCCGAGTCTGCTCTCAAGCGAGCCGCCGCTCGGCGAGCCGCGCAACTGGGCCGGCCTCGACGTCGTCCACGGCACGCTCTACCCGAAGCCGTTCACGCTGCGCGGGGTCGGCGAGAAGATCGAGGTCTGGGTCGCGCGGAACCTCGACTACCTCCCCGGCGACTGCCGCAACGGCGCCAGGACGATCGTGACCGATGCCCAGGTGCAAGACCTGATCCGCGCCTTCGATCGCACGATCTACCCGCGTGAGTCCGCCGTCTTCAGCATCCCGCCGGACCGGGACGGGGCCGGCGCGCTGGTCGGTCCTCCGCCCTTCAACCCCCGCGGCCGCGGCGACCGCGTCGTCGTGCTCGTCGACAACATCCGCGACGAATCGTTCTACGACTTCGACAACGCCCACGACTTCGGCTACGTCGTCGGCGTCTACGTCGCGGCGCTGGAGCAGCTCTTCGACCGGACCGTGATGACGGTGGACGCCTTCGACTGGACCCACCGAAGCGGGGCGCGCCCGCCGGACGAGCCCGTCGCCGGCGACAACTGCCGCAGCGCCCCGGCGTACCGCCATCTGATCGAGGGCGTCTTCGCCCACGAGTACCAGCATCTACTCGAGCACAATGAGGATCCCGACGAGGTCGACTGGGTCGACGAGGGTCTCGCCGAGTGGGCGCGGACGCTCACCGGCTACGTCGACCCCTCGATCGCACCGTCCTCGCCGCTCGCAGACAAGCACCTGGCCTGCTTCCTGAACGGCGGCTCGGAGAATTCGCTGACGCTCTGGGGCGACAGGCGGGATCTCAACTGCGAGTACGGCGCCGCCTACTCCTTCATGGAATACGTCCATGACCGCTTCGGGACGAGCTTCATGACCGCGCTCCACCGCGGCGACGCCAACGGGCTGGCAGGCTTGCAAGAGGCTCTCGGCGCGCGTGCCAAGGCGCAGGACGTCCTGCACGACTGGGTCGCCAGCCTCGCGAGGGTCGTGAACTGGGATTCCCCCGGGTCATTCGCTGCTCCCGGCGCGCCGCCCAACGGTGCCGACTTCGTCCGGCTGCGTGACGCCGACGGCCAGTACCTCCGCTCGCGCGAACTTCGCCGCCTGA
>Ga0126312_10003390_pt1 | contig 10758 bp, 10 predicted proteins | sample Plot104A_FD_92537 | JGI IMG/M metagenome (GOLD analysis project Ga0126312, IMG submission 92537) | Serpentine soil microbial communities from UC McLaughlin Reserve, CA, USA - Plot104A | ecosystem: Environmental > Terrestrial > Soil > Grasslands | place: USA: UC McLaughlin Reserve, Lake County...
CGTCACATCTGCACGGCACGTTGAGCTGTGGTTTCGTGACGGGGTGAATAAGGTTAGAATTGGGGAGGGAAGGACCCAGACAACTCGGCCATCTGTGCAGAAGGGGTTATGTATGCTCTTCAAGATTACGGAGAAAGACGGCCTGTGGAAGAAGATCCGCAACCACGTCGGAACGACTGTCAAGCATCCCGTAAGCCCGGCGACCCGCGACATCCACTCGCGCATCTCCGATGAGGGCGTTAAGAAGTCGGTCAGCGTATGTCCCTACTGCGCGGTAGGCTGCTCCACGCTCGTATACCACCGTGACGGGCGCATCATCGACATCGAGGGCAACCCCGACAGCCCCGTAAACGCAGGCACGCTCTGCCCGAAGGGCTCGGCCACGTTCGGGATGCACGTCTCGCCGCATCGCAAGACCAAGGTCATGTACCGCAGGCCTTACTCCGGCGAATGGGAGCATCTGACGTTGGATCAGGCGCTCGACATGATCGCTGAGCGCGTCAAGAAGACCAGGGAGGAGACCTGGGAGGATAAAGACTCGCAAGGCAAGAAACTGAACCGCTCGATGGCCGTGACCTCCATCGGCGGCGCCACCATAGATAACGAGGAGAACTACCTCATAACCAAGCTCTTCCACTCTATGGGGTTCGTGCGAATTACGAACCAGGCGCGAATATGACACAGCTCCACGGTGCCCGGTCTGGGCATCACGTACGGTAGGGGCGGGGCCACCTCCAACCTCCAGGACCTGCAGAACGCCGACTGTATCCTTATCGAAGGCTCCAACATGGCCGAGGCCCACCCAGTGGGCTTCAGGCACCCCATGATCGCGAAGAAGAAGGGCGCCAAGCTCATCCACATCGACCCACGCTTCACGCGCACCTCGGCGATGTGCGACATCTACGCACCCTTGAGGCCTGGAACCGACATCGTGTTCCTCGGCGGTCTGATCAACTATGTCCTGGAGAACGAGGAGTACTTCGAGGAGTACGTAAAGCACTATACCAACGCCGCCACGCTGGTTACGGAGGAGTTCGAGGACATGGAGGCCACCGGCCTCTTTTCTGGCTGGGACGAGGAGAAGCAGGAGTACGACCCGTCGAGCTGGCGCTACGAAGGTCAGCCCATCGACTACGCTGCCGTCGGGGGGAGTCAGGGCCACGTCGTGGGCGAGGATGTCGGAGGGGAGCCCGGGATGCACGAGGGTCGGCCGCGCCCTAACGACCCGACGCTCCAACATCCCCGCTGCGTCTTCCAGATCCTAAAGCGCCACTTCTCCAGGTACACGCCGGAGATGGTCGAGCGCGTCACCGGCTGTCCGGAGGAAGCTTTCTTGAAGGTCGCCGAGACCATCTGCGAGAACTCAGGGCCCGAGAGGACCACGGCGCTGTGCTACGCGGTCGGGTGGACCCAGCACTCCAAGGGGGTCCAGATCATCCGCACCGCCGCCATCTTGCAGCTCCTCCTCGGAAATATAGGGCGTCCGGGAGGCGGGATCATGGCGCTGCGCGGGCACGCGACGATCCAGGGCTCGACGGACATAGCGACCCTCTACAACATCCTCCCCGGCTACCTGCCGATGCCGGACGCGAACAAGAACCACGACACGTGGAAGGATTACGTAGAGGACGAGACCGCCAAGACGGGCTGGTGGGCCAACTTCCCCAAGTACATAACCAGCATAATGAAAGCGTGGTACGGTGAGAAGTTCGATCCCGAAAGCGGGGATCTCTTCGACCAGTTCCCGCGCCTCAACGGAGATCACTCGTACTACCCAACGATCATGGGCATGCAGGATGGGGACGTGAAGGGTGCCTTTGTCTTCGGGCAGAACTTCGCCGTTGGAGGCCCGCATGCCCGCCTGGCGCGTGACGGGGCCAGGAACCTCGACTGGCTCGTGGTGCTCGATGCCTACGAGGTCGAGACCGCCGATATCTGGAAGATGGATGGGGTCAGGCCCGAGGATTGCGGCGTCGAGGTCTTCTTCATCCCTGCGGCGCTGGTGGCCGAGAAGGATGGCTCCTTCACCCAGACCCAGCGCATGTTGCAGTGGCACGACAAGTCCGTGGAGCCGCCTGGTGACGCGAGGAGCGACGCCTGGTTCCTCTTCCACCTGGGACGGAGGATCAAGGACCACTACAAGAGGAGCAGGAAGAAGCGCGACGCCCTCATCAGGGCGATGACCTGGGACTACCCGACCGAGGGCGACGAGCCCGACATAGAGAGCATTCTCAAGGAGATCAGCGGCTACACCGTGGCAGACGGCGAGCCAGTGAGCGGCTTCCTGGATCTCAAGGACGACGGCTCCACCGCGTGTGGGGGTTGGATCTACTCTGGCGTCTACTCAGGCGGCGTAAACCAGGCCCGGCGGAGAAAACCCTGGGTCGAGCAGGACAAGGTGGCCGCGGAGTGGGGCTGGGCCTGGCCCGCGAACCGGCGCATCCTCTACAACCGCGCCTCGGCTGATCCTGAGGGCAAGCCCTGGTCGGAGAGGAAAAAGTACATCTGGTGGGACGAGGAGCAGGAGAAGTGGGTCGGCCAGGACGTGCCGGACTTCAAGGCAACCAAGCCGCCGACTTACCGGCCGAGTCCCGATGCGCGGGGGGACGATGCGATCCCTGGCGACGGCCCGTTTATCGTGAACGGCGACGGGCTCGGCTGGCTGTTAGCCCCCGTGGGCTTGAAGGACGGCCCGCTGCCGGTGCACTACGAGCCGGTCGAGTCACCGGTCCCGAACCTGCTCTACGACAGGATCCGACACACCCCGACAGCCAGGTTCCTCGACCATCCGGACTACCCTGACAACCCGCCGGAAGATCCGCGATTCCCGTACGTAGTCACGACCTACCGGCTCACCGAGCACCACACGAGCGGGGCGATGAGTCGTTGGATACCCTGGCTCTCCGAACTGCAGCCCGAACTCTTCGCCGAGATCAGCCCCGAGTTGGCCGAGGAGAAGGGGGTGGACAACACCGACTGGGTGACCATCTCGACGAGCCGCGGCAAGATCCACTGCAAAGCACTCGTCTCCGATCGCGTCCCGGTCTACGACTTCGAGGGGCGGAGGATCCACACCATCGGCCTCCCCTACCACTGGGGCCCGAAAGGGGTGGTCAAGGGTGACGTAGTCAACGACCTGATGCCGCCGATCGCGCTGGAGGCCAACGTCGCCATCCACGAGGCCAAGGCCTTTACCGCCAACCTCGAAGCGGGCCGGGTGTAAGGGTTTGGACGCGAAGGGGAGGGCCTTGACGGGGGCACTCGGTGGACTTGGAGCTACGCTCGTACTGTCGGGGTTGCGCGAAGCCTGGGCTAGGGTCGGACTCGTCTTCGAGACCGCCCCGATGCAGGTCGTTGACCGCGCCGAGGAACTGGGCCTCGTCGGGGATCTCTCGCCGTGGGGTCGGCGCCTTATGACTGTCTTCGCACACTTCGCCTACGGCGCCGGGACGGGGATGTTCTTCGGCCTCCTGCGCAGGGAGAGAGGCGGACCCGGGGAAGAAGCCTCCGTAGGCTCGGCCCTCGGGGTTCTGGCCTGGGGCGCGGGATGGGCAAGCTGGCTGCCGCTGACCGGTGTCCACAAGGCGCCCTGGACCCAGAAGACGCCGAAAGTTTTGCTCCCCGTAATAGACCACGCGGTGTTCGGCGCGGCCTGGGGACTCCTCTACCGGGCGCTCCGCAGGGGACGCGCGTGAGGGATCTCAGGGGCATGCGCACGACCCCGGAGGATACTGCTAGCGATACGTACCTGGCCGAGCGCTCCCAGCGGGAGATGATGCGGCAGGAGCTTATGGACCTTGGGGTGTGGCTCGTCGAGCATCCTGAGGCGGCGTCCAGGAACCTAAAGCCCATAAGGAGCGCGAAGGTTCTCAGGCCGGGGGTCTACTACAACAGGGGGACAGGGATGGTAGACAGGATCTACAGTCCCCAGCGCGTTGCCCTCGGGCACAGGATGTTCCGAATTAGCGGCGATCCGGCGGCACCCCTCGAGGAGATCCGGCGCAGGGTGCTAGAAGGGAAGGGCTAGTGGCGACAGGATTTTTGACCGACACGACGGTCTGCATAGGGTGCAAGGCCTGCGAGGTCGCCTGCAAGCAATGGAACCAGCTCCCCGCCGACGGCTACGAGCTCACTGGCGACTCCTACGACAACACAAAGCAGCTCTCGGGCACTACCTGGCGCCACGTCGCGTTCATAGAGAACCCGAAGAAGCGCCGTCTGACCGGCGACGTCGACCTCGTCGCGCTCGCCGAGGACGTGACGGAGCAGCTGCCTGGCGGGGCCGAGCTCGACGCCCTGGGACGCTGGGCTTTCATGAGCGACGTGTGCAAGCACTGCGTCGAGGCCCCCTGCCAGCAGGACTGCCCGACCGGCGCGATCATCCGCAACGAGTTCGACAACGTCTACATCCAGCCCGATGTGTGCAACGGGTGTGGCTACTGCGTCACGGCGTGCCCCTACGGCGTCATAACCAGGGTGCCCCACGACGGCCGGGCCTTCAAGTGCACCCTGTGCTACGACCGCCAGAAGGACGGCCTCGAGCCCGCCTGCGCCAAGGCGTGCCCGACCGATTCCATCCAGTTCGGCGAGGTAGGAGAGCTCGAGCGGAGGGCCGAGGAACGCGTCGCCGAGTTACACGCCAAGGGCTACACTCAGGCCTTCGTCTACGGTACACCTGAGGTCGGTGGCACCGGCGGGATAGGCGGCACCCACTCCAAGTTTATCCTCATGGACGAGCCGGAGACCTACAACCTGCCGCGCCACCCGCTCTTGCCGCAGGCCAAGCTCAACCAGGCAAGCGCCGCGAGCATCGCCGCCGCGGCCCTCCTGGGAGCGGTCGTGGCCTTCGCTTTCGGACGTTAAGGAGGGGATAGATGACCGACGAGACCCGCAACGGCAGAGTCAGGACCTCGCACCACCCCAGGACGGACCCCGAGCGCGAGGGGCGTGACTACTACGGCATCGCCCCGATAAAGGAGCACACCTGGACGTGGGAGGTCCCGGTCTACTTCTGGCTCGGCGGGATCGGCGCCGGGGCCCACGTCGTCTCCACCATAGCCCGTTTCCTTGGCAGCGACGACAGGGCCTTTCTGCGCGCCAGCCGCTACACGACGCTCCTCACCATGGTCCTGAGCCCCGTGCTCCTGATCATGGACCTCGGGAGGCCCGAGCGCTTCTACAACATGTTACGCATCGTGAAGTGGCGCTCCGCGATGAGCATGGGCACCTGGGCCCTGACGATCTTCGGCCTCCTGAGTGGCATGGTGGCGGCCTCACAGGCGGCGAGGGATGGTCTGCTGGGACGTGGCAACGCCCTGGCGCGGCTGGTGGGTGCCCTGCCGGCTCGTTCCCTCTCCATCCTCGCGCTACCGTTCGGCTACTTCGTGGGGGCGTACACGGGTGTCCTCCTGGCGATGACCTCGGTACCCATGTGGGCCCGCAACGCCGTCCTGATGGGACCGACGTTCCTCTCCTCGGCGCTCTCCACGGGTCTCTCGGCGGTCTCGCTCGTCCTGCACCTCGGCGGCTGGGGGGAGAGGCGTACGCTGGAGTTCCTGCGGCGCGCCGAGCGGATGTCGCTCGCGATCGAGGCCGCCCTCGTCGCCGCCTCCCTCGTGCGGATGGGACGCTGGAGCAAGCCGCTCTTCTCGAAGAAGCTTGCGCCCCTCTTCGTCGGCGGTACGCTGGTGGGCGGTCTCGCCGTCCCCTTCGCCCTCCTCTGGGGGCGTGAGAGCCGCCCGAAGGGGGTCCTGGCCTCGGTTCTGGTGCTCCTCGGCGGTCTCGCCTTCCGCTTCGCGATGATCGAGGGCGGCAGGCACTCGGCCCGCGATCCGCAGGCCACCTTCACCTTCGCCCGCAAGGAGAACCTGCCCCTCCCGCAGCAAAACGTTCAGGACGGGCACGCCTCCGGCTGATTCCACGGCCACCGTGGCCTTGTCCGGACCGGGCGGCGTCGCTGTCTGAACGACCACGCTGGGATCGGGGCTGTCCTCTTAGCGTGCGCCTGTGCTCGACTTCGGCGGGCCTCATCCTGGTCCGGAGATCGCGTACTCCTCGTCCGTAACCTGCTCCAGCCAGTCTGTGCCGCCGCCGGTCGTGGTGGCGATGTTGATGGCCATGTGGACCATGTAGGTATCTGGGGTAGCACCGTGCCAGTGTTTCTCGTCGGGGGCGAAGTAGACGACGCCTCCGGCTTCGACCTCCACGGGCGCCTCCCCCTCTTTGCCCGCCCGGCAGGTGCCCGTGATGATGTAGAGGATCTGTCCCTCCGGGTGAGTGTGCCAGTGCGTGCGGGCGCCAGGCTCGAAAAGGACACGATTGACGGCCACGTCGGGGGAGGGGCCGGTGGGCGCAGCATCCCTCCAGACCGCTCCGGTGAACCAGTCCTCGGGTCCTGGCCCGGTCTGCATGTCTTTCGCTGTGACGATTTTCATGGAGCCCTCCCTTCGGTCGGAAGCATTTCAGCCGGTCAGCACTTCAGCATTTCAGCTTTTTCTGAGATGCTGACAAGCGGAGGCCGCGGGCCGGAGCGTGCTGAAGTGCTGAAATGCTATTCATGACAAACGATGTTCGAGGATTCTGTACAGCTGCGGTTCGTCGTTGTTCTCGGGGGTGGTTTTTTCTACCCTCAGCAGGGCTCTGCGGCCCCGGATCTCGAGGCTCGAGACGTGGTTGTGGAACCAGGGTTCTTTGTGCATGAGGTACCAGCGCACGTCCGGTTTCTCGACGCCCGCAAGGCGAGCGAGTATTTCGCCGACGCGCCTGCCACGCTCGGTCCATCCGAAGCGCATGGCGAGGCGTTCGGGGAGACTTAGCGGGTTCCGCAGGGGGGAGCTCGTCGACTGGTAGACGGGGGTCTTGGCGTCTTCGCCGAAGTCCATTTTGGCCAGGTAGCCGTGGTGTACGTCCCCTGAGAGGACAGCCACTGAGGCGGGAGGGTCGCCGTTCGAGCGCTCGCCCGAGGCGACAGATCGTAGCAGGAGCGTGAGGTCGGTGAAGGACTTGTGGAAGGCCGACCAGTGCTCGAGGTCGACGAGCTGGCGGATCGACTCGCCGATCCTCGCCGCATGGCGGCCCCACGCTCCTGCGCAGACGGCCTCGCTCGCGGCCTCCAGGTGGTGCAGCCCCGGGCCAAGGATGAGGGGGAGAGAGGTGCCGAAGAGGAGGTGATCGAAGTCGCCCGTGGCTTTCTCGACGATCCAGGCCCACTCCTCGTCATCGAGCATGGCGCGGTGGCCCTCCTTCAGTACGCGCCCCGCTCGCGAGTCCATCATGATGAGACGGACCCTGCCGAAGTCGCGGTGGTAGCTCCAGCGCGTACCGGCGATCTCGCGGTCCGCCCCGTAGGCGAACTCGCGCAGGACGCGGGTCGGGTTCTCGGCCTCCCGCACCTTCTCGAAGAGCCCATCCTCCTCCAGCTCTCGCGGGGAGAGGTTGCCGAGGTGCTGATACACCCAGTAGGACATGAAAGCCCCCATGATGCGCTCCTCCCACCACGGTATGCTTCGCATCTGACGGACCCAGGTCTCCGAGGTGTTCCAGTCGTCGTTGACGTCGTGGTCGTCGAAGATCATCACCGTCGGCACGGTCGACAGGAGCCACCTTGTGACCGGGTCCCTCCATGAGTCCCAGTACAGGCGCGTGTACTCCTCGAAGTCGGCGACCTGCTCGCCGGGCCCCTCGTTCGTGTCGCGCCGCCAGCGGATGAAATCGAGGGCGCCCTGAGAGACCTCGTCGGCGTAGATCTGATCCCCCAGCAGTAGCAGCGCGTCGGGCCACCTTTCGTGGGGCTCGCGCATCATGCGCAGGGCCAGAGCCTGAAGGGCATCGCGCTCGTAGCCGTCTTTGTTCGCGTCGGCGGCGAGCGTGAAGGGGGGTTCGTGCGGCACCGCGACGCGGCAAGACCCGTAAGAGAGGTTCAACTCCCTGTCGGGCGCGATCGTCCTGATAACGGACGGCGGGAAGTCGTGTTCGTCGTCGGGCCAGACCTTCGTGCCGTCGAGGGAGACTTCATACTCGTAAGTCTCTCCCGGTTCGAGGTCCGTGATCTGGACCAGGGCATAGTGGTGGCCCTCGATCTCGAAGGTGCGTGCCGCGTGGCCGAGGACCCCGACCTCACAGGCGGCGTCGGTCTCGACCCATACGGTCGCGTCGGACTCTCCGGCGTAGCGCAGGAGCGGACCGAGGTTCAGGTCAGGAGCCATGCCGGAATTCTACCCGCTCTACTAGCCTGGCGCGGTACCTTCGATCAGGTAGTCCATCACCCCTTCCAGCGAGCCGCTCCTCTGGAGTGCGGCCCGCTGCAACTCTGCCCCTGTGCCGAGCTCCACGATCTCGAGCACGCCGCCAAGTTCCTCCTCACAGCCGAGGTCCTGGGCGATGGGCCGAAGCTCCTCGACCAGCCCACGGGCCATCGAACGGGCCGGTATCGTCATGCCCGCCGCGAAGTCGTAGAAGTCGGCGTCCATCCCGTGGCGCACGGCCCGCCACTTGTTCTCCGCGTTGAACAGGGTGCTCTCTGTACGCTGCCCGTCCATGACGGCTCCGATGCTCGCAACGAGGCACTGGACGAGCGCGGCGAGGGCCGTCGTGTAGGATGCGTCTGCCTGTACGTCCGGCGCCCGCAGCTCCACGGTGCCGAACTTCTGGTGCGGACGCACATCCCACCAGCACCAGGAGTAGTCTGGGATGCTCCCCGCGGCGACGAGGGCCTCGATGTAGTTCTCGAAATCCTCCCAGTCTCGGAAGGTTGGCGGGAGGCCGGAACGGGGGAACATCTCGAACAGCTTGATCCGCGTCGAGGCCAGACTGGTGTCGGACCCGCGCCAGAAAGGCGAGTTCGCCGAGAGCGCCACGAGCAGCGGCACATGCCTGGCGAGCGTGTTTACGGCCAGGATCGCAGCGTCCCCGTCGGGGACCGCGACGTGGATGTGCAGGCCGTAGATCGCCTGCGTCCTCGCGACCCAGCCCATCTCCTCCTCGACGCGCCGGTGGCGATCCCCACCCGTGAGCGGTTGCTCCGTCGGCTCGGAGAAAGGATGTGTGCCCGCCCCGACGATCTCGATCCCGCGGCTGCGCGCGAGGTCACGCACCCCCCTGCGTAACCCCGGCAACTCGCGCGCGAGGTCGGCAACCGTCGTGAAGACCGGTGAGACCATCTCCACACAAGACCGCGAGAGCTCCGAGGTGATGAGCCGCGAACCCTCCCCCGCGGCGAGCACCTCCTCAACCGCCGGGGTCAGCCCGCGCGAGACAGGGTCGACCAGCTGAAATTCCTCCTCGACCCCAACGGTATAAGGCTTCGTCGCGCCGAACCCATTATCCATCCGCGTACTCTAGCATTTCAGCTAGTCAGCACGCGCCCTGTCGGGCGCTTGTCAGCACTTCAGCACGTCGCTCGGCTTCGCCGGGCGACGTGCTGAAGTGCTGACAAGCTTTAGCCCAGGGATCTGCGGGTGAGGGCTACCTGGATGCGGTGGGAGCTTTCGAGGTCGCGGACGGCGTCGAAGAGTTTGCCCTCGGGGACGGTGGCGTGCCAGCGTTCGGTTCTGTAGCCGTAGCGGCGCTTCAGCTCGCGCACGGAGTCGCCCGTGTAGCGGAGGGCGTAGACGAGCTTGCGGGCCTCGTCGGGCCTGCGCGGCAGGAGCCTGTGACGTCCCTCGGTCCACCAGGAGATCTCCGGCATCGGTTCGCCGGAGCGCAGGATCAATTGCGTCTCCCACTCGACCCTCAGGGCGCCCATCTCGAACGTGCCTGGGAGCACACTCAGCGGACCGAGGGAAAATCCGTCACCACCGTGGAATCCGAAGATGCGTCCGAGGCGCTCTTTGAGATTCCCTTCTTGTAGCCACTCGTAGCGGGAACGCAGGGCCAGCAACTGCTCGTCCGAGTATGCCCTAAGTCCTCCTGCGGTCGGGCGACGAGCGTCCAGGCCACCCCTGCTGAGTACCGCCGAGAAGGCTGCGTAGGACTTCAGGCTCTTGAAAAGCCAGACCAGATAACCCCCGATGGCGACGCCGACACCGAGGAGCATCGTTACGTCGAACGCGGTCCTCGGAACGGTCACGCCCTGCCCCGCGATATACCTGGTGCCGAAGATATTATAGAACAGGATAACGGCCGTCGTAACGGCGGTAAAGAACGTGAAGCCTACCAGAACAAAAGCCACGAACCTTCGGATGGGCGCGGCGCAAGACGAGGCCAGACCCTCCCACGCCACCCGCTCTTCGTCGATCTCGAACGACGCTGTCCGCAACTGCTCCACGGCACCCAGTATACCCGCATCCCACGGGTCGAGGATGGGAAAGAGACTACAATAGTGCGATGGGCATGAAGGTCTACAGGGCGGGAAGGCGAAGTGTGGACGGCAAGGGGCGTGGCAGGGTGCTCCGCACCGTACTCCTGATCCTGCTGGTGCTTCTCGCCTTCTTGCTCGTCTACCTCTTCGTGCCGTTCGGCGGACAGCGGGCGGTCTTGCTCGGGAGCGACGCACGGGCCGAGGAGGCCTCGCGTTCGGACACGATAGTGGTGGCCAAGGCGGGGGGCGGCATGCTCGCCGTGCCGCGCGACACGCTCGTCGACATCCCCGGTGTCGGGGAGGACAAGATCAACGCCGCCTTCGCCAGCGGAGGCCCCGAGTTGACAGTCGAGACGCTCGAGAACTTGACCGGTGTCCGGTTGAACGACTACGTCGTCGTGCACTTCGGCGGGGTCGAGGAGATAGTCGACGCGTTGGGTGGGATCACACTCGAAGTAGAC
>Ga0126312_10003392_pt1 | contig 10755 bp, 12 predicted proteins | sample Plot104A_FD_92537 | JGI IMG/M metagenome (GOLD analysis project Ga0126312, IMG submission 92537) | Serpentine soil microbial communities from UC McLaughlin Reserve, CA, USA - Plot104A | ecosystem: Environmental > Terrestrial > Soil > Grasslands | place: USA: UC McLaughlin Reserve, Lake County...
CCGCACTTCAACTCTGTAAACCGCTACCTCTCCGACCCTCAGCTTACGGACGTACTCAAGGAACTCATCACGGCCAGTAGCTTGCCGTTCAAAGCGATAGAGACTGACTTTGCGGTTGACTCTCCGGGATTCAGCACATGCCGCTACGTGCGCTGGTTCAACAAGAAGTACGGGCGCGAAGTGGATAACCGGGAGTGGGTGAAGGTGCATCTCATGTGTGGTGTAAATACCAAGATCGTGAGTGCCGTTGATGTGAGCGGTTGGGCGGCTAACGACACTACGTACTTCGTCCCGCTGTTGGAGAGGACCGCCGCGCACTTCGCGGTTAGAGAAGTATCTGCCGACAAAGCCTATCTGAGTAAGAAGAACCTAAACTCTGTTGAGTCGGTCGGCGGTATGACCTTCATCCCGTTCAAGTCCAACACCCTAGAGCCTACTGAGGCTGGCACGTAGGCGAAGATGTACCACCTTTTCATGTATAGACGAGAGGCGTATATGGAGCACTACCACAAGAGAAGCAACATCGAGACAGCCTACTCGATGATAAAGGGCAAGTTCGGGAGTGCCTTGCGGTCCAAGAGTGACACCGGATAGATAAACGAGGCTCTATGCAAGATTCTGGCGCACAACATTTGTGTACTCATACAGGCGATGCACGCGCTGAACATCCATCCGATTTTCCGCGACGTACAAATGAGCGCGGGCCGGGGCGGAAGATTGGAAGAACATGGATACCCCGGCCCGTAAATGGTTGGGGCGGACTGGCAACCGCCCCACAGGTCCTTAGAACTATCTTACCCCCCGGCGACTTATGGCGCAGGTATTTTTAGTTCAGAAATCCCGCCTGAACAAAAAATGGTCGCTCAAGGAGATTTTTGGTGCAAAGCCACAAAAAGTACCTCTAAAGGGAGGGTTTTTGTGCAAGGCCAGTTAGCTCCATTACTCAAGCGTTTCTCACGCCTCCACGCCTAGGCGGATCATCTGGTAGATTCCGCTAGTCCAACCGTCAGTTCCAAAATCACCACTTGGCGGGTTACTGTCATACTTCTGTCAGAAGGCCCCGGCTTCACACCGGGGCCTTCTTTGTACTCCACGATTTTCCTGCAAATCGCGGTATTTCTGGGGCGCGCTCGGCAGGACTCGAACCTGCGACCTTCTGATTCGTAGCGATAGGTTCGGTCGGTTCGTGGACCCCCATCGGGTCCCGTTTGGCCCTTATCTGCGGGCTTTTTGCTCTGAGGCGAGGTCGTTAGATCCTCATGAATCCCCGTGGACCCGCGCTCATAAGTGGTAGCGTAAGTGGTAGTGGGATGGTTTGGCTTGGTCCGAACTACGACTGACTCTGGATCAGTTAGTGAAGGTTCGAATCCTTCTCCGGCAGCTCCCCCAAAGCCCCGTTTTGCGGGGCTTTTTCTATTGGGCTTCTTCCCTGAACCCCTCTGGACCCGTCTCGATCCTCACGGGGTTATGGTCACGGTTATGGTCAAAACTATGGTTGAACTTGGGGCAGACGCTGCTGAGATGGTTGACGACTTGGTCTCATATTGAAGAATGAGAACGAGGCTGGCGTTGCGAATGGACCTCTCGGAATCTATGGTCGGTAGGACACGAACTGTGACCTTCTGATTCGTAGTCAACTCATGTAGGTGCCCCTGGTCCTCCATGACCACCCATGGAGCCCTTTAGAGAGGCAATTTGCGCTCTTGCGGAGCTCGGTCTACCCTCGCGTAACCTCCTGGACCCTCGCGGATAAGTGGTCAAATAAGTGGTCAAGTGCTCCCGCCGGGTACCGATGGGCCGGGCCGAGCGTACCCCCTTCGCCCCATCTATCTCTGGCACATCGGTGGTTGCACTGTGCTCTCCATGCTCCCCTGCTGGAACGTCACGATGTGGTGCTCCGTGCCCCACCCGTCCTCGAGTTCCGCCCCAGGCATCGGATCTCGCCTCAGAGATTTCGCACCGTACGTCGCGGACACCCACCAAGGCCGCGACGGAGTCGAAGAACCCGCGACAGGAGAGTCGCGCGGCCGCCAGGGGACCGCCGACGCGACGCCGTCACCGGTATATACTACAGGTATATATCAATGGGGAGGCGACGATGGAGACGGCGAAGTTGTTCATGAACGGCAGGAGTCAGGCGGTGAGGCTGCCCAAGGGCTTCCGTTTCGAGGGGGAAGAGGTTTTCATCAAGAAGGTGGGCAACGCGGTCGTGCTGCTCCCGCGGCAACGCTCGTGGGAGACACTATACGAGAGCCTGGAATCCTTTTCCGAGGACTTCATGGAGGAGCGCGGGCAGCCGGTCGCCGGGCAGGAGCGCGCCGAGGCCCCGTTCGATTGAGCGAGGAACGCGGGGAGCAACGCCTGAGGCGCCTGCTGGACACCAACGTCTGCATCCACATCATCAGGCGCCGGCCCCAAGCGGTCTTACGCAGGTTCGAAAACTACGGAATCGGGGAGGTCGGCGTCTCCTCGGTTACGGTAGCCGAGCTCCGCTACGGTGCCGAGAAGAGTTCGAGGCCTGGGCAGAACCTCGAAGCCCTCGGTCGGTTTTTGCTTCCGCTCGAGGTTCTCGCTTTCGGACAGGAGGCTGCGGCGGCCTACGGGCGGATCAGGACGGCACTGGAGAAGGCCGGCACGCCGATCGGGCCGCTAGACACCCTGATCGCAGCCCACGCAGTGAGCATGGGCGTCACGCTCGTCACCAACAACACCCGCGAGTTCCAGCGCGTCCCGGACCTAGAGGTCGAGGACTGGACGGGAGCCTGAGCGAGACGGCGATCGGGTCCGGTATCCTCGCAGAACCTACGGTCGTCCTTGCGAGGAGCGGCAGGCGTGGCCTTTCGCAGGATCGTTCAACTTGGAAACAGTCCGGATTTACCGAATGATTTCTAGAGGGGATGCTCTCTGAGGTTGGAAGGTCGACACTCGAATTGCATCAAACACTGCACCGCCGTCGAGGTGCCGGTACGGGTTATGGTAGGAAGCGAGAGCGCTCCGTTCTTCGCCGAGACGGCAGGGTTGGCTCGCCGATCGCTTGAAAGTCGAGGTGGAGAGGCTACCCGGCGGGCACACGCCCTACTTCGACCGGCCGGACGAAATAGAGGAAACGATACGACCTCTGCTTAGAAAAGAGCTGTCCAGACAACCGGCCTAGGCGCACTTGTCCGCCAGTACGGATGCGAGATCGTCGGTCCGCTGCCGGGATAGTGGGAGGGCGTCGTCTCAACAGGAGAAAGGCCGGGTCCTTCGGGGTTCCGGCACTTCTTGCCCTTGTTGACCCGACTGCCGAGGGCATGTCTTCTCGGACTCGTGCTAGTTGCGGGCGCGACCGACTTTCTTTGTGGAGCTGCGTCAGCTGGCGGCTGACGCGGCGTACCCTAGCTCCTCAGTCTCCCCTCTGGAGAGCTCGATCGAGGCCGCGGCGACGTTCTCCTCGATGTGTGCGACCGAGGATGTGCCTGGTATAAGCACGATAGCGGGTGACCGAGCGAGGAGCCACGCGAGGGCGACCTGTGCCGCGGTGGCGCCGCGGCGGGAAGCGATCTCCGCTACTCGCCCCTCCGGCTTGGTGAGCTCGCCTATGGCCAGCGGGAAGAAGGGCACGAAGGCCATGCCTTCCTCCTCGCACGCCTCAAGAAGGGCCTCCGAGGAACGGTTGGCGAGGTTGTAGAGGTTCTGCACCGCCGCCACCGGCGCGATCTTCCGCGCCTCCTCGAATGCCTCGAGGGTAACGCTTGAGAGCCCCAGGTGGCGTATCTTGCCCTCCTCCTTGAGTTCCGCTAGAGCGCCGAACGACTCGGCCAGGGGTACCCCCGAGTCTTCCAGGACCCGGCCGTCCCCCAGCCTCAGGTACACCAGGTCCAACCGTTCCAGTTTCAGACGTCTGAGATTGCCTTCCACGTCGGCACGTAACTCTTCCGGACGGGCGTGGGCGTTCCAGGATTTATCCGGACCACGCGTTACGCCTACCTTGGTGGCGATCACGAGGTCCTCGGGGTAGGGGTGGAGCGCCTCGGCGATCAGGCGGTCGGCCACCTCCGGTCCGTAGAAGCCCGCGGTGTCGATAAGGTTCACGCCGAGCTCGATCGCCCGCCGCAGGACCGCCTTCGCGCCATCAGGGTCCTTCGGCTCTCCCCACACGCTCGGACCTGGCAGCCGCATCGCCCCGTATCCGAGGCGCCGCACCGCAAGGTCTCCGCCCAGCTCGAAGATCCCTGCGGCCGCAGCGTTCGGCGCACCGTTCTCCATCCCTCGAAACTCCGTCATGGTCATTCCTCCTCATCCATGTCGTACTCTTCCGGTCGGACACCAGGGGTCTGAGCGGCGCCCCGCCCGAGGCGCCCAAGCCACTCCTTCAGGAGTGCCGCCTCCGCCTCTGAAAAGGCCCGCAAGACTTCCTCGGAGCCCCCTTCGCCGTCGTCCGTCTCCAGTAGGCCGAGCAACCGCAGTGCCTCGGCGCTCGCCATCTCCGGGCCCGCCGCCGGACCGCCCGAGTGATCCTCCCGCTGGGGGAGGGCGATGCCGGAGATGACGGCCTCGCGCACGGTGACGCTCAGGGCGGCGTGCCAGCCGAAGTCGGGCCGTAAGGAGAGCATAGAGGTCACCCCGTACACCGCCACCCAGACCACCTGCGCGGCGAGCTCGGGCTCCACGCGCAGCCTCCCGGCCCGCGCTATGCGTCGCGTGAGGGAGCGCAGCATGGAACCCGCTTCTTCGGCGGCCCGCGGCAGCCGCCCGGAACCCAGCTTGCCGTGCATCACCGCGTAGAGGTGGGGGTCCTCCACCCCGAAAGCCACGTGATCGTCCCAGCCGCGCCTGAGGTCCTCGACGGGGTCGTCGGTCTCGCGCTCCTCCGCCTTCTTGCGGGCCAGGGCTCGCTCGAATCCCTCGGTGATCACCGCCTCGATCAGGCCTTCCTTGTCGCCGAAGTGGTGGTAGAGGGTGGGCTGGGTCACCCCCGCCACCTCGCAGATTGCGCGCGTCGAAGTGTCGTCCGCACCCCTTTCGGCCAGCAGCCTGGTGGCGGCCTCCATAATCCGTGCGCGAGCGTCCTTAGCATCCACAGCGGCATTATATATCATTGATAAACGTTTATCTATATCGATGATAAAAACAGCTGGTTCCGGTATGGAGGCTTCGCTGACCTCAGGGAGCAAGAGGACCTTTTGTCGACGAGGTAGGCGAGGTGTACATCGGAGGGGATCGGGGTGGAGTCGAGCACGCGGTAGGCCTCGGGACCATCGGCGAGCGTGAGGCCAGGTCGCGTTGCACCGCCTTGAGTTCCGGGAAAAGCCTTTATCGTGGTGCTCGAGAACCGTCTCGACGTAGGCGGGGTACAAGCTGCTGCGTGGCTACCTGCGGCCGACCTTGGCAGGCTACGCAAGCTCTTGCCTTTGCCCGCCGTCCCTCGTAAGAAAACTGCGACTACGAAGGGCGAACCTCAGCCGGTCTCGCCGAAGATGCCGAGCAGCGACTCGCCAGCACCACTCAAGCGGTAGAACACCTTCCTACCGCTGCGGTGCGGCTCGACCAGATCTGCGGCCTTGAGCCGCGAGAGGTGCGCAGAGACCGCGGCGGGGCTAAGGCGGAGCTGCCTAGCAAGCTCGGTCGTGGTGGTCGGCACGAGGAGACTCTTGAGTACGGATGCCCGGCCGGCGCCCAGGGCCGCTTCTAACGCAGTTCCGTTGGACGCAGGGGATGAGGATGTCCACAGGTTCGCCACCCCGCGGGGGCCGTACGCCAAAGTCGGTCGGTAGCCGGGCTGGACGAGCACCTCGACGCGGGGCCAGGCGAAGACGCAAGGAACCAGGGTTGTCCCGCGCCCCGCCGGCTCCACAACCGCCTCGTAGGTCTTCTCCAGCTCCAGGACGCCCCCGCTGTAGCTTGCCTTGGGGTGCAGGCCGGAGAGGAGGGCATCGACGCCTCCGAGGGCGAGTGCTTGGCCGCGCCTGATCGTGTCCCCCTCCAGGTGTTCCTGGAGCCGGGGCCAGTAAGGGGCGAGCGTCAGATCGTGGTAGCGCCTCAGCTCGTCCACCAGCCGCTTCAGTGAGTCCTCGGGATCGCCCAGGTAGATCTCCAGCAGGCGCTCCTTTTCGGTCGAGAGGGAACCGAATTGCTCCTTCTCTACCCGTACGAACGCCTCTACCTCCTGGTGCACAACCTCGGCGGGCGTGGCCCCCAGGCGCTCGAGCTCCTCCCCGAAGGTGGCGGCCAAGGCGTCGGGCGGTGGAGTCAGGAAGTCCGGGCAGCGGCCCGCCACGCACATAGCAGCTACTAGCGCAGAGAGGTCGGTGCCCGGCAGGACCCGCCGCGCGCGGGTCGCCCATGGCGCGTGCACAGTGTCGCGCCCCTGGTGGAGCAGCACCCCGAAGCTCGTGACCGTCTCCCACAGCGGGCTGGGGGCGAGACGCACCTTGGTGAGGTCTTCGGTTGTGAGGGGGATCGTGATCATGGCCGCGTCGTCTTCCGGTAATAGCGCTCACAGAATAGTCCTCTGCATTATCCTGGAGCGCTACTCGAATTTCAGTACCTTTCGCAAAATCTCGAATCGATTCAGTTTCGAGTATCCCGCCTTTAGGTTGTTGGAAGAGAGAAGGAGAGCAGAAGATGGCAGAGCATGGTGAAGTGGGGTGCCAGATCTCCGGCAGCCCGCGACAGGAACCAGAAGCGGACATCCGCGTGATCCGCCTGCCCGGCAAGCGCCTGGGAGTTGCTGTCGGTTTACTTGCCCGACGAAAGGAAGCAATGCTGCTACCTGGAGACAATGACGGAGCGGAACGTCGCTTGGTACCGAAGCTTGGGCTTCGAGGTCAGGGAGTCGGGGGTGCGCTTCGTTCCCGGTGGGCTGCCGAACTGGACCATGATGCGGCGCCCTCGGTCTCGGCGAGCCGCCGAAGGCGGAGGGGACTTGGCGAACGGATAACTAAAGGCGCATCCGCTTGAAGAGATGGCGACATGAGCCGTGAATCGCGCCTTACGGCGGGGCTACTGTTGATCCCAAAGCCTGCCGTGGTCTACGAGGGAGCGAGCTTACTCTCGCTGCTCGTAAGCGACCCGGGCTACACTGATAACCAGCTCCGCCAGGACCTCTGGCGGGTCGGCTATGCCCCCGCGGGCGTCCTGCTCGTCCTGTCTCTGGTGACCCTGCGCTACGTGGGCGCTGTCTCGCTGGCCATGGGCTTGCTTATTCTAGGAGTCGGCATGATCCAGAGCTGCCGTGCACCGTGCGACACGCATGGTACGGCCCAGTCAGGAAGGGTAGGACGATGAGCACCGCGCTGATTCAACGGGAGGACGAGGCGGCCATCAGGCAGCTCGTGCAAGCTATGCAGGATGGCCAGAACACCAAAAGCGGCGAGCTGTTCGCCTCCGCTTTCGCCCAAGAGCATGACTACATCGCTATAAACGGCATGTTCTTGCCGAATCAGACGCGGGAAGACAATGCCCGCATCCATCAGAGGCTCTACGATGAGAGCAGAAGCTCCGTGGCCGCGAACTACGGGGAGGTAGAGGTCCAGCTAAATGTTGCCAAGATCCGACCCCTCACTGCTCAGGGCGTGGCCGTTGTGCATGTTGAGGGCGAGTTCCGCCCGAAGGGAGAGGCGGAGAAGAAGGCGAAGAACATCATTACCGCCGTGATGCAAAGGCGGGAGGGCGAGTGGGAGATAGTGACGTTCCACAACGCTCCCGTCCAAAAGCGGGAATGGGAAGACATGGGGTTCGTCATACACATCGAAGGTGTTGACGGAAAACAAGGAGGCAAGGAGATGATCAAGGACGTGCCGCTCATCGGCATCTTCGTCGACGACCAGGATGCCGCTCTGGACTTCTACACCAGCAAGCTCGGGCTAGAGAAGATCCAGGACGAGGCTTATGGCCCCGACGCCCGTTGGATCACGGTTTCGCCCGCGGAATCTGGGATCAGGATCGTACTGAAGAAAGCCGAGAAGGAGCACGAGAAGGCCATGGTCGGCAACTCCGACGGGGCGCCGGTCCTAACGCTCAGCACAGACGATGTCCACTCTGCCTACGAGCAGCTGAGGGAGCGGGGCGTGCGGTTCCTCGGGGAACCCTACCGCTACCCGTGGGGCATCGGGGCGCTGTTTCTGGACCAGGACGGCAGCCCGATCCTCTTGCAGCAGGAACTGGGCGAAGAGTAGCGCCTCCTTACGCACGATGCGTAGTGGTGATGCCGTTACCTGAGCGTATGCAGGTTGCAGGAAAGGGATTTCGATGATGAGCAAGGGTGCGCGACGGATTTTGGCCGTATCGGTCGGCTTCTTGGCGTCGGTTGGTGTCGGAGCATCGGCCGTCCACTACCTCCAGGAGCCCTACAACCCCGGCTTCCTCCGGTTCCCGACCGTCGTGGCTATGCACGTGGTCCTAGGCGGTGTCTATCTGGCGCTGGCCCCGTTCCAGTTCGTGAAGCGGATCAGGTCCCGCCACCTCGCCTACCATCGTCGGATCGGGCGGTTACTTGTCGCCATCGGAGTGGTGGTCGGGGCGACGGCTCTGTTCATGGGGTTGGTGATCCCAAAGGGCGGCTGGCCCGAGAGGGTGGTCATCGGCCTCTTCGGCACGGTGTTCCTCGTCGCCCTGGTCAAAGGCTTCGTCCATATCCGAGCAGGAAGGGTATCGCTGCATAGGGAATGGATGATCCGGGCGTTCGCCGTAGGGCTCGCCATCGCCACGGCGCGCCTGATCTTCTTCCCCGCGCTTCTCATTACTATGACGGACCCGACCGACAGGCGGTTCGGGACGCTCTTGGCCGTGGCGTTGGCGGTGGCCTTCGTCTTGAACGTCTGTGTGGCGGAGCTCTGGATCCGCGCCACCCGCAGGAGTGGCGTCCCCAGAGCAGGCGGGGTGAAAGCCGCATGAAGATCGTCGGCCTCGACTACGACCTGCAACCAAGATGGTCCGGTCTTCTCCTCCTGACCAGCGCCGGCATCCTGCCAGCTTTCGAAAAAACTCGAATCCTTTTCCTTCCCATGGGACGACCCTTAAGCTCCTCATGCAGGCGGATAAGAAACAGACGATCGCAACCCGACAGGAGACCTCTATGAGGAAAAGAATAGTAAGAACCGGACTGATCATTGGCGGCGTGCTGGTTGCCGTTGGCGTGTCAGGAGCGATTGTCGGGAGTACAACAAACGTGCTTGTAATAGAAGTAACAAGAAAGACAACAGCCACCAGGGAGCAAATCTGGGAACTTTGGGCGGACGTGCCGAATCGAACTAGATGGGACTCAGATCTGGAGTACGCGAAACTCGATGGACCCTTCCGGGCGGGCTCGATGGGTGAGGTGAAACTGGAAGGGCAGCCCGCGAGGAAGTTCCTCATAACCTATTGCGAACCACTGCAAGGCTACACGGACCGATTCTTCTTACCCTTCTACGGCAAGATGGATTGGTATCACACGATAAGAGAAACTGGAGGCGGTGGAGGCGGGCGCGAAGTCACGTTCAGGATCGAGGTGTCGGGCCCCTCGGCTTTGATCCTGGCACCAATAATGAGAAACATTCTACGAGACAGCTTGCCGCTATCTATTGATAAGCTCGTCTCTCTTGCCGAGGAAGCATGAAACCGTCGTCGTGGTATCCGAGACCTGGCTTCGATCATCGACCACCGGTGAACGCGTAAGCCGGCGCTAGTCAACCAGCGGGCAGGGGCGACACGAACGGAAGTAAGTGCGTGTTTGGTAAGGGAGAGGATCCGGGGTGATCTTGGACGTTCCAACAGGAGGATACCCGATGACTCAGACTCCATACCTGGCAAAAGAGATACTCGAAGACCTGATTACGATCGAGCGGACGCTCTGGGAGAACAACGCAGAGATCTATCACGACAGGTACTCTCCTGAAGCGTTGCTGATCTTTCCCGGTGTTGGCCGCATCGACCGTGACACAGCTGTAGCGGCTATTCGGCAAGAGAATGCCGAGGGCCGTGCTTGGGCGGAGGTGCGCTTCGATGATGTTGATGGCCGGTGGATTATGACCGACGCTGCTGCGCTGATTACCTACAGGGCGACGGCTCGCTGGAACTACGAGTCGAGCGCGTCCAAAACGCTTTGTGCCTCCGTATATGTCCGAGTGGGCGCATCCTGGCGAGTGGCCTTCCACCAACAGACGCCGATTTAGAGCCTGTTTGGTAAGTAACAGCTTTAGACTCGGAGGAGCCAAATCTGCTTCTTTTACACGGGGAACAGCCTCATGTGAGACGTTTTTGCCGGCCAGCTTCCTCAGTTTTCGAAGCATTCCCACTAAAGAGGGATATCAGAGATAGATCCTCCGCGTACATCAGAATGCCAAAAAGGTTTAACCTCATCTTACCAATCAGGCTCTAAGATAACGTGAAGATTCTCCGTGGTGTCACGGTTCCGGCACCTTTCGAAAAAACTCAAATTGATCCCCTTCCCACGGCTGGGTCCTTAAACTCTTAACACGGACGGAGTCTGCCGTTGTAACGGCCACAAGAGGCAACCCGACGGAAGGAGAAGCCATCATGGCAGACGAAGCCAACAATGAAGTTCAGGCTCGCCAGCAGCCGCCCCTGCCAAGCCCCGACCTCAAGAAGCTGGATAGGTTGGTCGGCACGTGGGAGGTCTCAGGGGGCGCGCAAGGAAGGGTGACCTACGAATGGATGGAGGGTGGCTTCTTCCTCCTCCAGCGCGTCGACCTCGAGCACCGCGGGCAGAAGATCAAGGGCATCGAGATCATCGGCCACGAAAGGCCCTTCGCGGCCGAGCCGAGCGAGGAG
>Ga0126312_10003393_pt1 | contig 10754 bp, 11 predicted proteins | sample Plot104A_FD_92537 | JGI IMG/M metagenome (GOLD analysis project Ga0126312, IMG submission 92537) | Serpentine soil microbial communities from UC McLaughlin Reserve, CA, USA - Plot104A | ecosystem: Environmental > Terrestrial > Soil > Grasslands | place: USA: UC McLaughlin Reserve, Lake County...
AGGCGGCGGTGCGGGCCTGGGCCGGTGATCTGCCGGGAAGCGTGCGGATCGTGGACGGCCCGCCCGGCATCCTGGCGGTGGCGGTTGCCGGCGCGGCCGGGGTCGAGGTGATCCGGGGCTAGTTACGCGCGACCTCGGCCATGGCGTCCACGCTCGATGCGCGTTGGCGCCCGGGGACACAACCGGGTTAGGCTGGCGCCGAGCGAAGGTAGCCATGGAAATCCGCCTTCTTGGTCTGGTCGAGGCATCCCACGAGGGTCATGCCTTGCCGCTGGGCGGCGCCAAGCCGCGTGGGTTGCTGGCGATGCTGGCGCTTCAAGCCAACACGCCGGTCTCCGCCGACCGGCTGATCGAGGGGTTGTGGGGCGAACGGCCGCCCGCCACGGCGCCGAAGCTCGTACAGGTGCTCGTCTCGCAGCTGCGCAAGCAGCTGGCGGGTGCCGACGCGGAGATCGTCACGCGTGGGCGCGGCTATGAGCTGCGCGTGGATCCTGACGCTGTCGATGCGTTGCACTTCGAGCGCCTGGTGACGTCGGGCGAGAACGGGTCGCACGTGCGGGCGGCGCTCGCGTTGTGGCGCGGGCCGCCTCTTGACGATCTCGCCGATGAGCCGTTCGCCGCGCCCGAGATCCGGCGGCTCGAGGACCTCTGGCTGCGCGCGCGCGAGGCGGCGATCGACGCCGAGTTGGCCGACGGCCACCACGCGGCGGTGCTGGGCAAGCTCGAGGACCTGGTGCGCGCGCACCCGTTGCGCGAGAGGCTGCATGGCCAGCGCATGCTTGCGCTGTACCGCTGTGGCCGCCAGGCGGAAGCGCTGGAGGCGTTCCGCCACGCCCGGCGGGTCCTGCTGGACGAGGTCGGGCTCGAGCCGGGACCGGAGCTGCGTGGCCTCAACGACGCGATTCTCCGCCAGGATCCGGATCTCGACCGTCCGCCGGCCCGCTCGTTCGTGGGCCGTGGGCGGCGGCGGTCACGCGGGCTGCTGGTGGCCGCCGGTGTGGCGATCGCGGTCGCGGTCGCGCTCGCCGTCATGCAGCTGGCGGGCTCGGGTGGGCTCGACGAGGTCTCCGAGGGTGCGACCGGCGTCATCGACCCAGGGGATGGGCGCATCGTCGCCCAGTACATGGTCGGGCACGCGCCGCACGCGCTGGCAGCGGGCGGCGGCTCGGTGTGGATCGCCAATGGCCGCGATGGGACGGTTTCTCGCGTCGAGCGCGCCCATGGTCAGGTGACGACGATCGACGTCGGTGGCGAGCCGACGGCGGTGGCCTTCGGCGGTGGATCGCTGTGGGTGGCGGACGGGCAGAACCGTGTCGTCGACCAGGTCGACTCCGCCACGAACCGCGTCGTCGGCCGCCTGCCCGCGGGTAACGGGCCGCGTGGGGTGGCGGTGGCCGGGGGGGCAGTCTGGGTCGCTTCGCCGGTCGACGGGCAGGTGGAGCGGATCGACGTCGCGAAGGGGGGCCGGATCCGGCGGATCGCCGTTCCCGGCGGGCCCGCTGCCATCGCCGCGGGCAGCGGCTCGGTGTGGGTGGCCGGCGAGCAGGTCGGCGTCGTGACCAAGCTCGATCCTGTCTCGGGCGCCGCCGTCAGGGCGATCGGGGTCGGCAACGGGCCGGCCGCGATCACGGCCGGGTACGGCGGGGTCTGGGTCGCCAACCGCGACGACGGCACCGTGAGCCGGATCGACGCGGCCACCGACGCGGTCACCGACACAGTGCGCGTGGGCGGCAGCCCGGGCGCGCTCGCCGCGGGGCTCGGCGCGATCTGGGTGGCCGAGGGCGGCACCGGCGCCGTCGTCCGGATCGACCCGCGGACGCGCAGGGTGACCCGGCGCATCGTGATCGGAAGCGCGCCGTCGGCGCTCGCGCTCACCGGCGGCTCGGTGTGGGTGGCGGCGACCGCGTCGCGCGCCAGCCACCGCGGCGGGACGCTGCGGTTCGAGTCCGGACCCTTCGCCGCCTGCAACTGCATCGACCCGGCGGGCTATGACCCGGCTACAACGCCGGTGCTGCCGCTCGCCTACGACGGCCTCCTCTCCTACCGTCGCGTCCCAGGCGCCGGCGGCAGCACGCTGGTCGCCGATCTCGCCGCGAGCGTCCCACAGCCGACCGACGGCGGGCGCACGTACACCTTTCAGCTGCGCCGCGGGCTGCGGTTCTCCGACGGCACCCCGGTGCGGCCCCAGGACTTTCGCGCGTCGATCGAGCGCGTCGTGCGCCTCGCGGGTCAGATGGCGCCGTTCTACGCCGGCATCGTTGGCGCGAAAGCCTGCAGCCCGGGGCGGTGTGACCTCGCGAAGGGCATCGAGACCGACACCGCGGCCCGGACGATCACCATCCGCCTCCGCCGGCCCGACGCCGAGTTCGAGCACAAGCTCGCCATGCCTCTGGCCTATGTGCTGCCGGCGCGGGCGCCGGCCACGCTCATCCGCGGGCGCCCCCCGCCGGGAACGGGCCCGTACACGATCGCGGCGTTCGCACCGGCGCGCGGCGCGCGGCTGGTGCGAAACCCGCGCTTTCGTTCGTGGTCGACCGAGGCGCGTCCCGACGGGTTCCCCGACGCGATCACCGTCACCCCGTCCAAGGATTCCGCGGCGCAGGTGGCCGCCGTGCAGCAGGGCCGCGCGGACGCAGTGGTCGCCGCCGGCGCGTCCACCGTCCAGTTGCCGCTCGACCGGGCGCGCGCACTTGCACTCGCCGATGCCAGCCACGTGTACACGGGGTCGACGCCATTTACCAGCTACCTCTTCCTCAATGTCCGCGCGCGTCCGTTCGATGATCGGCGGGTGCGCCGGGCGCTGAACTACGCGATCGATCGCCGGCGTATGGTCGAGCTCGGGGGCGGCAGCGGCCTTGGAAGCCTGTCCTGCCAGGTCATCCCGCCCGGGCTTCCCGGTTACGCGCCCAGGTGTCCCTTCACAGCTGGCGCGACGCGCGCGGGCACGTGGGCGGCGCCGGATCTCGCGCGCGCTCGCCGGCTGGTCGCGGCATCGGGTTCGCGGGGAGCGCGCGTGCAGGTGTGGGGATGGACGCGCTACCTGCGCGTCATCCGCTACGCCGGCCATGTGCTGCGCGATCTGGGCTACCGCGTGCGGATCCGGGCGGTGCCCGACGTCGCGCGCTACTTCCACTACGTCAACGACACGCGCCACCACGTCCAGGTGGCGTTCTACGGCTGGTACGCCGACTTCCTGACCCCGTCAAGCTTCTTCGAGCCGTTCACCTGCCGTCATGTGGTGCGCAACTCCGGCGATAACCTCAACCCCTCGCAGTTCTGCGACCACACGGTGGAGGCCGGCTACCGCGCCGCGCTGGCCGCCCGCGGCCCGGAGGCAAATGCGCGCTGGGCCGAGCTCGACCGCCGGGTGCTGGCCGCAGCTCCAGTGGTCCCCCTGTTTACCCGCCGCGACCTCATGTTGCTCTCTGACCGGGTCGGCAACGCGCAGATGCACCTGGTCCTCGGGCCGCTGCTGGATCAGTTCTGGGTCCGCTAGCAGTTCGATTTTTACCGCGCTTAAACCCAGCCGAGCCGCGACGCAACCGACGGGGCGGATGGTCGGCGGCGTCCACTTCCACTCCCCAAGGAGCATCAGCCCGATGCGTACCACCCTCACCGCCATCTCTGTCGCCGCACTGCTTGCCGCCGGCGCCGGCTCGGCCGCCGCCCGCCCGGCCGACGTACCCATCGCCCCAAGCGTCACCGCCCCCCACGCGCAGGCGGAGATCCCGACCGCCCGCACCGACGCCGCCCAGCACGCGCAGGCGATGCGCACCCAGGGCCGCCACTACCGCCAGCTCACCGGCGTCGCGTCTTCGACCAAGCCCGCACCGGGCCCGACCGTGCGCGTCACCCGTGTCGATGATGGCTTCGACTGGGCCGACGCCGGCATCGGCGCCGGCGTCGCCACCGCCCTGCTGCTGCTGTCGGCCGCCGGCGTCGCGGCCATCCGCCGCCAGCCCCAGGCAGCGTCAAGGGCGCGGTGACGGGGCATGCGCCTAATGAAGAAGTCTGTTGGGACGTTGGCAGCAACGGTCGCGCTCGCCACCGGAGTGACAGCCCAGGCGCCGGCGGCTCCTTCCCACAGAGGTTGCCCCCCGTCCTTCACCTCCTGGCCCGTCTCCACCGAGCCGTATCAGGCCGACAATCAGGTCGATGCAGAAGGAAACGGCGATGGATTGGTCTGCGCCAAGCCGCTGGATTCGAAGACGTTCCAAGTGGGCGGGCAGACCTACCAGATCTACAACTTCATCGACAACGTCGCAGGCACAGGCTCGTGAGCGGCCACGGCAAAACACATATGAGCCTTCTCCTCGCCCTCGCCCTGGGAGCCGTCGCCGCCGTGGCCGCTGCCGCGCCTGCCGGCGCGATCTCCGGTGGCACCGCCGACTCGGCCACTCCGCCGCTGTACCCGAGGTGGTCGCGCTCGGGTATCCACCGCCTTCCGACCTGCCGCCCGAGTTCCAGGGCACCGCCTTGCAAACGTGCGTCGCGACGCTCGTGGCCGACACGGTGCCCACCGGCGCCCGACTTCTCACCGCCGGCCACTGCGCCAATCCGGGCGAGCAGCTCTACGTCTCCTTCGCGGCGGACGCCCCGCCCACCTCGTCGTCGTGGACGCCGGTTGATGGCACGGTGGGCCAGCAACCAGGCGCCGGCCATGACAGCGGTGACCCCGCGGACCTCGGCGTCGTCGCGATCCCGGGCTCCATCGTCCCGCCGGGCATCACCCCGGCGACGCTACCCGTGGCCGGCGCACTCGCGACGCTGCGTCACGGCGATCTGCTGACCATCGTCGGCTTTGGATGCGAACGCCTCGCGCAGAACGGCGGCCCCGCGAACTTGCGGTGCGGCGACCTCACACGCCGGTACACCACCGCGCCGTTCCAGGCGCTGCGGCCGTTCATCCTGGCGCTCAACGCCAACACGGCGGCCGGCGCGCAGGGCGGCGCGTGCTTCGCCGACTCCGGCGGCCCGGTGTTCCAGCCGGATGACGCGCCACCGCGAGCGGTGCTCGCGACCACCAGCGGCGGCAACCCGCTCTGCAACTCGGTCGAACGGTTCTACCGCACGGATACGCCGACGGCCCGGGCCTTCCTCAGGTCACAAGGGATAGCGTTGCCCTAACGAGCTCGCCGAGGCTGCTCACCGGCCTCCGGCCGGCTGGCCGACGCGCCCACTCTCAGTAGCCCGGATCGCCCGGCAGCAGGATGCGGGCCGTCTCGCCCGACCCGATGACCCGCGGCTGCACCGGCCGCACCTCCTTGCCGCCCGCATGGTCGAGCAGCGCGTCGACGGAGTCGAAGCCGTCGAGCTGCTCGAGGTGCTTGATGGTGGGGAACACGAGCAGGATCTCGCCCGCCCGGTGGGCATCGAGCGCCGCCCGCGGGGTGTACCAGCGCCAGTCGACGACCTCGCGGTTGTCGATCCGCGGCTGCGCGTCATCGTGCGCCCGGTGGAGGAAGAAGTAGGTGTCGAAGCGGATCCGGACCTGCTCGGGGGTGATCCAGCGCGAGAACGGCACGAGCGCATCGGGGTCGGCGTGCAGCCCGGCCTCCTCCTCGAGCTCGCGCGCTCCGGCAGCGCGCTGCGCCGCTTCGCCCTCGCCCTCGTCGCGCGCGATCGCGCCGCCCGGAAACACCCACGCGCCGCCCATGAAGCGCGACCGCGGGTTGCGCTTGACCAGCAGCACCTCGAGCGTGTCTGCGCCGCCGCGCAGGACGATGACCGACGCCGCGGCCCGTGGCCGCGTCGGGGGGCCGGTGTTGAGCTCCTCACCCGGGCCGGGGCGGTCGTCCTCCATCTCGCGCCACAATACGGTCATGAGCACGGAGACCAAGACGACGCAGCGCTGGATCTGTGAGAGCTGCGGCTTCATCTACGACCCCGAAGAGGGCGACCCCGACGGCGGGATCGCGCCGGGAACCGCGTTCGACGACATCCCGGACGACTGGTTCTGCCCCGTGTGCGGGGCGCGGAAAAAGGACTTCTCCCCCTTCGACGGATAGGCACCGGTGCCCGAGGCCAAATCCCCGCGGCTCCACCAGGTCCTCACCCGGCTCAGGCGAGGCAAGCTCTGCTACGGCAGGCCGATCGACGCGCACGGCCGCACGGTCGTGCCGGTCGCGCGAGTCCAGCTTGCCGGGCGTCTGGACGACGGCGGCGCCGGCAACCTGCAGGCCCAGCCGGTCGGCTTCATCGAGCTCGCCCCCGAGGGCACGCGCTTTACGCGCATCGAGGAGCCGAACGTTCCCGCCCGGCTCGGCGCCGGCGCACTGGTCGCCGGCGGCGTGCTCGCGGCCGTGGCCGTGCGGCGGCGCGGGGCGCGCCTGCGGATCCAGTCGCGGCCCGCTCGTCGGCTCCTGGGGCGCTGACCAAAGGTCTGACGCCCCGACCTTCCTTCACCAAAGGTTTGCTTTATCCCGAGCGGTGAGGATCATGCTCATGTCGATGGGGCGGGCCGACGGAGCGTTGATGGAGCGCGTGCGCGAGGAGCTCGAGGCGGGCTCGTCGCTGAAGACCGTCGAGGATCGGATCATCGAGCCGACGCCGCTCGACGAGGAGCGACGCTCCGCCCTATGGCTCTACGCGTGGTCGGTCGATACTAAGCGGCGCGAGCCCAGGATCGCGCAGCGCCGGTCGCCTCTGCGATAGCGGCGCCGGTGATCTCGACGAGCCGGCGCAGGTCGGCCTCGTCGATGGCCAGCGGCGGCATCAGCACGACGACGTCGCCGAGCGGGCGCACGATCGCCCCGCGCCGCCGGGCGGCCAGCGTGACCTGGTGGCCCATGCGGTCCGCGAGCGGAAAATCGGTCAGCTCGATGCCCACCATGAAGCCGCGCTGGCGCACCTCGGCCACGCTCTCGAGCGGCGCGACTTCGCGCTCGAGCAGCGCCCGCAGCAGGGCGATCTTCGGTTGCAGGCGCTCGAGCGTGCGCTCCTGCTCGAACACGTCGAGCGTGGCCAGGGCGGCGGCGCAGGCGAGGGGGTTGCCCGTGTAGGTGTGGCCGTGGAAGAACGTCTTGAGGTCCTCGAACGCGCCGAGGAACGCGGCGTAGAGCTCCTCGGTGGCCAGCGTGGCAGCGAGCGGGAGGTAGCCGCCGGTCAGGCCCTTGGCCAGGCACACGAGGTCGGGCGCGACGTCCTCCTGCTCGCAGGCGAGCATGGTCCCGGTGCGGCCGAAGCCGGTGGCGACCTCGTCGCAGATCAGCGGGATGCCGTGCTCGCGCGTGAGCGCCCGGACCGCGCGCAGGTAGCCCGGCGGATGCACGCGGATGCCGGCCGCGCCCTGCACGAGCGGCTCCAGCACCACGGCCGCGATGCGGTCGGCGTGCTCGCGCAACACCGCGGCGAGCTCCTCGACGTCGCCCGGCTCGACCTGGTGGGCCTCGAAGAGCAGGGGTGCGAAGGCGTGGTGGAACAGGTCGATGCCGCCGACCGAGACCGAGCCGATGGTGTCGCCGTGATAGGCGTCGCGCAGGCAGACGAACCGCGTGCGCTGCGGCTCACCGCCGTGCACCCACTGCTGGTAGGCCATCTTGAGCGCCACCTCGACCGCGGTCGAGCCCGAGTCCGAGTAGAAGACGCGGGTCAGGCCGGGGGGCGCGAGGTCAATCAGGCGTGCGGCGAGCTCGACGGCCCGCGGGTGCGAGAGCCCGAGCATGGTCGTGTGCGCGACGCGGTCGAGCTGGTCCCGCACGGCGGCGTCGATGAGCGGGTGGCGGTGCCCGTGGACGTTGCACCACAGCGACGAGACGCCGTCGATGTAGGCGCGGCCGTCGGTGTCGATCAGCGTCGTGCCCTCGGCGGCCTCGATCAGGATGGGCGGCTCCTCGTCCTCCCAGCCCCGCTGCTGGGTGAACGGATGCCAGAGGGTGCGGCGGTCGGCGGCGCGCAGGGCGGCGGTGTCCATATGCACGACGGTATGGCCCGGCCCTGACGGAAGAGATAGAGCGGTCGAGCCGCCGGCCGCCGCAGGCGGCCGTCCGGGCGACCGTGTTTGACCACACCTGCCAGGTACCGTTGCGCCATGCGCGGCGGCCGCTTCGTGGTGATCGTCATCGCCGTGGCGGCCATCGCCGTCGCGGCCGTGCTTGCCCTGACCGGCGGCGGCGACGACGACAAGGGCGGGGGCGGCGGCAACGCCGGCGGAGGGTCGAAGCCGGCGTCGGACGCGATCCGCGTCTCGTTCGTCTACTCGCCCGAGAAGGAGGCGCTGATCGCGCCGCTCATCCGCCAGTTCAACGGCGAGGATCACGAGTCCGACGGCCACCCGGTGTTCGTCGACGCCAGGGTCGTCGCCTCGGGCGAGGCCGAGACCAAGATCGCCCAGGGCAAGCTCAAGCCGATCGCCTGGTCGCCGGCGTCCTCGCTGTGGGGCCGGCTCCTGAACTTCCAGACCGATAGCGCGGTCGTACCGCAGGACAACCCGTCGATCGTGCGCACGCCGTTGGTCATCGCCATGTGGGAGCCGCTGGCGCGGGCGCTCGGGTGGCCGAAGCAGAAGGTCGGCTTCAACCAGATCCTCGCGCTCGCGCTGAGCAAGAAGGGCTGGTCCGACTACGGCGAGCCGCAGTTCGGGCAGTTCAAGCTCGGCCACACGAACCCGGACTTCTCGACCTCGGGGCTCTCGGCCGTGGCCGCCGAGTACTTCGCCGCCACCGGCAAACGCGAGGGCCTGACGCCTGCCGACGTGAGCAAGCCGGCGGTGCGGCGGCAGATCAAGGACATCGAGCGCTCGATCGTCCACTACGGCGACACGACCGTGTTCTTCGCCGATCAGCTGAAGAAGTACGGCCCGGCGTACGCGAGCGCGGTGGCGATGGAGGAGGCGACGCTGGTCGACTTCAACAAGGGCCGCACCGGCACGAAGCTCGTCGCGCTCTACCCGCGCGAGGGCACGTTCTACTCCGACAACCCCTACATCGTGCTCGACGCCCCGGGGGCGAGCGCCCAGCAGAAGGACGCCGCGGGCGTGTTCGGCAGGTTCCTCCAAGACGAGATCACGCCGTCCAAGGCGGGCTCGCAGGGCTTCCGGCCGGGCGACCCCGACAAGAAGCCGACGGCGCCGATCGACGCGCAGCACGGGGCCAATCCGGCCGAGCCCGCCCGCGCGCTCGGGTTGCCCCAGCCGCAGGTCCTGGATCGCATCCGCCGCTCCTGGCGCCAGGACCGCAAGCCGGCGAACGTCATGCTCGTGCTCGACACGTCGGGCTCGATGAGCGAGGAGGGCAAGCTCGACAAGGCCAAGCGCGGGCTGCGGGTGTTCCTGTCCCAGCTCTCGCCGAGTGACCGGGTCGGGCTGATCTCGTTCAACGACCAGATCTTCTACAACCAGGCCGTGGACCCGTTCAGCCAGGACCGGGCCAAGCTGCTCAGCGAGATCGGCCAGCTCTTCCCGGGCGGCGAGACCGCCGTCTACGACGCGGCCGAAGCGGGGCTGCGCTCGATCCAGCGCCTGCGCGACTCGTCGCGGATCAACGCCGTGGTGGTGCTCACCGACGGCGAGGACAACCACAGCAACCAGACGGCGTCCGAGCTGGCGCACAAGCTCGAGCAGCAGGCGCGCTCGGAGGGGCTGACCGTGCGCGTGTACACGATCGCGTACGGGCAGGAGGCCAACCGGGGCGAGCTGGAGCGGATCGCGGAGGCGTCGGGCGGCAAGGGCTACCAGGGCGACACGTCGGATATCGAGTCGGTCTACCGCTCGATCTCGTCGTTCTTCTAATCGTGGCCGAAAAGCCCGTCACCCGCTCCCAGCTCCAGCGCTCGCTGGTGGCCAATGCGCTGACCAAGCCGCTGAACGTGCTCGTGCCGGCGGCCCTCGTGGTCGCCGGGATCGTGCTCGGGGCGCTGTGGCTGGTGGCGATCGCCGTGGTCGTCTATGCCGTGCTCGGCGCGCTGACCTTCTTCGACGAGGGGGAGGCCGAGCGGGTGGGCGCGCGGGTCTACGGGGAGTCCGCCAAAGCCGTAAAGCCTGCGAAGCAGGCGGAGCTTTCCAAGCTGGCGCCGCCGATCGCGCAGCAGCTCGGGGCGGCGCGAGCCGAAGAGGGCCGCATCCATACCGCCGTCACCGACGCCGACCTGCCGTTCGAGGAGGTGACCTCCGAGACCGACGCCCTCGTGCGGGCAATGGAGAGCATCGCGATCCGGGCGCAGCGCGTCTACGACTACCTGGCCGCGCACGACCCGCGGCCGGTGCAGGCGCGACTGACGCAGATCGAGGGGGCGGGGGCCGAGACCGAGCTGGCCAAGGCGCTGCGCGAGCAGCTCGCCGCGTACGAGAAGCTCTCGACCCAGCTGCAGCGCTTCTACGACGAGATGGAGCACATCACCGCATCGCTCTCGACGGTCTGCGCGCAGGTCGTGTCGATGAGCGCTGCCGGGGAGGGGGAGACGGGCCAGCGCGAGCTCGCCGGCCAGGTGCGCGACCTCCGCGACCAGGTCGACGCGCTGTCGGACGGCATGCGCGAGGCCTACGCCGCGCAGCCGGACACGCCGTGAGCAGGGGTCAAGTCTTTCCCCGCAGCAAACCGGGATCCGGTGTTGCAAAGAAGGACTTGACCCCACCGCTTGAGCTTGTCGTCTTCGTCGTGGGCTCCGCCTCCCTCGGCGCCGAGATCGCCGCCGCCCGCCTCCTGGCCCCCTACTTCGGTGCCTCGACGATCGTCTGGGCGAACACGATCGCGACCGTGCTCGTCGCCCTTGCGGTCGGCTACTGGGTCGGCGGCAAGATGGCCGACCGGCGGCCGGAC
>Ga0126312_10003395_pt1 | contig 10752 bp, 11 predicted proteins | sample Plot104A_FD_92537 | JGI IMG/M metagenome (GOLD analysis project Ga0126312, IMG submission 92537) | Serpentine soil microbial communities from UC McLaughlin Reserve, CA, USA - Plot104A | ecosystem: Environmental > Terrestrial > Soil > Grasslands | place: USA: UC McLaughlin Reserve, Lake County...
AGCATCTCGCCGGCAGATGAGTAGCTCTGGGCAGCGAGGCGCAGCATGCCGCAGGTTGTGGACATCACCAGCGCTGCAGGTACACCCTTGCCCGTAGCATCTCCTACCGCAAGTCCCAGTTTCCCCTCAGAGAGCAGGTGGAAGTCGTAGAAGTCTCCTCCCACCTCCTTAGCGGAGCGGTAGTACGGAGCGAGGTGCCAGCCCTCCAGTTTGGGCACCTCCTTGGGAAGCGAGGCTTGCTGGATGCTCCGGGCTACCCTAAGGTCCTGCTCGATGCGCTGCCTCTCCTGGGCCTCCTGATGCTGCTTGGCCATGGCGTTCTTGAGTTGTTTGGTACGCTCTGCAACCCTCTTTTCGAGGTCCGTGTTAAGCTGCCTGACCTCTTCTTCTTTCTGTTCCATCTCTAGATAGGTGCCTTGTAGACGGTTGTAGAGCCGCGTGTTCTCCACGATGGTGAAGACCTGCCGCAACAACACGAGGCCGACCAGCAGCACTCCTCCGAGATAAACCCCTGCCGCCAGGCTGCCACTCTCGGCAGAGTGGCGCCAGGCATAGAAGACGAGGACACCGACTGCCGGGACGAGGGCGTACGGCAGCAACGAGCGCCACACCCCCTGCCTGGCCGAAAGCGTCTCATCCGGGGATGCCTCCGCTGGTGGGGCCAGCTGCACGGCGAAGGCACCCAGTGCTATGAGCATGTATGCCCCCGGCCAGCCAAAATCCCACATCGTACCCGTGACGTAGGTCTCGTTAAGGGTGCGGTAAGCGTAGATGCTGTCCAGTATCACGAGAGAACCCATGCCGAGCGCCAGCACGTACACGGCGCGTCGGAGAGCACGCTCACCGGGACGCAATGCGAGTATCGCCAGGCAGGCGATCAGCACGATGTCGGCCAGCGGATAGGCTACGGACACGACCTTCGCGAGTGTCGTCTCAGTCCCCTGTTGGACGACTGGCCCGAGAATGAAGTACCAGCTGAAGGTGACGGCCGCGGTCATGATCATCAGCCCATCGAGGGCGAGGCGCGTGCGGGAGGCGATGGGCACCGGGCGAGCCGGCAGCAGCAGGATGCCCAGCAGGAAGAAAGGGTATAAGCTCAGATAGCCCACATCGGCGAGGGAGGGAAACGGGGGTGCCTGGTGCAGCACCAGATCATAGTAGGTGAAGAGCATCTGCGCGAAAATCCAGCAAATGATGCCCATACCCAGCAGGATGGGGGCCCAACGCTGGCCTGTTATCACCGTCGGTTCGTTGTCCGTTCGGGAGGCTTCTCGCCGCCACATCGGCCTCAGTAGTCCACCGAAGCACAAGGGCAATACTAGCAGCGGACCGACGAATCCAGCCGCGTTGAGCACAACGGCAGCGACACGGTCGCCACCCGGTTTGAGGAGCATCCAGGCAACGAGCAGGACGTTGAACAGCAGGATCAAGGCGGCGGCACGCCAGAAGGCGTACACCTCGGTGCTATCCCGTGGTGATCGTCCGTTGCGTGTGGCGCCAGCGTTCATGTCGTGTCTCTGTCCTTGAGCACCTTACACTACCAACAGCTCTCAGCGCATCACTCAAATGCAGTATTTATTGCAACTTCTTGGCGAACTTCCTAGAACTCTGTAAAGCGGAAGTCTAACTTCAGAGGAGCTCCCTTCTACGCACTGTGGCGAATACTGCCCATAGACAAACTACGATAGCTCTTACACCAGAGCTTCGAAGGTGAAGGAGGAGGCGATGATCGAACGCACCAATGCACCCGCACTCAGCCAGCCTCCAGGCTACTCACACGTCGTGGCCGCCTCCGGAAGACGGCTCGTCACCACCGCTGGGGCGGTCCCATTAGACGCCGAGGGCAACCTCGTAGGTGCAGGTGACCTGCTCGTTCAGTCTAGGAAGACGCTCGAGAACTTAGTGCTCGCCCTGGAGGCGGTCGGCGCGACGGGGCGCGATGTCATAAAGATGACCGTCTACGTGGTCGCAAGTGAGCGTGCCGATCTTGTGACTGTGTGGAATGCGGTACAAGAATCGGATATAGCTGGGACGGCGAGCACGCTGTTGGGAGTGTCCATGCTCGCCATCGAGGGACAACTCGTGGAGATCGAGGCCATCGCCGTGCTTGAGTAGTGCTGTTCAAGTGGTAGCGATGCGGTCTCAGAACTTCTTAGAACTCCGTCATGACGAACTTCGGAGAATTCCACTTCCACGCACTCCGGTGAATAGGGTGTCACTAGCGGATCAACCACCCGAATCTACGAGGTGGTGCCCCGACCCGAATGGCGTTCCGGCTGTCCCGACTGCCTGAGTTCCCCTTCACCGAAAATGCGACGATCTACGAAACGTCTTATATGGTGCTTTACCGGATCGAATAGAGCCGCGATCGCCAGCGCGGCGACTATCACGCTCCATATGGACTCTTCTTGGTGGGTAAAGGTGAGCAAGAAGTAATGGACTACCGCATCGACCGCTTCGAAGGTGCCCGCTATCACCACCGTTAAAGCACCGTATACGAGGGATCGGTTGATGATGATGTCTATGTCGTAGAGGCGGTGCTTGAGGATGGCGATGTAGGTGAAGAACGGAACGGTTAGCAGAGCCAACACCAAAACGAACAAGACCGGTGTGAGAACCTGCGACGGCAGTATGTCAACCGCACGGATCCAGAAGTCGTGAGTGAGGTTGCTGATTAGCAGCTCGAGTTCGACCAAGCCCAGGAACGCGGTAAGCGCTACAGCGGCGAACAGGAACCATTTGAGCTGCAGCCGTTCCTGACCCCTCGCACGGTGCAGCCTGAGGATGGGTGAGAACAGCGCCACGAGGGTGCTGGCCAGTAGCAGCGTCCAACCGATGAAGCGAGAGGCTCCAAACAACTGGTAGGTGGTAAATCTTCCGCCTATGACCCCCACCACCTCAAGCGGGTTCTCGACAAAGGGGTGGGTAAGGCCGTGTCAGCGAAATCGGGACCCGAGCCTGGACCCATGTTCCAGTACGTCCAAGCTAGCAGCGGAACGCAGAAACCCAGCTCCGCCGCAGCCGATGCCAGTTCCGAGATGCAGTTCTTGGCGCCGTCTTCGTTTCCGGTGACGACGAAGCCGGCTACCCGGTTGTAGGCGATCATCTGTCCTTGCTCATTCTGCTCGGAGAGCACCGTGTCCATCCGCTCCAGTGCCCTCTGGGCGACGCTCGAGATCTTACCCAGCCAGGTAGGGCTGGCGAAGAAGATTATGTCAGAAGTGAGTACTCTCTCCCTGACCCCTGGCCAGTTATTTCCGTCGCCCTCATCTGAACTCACGCCGGGGGGATGTTCAGGTCAACGAGGCGTACGGTCTCGCATTCGACGCTGTTGCTTTCGAGACCGGCGATGACCTCGTCCGCCAGCAACTCACTATTCGATAGCGCGGGGGGACTTCTTCAACGTGCAACTGAGCACCGTGGCCTTCATGCCACCCGGTCTACGCGTCAGATGCTGAACAGACGCTTCTCATCTATCCCGGGCCAGGTGCCCAGGCCCGGCGAATTCTACCTCGCCCCGCTCCACTCTCGCGGCGAAGTTTTCGAGGTCCTCGCGCATCATGCGCTCCGGATTGGATATCGCGTCGGCGACGACCTCACCTACTTTACCGCCAGGGGGGTCGGCGTAGTTCATCGTCACCTCGATGCGGGTCCTGTCGGAAGCGACTTCCTCGAAGCGCACCTCGCCTGAGGTGCCGACCTCGCCCTCGACGCTGTTCCAGCCTATTCCGCGGTCCGGGTCCATCTCCGTGGTCCTCGCGTCGAACTCTACGCTGGTACCAACAGGACCCTTGACCTTCCAGTGACTCCTCTCCTGGTCGATCACACGCACCTCCTCGACGTTGCTCATGATCTCGGGGAAGTGCTCGAGGTTCGACCAGTAGTCGAAGACCTCCCTGAGCGGGGCCCGGACTTCTACGCTCTCATGTACGCGCTGGGGCATATACATCTCCTTTCGTAGGCCAGGTGAGAGATCATTCCCTCATCCGGCCTGCGTCCCTGGCATCGTGCCGAAGGTTCGCGTCTCCTCACATCGTGGGCACCAGCAGGCCAGAAGATCCTCGCCCAACCTGGACTCGATCAACGTGCATCCGGCGTGCTTGAAGACGAACGCGGTAAAGGCAAGGCCTGCGCCACCTTGCGCGCTCATAGACGAACCCGACGGGTGCGCCATAGTATCGTTAGTGCCTTCCATAACCGCTGTTAGTTTGCGCTGCCTCCCGCTCCTGAGACTGTGAAGCCGGACACGCCTCCCTGCTGGTGCAGACCATTTTGGCCCGAAGTGTGTACTGGACTGCACACTAAGATGCATGATGTCCTGAACCAGGCCGGATCACGGTCCCTTCAGTGATTGCGGAGGGCACCGATGGGCTCATCCTTGCCCATCCTGGAGCGTCCTCCTACGATGATCTCCCCGGCACGCTCCTGCAACTCATTCCAGGTAGAGCACCGATATCAGCTCCTCTGAGAAGCTCCTGCGCACCTCCAGCCATCTTCGCATGCCCTCTTGAACCAGAGAGGTACATCTCTGGTTCGTCCTGGTCGCTGAAGACGGGCAGGCTGCTACCGCCATCGAGCGTGAACACCTCGATGTGGTCTGTCACGCCCTTCGCGATGAGCCACCACGGGGACTGCCCTTCCACTCGTGCATTCTTTCGTACAACACGTTATTCTCTACCCTTCCGCCGTCCGACCCTTCGGGCTTGAGGGAACGTTTTTCCCGGTGCCGGCGCAGGTTAGTCATCCGTAATGTCCTGATGTAGCGAACCGTCCCTTCCGCGTACGACAGCTTCTTTTCCGTTCTCTGCGTGACGTCCATGGTGCCACCGACATGCCTTCCACTCGTGCACCTTTTGGGCCATTTATTACGTACTCGGCCGTGTTGGAGCTTGTCTGGGTTTCGCTTGCCGCGAACCGCGGGTATTCATGAACACCAGGTGCGGCGGACCAGAAAGGAGACCAAGATACCGAAGCCTCGAGGCAGCTAGGGACAAGCACTATGGTCTGATCATCGTGCTGTAATCTCCCCGGACCTGAGGCTCTGAGAACGCTCGACACTGAAGATCCAGGTAATTCTAATGAAACCCCTCGGCAGAAAGGGAGAACAATGGGCATAAACCGCTGGAATGACATAGAGGAGCGCAAGAGGAACGAGAGGGATGCCAAAGCAGGCGAGGATATCCCTGAAGAGAATGTTGGGGACGCATCTTCCCGCCTGGAAACCTCCGATGAGCCAGTCGAAGATCAAGAGTAGCGCAGGGTGGTTGAGAAGCTTAAAAAGCGAGAGCAGGATTCTTAACGCTCTTGTCACCGAGGCGAGTCGACGAGTCCCCGCAAGCGAACGACCTATGCCATTTCCCTGGCATCGAGGGTCAGGAGGAGGATCTCACCTGAACGGGCGATGGTGCACTGTAGGGCGACCCTCGTAGCACTGTCCTTCACCTGCTCCAACCTCTGGGGCAGCTCGGCCACAGAAGAGAATGCGCGCGAGATGCCGGGGAAACCGGGTGGGAGGATGGACGGTCTGATCGGGAAGTACCTCTCGCCCCACGCGCGGTGGGCATCGGCTGCGGGGAGCAGACGACCCCTGTTGGACTCGACCACGCTGCGGAGTCTGTTCTCGACCTTCCCGGCTCGTTCTCGCGGATAGGCTCCGAACATCAGGTGTGTGGTACCGAGGTTTCTGGCGTGCGCCATGACCGGGTTCAGGACCGCCAGGTGCCAGAGCGGCACACTCGCATCGAACAGATCGTTCACCGCGCCGCTCATGTCCGCCGCGACCTCGAAGGCTGCGGCGAACGGTGTGTCGGCATCTGCCCGGCGGGTACGGAGCCTGGCGCCGACCACGATCCCCTCGCCAGTACCGGTGGAGAGGAAACTTCCCACCTCCTCACCCGGCACCTCGCGGCGCTCGCCGCCAGGCAGCACCACGCTGGCCGACAGGACGTTTTCCCGAAGCCGCCCGTATTCGAAGGATCCCACCCCTATCCCGTCAGTCGCCAGCCAGCCCCCGACAGTAGCGCGGGGGGCACTCGTGGGATAGACGGCGAGACCCATGCCCGTAAGACGCAGCTCTTCGTCCAGCTTGAGCCACGGCGTCCCTGGCTCGGCCTCTGCCCATCCCCTGTCGCCATGGGGCAGCCGGACACCGCGCATCAGGTCGAAGCGGACCAGCAACTTCCCCTCCTCTGTGATGCGTTCGGGCGAAGTGCCGCCGCCCACCGCGGCCAGCGGCATGGAGTAGCGCGCAGCCTCCCCCGCCAGCAGCTCCACCTCCTGAGCGTGCAGCGGCAGGACCGAAGCCAGGGCACCGGATTTCGCCTCGGTATCCCCAGAGGACCGCCTAATGCGGTCCTTGAACGTCTTCTCCAGGGTCTTTAGCGCCTGTTCGTATGAGGTTCCCATCATAGTGCTCCGTTCTATCCCGGACCTTTAGGGGAAGATTAACGGTGCAAAGAGTCCATCTCTTGATTCATTTTGACGATCCTGCAGGTTCACATTGACTATCTTCGCAGGGATACGCTGGCGCCGGATCTTTTGGTCAGTTCTTGTCAGACGGATGGCCCTATTTGCTCAGGATGGCCTGGGTAGCCAGGATTACATTGGTTGTGTACCAACGGCCGGAGGCAGATACACTTGAACCTTTCAGACGAACCCGGGAGGAGCCTTGGGCGGGCCAAGATCAGATGGACCGCGAGCGCCTTCTTCGGGGTCGGGGCTGCCAAGGGCGCAGTCCTCCACCGCTCAGCTCTGCGTTCCGGTCTCGAAACGCTGCTCACCGGCGGAGGGGCCGCACTCCTCGCCTACGTCGTTGGTGCCTGGCTGCGGGCGGCATTCGGTGCGTCCTAACCCTACCTAGTCAAGTGTGGTCAATCTGTACTAATCGGACCATCAAGCCGGCTCACGCAAACAGACCTGGACGACCCTACGATGCTCAGGCCCGGAGCAGGCGTGTACAAGAAGATATACGATGCGGGCAAGAACGCACTACAACCCGGTGCGGACAAGCACACAACCGCGTAGAAGACGCTCCTACGAAGAACCCTTCTCTGCGACAACGCTCGTTGTCCGGGCGGCGGCTTTATCAACGACCGCTGGTGTCAGTACCCTTCGTCCTCCAGGCGCACCTTGCCACGAAACAGGTGGTAGATGACCATGAAGTACACGGCGGCGAGGACCATTCCGATGCTCCACCAGACGAGGCCGACCGTCATCCCGTAAGTCGAGGCAGAGGCGTTCTGGATGGTGAGGCTGTTCGCTGGGTCTACCGCGGGCAGCACATTCGGGTAGACGCCGAAGACGGTACTGGTAAGCATCCCGACGATGTAGGCGCCCGACGAGAGGAACGCTCCTCTGTCCCGGCCCCTGAGATCGAAGTAGAACATCCCCACCAGCCCGGCCACGGCCACGAGCGGCAGAACGTACCCGTAAGGGCGTTCGTTGAAGCTCCGGAGCATCTCTGGGCTTACCCAGAACGTGGCCAGCGTGGCGACCTCGGTGAGCAGGACGGTCGCGAAGGAAAAGCCGCGCGCGATGCGGCGGGAGCGGGCGTTCAGATCGTCCTCCGTCTTGACCGCTATGAAGTTCGAGCCGTGCACGATCAGCGTGGTCAGGGCGAGCAGCCCGATCAGGACCGTGTACCAGTCGAGGATTCCCGGGGTACCCGAGAACGGACTGAAGTCCGTCCATAGCGGTTGGAAGAAGTTGCCGCTTTCGTCCAGGGGTACGCCGCGCACCACGTTACCGAGGGCGGCGCCGTAGAAGACCGCGAGCAGCGAGCTTCCCACGAAGAACGCCGCGTCCCAGAAAGAGGCCCACATCGGATCTTTTATGTGCCCGCGCAGCTCGATGGAGAGGCCCCGGATCATCAGTAGCCAGAGCACGATGATCAGGGGCAGGTAGAAGCCGGAGAAGCCGGAAGCGTACAGGGTCGGGAACGCGAAGAACAGCGTGCCGCCCGCCGCGATCAGCCAGACTTCGTTTCCGTCCCACACGGGGCCGATGGCGCGTATGATCGTGCGCCGCTCCCGGTCGTTTCTGGCCGCGAACAGGTGCACAGCGCCAGCGCCCAGGTCGAAGCCGTCCAGCACGACGTACATGGTGACCATCAACGCCACAAAGATAAACCAGATCGTCTCCATCGTTCCTCCTCAGGTTGTCAGGCTCTCGGGTGACTCAAGAACGTCTCCTCCGCCCTCCGGGCCGTGACCCACTTCCCGCACCATTAGGACGATGTAGAGGAGGCCCATGATCAGGTACATCCCCGCGAACCCAATGAGCGTAAAGAGCACGCTACCGGAAGAGACGAGGGGAGATACGCCCTCCGACGTGCGGAAGAGGCCGTAGGCAAGCCAGGGCTGGCGTCCGAGTTCGGCCGTGAACCACCCTGCTGTGTTGGCGATAAAGGGGAATGGTATAGCGAGCATCAGGATCCAGAGCATCCAGCGCGAGCCGTACAGCCGTCCCCGCCACAGCAAAAAAGCCGCCACCACCATGATGGCGATAAAGATGGTGCCCAGGCCCACCATTACGTGGTAGCTATAGTAGAGGAGCGGGATGTTGTCCGGCCAGTTCTTCTCGGGAAAGGCGTCTAGGCCCCTGACCTCGGCGTTCCAGTTCTGGTAGACGAGGTAGCTGAGGGCGCGCGGCACGACGATGGGGTTCTCTATGCTCCTGTTCTCCACGTCCGGCTGGCCGACGATGACGATGCCGGCCTGCCGCTCTGACTCGAAGAGGCCCTCCATGGCGGCGAGCGAGACGGGCTGGTGCTCGGCCACCTGCGCGCTCGAGAAGTGCCCGCTCGGGAAGAGCATCCAGAGGCTGGCAAGCACACCCGATATCACCCCGACTTTGAGAAAAATTCTTCCATACTCCTCGTGGCGCCGGCCCAGCACGTAGAAGGCCCCCAGGCCGGCCATCACGAACGCCCCGCAGACCACGGCCCCGCCCATGTTGTGCGCGTACTGAGGCCACATCCAGGAGTTGAGCAGAACCGCCCAGTAGTTGTCGAGCTCTATGTTGCCGTTGTCGAGCACCCGGTAGCCGACCGGGTGCTGCACCCAGGCGTTGGTCGTGATGATGAAGTAGCCGGAGGCCCAGGTGCCCAGGAAGACCATGAGTGACGAGAACCAGTGCACCTTCTGTCCGAACCTGTCCTCACCCCAGAGGAACAGTCCTACAAACGCGGACTCCAGGAAGAAGGCGAACGCTCCTTCCATAGCCAGAGTCTGGGCTATGATGTCCCCGGCGTACTCGGAGAAAGCGGCCCAGTTGGTCCCGAACTGGAACTCCAGGGGTATGCCCGTCACCACGCCCATGACGAACGTTACCGCGAAGATCTTGCCCCAGAACCGCGCCGAGTCGTTGTGCAGCTCGTTCCGGTTGCGCATGTAGACACTCTTCAAGACGAAGATGAGCAGCGCCAGCCCCATAGTAAGCATGGGGAAGAGGTAGTGGTAGGTCACCGTGAAGGCGAACTGCAACCGGGATACCATCAATGCGTCTTCCAAGACCTTAACCTCCTGCGGTTCTCGGGATCAGGCTACAGGCGCCGCCGGGGCGGCGCCTGATCAAATCTGTTCCGTTTCTTGGGTCGCCGGCCAACCGTCACTACTTTCAGGCCGTCGCCAGCATGCCGTCCTGTACAGCGAGCATCCGGCGATACTGTCCGTCCCTCCGGACCAGTTCTTCGTGGGTGCCGCGCTCGACGACTTGCCCCTCGTCAAGCACCAGTATCTCGTCCATCGTCTCCATCTCGACGAGCCGGTGGGTAATCTGGAGCGTAGTCCTGCCGCGCATAAGCTCCCGGATTGTCCCGAGGAGCTCGCGTTCCGTCACGGTGTCCAGATTGACAGTGGCCTCGTCGAGTACGAGCACCGGGGCGTCCTTGAGCAGGGCCCGGGCGACGGCCAACCGCTGCCGCTCCCCGCCGGAGAGCCGCTGGCCCTGCTCGCCGACGTACCCGTCCAGCCCGCCAGGCAGCCCTTCCACGAGACCTGTCAGATGCGCCTCCCCTATTGCCCTGTGCAAAGAAGCCTCATCTGCCTCCGGGTCGGCGAGCAGCAGGTTGTTGCGCACCGTGTCGTTGAAGACGTGGGTATCCTGGGAGACGACACCGATCATTGCCCGGAGATCCTCCTGGGCGTAGCAGCGGACATCCAAGCCGCCGAGACGGACCTCGCCGCTGTCGGGGTCCCAGAAACGAAGGATCAGGCCGGCCAGCGTGCTCTTGCCCGAGCCGCTCGGCCCCACTACCGCAACCCGGCTGCCAGGCCGCAGAACGAAGGAGACGTCCCGCAGCGCCGCCGAACCGTCTTAATCGTATCTGAAGCTCACCCGGTCCAGCGCCAGCGTGCCGTCCTGTGGCAAGGACAGGGGCTCGGGCGGGTCCTTGACTTGGGGCTCTGAGTCGGAGATCTCGAAGAGGCGTCCGCCGGCTCCGACGGAACGACCGAGGACCTGGAAGGCAGCGCCGAGCGGAGCTACGGCCTCGAAGCTGCCGAGCACTACGAGCGCGATGAACGCCAGAAAGACACCGTCTATTTCCCCCGCCGCGAACAGGGGGATCGCGACGATAAGCACCGCCACCAGCGCCAGGTTCATCATCAGGTCGCTTAGGACGTTCTGCAGACCGGTCACCAGGGCCATCCGGCGCTGCACTAGACCGAGTTTGGTGTTTATGGTGGAGATCTCGTGCTGCTCACCGCCTTCCCGTCCGAAAGCGAGGATGTCCTGCACACCCTGGACGTCGTC
>Ga0126312_10003397_pt1 | contig 10748 bp, 8 predicted proteins | sample Plot104A_FD_92537 | JGI IMG/M metagenome (GOLD analysis project Ga0126312, IMG submission 92537) | Serpentine soil microbial communities from UC McLaughlin Reserve, CA, USA - Plot104A | ecosystem: Environmental > Terrestrial > Soil > Grasslands | place: USA: UC McLaughlin Reserve, Lake County...
TCCCGTCGGCTCCGTTGCCTCGGGGTGACGGGGACGAACGGCAAGACCACCGTGACGTACCTGCTCGAGGCGATCGCCCGGGCTGCCGGCCAGCGCGTGGGCCTCATCGGGACCGTCGGTGCTCGCGTCGACGGCGTGCCCCTGCCACTCGAGCGGACCACACCCGAAGCCGACGACCTCCAGGCGATCCTCGCCCGCATGCGCGACGAGCACGTGCACACCGTGGCGCTCGAGGTCTCGTCGCACGCCCTCGAGCAACATCGCGTCGACGGCACATGGTTCGCCGCCGCGTGCTTCACGAACCTGAGCCAGGACCACCTCGATTACCACGGTTCGATGGCGTCGTACTTCGAGGCCAAAGCGCGTCTGTTCGACCCCACCCGAACCGCGGCCGCGGCGGTGAACGTCGACGACCGCAACGGGCTCGAGATCGCCCGCCGCGCGAACGATATCGGCCTGCCTGTTCTCACGTTCGCCGGGTCGGACGAGCGGCGCAGCACGCGCGTCGACGTCGTCGCCCAGGACGTGGAGTTGAGTAGCTCCGGGACCCGCTTCGTGCTGGCGGCGCGCCGGACCGGCGCGCGCGCCGCCGTGGCGTCGCCACTGCTCGGCCGGTTCAACGTGAGCAACGCCCTGGCTGCCGCCGCCACGGCGCTGGTGTCCGGCCTCCCGTTCGACGCCGTCGTGGCCGGGCTGCAAGCGCCGCTCGCGATCCCGGGGCGCCTCGAGCGCGTGATGGTCGCGCCCGATCAGCCGTTCACGGTACTGGTGGACTACGCGCACACCCCCGACGCGCTCGAGCGCGTGCTCGACACCGCGCGCCGGCTCGTGCCCGGCGGCCGGGTGGTCGTCGTCTTCGGGGCCGGCGGGGACCGGGATCGCCAGAAGCGCCCCGCCATGGGCCGCGCCGCCGCCGGCAGCGCCGACGTCGTCGTGCTCACGTCCGACAATCCGCGATCGGAGGATCCCGAGCAGATCGCCCGTGCCGTCCTCGACGGGCTGCGCGACGGCCCGGCGCGCGTCGTCGTCGAGCTCGACCGGCGCGCCGCGATCCGTGACGCGATGCGAGAGGCGAGACCGGGTGACGTCGTGGTCATCGCCGGGAAGGGACACGAGACCGGTCAGACGATCAAGGAGCGGACCGTGCCGTTCGACGACCGCGTCGTCGCTCGCGAAGAGCTGGAGGCGCTCGAATGCGCCTGAACGCGAAGGACGTTCTCGAGGCGACTGATGGTGACCTGATCGGAGCCGCGACCGCCGCCGCCGACTCGTACGCGATCGACACCAGGCGCCTCGCCGCCGGCGGTTGCTTCGTCGCATTGCAAGGCGACCGCGACGGCAATGACTTCGTGGCCGACGCGTGGGCACGCGGCGCGACGATCGCCGTCGTCACGCGACCTCCGGACGACGTCCCCGAAGGGTGCGCCGCCGTGCAGGTGCGCGACTCGCTGGCCGCGCTGGCATCCTTGGGACGCTTCGCCCGCAGCCGGCTGGCGGCCGCGACCGTCGTCGGCATCACGGGCTCGGCGGGCAAGACCGCGACGAAGGATCTCCTGGCCGCCGCGCTCGCCCCGACGCATCGCGCGCACGCGAGCCCGGCGTCGTTCAACAACGAAGCCGGGGTCCCGCTGACCCTGCTCGAAACGCACGAGGACACCGAGGTCGTCGTGATCGAGATGGGCGCCAGGTTCGCCGGCAACATCACCGAGCTGTGCGCGATCGCCGAACCGCAGGTGGGTGTGATCACGCACGTCGGCATGGCGCACGCCGGGCTCCTCGGCGGCCGGGAGGGCATCGCGCGCGTGAAAGGCGAGCTGCTCGAGGCGCTCGATCGCAACGGCACCGCCGTCCTCGACGCCGGCGACGTGTTCACGCCCGCGCTGGCGGCGCGGACACGCGCCCGAGTGGTCACGGTCGGCGTCGGCGACGTACCCGGTGCGACCATCCGCGCCGTCGACGTCGTGCTCGACGACGAGCTGCGCCCCCGGTTCACGCTCGTCACGCCGTGGGGCTCGACGCCCGTGTGCCTCTCGATGCGAGGCGAACGGCAAGCCGTGAACGCGGCGATGGCGGCCGCCGTGGCCCTCGAGCTGGGCGCACCTCTCGAGCGGGTCGCCGAAGGCCTCGCGCGCGCCCAGACAGCGGCGTGGCGGATGGACGTGACCCGCACCGACGAAGGCCTCACGGTCGTCAACGACGCGTACAACGCCAGCCCCACGTCGATGGCGGCGGCGCTGCGCTCCTTCCGGTACCTCGCCGCCGACAAGCGACGCATCGCCGTCCTGGGCGAGATGCTCGAGCTCGGCGACCACGCGCGCGCCGAGCACCAGAAGGTGGGACGACTTGCCGTCGCGTCGGACGTCGACGTCGTGATCGCGGTCGGCGCGGGCGCGCGCGCAATTGCCGACGGTGCTCGCCTGGCCGGCGCCGGGCGAGCGCAAGTGATCGAGGTCGAGGACGCCGATGCCGCCGTCGTGGCCGTCGCCGGCCTGGCCCGCTCCGGGGACGCCGTGCTCGTGAAGGCCAGCCGGGCCGTGGGACTCGAACGCGTGGCCGAGGTCCTCACCGCGGCGGTCGGTGCATGATTGCGCTGCTCCTGGCGGCGTCGGTCGCGTTCCTGCTCAGCGTGTTCGGGACTCCCTTTCTGATCCGCGTCCTGCGGGCGCGCGAGATCGGCCAGACGATTCGCGACGACGGGCCGTTCCGGCACCCGCACGCGGCGAAGGCCGGGACGCCGACGATGGGCGGTATCGCCATCATCGCGAGCGCGTTCGTCGGATACGTGGTCGCGCACGTCCGCACGGAGCAGCTCAAGTTCGCGCGTGCCGGGGTCACGCTGATGCTGCTGATCGTCGCCCTCGGCGCCGTGGGGTTCGCCGACGACTATCTGGGAGTGAGGAAGCACCGGAACCTCGGACTGCGGAAGCGGGGCAAGACGTCCGGCCTGCTCGCGGTGGCGGTGGGCTTCGCGCTCCTCGCGCTGCGCTACGTGGACACGTCGACGAACTTGTCTTTCACGCGTCTCATCGATCTCGACCTCGGGACGTGGATCTGGGCGGTGTGGGCGATCTTCATCATCGTCGGCTCGGCGAACGCGGTGAACATCACCGACGGCATGGACGGCCTCGCCGCCGGTGCCGCCACGCTCGTGTTCTTCGCGTTCACGGTCATCGCGTTCTGGCAGTTCCGCCACCCGGCCGTGTACGGGTCACTGGGAATGGCGACCGCGCCCGGAGGCTTCGCCGCCAGCTCGCTCGACCTCGCGGTGGTCGCGGCGGGAATGGCGGGGGCGTGCGCAGGCTTCCTGTGGTGGAACGCGGCGCCGGCGCGCGTCTTCATGGGTGACACCGGTTCGCTCGCCATCGGCGGCGGCATGGCAGGTCTCGCGTTGCTGACCCACACCGACCTGTTGCTGCCGATCCTGGGCGGCCTGTTCGTGGTCGAGACGCTGAGCGTGATCGCGCAGGTTGTCGCGTTCCGGGGATTCCATCAACGCGTTCTCCGCATGGCGCCCATCCACCACCACTACGAGGTCGGCGGGTGGCCCGAGTTCACGGTGATCGTGCGCTTCTGGCTGTTCGGCGGGTTGTGCGTCGCGTTCGGCCTCGGGTTGTTCTACGCCGACTTCATCCGAATCCCCGGAGTGATCGATTGAGCCGCGTCCTCGTGCTCGGGTTGGGTGTGACCGGTGACGCCGTCGTGCGCCACTGCGCCGCCGCCGGAGACGACGTCACGGTGGTCGAGGACGGCCCGACCGGCGAGGACGCGTACCGCGATCGGGTCGCGACCGCCCTCGGGGCCGGCGCTGCGATCGTCGAGCATCCTGTGCCCTCTCGCCTCACCGACCTCGTGCGCAGTGCGGACATCGTCGTGCCCAGTCCCGGGGTGCCGCTCCGGCACCCGGCCCTCGTGACCGCGAGGGAGGCCGGCGTCGCCGTCCGGGCCGAGGTCGATCTCGCCGCCGAGCAGGCGGCGGTCCGGGGGAAGATCCTGGTCGCCGTCACCGGGACGAACGGAAAGACGACGGTGACGACCTTGATCACCGCCATGCTCGACAGCTCGGGCGGCGCCGCGCTCGGAGCCGGCAACATCGGGCTGCCGCTGCTCGACGCCGCGGACTCGGACGCACGCGCGGTCGTGGCCGAGGTGTCGTCGTTCCAGCTGGCGTGCACGACCGAGGCGTTCCGACCCCGAGTGGCGGTTCTCCTCAACATCGCACCGGACCACCTCGACTGGCACGGGTCATTCGACGAGTACGCGGCCGCGAAGGCACAGGTGTTCGCACACCAGCGCGACCGAGACCGGCTGGTGTTCAACGGGGACGACGAGGTCACGTCGCGCTTGGCCGAGACCGCACCCGCGCAACGCGTCGGGTTCACGCTGGAGTCGCGGCCTGACATGTTCCGCATCGAGGACGGCATGCTCGTCGACTCGGCGGGGGAGCCCTTCGCGGACGTCGACGACCTGCCGGTCAGCGCACCGCACGACCGCGCCAACGCGCTCGCGGCCGCCGCCGCCGCGTTTGCCGCCGGCGCGACGCGCGAGCGCGTCGAACGCGCGCTGCGCGAGTACCCGAGGCTCCACCACCGCGTCGCGCGCATCGGCAACACTGGTGGTGTGCAGTACTACAACGACTCGAAGGCGACGAACCCGCACGCGACACTCTCGGCGGTCGCCGCCTTCGACGAGCTCGACGGGAAGGTCGTGCTGATCGCCGGCGGTCGCAACAAGGGTCTCGACCTGTCGGTGCTCCGTCCACTCGCGCCGCGCCTGCGCGCCGTCGTCGCCATCGGTGAAGCCGCGAGTGAAGTGGAGCGCACGTTCGCGGACGCGGTGGCGGTCTCGCAGGCTGCATCGATGGGCGTGGCCGTCGCCGTCGCGACCCGGCAAGCCCAGCCCGGCGACGTCGTCCTCCTCTCGCCGGCGTGCGCGTCGTTCGACTGGTATCCGAGCTACTCGGCGCGCGGCAACGATTTCGCGCGTGAGGTCGCGCGACTGAGCGAACGCGGCGTCGCGTGACGGCTGCGACCGCGACGGCGACGTTCGGCGCGCTCCGGCGGCGTTGGGTCATTGCAGGCGCGGCTCGTCCGCCCAACTACCTGCTGCTGGTGGCCACGGTCGGGGTCCTCAACGTCGTCGGCGCCGTCATGGTGCTGTCGGCGTCGTCGGTCGCGTCGCTCACCGACTACGGCTCGGCCTGGTACTTCTTCGAGCGCCAAGTGGCCTGGCTCGTCGTGGCGGCGGCCGCGTTCATGGTGACCGCCCGCATCGACTACCACGCGTGGCGCAAGTGCGTGCGGCCGCTGCTCGTCGTCAGCGTCGTCCTCCTCCTCGCGGTGCTGATCCCCGGCATCGGCGTCCAGGTCGCCGGGTCCCGACGGTGGCTGGGCGGCGATCTGCTCCGGTTCCAACCGACCGAGATCGCCAAGCTGGCGCTCCTCGTGTACGCAGCCGACCTCCTGGCCCGCCGGGCCAAGGATCTGCACGACTGGCGTCGCGTCCTGCGACCGGTCCTCATCGTCCTCGCCGTGATCTGCGCGCTCGTCCTGCGCGAGCCCGACCTCGACTCGACGATCGTGCTCGGTCTGATCGCCTTCACCGTCCTCGTCGCCGGTGGGGTGCGCGCCCGGCACCTCACCCTGGTCGGTGGGGCGGCCGTCGTCGCGGGAACGGTGCTGGCACTGGCCGAGCCGTACCGGCGGGCACGCGTCTTCGCGTTCCTCAACCCGTCGTCCGACGCGTCGAACGCGACGTATCAGATCTCGCAGTCGCTCATCGCGATCGGCAGCGGCGGGTGGACCGGTGTCGGGCTCGGTGCGGGGAGAGCCAAGTGGCTGTTCCTCCCGAACGCTCACACCGACTTCATCTTCGCGATCATCGGCGAAGAGCTCGGCTTGGTGGGCTGCTTGCTCGTCGTGGGCTTGTTCGTCGCGTTCGCCGTCGTGGGGACCCGCACCGCGTTGGGCGCACCCGACCGGTTCGGCATGCTGCTGGCGGCCGGTGTGACCGCGTGGGTGGTCGGCCAGGCCGCGATCAACATCGGGGCCGTCATCGGTCTGCTGCCGGTCTCGGGGATCCCGCTCCCGTTCATCTCGTTCGGCGGCTCTGCTCTCGTGTTCACGATGGTGGCGGCCGGCATGCTCGGGAACGTCGCCCGCCAGGCGCGGTGACGCAAGCTGCGGACGCGGATGGCGAGGTCTTCGCGGTGATCACCGGCGGCGGGACCGGCGGCCACGTGTACCCGGCCCTCGCGCTGGCCGATGCGCTCGTGGCGCGTGGCCACACGCGCGACGCGATCCGGTTCGTCGGGGCACGCCGCGGGCTCGAAGCGCGGGTCGTCCCCGAAGCCGGATATGCGATCGACCTGCTGCCCGGACGCGGCTTCCAGCGACGTCTCACGGGGGCGAACCTGCGCGCCGGCTGGGACACCCTGACCGCGTTCGTGCACGCCCGCCGCATCGTGCGGAGGACGCGGCCGGCCGTGGTGGTCGGCGTCGGGGGCTACGCCTCGCTGCCGACCCTCGTGGCGGCGCGTCTGCGACACGTCCCCACCGTCGTGCACGAGCAGAACGCCGCTCCCGGCCTCTCGAACCGCGTGGCCGTCCGCATGGGCGCCCGCGCCGCGGTGTCACTGCCGGCGACGCCGCTCCGAGGCGCCGTGCTCATCGGCAATCCGGTGCGCGAAGAGATCGCGGCCGTGCGGCGAGACCCGGACCCGGCGCGCCCACTCGTCACGGTGTTCGGAGGGAGCCTTGGCGCGGGCCGGCTCAACGACGCCGCCCTGGGCCTGTACGACCGGTGGCGGGATCGCGCCGACATCGCCGTGCACCATGTGACAGGTCCGCGCAACCACGAGGCGTGCGCAGCACGCCTGGCGGCAGCGCGCCGCCCCACTGACACGCTGCCCTACGACCTGGTCGGCTACGAAGAACATATGGAACGGCTGTACACACGCACGACGCTGGCGGTGTGCCGGTCCGGCGCCATCACCGTGGCCGAGCTCGCCGCCGCCGGAGTCCCCGCCGTGTTGGTGCCCCTGCCGGGCGCTCCGGGGGATCATCAGGCACGCAACGCCGAAGCCTTGGTCGACGCGGGAGCTGCCGTCGTGATCCCAGATGCAGAATGCGACGCCACCCGGCTCGATTCGGAGCTGCGCGGGCTGCTTACCGATCCGCAACGGCTCGAGGCAATGTCCGTCAACGCGCGCACGCTAGGCCGCCCGGACGCCGTCGAGCGCCTCGCGGACCTCGTCGAGGAGGTGGCACGTGGACGGCGATGACGCGCCGCGCGAGCTCGATCTGACGTCACCTCGGCGCGTCCACATCGTCGGGATCGGGGGCGCGGGCATGAGCGCGATCGCCACCGTGCTCGCCCGGATGGGCCACCGGGTCACCGGTTCCGACCTCAAGGAGTCGCGCGGGCTCGAACGGCTCCGGCTCCTGGGCGTCCACGCCGACGTCGGCCACCGCGCCGAGAACGTTCCGTCCGACGTCGACGCGGTGGTCGTCTCGACCGCGATCCCCGCATCGAACGCCGAGGTCCGGGCCGCCGCCGAGCGCAGCCTGCCCGTGCTCCGGCGCGCCGACGCGCTCGGTGCCCTTGCCACGACGCGCCGGACCGTGGCGGTCGCCGGCAGTCACGGCAAGACGACGTCGTCGTCGATGCTGGCGTTGATCCTGCGCGCCGCGGGTTGGCGGCCGAGCTTCATCATCGGGGGCGACCTCAACGAGGTCGGCACCAACGCCGCCTACGACGAGGGTGAATGGCTCGTGGTCGAGGCGGACGAGAGCGACGGCACGTTCCTCGAGCTCGCGCCCGAGGCTGGCATCGTCACCAACATCGAGCCGGACCACCTCGACCACTACGGCGGTTTCGCCGGTCTCACGGCCGCGTTCGACCAGTTCTTCGCCGGCATCCCGGGTGTGCGCGTCGCGTGCGCCGACGACCCGATCGCGCGACGACTCGCCGCCGCCCACCCCGGGGCCGCCACCTACGGCTTTGCCGAGGACGCGAGGTATCGCATCGTCTCGTACCAAGGCGACCGGAGAGGGAGCCGCTTCTCGGTCCACCGGGACGGCCGGGAGCTCGGCTCCATCGACCTTCCGGTGCCGGGGCGTCACAACGCCGCCAACGCGACCGGCGCCACCGCGCTGGCGCTCGAGCTCGGCGCTCCGTTCGAAGCCGCGGTCGACGCGATGCGCGGCTTCGGCGGCGTCGCGCGCCGGTTCCAGTTCCGGGGCGAGATCGACGGCGTCACGCTCGTCGACGACTACGCCCACATCCCCGGCGAGATCTCCGCCATGATCGGGGCAGCGCGTGAGGGCGGTTGGGGTCGCGTGATCGTCGTCTTCCAGCCGCACCGGTACACGCGCACCGCCCGCTTGTGGCGCGACTTCGCCGACGCGTTCACCGGCGCCGACCAGGTCGTGCTCACCGACGTCTACGCCGCCAACGAGACCGCGCAACCGGGCGTGTCGGGCCGGCTCATCCTCGGCGCGGTGCTCGACGCCAACCCCGCGCTGCCGGTGGTCTACCTGCCGCGGCGCGCCGACGTCGTGCAGCACGCGCTCCGTCTCGCCCGACCGGGCGACGTCGTGCTCACCCTCGGAGCCGGCGACCTGACCACCGTGCCCGACGAGTGGTTGATGCGGGCGGCGTCGTGAACGCGTCCGTCGACCTCGCATCGCTCGCCGGCGACCTGCGAGAGCGGCTGCCCGACGCGACGAGCGAGGGAGCGTCGTTCGCCGAGCTCAGCACGTACCGGATCGGCGGTCCGGTCGCGGTGCTCGTGCGGGCCCAGCACGTCGATGCCCTCGCAACCGTGGCCGAAGTCACGCGACGACACCGGCCCCGCCTCCTGGTGACCGGCCGGGGCTCGAACCTGCTCATGTCGGACGCGGGATTCTCCGGGTTGGTCGTGGTGCTCGAAGGCGACTTTGAGACGATCGACGTGCCCGCCCGCGGAGCCGGCGAGAAGGAGTCGCCGGTCGTCCGGGCGGGCGGGGCCGTACCGCTGCCCGTGCTCGCCCGCCGGGCGGCGGCCGGGGGCCTGGCGGGGTTGGAGTTCTACGTGGGGATCCCCGGGTCGGTCGGCGGGGCGGTGCGGATGAACGCAGGCGGGCACGGACGGGAGACCGTCGAGGTCCTGCTCCGGGCCTGGGTGCTCGACCTCCTCGATGGCGGCGGCCATCCCACGGCGAGCGCACGCGACGTGGTCGACCTCGATCTCGATTACCGCCACTCGAACCTGCGGCCGAGCGAGGTCGTGACCGCGGCCGAGTTCGCGGTGACACGGGACGATCGCGCCGCCTGCGAGTCGCGGGTGGCCGAGATCGTGCGGTGGCGACGCGAGCATCAACCCGGCGGCCAGAACGCGGGCTCGGTGTTCCGCAACCCGCCCGGCGACAGCGCGGGTCGGCTCATCGACGCCGCGGGGCTCAAGGGCCTGCGCGTGGGCGGGGCGGTCGTGTCCGACAAGCACGCCAACTTCTTTCAGGCCGAAGCCGGCGCCACCGCCCGTGACGTGCTCGACCTCGTCGCCGAGGTGCAGCGCCGCGTGGCGAGGAACAGCGGCGTCGAGCTCGTGCCCGAGCTCCACGTCGTCGGCGACGACGCGGGGGAGCCATGAGTACGCGGGCGCCCGTCCGCCGGAAGCCGGCGAAGAAGCGGGCACCGGCGAAGGCGAGGCCGATCAACCCGCGCATCCGCGATCGGCGCGTCGAGGTGTTGCGGAAGCAGGGTCGCCGCCGACTGTTGTGGTTGATCGGGCTCATCGCCCTGGGGGTGGTGCTCGTCGCAGGCTGGTTCGTCATCCACTCGCCCCTTCTCGACGTCGAGCGCATCCGGGTCACGGGCACCCAACAGGCGACCGCGACCGAGGTACGGCGCGCCGCCGGCGTGGACCGCGGCGCCGCGGTGCTCTTCGTCGACACAGGCGCGGTCACGCACGACGTCGAACGAGTCCCGTGGATCGACAAGGCCCGCGTCGAGCGGAATCTCGGCGGCGAGCTCGCCATCCACGTGACCGAGCGCCGTCCGGCGGCATGGACACGCCGTGCGCCCGATCGGGTGGCCATCGTGGACGTCCGGGGCCGCGTGCTCGCCGATGCCGTCGAGCCGCCGGCGGCGCTGCCCGAGATCATCGGGTTGCGCAGGGTCCCGTCCGCCGGACGCGAGGTTGCCCCCACGGCCGTTCCCCGGGTGCTCGAGCAGCTACCGCCCGAGCTGGGCCTGCGCACGGCGCGCGTCGTCGTGAAGGGCGATGCGGTCACGCTGGGGGTGCGGGACGGCCCCGAAGTGCGTCTCGGTTCGCTGCAGCGCGTCGCCGCCAAGGGCCGCGCCGCGCTCGCCGTGCTGGCGTCGACCGCGGGCGGTCCGCCGCGATACATCGACGTGCGCGTTCCGAGCGCACCGGTCGCGGGATAAACCCGCGCCGTTGCTCGTGGGGTTGGTGTCAGCTACCGTTTCGCCGACCCGCACAGGTTGACATAACCGTCGACCTCGTGATCGAGCGGCAAGGGTTTTCTCCGGGCCCTCGTGACCTGCGAGAATGCTCGAACCCCCGGTGGGGCCGTGGGCGGGCCTCGGCACGCGAAGCCGGAGGGTCAGACCCGTCCGCCACGCGTAGCGAAGAACAAAGAGGCCGCCATGCTCCATGACGTGCAGAACTACTTGGCCGTGATCAAGGTCATCGGCGTCGGGGGCGGTGGCTGCAACGCGGTCAATCGGATGATCGATGCCGGCCTCAA
>Ga0126312_10003398_pt1 | contig 10748 bp, 15 predicted proteins | sample Plot104A_FD_92537 | JGI IMG/M metagenome (GOLD analysis project Ga0126312, IMG submission 92537) | Serpentine soil microbial communities from UC McLaughlin Reserve, CA, USA - Plot104A | ecosystem: Environmental > Terrestrial > Soil > Grasslands | place: USA: UC McLaughlin Reserve, Lake County...
ACTGGCGGGGCGACTGGTTGAACACCTGCATCGCCTCGCAGCCGCGCTCGACGGCGCGACCGTGCGCCTGCACGAGCCCGCCCGCGGTGGATACGTGAGCGCCGATTAGCATCAACGATTACCTCCGCGGGGCATCCCGCCCCGCGTCCTGATGACATCTCTCGACATCACGTCTCGCGTGACAAGAGTTCGCTTCGCACCGTCACCGACCGGGAGGCTGCACATCGGCGGCGCGAGGACGGCACTTTACAACTGGCTCCTGGCCCGGGGCTCGGGCGGGACATTCGTGCTGCGGATCGAGGACACCGACCGCGAGCGCTCGACCCCGGAGAACGTCGAGCAGATCCTCGACGCGCTCCGCTGGCTCGATCTCGACTGGGACGAGGGGCCCTTCTCGCAGGCCGAGCGGCGGCCCCGCCACGAGGACGCGATCGCCCGCATCCTCGAGTCGGGCCACGGCTACCTCGACGGGGGCGCCGTGCGGCTGCGCGTGCCCGACGAGGGCGAGACGGCGGTCGGGGACGTGATCCGGGGCCAGATCGCCTTCCCGCACGCCGCGATCGACGACTTCGTGATCGCCCGCTCCGACGGGAGCCCGCTGTACAACCTGGCCGCCGCGGTGGACGACCTCGAGATGGGCATCACCCACGTCGTCCGCGGCGAGGACCACCTCTCGAACACGCCGCGCCAGGTGATGATCCTGCGCGCGCTGGGCGCGGATCCCCCCGTGTATGCGCACCTGCCGCTGCTGCACGGGCCCGACGGCAGGAAGCTCTCGAAGCGCCACGGGGCCGCATCGGTCGGGGAGCTGCGCGAGGCGGGCTACCTTCCCGAGGCGGTCCGCAACTACATCGCCCTGCTCGGATGGGGACTCGACGAGAGCACCACGTTCATGAGCACCGATGCCCTGGTCCAGGGCTTCTCGCTCGAACGGGTCTCGAGGAACCCGGCCGTGTTCGACGAGCAGAAGCTCCGCTGGATGAATGGCCGCTACCTCCGCGACCTCGACCCCGAGGATCTGCGCAGGCGGCTAGAGGAGCTCCTCGGGCGTGAGGTCCCGCCGGTGGCGGCGGCGGTGGCGCAGGAGAAGATGCAGACGCTCGCGGACTTCATGCCGCTCGCAGGCTTCCTCGTGGAGCGCCGCCCGTACGACGAGAAGGCCTGGCGCGAGGTGATGGGCGACGGCGCCCCCGCGCGGCTGCGGGAGGCGCGCGAAGCCCTGGCCGCGCTCGACGGCTTCGACCAGGAGGCGGTCGAGGGGGCCCTGCGCGGCGTCGTGAAGCGGCTCGGCGTGAAGCCGAAGGAGGTCTTCCAGCCCGTGCGCGTGGCGATCAGCGGCACCACGGTCTCGCCCGGAATCTTCGAGTCGGTGGCGGCCCTCGGGCGCGAGGAGGCGCTCTCCCGCATCGACGCCGCGCTCGCGAGGGCGGGGGGCTAAACCATGCACTGCGACGTGCCGATACGGCGAGGGACGTGACAGCGCCGATGACCAAGACGCCCGTGGCGACGTCCGATCCCGTATCTCGACGGCACAACGAAGGACACGGACGCCGCCTCACCGCCGCCTTCGAGGCCCTCGAGGCCTTCCCCGCCCTCGCGGAGTCGCGCGACCGCGTGCTGCGGGTGGTGCGCGAGGACCGGCGATCGGTGGGAGAGGTGGTGGCGGCCGTCGAGTCCGACGTGGCGCTCGTGATCACCGTGCTTCGCGTCGCCAACCGCACGGCCGGCCGCAAGCGGGGCAAGCTCTCGAGCATCCCCGCCGCGGTGGAGGTGCTCACCCCGGAGGGCGTCGAGACGCTCGTGGCCCGGGCCGCCACCTTCGACTTCTTCGAGCGCACCCCCGGCTGGGAGCAGGCCCCGGAGCACTTCCGCCTGCACGCCGTGGCCACGCAGGCGGCGACCGACCGCCTGGCGCGAGAGATCGGCTACGACGGCCGCGACGAGCTGCTCTGCTCGGCCCTCCTTCACGACATCGGCAAGCTGGTGCTGACCCACGCCTACCCCGCGTACCCCTCCCAGATCCACGGCGCCGCGCGCACACCAGAGGAGCGCGTCCATCGCGAGCGGCTCGAGCTCGGCGTTGACCACGCGCTCGTGGGAGGCGTGCTCGCGCGTCGCTGGGGCCTGCCGGGCCGGCTGGCCTCGGCCATCGAGCGCCATCACGCCGACGACGCCGAGGGCGACGCGGCGATGGTGCGCCTCGCCGACATGCTCGCCCACTACGGTCACGCGAGGCACGTCGACCCAAGCGCCCTGCTCGAGGCCGCGCGGCTCGTGGGGCTTTCAACCGAGCAGCTCCGGGCCGTCATGTACGAGCTTCCGAAGGGGTCCGGCAACGGCAAGCGCAACGTCGACCCCTGCCCGCTCTCGACCCGCGAGGTGGAGGTGCTGAAGCGGCTCGCCGAGGGCAAGGTCTACAAGCAGATCGCGCACGAGCTCGAGCTCTCCACGAGCACTGTGCGCACCCATCTCCACAACACCTACGCGAAGCTCGGCGCCGTGGACCGCGCGCAAGCGGTGCTGATCGCCACCGAGCGCGGCTGGATCTAAGGGCTTCGCTCGCGGAGCGGCGCCGGCCGCGAGACGCGGCCATCGATGTGGCGCCGACCGCCGGCCAGCGACGCGCGAACCAGCACCTTCGTGCCGCGCTCCGAACTCTGGATCACGAGCTCCCCGTCGAGCAGCTCGGCCCGCTCCCGGATGCTGGCGAGCCCCAGGTGACCGGGCTCCGCTGGGCCCAGCGGATCGACCGCGCCAAAGCCCTCGCCGTCGTCCATCACCCGGAGCTCGAGGAAGCCGCCGTATGAGCGAAGGTCGATGGTCACCGCTCTCGCGTGGGCGTGGCGCCCCGCGTTCACCACCGCCTCCTGAGTGATGCTGAACAGGTCGCCGGCAACCTCGGGCGGGAGCTCCATGCGCTCGATCTGCAGCCTCAGCTCGAGCCCGTAGCGGCGCTCCCACACGGGCACGCAGTTCTGGACGGCGACGTCGAAGGTGAGCTCGTGGAACGCGTAGGGACCGAGGTCGACGATCTCGTCGCGCAGCGACCGCACGTTGCGCGAGAGCAGCTCGCGCGCTTCCGCCATCAGCGTCTCGACGCGCGCGGTCTCGCCTCGCTCCGCGGCCTGGCGCGCGGCGGCGAGCAGCATGTCGAGGCCGATCAGCTCCTGCACCGGACCGTCGTGGAGCGACTCGGCGACCCGCCGACGGACCTCGCGCTCGGCTTCGATCGTGCGCCGCGTCAGGTCGCGCGCCCTGAGTCGGGACGCCGACTCCGCGGTTCGCAGGCGGCCCACGATCACGGCGGCGGCGAGCGACACGACCGCGAAGGCGGACTCGTAGAAGGCGAGCACGTCCCCCATCACAGGGGTATCGCCGCGCAGCGCTGTGACCAGGACGAGCGCCGCGACTCCGCCGGCGGCGATCGCGAGCCCGCGCCGCTCGCCCTGGAAGTGCGCGTGGACCGCGATGAAGAACAGCGCCGTGACCCGTACCGCACCGAGCGTGTCAGGCACGACGAGCTCGACGATCACGAGCACCAAGAGGTCGCCTACGGCGACGAGCGGGTGCAGTGCCGCCTCGGGGTCGCGGGCCGAGAGGATGAACATGGCGAGCGCCCACGGCACCGCCGCCACGGCGAGCACCAGCGCGAGCTTGCCCTCGTAGGGAAAGCCCAGGGCGACCGTCAGGACCAGCGAGCCCACCGACAGCCCCAGCCGCACCGCCGCGAGCAGCTGGACCGGCTGGGTGGACTCGATCGGCAGCCGCCGCAGCATCAGGCACGCGCCTTCGGGCGCGCGCCGAGCCGCGCGGCGACGAGCGCGGCCCCCGCGGTGTCGATCGCCCAGTCGAGTGGGCTGGCGTGTCGCCCGCTCACGTATGCCTGATGCAGCTCGTCGGTGGCGGCGTAGGCGGAGGTGGCGAGCAGCGCCAGGACCGCCGCACGCAGCGGGCCCGTGCCGGTGCGAAAGACTCGCCACGAGAGGAAGCACAGGAGCGCGTACTCGCCGAGATGGACGCACTTGCGCAGCACGAGGTCGATCGTCCCCAGCCCGGAGTTGAGGTGGGGCCGCGATGAGAAGAAGAAGATGACGCCCATCAGCAGAAGCGGCGGGAACCACGGATCGACGCGGCGCAGAAGCGTCACTCCCATACCGTAGAGTCACCCGGCGTGCTCGTCATCACCTCGAAGTCCCCCTACGCGGTGCGAGCGCTCGCGGAGTTGGCCCGCCGCGGATCGAGCGCGCCGGTGCCGATCGGCGAGATCGCGCGCGCACGCGACATACCCGTGCAGTTCCTCGAAGGCCTGTTCGCGAGCCTCCGGCGCGCGGGCATCCTCCAGAGTCAGCGCGGCGTCAAGGGCGGCTACTCCTTCGCCCGACCGCCCGCCGAGATCACCGTCCTCGAGGTCGTGGAGCTGCTCGAGGGCGCGCTCGGCCCCGACGCCTCCGGACCGCCGTGGACCGAGCTGGTGGAGACGGTGAAGGGCGTACTACGCGGCAGCACGGTCGCGGAGGTGGCCGAGCGAGAGTCGCGGGGCGCCGCGCAGCCGATGTACTACATCTAATCGGAGCGCGCTGGTCACTCAGGAAATCGGGAGCTCTCTCGGCTCCGCAGGCTGTGCTCTATCCGGACGACCTGGCGGCGGCCGCCGCAGGGGCAGGCCGGCATCGTGTCCGGCCGGAACCTGGGCACCTTGCTCCAGCTGACCTTCCCGCATGTCTGGCAGACGAGCTCCGCAACGGCCGGCATGCCAAGCGCATACCCGTGGCAGGCTCGACCGCATCCTGCGATTTGGGACGCTTACGCCGGGCGCGAATACCGGGCGAGAACTAGCGCGAGACGCCGCGTTCTGCGCGGGACGTATCAACCGAGCGCCGCGGCGACTCACTGCCCGGGCTCAACCGCAGCCGCGCGCGGGCCCCGCCAGACCGGCGGCCTCGAGTGCCTGCTCGCGATCGCGGTAGATCTGGATGGCCGACAGGCGGCCGCCCCTAACCGTCCACACGTGGGCCGTCCTCCGCTCCGTCGTCACGCCGCTCGCGCCGCCCTCGGCGACGACGCGGACAAGCACCGCCACCCGGTGGCCGGCGGCGATGAAGCGCTCGGGCTCGAAGCGAAACTCGGCCCACGTGTCCCGGAGCATGGCGAGCAGCTTCGCCAGGCCGTCCCGTCCACGAAGGACCTGCTCTCCCTCGGGATAGTCAGCGGGCATTCGAATCTCGAGGCGCTCGTCGTAGTAGTCGCGAAACAGCCGATCGACGCGCGCCCGCTCATCCTCGGGGCGTGCCTCCAGGCCGAGAGGCCCCTCCGCGTACACGCGGCGGACGAGCTCGAGGTTCTCCTCCGTCATCGCTCGCCAAGTATGTCGGCCCGGGGCACACTGAACCGAGCTGACTCGATCCGCTCGCGCTCGCCCGGCCCTACCGCCCGGCGTTGTCCTCCAACGCCGCCAGGCGCTGGAGTCGGTCGAGGATCGACGGGCTCGGGCGCTTGGTGCTCCCCGCGAGGGTCAACAGCAGCCGGAGGTACTCACGAAGCTGTTCGGGGGTGCGCAACGCGGACTCGATGCGATCCAGGTGCTCCGGGTTCGGATACTTCTGGTCGCGTACCCGGTCCATCAGCAGGTTCACGTACACGTCCTGAAGCGAGCCGGCCACTCGACCTCCTGGGGTAGGTGCTCGCTCAGGTGCCCGGTCGTCGGCCGCGCAAACGAGGAATAAGCTACCGACGCTCCGGACGCTCGCGTGGCAGCTCCGGCAGGGGCGATGCGGTGATGAAGGAGCTGGTGGTCATGAGGCCCTCCCCGTACTCGTCGTGCCTCACCACCCTGAGGCTCCCGCTCGCCTCCGAGTCTCGCCGCAGGCGCGCAAGGAGACGCGCCGCCTGCGCGAGGCTCCCGAGCTCCCCGAAGATCCTGCCTTCGTCGTCGACGACCAGGTAGCGCACAAACCTGAATTGCCCGGAGCGGACCGCCGCTAATCGGCTGACCTCACCTTTCGCACGGGGCGTCGCGTCCACGTTTCCCGCTCCATACCAACGGGTAGCCGAGTTCCACGACGAAGACGACGGAGGATTGAGTGATGGCCAAGGACATGGGTGACGTAATCGGGACCGCGATCGGGCGAGTGGCGCGCGAAGCGGCCCAGAACATCGCGAACGACGGACGTAAGGGCCCGCTGTCCGGTTTCAGGAAGAGTTCGAGCCCGATCTCCGGGATGAAGGGCGTGGCCGCCGGCGCCGGTCTTGCGGTGCTTGCGCCCCTCGCCACGAAGGGCGCTGGCAAGCTCGCCAAGCGTGCGTTCACGGACGGCGCCAAGCCCGTCAAGAAGGACGGCGGGAAAGTCGGCTCGAAGGTCGGCGAGGGCGTCAAGGACGCGGTCGGCAAGTCGGTCGACCAGGCGGGCGGTGCAGCCGGCCTGGCGAAGGAGGCCGGGAAGGGTCTCATGCCGGGCGGCGGCGACTCGTCGACTGGCGCGCCGGGCGTCGGCAAGGGTAGGCGAATGCCGATACAGCAGGCGGTCGACGTAGCGGTGCCGCTTAGCACGGCCTACAACCAGTGGACCCAGTTCGAGGAGTGGCCGAGCTTCATGCACCGCCTCGAGCGGGTCACGCAGGAGGACGAGTGCAACGTCTCGTTCAAGGCGAAGATCTGGGGCGTTTCGAAGGAGTTCAACGCCGAGATCCTCGACCAGCGCCCCGACGATCGCATCAAGTGGCACGTGACAGAGGGTCTGAACCACACGGGGATCGTGTCGTTCCACGAGCTCGCCCCCAAGCTCACCCGCGTGGAGGTGACCCTCGACGTCGAGCCGGGCTCGCTGATCGAGAAGGCGGCTCGCGGGATGCGCCACGTGAAGCGGGCGGTCCGAGCGGACCTCGCGCGCTTCAAGGCCTATATCGAGATGGAGGAAGAGGAGACGGGCTCCTGGCGTGGCGTGATCGACGACGGCGAGATGAAGTCGTCTACCAGCCAGAAGAAGAGCTCGTCGGGCGCCCGCAAGCGGTCGTCGAGCCGGAGCAAGGCCTCGTCCTCCGGCAACCGCCGGAGGTCGTCGTCCTCGGGCGGCGCCAAGGCGTCCTCCTCCGGATCGCGGAGCCGCTCGTCGTCGAGCAGGAGTAGGGGCTCGTCTCGCCGGGCCTCGTCCAACAACGGCAGCAGCCGCTCGAGCTCCGCCCGCAAGAGAAGCTCGGCGCGGTCGTGAGGGTCGACCTGGCGGCACGATGACGGGGTTCGTAAAGCGCGTCGCGGCGGAGCGGATCTCCGGTGGCCGGCCGGGGCCCGGGCGAGCCATGGTTGCCGCCGCGGCCGTGGGTGCGGCCGCGGCTGGCGTCACCTATCGGCTGCTTCGAGCTAGATGACCGGAGCGGCCCTCATGTTTCGATTCGGCCCGGCTAGTTGGGCTATGACGGATACAGGGAAGGAGGCGCTCCTGTGCGGGTTGACATGAGCCGGGTGGCTGCCTCTGCGATCGAGGCCGCCTTGGGTGACGGAGACGAGAAGCCGCGACGGCGTCGTTTCTCGGGCCTCCGCGCGCTCGCCGCCGGAGCCGCCCTCGCCGCGGCGGCCCGGGTGGCGGCAAGCAAGGCTCCCGACCTGCCGCAGCTTCCGGACGTCTCCCGCGTGTCGGACCTCGTCCGCGAGCGACTGGCGCAACGCGGTTGGCTCGGCGCCGACGACGAGTTCACCGACGAGGAGGAGCTGGTGGACGAGTTCGAGGGCGACGAGGAGGGGCCCGAGGGCGAGTTTGAGGAGGGGCCTGAGGACGAGTTCGAGGAGGGGCCTGAGGACGAGTTCGAGGAGGAGCCCGAGGGGGACGTCGAGGAAGAGCCCGAGGCCGATGAAAGCGAGGACGAGTCGGACGTCGAGCCCGAGGCGGAGGAGGACGAGGAGGGATCCCAGGCCGAGGTCGAGGACGAGCCCGCCGCTGAGGAGGAGGAGCAACCCGAGGCCGAGGAGGAGGAGCAACCCGAGGCCGAGGAGGACGAGGAGCCGGCCGCCCAGCGGAACGAGGAGCCCGAGGCCGAGGAGGAGGATGACGAGCCGGACTCGGAGCCCGGCGACAAGGGCGAGGAGGAAGAGAACGACGGGGCCGAGGGCGCGGCCGACCACGAGGAGGCCGATGAAGGCGAGACCGAAGATGAGGAGCCCGAGGAAGACGAGTCCGAGCGCGCGCGCCCAGCGCCGCCGATCGAGGTCGAGGGCGCCGGCGCTCGCGCGGATGGAGGAACACCTGCACCGGACGTGCTCGGGCTACTGAGCTCGCACCGGACGCCGCCGCCCGTCCTGTCACGCATTAGGGATCGCGGCTCGCGCCGGGTGCGCCCGGCGGCCCGCCCTCCCGAGCCGCCGGAGACCGAGTCGGAGGAGGAGAGCTCGTCGAAACGGCCCGGCGGCCGCCGGGCGAACCCGGATTCGAAGAGGAAGGCGAAGTCGAGGGCCGGCGCGAGCTAGCCGGACTGGAGGAGCCCAATGGCACGAAGCGCACCGAAGGACGCACCGAGGGAATACCCCGACTCCCCGAAGGAGCAGGAGGCCGACCGCTACCGCAAGGCGGCGGAGGACGCCCTACAGCAGCTCGACTGGGCGATCGGCTACCTGCATGGCATCCACAAGCTCGACGTGTCCCGCGCGCTGGCCAAGAACCGCTCGTACATCCGCCAGCAGCTGATGGACCGCTCGGAGCAGTCGTTGCCCACGCAAGAGACAAGCCAGAAATGACCCCGAGGTGATCCGCGGGAGAAGGGAGACGAACGCATGTCGATAGCAACGACACCCCGCGGATACCTGGAGCGCCCGCGGCCGAGCGGCTTGGCGGACGTGGTCGACGTGATCCTGGACAAGGGCATCGTGATCGACGCCTACGTCCGGGTGGCGCTGATCGGCATCGAGATCCTGACGATCGACGCCCGGATCGTGATCGCCAGCGTCGACACCTACCTGCGCTTCGCCGAGGCCGTGAACCGCATGGACATCGCGCACACCGACGAGGCGCCGGGCCTGCCCGAGCTCATGGAGTCGATGACCTCGGGGGCGGCGAAGTCGAAGACCTCGGGCGCGCTCGACGCGGCCAAGGAGAAGCTGGGCGTCGGTGACGAAGACGAGGATCAGGAGAAGGAGGAAGAGAAGCCGAAGGCCCGGGCCAGCCGGCGTAAGTCGTCTTCGTCGCGTGGGTCGTCCTCCTCCAGGTCCAGGTCCTCCTCCCGCTCCCGGGGCGGCAAGAGCGGCGGATGAGCCGAGAGGGCAGCGTCTACGTCTACGGGGTGCTCGCCCACGACGACGCCAAGTCGCTCCCCGAGGCCGGGGTCGCGGGATCGACCGTGCGGACGGTGCGCCACTCCGAGCTCGCCGCCCTCGTCAGCGACGTCGACGGCGGGCCGCTCGCCGCGGCGCGCGAGATGCGCGCCCACTGGCGCGTCCTCGAGGAGGCCTCCGGGGGCACTACGACGGTCCTGCCCATCCGGTTCGGAACCGTCATGGAGAGCGAGGCCGCCGTCCGGGAGCGGCTCCTCGAGCCGAACGAGGAGCGGCTGACGGTCCTCCTGCGCGAGCTCAGCGGACGCGCCCAGCTGAGCCTGAAGAGCCACTACGACGAGGACCGTCTGCTGCGCGAGGTCGTGGACTCCTCCCCGGACATCGTGGCCCAGCGTGAGCGCGTGCGCAGGCTGCCGGGGGACGCCGCCTATTACGACCGCATCCGCCTGGGCGAGCTCGTGGCCTCCCAGGTCGAGCGCCGCAAGCAGGCGGACGCGGAGCTCGCCCTCGAGAGGCTCGAGCACCTGGCGGTGGCGGTCCGCGAGGAGGCGCCCGCCAGCCCCGAGGCCGGCTTCCATCTGGCGTTCCTCGTCGAGCGCGAGCGGATCGACGAGTTCAGCACCGCCGTCGGCGAGCTCGCCAAGGAGATCGGCGAGCGCACGCGGCTTCGCTACCTGGGCCCGCTCCCGCCGTACAGCTTCGCGGAGGCGAACCTCACAGCGGGGAGCGCGGCATGGGCCTGATCTCCGGTCTGCTGACCCTTCCGCTGGCCCCGGTGAGGGGCACGGTGTGGATCGCCGAGCGGCTGCAGGAGCAGGCCGAGAACGAGCTCTACGATGAATCCTCGATCCGGTCGGCGCTGCTCGAGCTGGAGGAGGCGCGCGAGCGGGGCGAGCTCGAGGAGGAGGAGATCGCCGCCGCCGAGGACGCGCTGATCGAGCGACTGATGGTGATTCGCGGACTTGGGGGAGAGGAGGGCCATGGCGAAGTCGAGTGACGACGGGCGCCTGTCGGCCACCGAGCTGAGCCAGGCGGCGCTTACCACGGTCGAGGAGCTCACCGGCTACGAGCCCGAGGCTGTGACCGCCGTCGAGTGGGACGGGGAGTTCTGGCAGATCACAGTAGACGTGCTCGAGTTCTCCCGAATTCCGAACTCGACCGACATGATCGGCTCGTACGTAGTCCAGCTCGACGAGCAGGGCACGCTGCGGGGCTACAGGCGCACCAGCCGGTTCGTGCGCGGGCAGGCGAGCGGGGAATGAGCGCCTACGAGCGACAGCTGCCGAGCCGGCCCGGGAGCGCGCTTCCCGGACACCCGGCGCCACAGACGAACCTCGCCGACATCCTCGAGCGCGTGCTCGACAAGGGAATCGTCATCGCCGGCGACATCCAGATCAACCTGCTCGACATCGAGCTGCTCACGATCAAGCTGCGCCTGTTGATCGCCTCGGTCGACCGAGCGCGCGAGATGGGGATCAACTGGTGGGAGAGC
>Ga0126312_10003399_pt1 | contig 10748 bp, 7 predicted proteins | sample Plot104A_FD_92537 | JGI IMG/M metagenome (GOLD analysis project Ga0126312, IMG submission 92537) | Serpentine soil microbial communities from UC McLaughlin Reserve, CA, USA - Plot104A | ecosystem: Environmental > Terrestrial > Soil > Grasslands | place: USA: UC McLaughlin Reserve, Lake County...
CGGGCGCCTCCGCGTAGCCGAGCGACTCGAGCATGCCCTTCATGCGCTCGGAGTCGTGCTCGTTCATCTGGCACCCGAAGGTGGTGACGTGGAATTTCATGGCCCGGTTCTCTCTCGTGCTCGCAAGCTCGGACAAGAAACCCGAGCTACGTTCGCTATCGAGCGTAGTCGGTGGCCCTCGACTCCCTGATGACGGTGACCTTGATCTGGCCGGGATACTCGAGCTCCTGCTCGATCTCGCGCGCGATCTCGTGCGACAGCAGCACCGCGCCGTCGTCGTCCAGCGCGCCCGGGACGACCATGACCCGGATCTCACGGCCCGCCTGCATCGCGTAGACCTTGTCGACGCCCTCGTGGCGGGTGGCGATGCCCTCGAGGTCGCGCAGGCGCTTGACGTACTGCTCGAGCGACTCGCCGCGTGCGCCCGGGCGCGCGCCCGAGAGCGCGTCGGCGGACTGCACGAGAACGGCCTCGACCGTCTGCGGCTCGACCTCGTTGTGGTGGGCCTCCATCGCATGCGCGACGGCCTCGGACTCGCCGTGGCGACGCGCGAGGTCGCCGCCGACGAGCGCGTGCGGGCCCTCGATCTCGTGCGAGACCGCCTTGCCGATGTCGTGCAGCAGGGCCGCGCGGCGCGCGGTCTTGGCGGAGGCGCCGAGCTCGTCGGCCATCATCGCCGCCAGGTGAGCGCACTCGACCGAGTGGGCGAGCACGTTCTGGCCGTAGCTGGTGCGGTACTTCAGGCGGCCGAGGATCTTGATCAGCTCGGGGTCCAGGCTGCCCACGTTGGCCTCGAAGGCCGCCTGCTCGCCGCTCTCGACGATGTGGCTCTCGAGCTCGGACTTGGCCTGGAAGTACGTCTCCTCGATGCGCGCCGGGTGGATGCGGCCGTCCTGCAGGAGCTTCTCGAGCGTCATCCGCGCGATCTCGCGGCGGACGCCGTCGAAGCCCGAGAGGATCACCGCGTTGGGCGTGTCGTCGATGATGAAGTCGACGCCCGTGAGGTGCTCGAGGGCGCGGATGTTGCGGCCCTCGCGGCCGATGATGCGGCCCTTCATGTCGTCGGCCGGGAGCTGCACGACCGAGACCGTGGTCTCGGCCGCGTGGCCGGCGGCGAGCCGCTGCATGACGACCGAGAGGATGTTGCGCACGCGCCGGTCGGCGTCGCGCTTGGTCTCTTGCTCGATCTGGCGCACCAGCCGCGCCGAGTCGTGGCGGATCTGCTCCTCGAGCTCCTTGAGCAGGTGGTGCTTGGCCTGCGACGCCGACATGCCCGAGGCGCGCTCGAGCTCGCGGACGAGGTGCTCGCGCTCGCCGTCCATCTCCCGCTCGCGGGCGGCGAGCTTCTCGGCGCGGCGCTCGACCTCCGCCTCGCGCTGCTCGAGCGCGTCCTCGCGGCCGAGCAGCCGCTCCTCCTGGCGCCCGATCTCCGCGCTTCGCGCGAGCGCTTCATTCTGGTCGCGCACCGGCGCTTCCGCGGGCTTGGGCGCCCTCGCATGCATGCTCCCGGCCAGACCGGGCGCGCGCTTGGCGAGCAGGTGCGCGGCCGCCACCAGGCCTGCCGCGAGGCCCAGGGCCACCACGACCGCCGCGATCACGATTTCCATTTCCGTTTCCTCTCCCCCGCCCCGACGGCTCGCGCCGCCGGACGTGAGTCCGTTGTCCCTCGTTGCAGGCGGCAGACCGAGCCGGACCTCGGCACGAGCGGAGGAGAAGCAGGAAGGGCGGCACGGCCGCCCCGTCAGATGGCGGCTAGGTGCGCTGTTGGGTCGGTGTTCCCTGGCCCGCCGGCCTGGGACTCGAGCGTGCGAGCTCGAAAGTGCTGTCGTCGTTCGCCGTCACGTCTGAAGCTGCTGGATTCCGCGTGTAAAAGTGAATGATTTGCTGGTCTTTTCAGGCCGTGTTCGACCCGGTCTGTCGCTGTGCCGGATCGTAGTACCGCAGGCGCTCTTGCGCAAACCGGCGCAAGCGGTCGCCCGCCGTGCGCGGCGTGGCGCGGCTGCGGGCCGCGGCGCGGTCAGTCCAGCGGCTCGCCGGCCACGCCGGCGTGGCGGCGCAGGGCGTCGTACGCCAGCTCGAGCTCGTAGCCCTTGCGGACCAGGACGCCGAGCGCACGGTCGCGCTCGCGCGGCGTCTGCGGCGGCTCGGGGAAGCGGCGGGCGAGGATCTCGAGCGCCGCGTCCATCTCCCCCGCGTGGTCCTGATCGCCGATCGCCGCCGCGACGACCTCGCGGTCGACTCCCAGCGCGAGCAGCTTGCGCTCGATCCGCTCGGCGCCCCAGGCGTCCAGCCGGCGGCGGTCCTCGACGAAGCGCTGGGCGTAGCTCGCGTCGTCGAGGTAGCCCTGCTCGGAGAGCTCCGCGAGCACGGTCTCGATCGCCGACGGCTCGACGCGCTTGGCGGCGAGGTGGCGCCCCAGCTCGGCGACCGTGCGCTCGCGCCGGTTGAGCGCCTTCCAGGCGACGTCGCGCGCGTGCTGCAGGCGCGCCTCGGGATCGTCGAGCCGGACCGTCATGGGACCACTGGCGCCGCCGCGCATACGGCGGCGCCGGCGGCGGCCCTCAGACCGCCGCGACCTCCGCGACCTCCGGGACCTCCGGGACCTGGGCGTCCTCGTCGCGCTCGATCGGCTCGACCAGGTCCTGGCCGAGGCCCAGCGCGGCGTATATCTTGCCCTCGATCTCCTTCGCGACCTCCTGGTGCTCGTCCAGGTAGCCCTTGGCGTTGTTGCGGCCCTGGCCGAGCCGCTCGTTGCCATAGGAGAAGAACGAGCCCGACTTGGTCACGACGTTGTGCTCGATCGCGAGGTCCAGGATGCAGCCCGAGCTCGAGATGCCCCTGCCGAACTCGATGTCGAACTCGGCCTGGCGGAACGGTGCCGCGACCTTGTTCTTGACGACCTTCACGCGGACGCGGTTGCCGACCGCCTCCGTGCCGTCCTTCAGCGTCTCGATCCGGCGGATGTCCAGGCGCTGGGACGAGTAGAACTTCAGCGCGCGGCCGCCCGGCTGGGTCTCCGGCGAGCCGAACATGACGCCGACCTTCTCGCGGATCTGGTTCACGAACAGGCACAGCGTCTGCGTGCGGTTCAGGTTGCCGGCCAGCTTGCGCATGGCCTGGGACATCATCCGCGCCTGCACGCCGACCGTCTGGTCGCCCATCTGGCCCTCGAGCTCCGCGCGCGGCGTCAGCGCCGCCACGGAGTCGACCGCCACGACGTCGACGGCGCCGGAGCGCACGAGCATGTCGGCGATCTCGAGCGCCTGCTCGCCGTAGTCGGGCTGGGAGACGAGCAGCTCGTCGATGTTGACGCCCAGGCGGCTCGCGTACAGCGGGTCCATCGCGTGCTCGGCATCGATGAACGCGCAGACGCCGCCGAGCTTCTGGGCCTCGGCGATGACGTGGTAGACGAGCGTCGTCTTGCCCGAGGACTCCGGGCCGAAGATCTCGACGATGCGGCCGCGCGGGACGCCGCCGATGCCGAGCGCGAGGTCCAGCGACAGCGCACCCGTCGGGATCGCGTTGACCTTGACCTGGGCGCCCTCGTCGCCCATGCGCATGACCGTGCCCTTGCCGAACTGGCGCTCGATCTGTGTAAGCGCGCCCTGAAGGGCGGCGTCGCGGGCCTTGCCGGCCTTCTCGGCCGCGGCATCCTGGGTGCTCATCGGGCTGCTCCTCTGAAGTCTCGTCTCACCGTGATCCGCCCATCATGGGGGCGACTCCGGACGGAAACCCAGGCTGTCAGCGGAGCGGTGACGGAACCAGACGCGATCGCGAAGACTTCGCGACAAGTGGCGCGCGGAACGCCGCGTCGAAGGCGGCGGCGCGAGCAGTGGAGGGACGGGCGGTGGCTTCGCGAGCGGCGGCGGAGCCGCGTGAGCCGGCGGCGGAGCCGCCTGAGCCGGCGGAGGTACGGGCGAGGCTCGAGCTGCCGTAGCCCGGCAGCCGCACCCGGAACGACCGCCCGCCGAGGCGCCCGCGCAGCCGCCCGCCCGAGCGCATGACCACGCGCCCGCGCGCGGCGGAGCGGCCGCCGACCCGCAGGCGCAGGACGCCGTTGCGCGCCGCTCCCGTGAGCCACATCCCACGGATCGCCGAGAAGCGCCGCATGACCACGCGTCCGCGCCGGACCGCGAACGTCCCGCCGCGCAGGCCGCCGCCCGAGTAGGCCAGGAAGGCCGGCGAGAGCGAGAACACGAGGTCGTCGATGGTCACGCCGACCGCGGCCGCCGTACGGGCCACGCGGCCGTGCCCGAGGGCGCGCAGCGGCGCCACGCCGCGCAGCGTCCGCGGTGGCAGCGCCACGGCCGGCACGCCTGAGCCGACCCGGCGGCAGTCGCCGCCCACGGCCCTGCCGCGCACGAAGCGCTGCAGCCTGCGCACGCCGCAGCCGCTCGGGTCGCCGCCGACGACCGCATGCCCGACGCCGGGCACCGTCACGCGACGCGCGCCTGCGATCGCGGCCGCGACCTGCCCGGAGCCCTCGGGCGGCGTGCGCAGGTCCTCGCCGCCCTGCAGCAGCAGCGCGGGGACCGCCGGATACGGCGCCTCCGGCGCCGGCACGCGGCCGGACGGCACGTCCGGCCAGTGCAGGCAGAGGCCGATCTCGTCGGCCGCGGCGGTCCGCAGGTCGAACGGGTGGAACGCCGCCGGGCCGAGCGCGGCGGCGCGCCGCTGGGCCTCCGCCAGCCGGTCGCCGACCGGGGTGCTCGCGTCCCACGGCAGCGGCGTCTCCTCGCACACGGTCGCGTAGCGGGCGCTGGAGAACGACCGCGGCGACGGCAGCTCCGCGAGCTTGCCGCCCTCCAGGAGCAGCCGCGCCAGCGGCGCCCGGTCGCCCCGCAGGGCGGCGCGCACGGCGGCCGGCAGCGCCGCGCGCAGCGGCGGGTTGTAGTCGGAGTCGTACATCAGGTCCGAGATCGCGGTCGGCCCGATCCGCTCGCGGTGCCGGCGGCCGCGGCGGTCGTAGGCCACGCCGCGCACGCCGCGGGCGCGCAGCCGGGCGGCGAGCCGGGCCACGAGCTCGACCGGCCGGCCGCGCGTGATGCCGCGGCAGCGCGCGGGGCACAGCCCGGCCAGGCTCGGGCCCATCGCGCGGAAGCCCGCCAGGCCGAACGGGTCGCGGTCGTCGGGGTTCACGACGGAGTCGAGCATCAGCCGGTCCACGCGGTCCGGGTGCGCACGGGCGTAGGCGAGCGCCAGCTCGGTCCCGTAGGAGATCCCGAACAGCGTCAGCCGCTCGACGCCGAGCTCGGCCCGGATGGCCTCGAGGTCCTCGACCGAGTCGGGCGTCGTGTAGAGGCGGCGCTTCTCGCCCAGCCGCCGCGCGCAGTCCTCGCCGGCGCGCACGCTGCGCAACCGCGGGTCGCGCTCGAGCGCCTTGCAGCGCAGCAGGCCGGAGCCGCCGGTCCCGCGCTGGTCGAAGCCGACGACGCGGTAGGAATCCAGCAGGAACGGCGTCAGCGGCATCACCGCGAGCATCTCCTCGATCCCCGCGCCGCCCGGGCCGCCGGACAGGTACACGAGCGTCGGCCGGGCTCCGTCGGTCGGCAGCCGCGCGAGCTTGAGCGCGACGGTGCCGGGGAGCGCACCCGAGCGATCCAGCGGGACCCGCAGCGTCGCGCACTCCGCGCCCGTCGCCGCGCGGCAGGAGCGCCAGCTCAGAGCCGCGCCCGCGGCGCCCGGGAGCGCGAGCACCGCCGCGAGGGCGGCGAGGACGCCGAGGAGGATTCGTGTGCGGACCCCGGCCATCGCGCCGCGAGCCTACCCCCGGCCCACCGGCCGCGCACAAGAGCTGGACGATCAGCCGACCTCGACGCGTGCCAGCGGCTCGTACCTGGCGCCCGCGCGCGACAGCAGCGAGCGGTACAGGGTCACCGCCTCGCCCGCGAAGGCGACCGGCTCCGGGCCCTCGATCGCCGTCGCCCGAGGGGAGCGCTCGCCCGCCCGCAGGCGCGCCACGGTCGCGTGCGGGCGGTACGGGCGTCGCTCGGGCTCGTGGAGCCCGGCGGCGGCAAGCGCCTCCGCCGTCCGCGCCTGCAGCGCGGCGAGCGCCCCCGACCCGTCGTGGACCTCGGCGCACAGCACCCGCGCTCGCCGAGGCGGCAGCAGCAGCGCAGAGCCGAGCGCGAGGTCAGCCGCCGGACCCGCGCTCGCGCGCACCACCTTCGCCACCCGCTCCGCGACGCCCGGCGGACGGTGGCCGAGGAACACGAGCGTGACGTGCAGCGCCTCGTCGGGAACCGGCCGCCACAGCTTCGGGTCCGCGCGGTCGCGGAAGGCCGCGAGCGCCTTCCGCGCCGCAGCGGGCAGATCCAAAGCCACGAACAGCCGGTCAGTGCGCGTCGCCATCGAGCAGCCGCCGCAGCAGGTGCATGGCGACCGTCGTGGTGCGCTCGCGCACCATCGCGCGGTTGCCCGGGAGCTGAAGCGCGCGGTCGATCCGCGCGCCGCCGCGCTCCGCGACCGACAGGCAGACGGTCCCGACCGGCTTCTCCTCGCTCCCGCCGCCCGGGCCGGCGATGCCGGTGATGCCGATCCCGATGTCCGCGCCGAGGCGCTCGAGAGCCCCGTCCGCGAGCGCGGCCGCGACCTCCGGCGAGACCGCGCCGACGCGTTCGATCAACGCCGCGTCCACGCCCGCCAGAGCGACCTTCGCCTCGTTCGAGTACACCGTCAGCCCGCCTAGCACGTACTCCGACGAGCCGGCGCGGTCGGTCAGCCGCCCCGCCATCAGCCCGCCCGTGCAGGACTCGGCGACGGCGACCGTCCGCACCGGCGGCCCCATAAGCGCAAGAGCGACCAGCTCGTCGATCGTCTCGCCGTCGCGGGCGAACACCGTGTCGCCGTGGCGCTCCAGCACGGCGGCCTCGAAGGCGGCGTAGTCGTCCGCCGCGTCGGGCTCGAAGACCGTCGCGATCTCGATCTCGCCGCGGCGCAGGCAGGTGGTGATCTCCAGCCGGTCCAGCACGACGCCGTCGGCTTCCGCGTCGCGCAGCGTCTTGGCGATCTCGGACTCCGGGGGCCCGAACAGCCGCATGATCCGCTGCTCGTAGGTGCCGGCGCCAGCCAGCGCGGCCTTCAGCGCGTCGGTCTCAAGGGCCGTGCGCCACATCGGCTGCAGCTCGCCAGGAGGGCCGGGGAGCACCACCACGGTCACGCCGCCGGCGGGTACGACGAGCCCCGGCGCGGTGCCCACCGGCTCGAGGACCGTGGCGCCCTCGGGCACCATCGCCTGCTTGCGGTTGCCGGCCCGCATCGCTTGTTCGTCGATGCCGCCGCGCCAGCGCGCTCTCAACCGTTCCAGGATCGCCGCGATCCGGCCCTCCAGCGCCTCGTCGAGCTGCATCTCCCGGCCCGCGAACTCCGCCACCACCTCCGCCGTCAGGTCGTCGGCGGTCGGCCCGAGGCCGCCGCTGGTGATGATCACGTCCAGCCCCTCGCGCGCCTGGAACTCGAGCGCCGCGCGCAGGTCCTCCGGCCGGTCGCCGACGATCGTCACGTGCGCGAGCTGGACGCCGCGCTCGCGCAGCTGCCCCGCCAGCCACGGGCCGTTGCGGTCGGCGATGATCCCCGAGAGGACCTCAGTGCCCGTGACGAGGATGCCGGCGCGCGCGCTCACGTGCAGCCGGCCAGGCCGCTCGTGATCCGCCGCGGCTTGCGCCCGGAGCGCAGCGAGTAGCCGACGGGGTCGCGGCTCTCCGCGACCGGATAGCTCTTGCCGTTCTGGCGGATCCGCGCCTCGGCAGTGCCGAACGTGACCTTGAAGGTGCGACTGCGGTACGTGCGGGTGCGCTGCCCCGCCTCGAGCGTGCGCTTGTCGACCACCGCGCGCCCGCGGGCGTCCTCCATGCACACGTACACCTGGCCCGTGGCCACGATGCTCACGCTCACCGGCTTCGGCGCGGCGGGCTTGCGCTCGCTCTTCTTCTTGTCCTTCTTCTTGGGCTTGGCCGGCGTCGGCGTCTCGACGGCCGCGGGCGGCTCCTGCTCGTCCCCGCCGCCGCCGGAGACGCCGAGCAGGTACAGCGCGCCGAGCAGCGCGATGATGCCGAGCACGACGACCAGGCCCGGTCCCAGCCTCGGCGCGACGCGGCGCCGGCGACGCTGGCGGCGCAGGTTCAGCGGCGTGGTGTCCAGGCCCGCCGGGCGCTCGAAGCGCTGCTTGTACTCCTCGACGAGCAGCCGGGCGTCGAGCTCGAGGTACTCCGCGTAGGTGCGCAGGAACGTCTTGACGAACGTCGGGCCCGGGAGGAGCTCCCACTCCTCGCTCTCGAGCGCGCGCAGGTACTTGGCGCGGATCTTCGTGGCGGACTCGACCTCGGCCATGTCGATCCGCCGGCGCATCCGCGCCTCCCGGAGGGTCTCGCCGATCTCGGGCATGGCCCCGGAGAGGCTAGTGCTCGGTGTCGTCCGGGACGGAGACCGACTCGCCGCTGCCCGGGTCCAGCGCGGCGAGCACGCGTGGCAGGTCGGCCTCCGTGACCAGCACCTGGCGCGGCTTGGAGCCCTCGTAGCCGGAGATCACGCCGCGGCGCTCGAGCATGTCGATCAGGCGGCCCGCGCGGGTGTAGCCGAGCCGCAGGCGGCGCTGGAGCATCGAGGTCGAGGCCGTCTGCATCTCGGCCACGAGCCGGATCGCATCGCCGAGCAGCGGGTCCTCGTCGGGGTCGAAGCCATCCTCGCCGCCGCCTGTCTCCTCCGGCGCCTCCTCGACCTCCTCGAGCAGCTCCTCGCGGAACTCCGGCTCGCCCTGGCGGCGCCAGCCGGCCGTGAGCTTCTCGATCTCGCTCTCGTCGATGAAGGCGCCCTGGATGCGCTGCAGGCGCGAGGAGCCGACGGGCGAGAACAGCATGTCGCCCATGCCCAGCAGCGACTCGGCGCCGTTCTGGTCGAGGATCACGCGCGAGTCCGTCTGCGAGGACACCGCGAACGCGATCCGCGAGGGGACGTTGGCCTTGATCATGCCCGTGATCACGTCCACGCGCGGGGACTGGGTGGCGAGCACGAGGTGGATGCCGACGGCGCGCGCCTTCTGGGCGATCCGGATGATCGAGTCCTCGACGTCGGCGGGCGCAACCATCATCAGGTCGGCGAGCTCGTCGATCACGCACAGCACGTACGGGAGCGCGGCCTCGCCGCGGCGCTCGCGCACCTTGTTGAGCTCGATCAGCGAGCGCGTGCGGGCGAGCGACATGTACGAGTAGCGCTGCTCCATCTCGCGCACGAGGTTCTGCAGCGCGGTGGCGGCCTTGCGCGGCGAGGTGATCACCGGCGTGAGCAGGTGCGGGATCGAGTCGTAGTGGTTGAGCTCGACCTGCTTGGGATCGACGAGCACCATCCGCACCTCGTGCGGCGTGGCGCGCAGCAGGATCGAGGAGAGCATCGCGTTGACGGCGCCGGACTTGCCGGCCCCGGTGGTGCCCGCGACGAGCAGGTGCGGCATCTTCGCCAGGTCCGCGCCGATCGCGCGTCCCGCGACGTCCTTGCCGAGCCAGACGGTCAGCGGCGACCAGTCGCCCGGCGGCTCCTGGAAGACGTCGCCGAGGTGCACGGTGCGGCGGCGCGTGTTGGGGACCTCGACGCCGACCGCCTGCTTGCCGGGGATCGGGGCGAGGATCCGGATGTCCGATGCGGCCAGCGCGTAGGCGAGGTCGTCCTTGAGCTGGGCGACCTTGCCGACCTTGATGCCGGGCGCCAACCGCAGCTCGTAGCGCGTGATGTGCGGTCCGGCCACCATGCCGATGACCTTCGCCTGGACCTTGAAGTGCTCGAGCGCCTCGATCAGTTGCGCGGCAGTCTTCTCCTGGCCGGCCGTGTCGGGCCGGCTGGCCTCCGCGCTGGAGCGCTTGAGGAAGCGAGGATCGGGGACGGTCCACTCGAAGTCGGGCGAATCCGTGACGGAGGCGCGGTAGCGGCCCTGCGGCGTGAGGTCGGCCGGGTCGTGCGACTTGTGAACGCCCTCCTCGTCGGCGTCCTCGGCCAGCGACGGCTCCTCGTCGGGCTCGGGGAGCTCGAGCTGGGGCTCGTCCTCCTCTTCGACCGGCTCGGGCGCGGGCTCCGGGCGCGACTCGCCGCCGTAGAGGTCGGGGAAGCGCTCCTCCCCGGACCAGAACGACGGGTCGCGCTCCTCCGGCGGCACGACGCCCGGCTCGAACTCCGGCGGGTCGTCGATCTCCGGCGTCTCGGCGACCTGCGTCTGGGTCACCCGCGACTCGCGCGTCTCGAGCTCGCGCAGCTCCTCGGCGGCGGCGCGGCGGCGCGCGACCGCCTCGCTGCCGGACTGGACGACCCGGGTGGTCGAGTCGGCGGTGGCCTTCACGACGCCGGCCACCGACGCGCCCGTGAGCAGCAGCACGCCCGCGAGGAAGAGGAAGACGGCCACGATGTGCGCGCCGACGCTGCCCAGCAGCGTGGAGGTGCCCCAGTAGAGCGCCTCGCCGGCCATGCCGCCGCGGGTGCGCACCCACTCCGGATCCCACAGGCCGGAGCGCGCGCCGTCGGGCCCGAGGCCGAGCGTGCCGGCGGCGAGCCCGAGGCAGAGCGCGGCGAACAGGCAGATCGCGCCCGCGCGGAACGGCCGCACGGCCGGCAGCACGGGCCGCAGCACGATGATCGCGCCCGCTGCCAGCAGCGCGGCGGGCACGCCGTAGTGCACGGCGCCCAGCAGCCAGCGCAGCGAGTCCAGCGTCCAGCCGCCGGCCTCGCCTCCGTCGACGCCGCCGTAGACGAGGAACGCGAAGAAGACG
>Ga0126312_10003400_pt1 | contig 10747 bp, 9 predicted proteins | sample Plot104A_FD_92537 | JGI IMG/M metagenome (GOLD analysis project Ga0126312, IMG submission 92537) | Serpentine soil microbial communities from UC McLaughlin Reserve, CA, USA - Plot104A | ecosystem: Environmental > Terrestrial > Soil > Grasslands | place: USA: UC McLaughlin Reserve, Lake County...
GCCAACAGGTCGCCGGACTGAACGAGCGCGTGCTCGCCCGAACTCCTGCCGGGCGCTGGGGCACGCCGGACGACTTCGCCGGCGTCGCCGTCTTCCTCGCCAGCGCCGCGTCCGATTTCATCACTGGCGCGGCGATCGCAGTGGACGGCGGATTTTCGTCGCAGGGGTAAGCGCCAGCCGTGCAACACCACGCCTGGCAGCTTCATGCGTTAGGTACCCGCCCACGACGGCCTAGCTAGTACCCAACTTCACTGAAGCGCGAGTCAAGACGATCACTGGGATTCCGGAGTCGCTTGAATCACTTGGACGGCGGTCGTTGGGTTCGCGCGCCAGCGATTCTGGGTAATAGTTTGTCGGTTTTGAAAGGCGGACACCCCTGGTTCGCAGGACTATGGCGGGGCGCTGAACCGCCGATTGTCGCACGCGACCGTGACGAGTCGGGCAAATATCTCCTTCTTGATGGCCATCTGCGGATCGAGGTCCTCAGGGAAATGGGCGAGAGGGAGGTTGTGTGTTTGATTTCAATCGATGACGAGGCTTTCAGGGCCCACCCGCGCGGGCTTGCTGTGACTTGTTACACTGGCGAGAAGGGGCCGTGTCCCTGCATCGCTGATGGCGTGATGCTGGCACCCAACGCGAGTCCGCGTCAGGGAACGCTCGTCATCGCTCTGGAGAAGGCGCCGGTTGAAATGCTTGATGTTGTCATCGTGCGTAACCGAAAAACTGGCAACGGCTTCCGCTATATTGTCACCGATGCGTGGCTACCGAAAGTCATAGAGTGGAACAAGACCTACTCCGCTGGACCGCCTCGCAGACTTGTTGAAAACTGGCCGAAAGATAAAGATAGATCATGGAGAACTGAGGCCCTATGGAGGGTCAATTCGGTCCGAGGTCATAAGGGCGGGCCCGAATGCGGTCAGTCATAGAAAAAGTTTAGGTGGTGGGCCGGTCGTTGAAAAATATGAATGCGGCCGTCGTTTTCCTTCACGGCATTGGCGGGGCGGCACGGATTTGGGCACCGCAGCAGGAGAGCTTTGAGCAAGCCGGATTTCGCCCCGTCACCATCGATCTACAAGGCTATGGTGCGCGGCCACCCGTCGATGCCATGGACTTTGAGATGCTTGCCGCAGATGTCGAAGCTACGATTGAACGGTTGGAACTGGATCGGCCCGTAATTGTCGGTCATTCCATGGGTGGGATGATTGCGCAAACGATGCTGCGCCGACGCCCGAAGGGCTACCGAGCCGTAGTGCTTTCAGCTACGAGCCCCTCCTTCGGCAATCCGTCCGGAGACTTCCAGAAAAAATTTCTCGCAGACCGGCTTGGACCGCTCGACTCTGGCAAGACCATGCCGGAGCTCGCCACCGATATCGTCGATGGCATAGTGGGTGCTAGTCCCGATCCTGCCGGGCGCGCGCTTGCCGTCGACTGCATGGGCGCCGTGCCGGCCTCGACCTACCGTGCGTCGGTGCGTTGTCTCGTCAGCTTCGACGAGCGTGGCAACCTCGGGAGGATTGAGGTGCCGGTGCTCGCCCTTGCCGGCGAGCATGACCGCAACGCGCCCGCAGACATGATGGAGCGCATGGCGGCAAGAATTCCGGGCGCGCGCTATGTGTGCCTGTCGGGCGTCGGACATCTACCGAATCTTGAGGCGCCGCGGCTCTTCGATAGGGCAGTCCTGGATTTCCTGCGTGATGTCCTCCCTCGTAGCGATGCCATGGCGGAGGTGCCCCGATGAACTGTCCGCTCGATGCGCACGACTGCGACGCCCCGATCTTCACACCTGACGCCTTCCGTCTGACGGAATTCCAGGCCGAACTAATCGAGAAGGCACGACGGTTTGGTCGCCGTGTCGTGGCACCGCGCGCGGAAAACCACGACCGCGAGGCGAGCTTCCCGATCGAGAACTTCCGCGATATGCATCCGGAAGGCCTGCTCGCCATCTGCATCCCAAAGGAGGATGGTGGCCTCGGCGCGAGTTTTCAGACCTATTGCCTCGCAGCAGCGGAGCTTGGCCGCTATTGCGGGGCGACTGCGCTCTCCTGGAATATGCACGTGTGCTCGACCCTGTGGTCGGGTGCGCTCGCCGACAACCTGCCGATGTCGTCGGCGGATCGCGAGGTGCACAACAAGCGCCGTCACATGCACTACCGGCGCATCCTCGACCACGGTGCGATCTATGCCCAGCCGTTCTCCGAGGGCGGCGCGGCGGCGGCCGGCGTCGTGGCCTTTGGCACCGAGGCACGGCCAGTCGACGGCGGCTTTCTAGTCAACGGCAAAAAGATATTCGCTTCTCTGTCTGGCGCCGCCGATTATTATGGCATCCTGTGCACCGAGCGCACGAAGAGCGACGCGGCGAGCCGCCGCAATACGCTCTATCTCGCGGTTCCGGCCGATGCCAATGGCGTCTCGGTCGTCGGTGATTGGGACCCGCTCGGCATGCGTGGAACCGTCTCGCGGACGCTCCTCCTCAAGGACGTATTCGTGCCCGAGCAGGAAATGCTGATGCCGCATGGCGTCTACTTCCAGGCCGCGACACGCTGGCCGCACATGTTTTTGACACTCTCGCCGACCTACATGGGGCTCGCGCAAGCGGCTTATGATTTCACCGTTGCTTATCTGCGCGGCGAGATGCCGGGCACGCCCCCGGTCAAGCGGCGTATGTATCCGACCAAGCAGATCGCGGTGGCCGAGATGCACATTCAGCTCGAGCAGACAAAGGCGTTGTGGTTCCAGGCGATCAGCGAGGCGCGGCCCAATCCCACCAAGGAACAGGTGCTGCGGGCCTACGCGGCACAGCACACGGTTATGGAAAACGCCAACGCTATCGCGACCAAAGCGCTACGTACTTGCGGCGGGCAAGCGATGCTCAAGAGCCTCTCTCTGGAGCGCATCTATCGCGACAGCCGCTGTGGCTCACTCATGCTGCCGTGGACGGCAGAAATCTGCGTCGATCGTATAGGCCGCGAGGCGCTCTACGAGCTTGGCGAGAAGGACGAGTGACACCGCGCCCATGGATTTGTCCGACCTCATTGCCCGAAATGCCGCTTTTACGCCGGACAGGGTGGCCATACGCGGCGCCGGCGGGTCGCTGACCTATGCCGCGCTGTGGGAGCGCATTGCGGCTGCGGCGCGTGCGCTCAAGTCAGAGCTCGGAATCGGGCGCGGCGACCGTCTGGCAATTCTCGCCGCCAACCACCCTGATTATCTCGTGCTGCTCTACGCCTGTGCGCGGCTTGGCGCGCTGCTCGTGCCATTGAACTGGCGACTCGCCGTGCCCGAACAACTATTCATCCTCGCGGACGCCTCGGTGAAAGCTCTGCTCGTACAAGATGCCTTCGCCGCCGTGGTACCGCCGCTAAGGGAAGCACAGCCGGAAATCCGCATCATTCGATTAGAGAACGGACCGAGCACCGACACGTTCGAGGGTTTACTGTCGGAGGGCCGCGGCGACGAGCGCAATCCGCAGATCGACGTGTCCTGCCCGCTGCTCCTCGTCTACACGTCAGGAACCACCGGTCGACCGAAAGGCGCGGTGCTGCGCCAAAAGGCATTCTTTTGGAACGCGGTGATGAGCCAGCATATGCATGATCTCACGACCAACGACCACGTGCTGACCGTACTGCCGCTGTTCCATGTTGGCGGGCTCAACATCCAGACCACGCCTGCACTGCAGATCGGCGCGACCGTTACGCTGCATGCGCGCTTTACGCCGGACGCGACGCTCGCGGCCTTCGCGACGGACCGGCCGACGCTGGTCGTACTTGTGCCTTCGACCATTCAGGCGTTAATCGAGCATCCGCGCTGGGGCGAGGCCGATCTCACGAGCCTGCGTGCGGTCACCACCGGCTCAACGCAGGTGCCGGCAGCCCTGATCGACGCCATGACCGCGCGCGGCGTGACGGTGTTGCAGGTTTACGGCTCGACCGAAACGAGCCCAATCGCAGTCTACACCCGCATCGGCGGCGATGTTTCCCGCGGCAACTCGACCGGGCTTCCCGGTTTGTGCTGCGAGGTGCGCGTCGTCGACGAGGACGGTTGCGAGGTGCCGCACGGCACCCCGGGCGAGGTTGTCGTGCGTGGCCCAAACGTGTTCTTCGAGTACTGGGGCAACGAAGCAGCGACCAACGAGGCGCTGCGTGACGGCTGGTATTTTTCCGGCGACATTGGCACGCGCGATCCCGACGGCTATTTCACTATTCACGACCGTAAGAAGAACGTGATCATCTCCGGTGGTGAGAATATCTATCCGGCCGAGGTGGAGCGGGTACTGCACGAACATCCGGCCGTCGCCGAAGCTGCCGTGATCGGGCGGGTGGATCCGAAATGGCAGGAGGTCCCGGTCGCCTATATTGTGCGTCGATCGGGATTGACGGTGAGCGCAAATGACATCGCGCGACACGTGAGTGCGCAACTTGCGCGCTTCAAGGTGCCGCGCGACGTTGTGTTCGTCGACGCGTTGCCACGCAATGCGCTCGGCAAAGTGCAGCACTTCCTGCTCAAAGATGGGGAAAAGAGAACCTGAAGATTAGATTCCAATATCCGACTCGACGCCGCGCAGCGCGCGGCGCGTCCTGGCAACCATCAGCCGAACACCTCCTGCAGCACGCCGTCGCGCACCACGACGGTGTTGTCGACTGTGATCGTCGTCTTCATCATCGGGATATCGAAATGGCCCGCGGTGTATCGGCCGGCAAACTCGTTGGCACCGGTCGAGAACAGGAAATTGCCGGCAATAGCGCGGATCTCGGTGCCATTAGTATCACGCCGGTCGTACATGGCGAGCGCCTCGTAACGCGCCTTCGGGTTCATCCCGAACCCGACATGCGACACGGCATAGGCTTCCCGGTCGCCCCACGCGGCGAGATACGCACGCATCATCTCGGCGTCGGCGCCCTCGCCCTCGATGCGCGTCACGTAGTCCTGATCCAACGTCAGTCGAATCGGCGCCTGCAGATAGCGTTTGAAGGTGAGGTTGATGTCGCCGTGGTCGAGCACGAGTGTGCCATTCACTGTGCCGGCCTTGGGAAAGCTCACGACGATGCCGCCAGGCCAGTGGGCCAATGTGCCAGGCCGGTCCGTCCAGCCCCAGACGCCGACGGTCGCCGCACCTGCCATGTCGATGTCGAGCTTGGTACCAGCGGCCGAGGTGACCGCCATGCGCTTGGCAGCGCGCAGCATTTTCGCCGCCGCGCGTACACGCGTCTCGAGCGCCGGGTCCGGCCGCATGCGCTCGAGCGCCTCAGGATGTTCGTTGGAGATCGCCAGGATGCGGGCCCCGGCCTTCAGGATGTCCGGCGTTTCCGGCGCGTGCATCAAGCCTTCGAGCGTGCAGTCGACCACGAAGCCGGACTGACCGAGCGCCGAGACGACCGGCTTGAGCCGGCCAATCGCCTCGCTCGCGCCGGTCGAGCGCACCGGGACTGGGTGCCGATTGGGCGGGGTCGGCAGCACGAGGTGAAACGGGCGCACGCCGAGCCGCAACAGCGCGAGCTCCGCGAGCTGGACGTTGAGCGCCCGCGATTGCGTCTCCGATAGGATCGCGGCAGTTTCGTCGCGCTTGACCGCACATTTCTCGAAAATCTCGCAGAAGGCATCGATCCACTTGCCTTCGATCCGGTCGGCCAACATTCAGGATTCCTCCGGGAAGCCAATTAACAGCCGCGGGCAAACGCATTGAATCCTGCGTTGAGGGGTAAGCCCCATCGAGAAGCATGGCCCTACTATTGAAGACCGGTTAAGAGGCCTTTCAAGAGAGCCTCATGGAATTGATCTGGTGCTTGGATCTGCGGGGCGTGCCCCAGTTCCGGGAACTCGATGATCTTGGCGTTCGGGATGCGCTTTGCCGCCGCGCGGCCCAACTCGGAATAGTTTCCAAGCTGCTTCGCAAGATCCGCAGGTGCGCGATTGGCGCCCAGCGCAGTGCGGTCCAACTGCCCGATCATCAGAAGCGTCGGCACGCGGATGCGCTCGAATTCATGTACGACTGGTTGGATGAACGCCATTTCCGCGATCCGCGCCTGCGTCAGCGCGATGCGTTCGGCGGCCGGCCCCCGATACATGCCCGCAACCATCTCCACCCAACGATCATATTCAGGCTTCCACTGGCCAGCGTAATAGAACCTCTGCTCGTACTGCTTGATGCTATCGAACGTTGTTGCCTTCTCTATCTCGAGGCCCTTATCGAGATCGATGAACGGAACGCCCGCCGCCTGCCAGTCTTCTAACCCGATCGGGTTGACGAGGACGATCTGCTCTACGGCATCCGGGTACATCAGCGCATAGCGCATGGCCATCATACCGCCGAATGAATGGCCAATGATGGTGGGGCGGGGGACGCCGAGCGAGGTCAGCAGTGCGTTACTATTGGTTGCCAGTTGCTGAATGCTGAACTGATAACCGAGCGGCTTCGTCGATTTGCAGAAACCGATCTGGTCAGGCGCAATGACACGGAAGCCGACCTTGCTGAGGACCGTAATGGTTTTTTCCCAGGTGGCGGCGCAGAAATTTCTTCCGTGCAGCAGCACTGCCGTCCGGCCATTGGCGGTTTCCGGTTTCACGTCCATGTAGGCCATGGAGACATCGCTGCCTTGCGATCTGAACTTGTAGCGGTACACGTCATGGGGATAGTCGAAACCCTCAAGTTCAGCACCGTAGGTAGGATGATCTTCAGCTCGCGTCGACGCCGCAACGCTAAGCACAGCAACGAATATAGTGAGACCGAGGAAGATATGACTCATGGCGTCCTCCTGTAAAAGCTTCATCCGGGGCAAGATACTCAAATGAGGAATTTCCACTCTCCAGATGAACGCGGGAACAGAGTGAACGATACCATCTGGTCGCGTTCCTCGGAAGCCATCGGATCGGCGTCACGGCGCGCTTAACGCTGAAAGCGTTTCATGGGTACGTCATAGTCTGCCGTCTAATTTCCGCACAGATGCCGCTCGATCCGGCTATGCCTGCGGGAATTTTTTTGCACTCACACGTCCCCTCGCGCCACCAGCGCCAGAACGCGCAATGGGCTGCCCGATCCCTGCTTGATCTTGAGCGGTGCCGCGATGATGACCGCGCCCTTTGGCGGCAGCAGATCCAAATTCGTGAGGCACTGCAGCCCGAACCGGCCTTTGCCATGCATGTAGAAATGGGCGGGATACGGCGGATTGAAGTGATGTCCCTGACCGAAATCAGTACCGATCGTCTCTGTGCCAAATCCATGCACATCGCGCTGTTCGATCAACCATTTCACAACAGCGGGCTCCGGGCCTGGAGTATGGGCGCCGTCGTCGCGTAATCCGGCATAGTCCGTATGGGTCCGCTTCGACCAGTCCGTGCGTAGCAAGACCCAACTTCCGGGCTCGATATTCCCATGGCGCGTTTCCCATTGCTCGACGAAGGGAACCGTCAATTCGAAATCCGGGTTGGCTGCGCACTCCTTCGAACAGTCGATCACAGCAGCCGGCGCGATGAATTGTGCAACGTTGATCGTATCGACCGCGTTGTTCGGTAAATCTTTGCCGGAAATCCAGTGAATCGGCGCGTCAAAGTGCGTCCCAGTATGCTCGCCAAGACTAATGTTGTTCCAGTACCAAGCCGGTCCGCGCTCGTCGTACCGCGATATCTCTTCCATTCGGAACGGCGCGCATTGTCCCAACTCGGGCGGCAGCACAATGGTCGGTAATTCTTGCGACAGCGTCTGCGTCAGGTCGATGACATGAATGTCGCCATTGGCGACCGCGCGCGCGAAGGATAGTAGATCAACTGGCATAGAGAGATTTCCTTCAGGTCGCCATTTCGCGCTCGAGAGCCTTCGGGTTGACCGCAAGGCGTTGCCGGATGTCCTCAGCGACATCGCCCACGAACGCATCCTCGACTCCCTGCTGGAGAGCGCGAACCACCGCATTGGCGAGCGCCGCTGGTGTCACCTTCGGTGGCGGCACGGTTTGAAACCATTCGGTATCGAGCGGCCCGAAGAATACGTTCAATACCTTGACTCCGCCCGGGCGCAATTCCGCGCGCATGCATTGCGCTGCCGACAGACACGCCGCCTCGGTCGCGGAATAGCTCCCATATGCGGGCCAGTTCATCAGCGCATGGACCGACAGCAGATTGACGAAGGCCGCGGCCGAGTTCACACCGTCCGCACCACGAAAACGAAGGATCGGGCCGAACGCCTGTGCAAGCCGGGTCAGACCGAGATAGCGGACATCAATCTCCTCGCGCGCGACTGTCAGGCCATGACGATCCACAACGCCGCCGGCGCGGATGTGTTCTGCGGTGTTGACCACGATGTCGATGCGGGCACCGTTCTGCTCGGCCTGTTCGGTAACCGACTCCGTATCGGTCACGTCAAGCGGCACTATTTCAACGTGCTCGATTTTGCGAAGGTCGCCCAACCCCGGAAATGGCTTCCAGGCATCGGCAATTCCGACAAAAATGATTGACGCTCCGGCATCGGAAAATGCTTTGGCCATGGCCTGGCCGACGGTATTACGGCCATCGGTGATCAGAATGCGGCGGAACTTTGGGTCGCACGTCATCTCGCGCAAATGCACATCGTCAGCCATGTTCTCGGTATCCTTTTCCGGTAGCGCCATGGCGATGGCCGAGCCGCTCTTGTCAAGCTTGAGTTGAAGGCGTACGCGCTCACCTTCCACCGCATCGCCATGAAGATGCGCAACGATGACCGGACCGGCATCCAGTTTTACGGTCCCCACCCGCCAAGGTGTGCGCTCGCGGAAATAAGGGTCAGTTGATGTCTGCACGGTCGTTTCCGCGATTAGCGTGCCGCCGCAATCCACATCGCGGAACGGGAGCCGCGCCGACAGGCATGACGGACAGGCGTCGCGCGGAGGGTAAGTGACGGTGTTGCAGTCCAGACAAACCTGTAATGCGAAACGCCCCTCCGCCGCCGCGGCGGTGAGGCCGTGGGCGGTGCGGCTGCGCACGCCCTGCGGGCTCAGTGGCAGCCGCGTCCGCTTCAGCGGGTTCTTGCGTTTCGGGCGAACGAGCGGTTCAGTCACGCGAGCCTCGCAAGAATGGCAGCGCAGGATGACAGGCCGCGATCGTAATTAATGATGCCGAATCCGGAAACCAGGCAAGCATTGGCATCAGGCACCTTCGAGCCAAGCGGCTGCGAGGTGAGCTGGCGCATGGCCTCGACTAGCCCGAGAAAGCCCCCGGCCGCGCCTGCCTGCCCGACCGAGAGCTGCCCACCCGATGTGTTGTGCGGGAACGTGCCGTCGTTTGTAAGCGTGTGAGACCGTACGAAATCCGGTCCCTCACCCTTGGAGCAGAAGCCGAGATCTTCAAACTGCATCATCGATATGACGGGATAATCGTCATAGGTCTGGACGAAATCGACATCTTTCGGCATGAGTCCGGCCATCGACCACAGTTCACCAACATCGAGCTCCCAGCCTCCGCGTACCTGCATCGGATCGGTCGCAAATGCGTTGTGCCGCTCGATTGTCGACAGGATGCGAACGCCGGGCAGATTGAGAGACTTGGCCGTATCTTCGCGGCACACGACAAGCGCCTCCGCACCCGCACACGGCATCACGCAGTCGAACAAATGTATCGGATCGGCGATCGGTCGCGCCGACATGTATTCATCAAGCGTCAGCCTTTTCTTCATCATCGCATGCGGAATCGAGATGGCATTGTCGCGCTGCGCGATGCATATCTTGGCGAAGTCTTCCCGCTTAGCGCCGTACGTGTTCATGTAATTCTTCGTGATAAGCGCAAACGACGCGTTGGCGCCGCCGGACCCGTACGGATAGACCGCGTCCTGCGCAAACCGGGAAAAGGTCGAAAGCATCTTGCGGAACGAATCGACATGATTTGTATCCCCAGCGACGCAGGCCACCATATCCGCATCTCCGGCCTGCACCGCCCGCGCCGCGCGACGCAAAGCCACGATACCGCTCGCGCCACCAAAAGGAATGTGATCGAGCCACCGCGGCGATAGCCCGAAATGCTGCGTGAGCCCGACTGCGGTATCCGGCCCTACGGTAAAACTCGACACTGCAAAGCCGTCGATATCCTTCAGTCCCAATCTGGCGCGCTTCGTCAGTTCATGCAGCGCGCGCCCTAGCCACCATTGCGCGCTGTTTGTCGAATACCGCCGGTAAGGAATCGTGACGGGGAGGCAGGCAACTATGCCCTCGTAGGACTTTCGGATCGTGCCGGATGTCATGCGGCCACGTCCCACGGCAGCGACGGCCCGTCATACAGGCGCGCGAGTCGGATAGCACGAATGAGTGGCGTCTCATTCGGCACTTCCGTGACCTCAAGATCAAGCCGCGCCACTTTCACCCGTCACTCCGACTTAGAACTCTCACAACCCTTTGGGATGACTCAGGAACTCTTCCAGGATCTCCTTCGGCGGCCGGATATAGTCGGAGACGCGGCTCACACCGACGCCCGCGAGCCGCCGCAGTTTCACTGCCATTTCCGCCATCTTAACGACGATCGGGATGCCGTTTATGACTGGCGCCCCATCGACGACATGCTCGCGGATGGCCGAGAACAGCAGCATCGGAATCCCTCCGCCCGGGATCAATACGTCCACCCCGGAGGCGACGAGCGGCCTCGCCTGTTCGGCAAATAAGCGCGCCACTTCGTCAGCTAAGTTTTCCGATTCATACGCCTTGAGGATCTGTCCCGGCTCGAACTGCATCGCATGCACGCCTGTCACCCGACGTTCGAGCCCGTATTTCGTGATCTGATGGTGAAACCACGGGATGTA
>Ga0126312_10003401_pt1 | contig 10747 bp, 13 predicted proteins | sample Plot104A_FD_92537 | JGI IMG/M metagenome (GOLD analysis project Ga0126312, IMG submission 92537) | Serpentine soil microbial communities from UC McLaughlin Reserve, CA, USA - Plot104A | ecosystem: Environmental > Terrestrial > Soil > Grasslands | place: USA: UC McLaughlin Reserve, Lake County...
CCGAGAGCAGCAGCAACATGCCCGGCGGGTGGCCTTGGACATGGATGCTGTAGTCGCCGATGCGGTCGACGAACGTCGAGAGGAACGCGCCCGGTGATCCGACGTTGGCCACGTCCGCCAGGTACTCAGTGCGCGCTTCGAGCGGGCTCGTCAAGCCCTGCACGCCGTCGACCAGCGCGAGCGAGACCGCCCACGTCGCCGCGGCCGCCGCCGACAGGGGAAGCAGCGTGCGCCATGGGACCCGCGCCAGGAGCCGGGGTGCGCCGAACACCAGCACCGTGCCGACCGTGAGGGCCGCGAGGAGACGTCCGCTCACGCGGAGGTCGAACGTGCCGACCAGCGGAGCGGCCTGGATTCGGATGTTCGCTCCCGCCGCCTGGATCCGCTCGAGCAGCACGTGTGCGGTCCCGATCACGATCGCCCACACGGTGAGGACCGCGACCGTCGTGCGTGCCGAGCTCGATGCGGTGTCCGCCTCGCGCGCTGCATCCCGGCGCGCCGCGATTGCGGTGTCGACGGCACCGGTGGTCACGATCGGACTGTACCGATGAGGCTCGACGCGTTCGCTCGGCATGCGCGGCTGTTTCGAAAATCGTAAGCACCAAGATCGTTGTCGCGACGCGGCGCGTGGGTACCGTCGCAGCGATGCCCGACGTCGTGCTGCCGGTGCTCGACGAAGCGGAGGCGATTCCAGGAGTTCTCGCGCGACTCCCGAGTGGTTACGAGCCGATCGTGGTCGACAATGGATCGACCGATGGCTCCGCGAAGGTCGCGTTGCACCTCGGCGCGCGGGTCGTGATGGAGCCGGCACGAGGGTTCGGCGCCGCGTGCTTCACCGGTTTGCGAGCGGCGACGAGCGATGTCGTGTGCTTCATGGACTGCGACGGCTCGCTCGACCCTCACGACCTGCCGCACGTCGCCACGCCCGTCATCGCCGGCGACGCCGACTTGGTCGTGGGCGCACGCCGCGCGACGGGCGCGGGCGCGTGGCCGCTGCACGCGCGGTTCGCAAACCGGGCATTGGCGATCCTCCTCGCGCGGCGAGTCGGCGCGCGCGTGCATGACCTCGGCCCGATGCGGGCGGTCCGGCGGGAAGACCTGCTCGCGCTGGGCGTCACCGACCGTCGCTTCGGCTGGCCACTCGAGATGGTCGTCCGGGCGGTGGGCGCCGGCTGGCGGATCCTCGAGGTCCCGGTCTCGTACGCGCCGAGGATCGGCCGTTCCAAGGTGACGGGCACCGTACGCGGCACCGCGCGAACGGTGCTCGACATGGCTCGGGTGATGTGGTGACGGTCATGGTGCTGGCCAAGGCGCCGGTGCCGGGACGCGTGAAGACACGCTTGTGCCCTCCTTGCGATCCGGAGCAGGCGGCGGAGCTTGCGGAGGCTGCGCTCGTCGACACGCTGCGAATCGTCGCCGCGACACGGTGTGACCGGCGCGTGCTCGTTCTCGACGGCGCGCCCGGCCCGTGGGTTCCCCAGGGCTTCGAGGTGTTCCCCCAGCGCGGCAACGGCCTCGACGAGCGACTCGCGCACGCCTTCACCGACACCGGCAGCGGCGGACTGCTGATCGGCATGGACACGCCCCAGCTCACGCCGCCCCGGCTCGCGGCGGCGCTCCGCGCGCTGGGCGCGCCCCGTGTCGAGGCGGTCCTCGGGCCGTCTGTCGACGGCGGGTGGTGGGGTCTCGGGCTGCGCGCGCCTGACCCCGCCGTGTTCCTGGGTGTCCCGATGAGCACGCCGTATACCGGCGACGCACAACGCGCTCGGTTGCGCGACCTTCACCTCCGCGCGGTCGCGCTCCCGAGCTTGCGCGACGTCGACGATTTCGATGACGCGCTCGCCGTCGCCCGCACTGCACCCGGCACCCGGTTCGCGGCGACGCTGCGTTCGATGGTGCCCCGGCTCGGCGCGCTCGACGGCGCGCTTGCGGCACAGTGACCGCCGTTCTTCGTGCGCCCGATGGAACCGCGCTTCCGGCGCGTGCGCACCGCTGGTTCGAGCCGCTCACCCTCGAGGACGACGCCGTGCTCGGTCGCGTGGTGGGACCGGTGCTCGACGTGGGCTGTGGGCCGGGCCGCCACGTGCTCGCGCTCGCAGAACGCGGCGTCGTCGCGCTCGGTATCGACATCACCCCCGCGGCCGTCGACCTCGCTCGCCGCCGTGGCGCGCCAGTGCTTGCGCGGTCGGTGTTCGATCGGGTTCCCGGTGCGGGGCGGTGGTCGAGCGCGCTGCTCCTCGACGGCAACCTCGGCATCGGCGGGCATCCCGCCGTGCTGCTCGAGCGGGTGGCCTCGCTGCTGAGACCGGGCGGCATCGTGCTCGTCGAGCTGGAGGCGCCCGGAACCGCGCCCACGGCCGAGCTCGTGCGCTTCGACATCGGCGGTGTGGAAGGCCCGTGGTTCCCTTGGACTGCCGTCGGCGCCGACGACCTGTCCACGCCCGCCGCTGCCACCGGGCTCGTCGTCGAGGACGTCTGGACGATCGCCGACCGCTGGTTCGGAGCGCTCCGCCGTGCGTGAACAGACCACCCCGCGGGTCTTCACCAGCGACCTGCGCGACGAACGCAACGCCGCCCTGCTCGGCGTCGCGCTGGGCGTCACCTTCACGGTGTGCTTCGTCACGGGCGTGCTCTCACACCTGATCCAGGACCCGCCGAGCTGGTTCCAGTGGCCGTCGCGTCCCGCTGGTCTCTATCGCGTCACCCAGGGCGTGCACGTCGCCACGGGACTCGCGTCGATCCCGCTGCTGCTCGCCAAGCTCTGGGTCGTGTTCCCGAAGCTGTTCGCGTGGCCCCCGTTCTCGTCGGTCGCGCATCTGGTCGAGCGCCTGACGATCTTCCCGCTCGTGGCCGGCGGCGTGTTCGAGCTCTTCACCGGCCTCGCCGACACGCACCTGTGGTATCCGTGGCCGTTCGGCTTCCGGGCCGCCCACTACTGGGTCGCGTGGATCACGATCGGCGCCCTCGTCGTGCACATCGGCGCGAAGTGGGCCACGACCCGTTCCGTACTGTTCGTACGCGACCCCACTGATGCGTACCTCAGCGTCGCTGAGCGACCTTCAGGTACGCATCGGCAGCGCGAGAGCGCCTTTGACCGGCGCACGTTCCTCGCCTCGGTCTTCGCCGCCGCCGGCGCGGTCACGGTGTTCACGGTCGGTCAGACCGTCTCGCCGCTGCGCAAGCTTGCGTTGCTCGCGCCGCGCCGCCCCGACACCGGACCGCAGGGCTTCCCCGTGAACCGCACCGCCGCCACCGCCGGCGTCGTCGAGGGGGCGCGCAGCCCGGAGTACCGCCTACTCGTCGAGGGCAAGGTCCGCCGGAAGCTCGTGTTCACGCGGGACCAGCTGCTGGCGATGCCGCAGCACGAGGCGACGCTTCCGATCTCGTGCGTCGAGGGATGGAGCACGACGCAGCGCTGGCGGGGTGTGCGCGTGCGCGATCTGCTCGATCGTGCCGGCGCCGACTCGGCCGCCGAGGTGCGAGTGCACTCGCTGCAACGACGGCGGGCGTACCGGTTCTCGGACCTCAACCGCTGGCACGCCCACGATCCCGACACGCTGCTGGCCCTCGAGGTCAACGGCGAGCCCCTCGACATCGACCATGGCTACCCACTCCGCCTCATCGGCCCGAACCGGCCCGGCGTCATGCAGACGAAGTGGGTTACCCGACTCGCGGTGCGATGATCCCGCCGCGGTACGGACGAGCATTTTGGATCGCGCTGCCGATCGGCACAGCACTCATGGCTTTCGGCGCGGTCGGCCTGGTCGGCGACATGGGCGTCGGCGCCGGCGCAAAGGTCGGCAGCTGGCTCGTCGGTGCGGACGTCGCGCACGACTTCGTCCTCGCGCCAATCGCATGTCTGGTCGGGGCGGCCGCCGCGCGCGCCCTCCCCCGCTGGTGCCGCGCGCCGACGCAAGCCGCGCTGCTCACGAGCGGCGTCCTGCTCATCGTCGTGTTCCCCGCCTTGCGCGGCTTCGGGCGCGATCAGGTCCCCGACAACCCGTCGGTCCAGCCCCTCGACTACACGACGGCGACGCTGACCGCGCTCGCCGCCGTATGGGCGGCCGCAGGCGTGTGGGTGGTCGTGCGTCTGGCTACTGCTGCCCGGGGAAGACGTCGACCTCCGAGTCGTGCCACACCGGGTGATCACCCGACGTCTCCACGTTGAAGCCGTAGTCGAAGATCAGCTCGCCGCCATAGGTCGCACCAAGACTCACGAGCAACCCGGCGACGATCGACAGGACCATCACGAGCGGCGTGGTCGCCACGTGATCGCTCCACTGGAACAGCCGGATCACGATGTCGACGATCACGATCCCGGTGACCGTGAGCATCACGGTCATGTGCCAGTTCGCGGTGCGGCGAGCCTGGTTCCCCGCCGACGTCGACCGCCACCAGTCCCAGAAGCCCGTCAGCGCGGCGAGGAGCGACACGATCGCGCCGGCGATGATCACGTGCGTGGCGGTGACGAAGAACTCGCGGCCGATCGACGAGTCGTCGCCGGCGATTCGGGAGATGACGTCGAAGACCGCGGCGAGCACGTAGGCCGCGACCGGGATGTCGGTGAGCGGCGGGTGGAAGGGCTTGCCGGCCCAGCCCCGCAGGCCCTTGAACTGCCTCCCCTTGAGCGTGAGCGCCGGGCGGATCGAGAACTTGCGATTCATCGTGGCTCCCTTCCTTCGGCCGGCTCGGGCCGGGCCCGGATTCTCACACGCGCGCGCCGAGCCTCGCCGGTGGCGTGCGACGGGTGACCAGGCACGTCCGTCTGCGCGAGTTCCTCGACGCGTTCGCGTGCGCCGGGCTCGACGTGGTCCGCTGCGCCGAGCCGCGCCTCGGGTCCGAGGAGACCGCGGGGCAGGGAATGGCGGCCCGGTTCATCCCCGAGGCGGCGGAAGCGGCGTTCGTCGGTCTGCCGGGCGCCTTGATCTGGCAGCTGGCGCGGCCGCAGCGCTCCTAGCGCCCCTCGAAGCGCGGGGCGCGTTTCTCGGTGAACGCGGCGAGCCCTTCCCGCAGGTCCTGGCTGGCGAAGGCGCGAGCCTCGAGCTCCCGCATCTCGGCGAGGTCGATTGCATCCACCTCGCCGGCCACCAGGTTGAGCGCACGCTTGTGGCCCTGGACGGTCAGGGGAGCGAGCTCGGCGATCTCGACGGCGAGCTCGAGTGCGGCTTCGAGCGCATCTCGGACTCGTCGCTGCACGAGCCCGACCGCGGCGCCTTCGTCGGCGGTGAGCGTGCGCGCCGTGAGCAGCAGGTCGCGGGCCGCGCCCTGGCCCACGAGCGCGGCGAGCCGTTGCACGTTCACCGGGCTCAGGAACACGCCGAGGCGCGCGGCGGGAATCGAGAACGTCGCGTCGAAGGCCGCGACGCGCACGTCGCAGGCGACCGCGAGCTGCATGCCGGCGCCGATCGCGGGGCCGTTGACCGCCGCGAGCACGGGCGCCGGGTAGTCGACGATCGCGTCGAGGAGCCGATCGAACGCGGGCCGGAACGTGTCGCCGCCGCCGGGCTCCGAAGCATCCTCGGTCCGCACGACGAGATCGGCCCCGGCGCAGAACGCCTTGTCGCCGGCGCCGGTGATCACCACCGCCCGCAGGTCGGGCACGGCTTCGAGATCAGCGAGCAGCTGCGCGCACAGTTCGGCGTTCAGGGCGTTTCGGCGCTCGGGCCGGTCGATCGTCGCGACCCCGACGCGGTCGCGGACCTCCCAGCGGATCACGACAGCTAGCTCTCGTCGATGATGGCGATGAGATCGCCCTCTTGCACCACCTGCTCGGGCTCGACGTGGAGCTCGCGCACGACGCCGGGGATCTCGGTCAGGACCGGGATCTCCATCTTCATGGATTCGAGGATGACGATCTCGTCGCCCTCGGCGACCATCTGCCCCTCCTCTGCCACCACCTGCCACACGTTCGCCGCGATCTCCGCCCGGATCTCCGCCATAGGCGGCGCAGCCTATCCACGATGCGTATCTCACCTGCGCCTGGCGCAGTTCAGATACGCATTGTCACACGGGGAGGACGCCGTGCTTGCGCCAGGGGCGGTCGACGCGCTTGGCGCGCGATACCTGGAGGCCGCGCCAGATCGCGTGACGGGTCTCGGCGGGGTCGATCACGTCGTCGAGCTGCGCGTGGCCCGCGGCGATGTACGGGTCGATGTTCTGGCGGATCTCCTCCGCCAGCTCGAGGCGCTTCTGCGTCCGTTCCTCTTCGGGAACGGCTTCGATCGTCTTGCGGTGGATGATGTTGACAGCGCCGTCGGGACCCATCACCGCGATCTCGGCCGTCGGCCACGCCACGATGAAGTCGGCCTCGTACGCGGTGCCGTTCATCACGAAGTACCCGGCGCCGTAGCTCTTGCGCATCACCACGCTGATCTTGGGAACGGTCGCCTCCGAGACCGCGAACAGCATCTTGGCGCCGTGGCGGATGATCCCCTGCTTCTCGACGGCCGAGCCGACGATGAACCCGGGGACGTCGTGGAGGAACACGAGCGGGATCCCGAACGCGTCGCACAGCCAGACGAAGCGCGCCACCTTGTCGGCCGCGTTCACATCGAGCGCGCCGCCCAGCACCATCGGTTGGCTCCCGACGATCCCGACGGGCTCGCCCCCGACGCGGGCGAGAGCGGTCACGACGTTCTTGGCCCATTCGGGCTTGATCCAGAGCACGTCGCCGTCGTCGACGACGGCGGTGACCACCCTGCGCATGTCGTACGCCCGCCGAGGTGCCGTGGGCACGATGTCGTAGAGCTCCTCGACCCGCCGGTCGACGGGGTCGGCGCTGTCCTGCACCGGCGGCGCCTCCTGGTTGTGCGAGGGGAAGAAGGAGAGGTACTTGCGAACGACCTCGAGGCACTCCTTGTCGTCCGCTACCTCGAGATCGGCGACACCGGAGACCTTCGTGTGGACGGCAGAGCCGCCCATCTCCTCCTCGGTGACGTCCTCCCCGACCGCCGCCTTCACGAGGTGGCGCCCGCCGAGCGCCATCGACGACGTTCCCTTCACCATCGGCACGAAATCCGCCAGCGCCGGGATGTACGCCGTGCCCGCCGCGCAGTGGCCGAGCATCGCCGCCACCATCGGCACCACGCCGCTCATCGCGACCTGCTCGCGGAACAAGGCCCCCGCACCCGCGAACGTCGAGCCGCTCGTCGACTGGATGCGCGCGCCCGCTGAGTCGAGCAGCCATACGAACGGGATGCGCTGACGGACCGACAGCTCACGCAGGCGGGCCATCTTGTGCTCGCCCACCTGGCCCATCGAACCGGCCATCACGGTGAAGTCGTAGGCGCCGATCGCGACGGGCCGGCCGTTGATCTCGCCCACGCCGGTGACGACGCCGTCGGCGGCGAGGTACCGGTCGCCGAGGCCGGCGTCCATGTGGTCGGCGAGCAACGCGTACTCGACCCACGTGCCGGAGTCGAGGAGCAGGTCGAGGCGCTCGCGCACGGTGAGCTTGCCGAGCGAGTGCTGGCGCTCGACCCGCTCCGGCCCGCCCATCTCCCGGGCGCGGTCGCGGCGCGCCTTCAGCTCGCCGACGAGCGGCCCCCAATCGTGGACGTCGCCGCCACCGGTGGTAGTCACGGCGTCATCCTCGCACGGCGAGCACGTCCCACTCGCCGGGGACGCCCTTGAGCGCATGGCGCCCGCGGTCCGTGAAATCGATGCCGGAGCCGGCGACCAGATCGCGCACGGTGCTCGTGACGAGCACCTCGCCCGGCCCGGCGAGTGCCGCGACGCGCGCGCCGATGTGCACGGCGATCCCGGCGAGGTCATCACCGCGTAGTTCGCACTCACCGGTGTGGAGACCGGCTCGAATCTCGAGCCCGAGATCGCGGGAACGGGTCGCGATGGCCTGGGCACAGTTGATGGCGCGACCGGGCCCGTCGAAAGCGGCCATGAAGCCGTCTCCCGTGGCTTTGACCTCCTCGCCGCGGAAGCGATCCAGCTCACGACGGATCGCCACGTCGTGCTGATCGAGGAGGTCGTGCCAGCGGCGATCACCTTCGGCGGCGACGCGAGCGGTCGACTCCACGATGTCGGTGAACAGCACGGTCTTCAGTACGCGGTCAACTTGAACCGGGGGCTCGTGGCGACGGCCGGTCAGGAACTCCTCGATGGCGTCGAGGGGTACGTCCTCTCCACCCTCGGACCCGTTCAGGTGCCAGGCTCCTGGGAGCTCGAGGAGACGCGCCCCCGGGATCTCGTCCGCCAGGTACCGACCGCATTCGGCGGGGATGGCGTTGTCATCAGTGCGGTGCACCACGAGCGTCGGGGCGTTGACCGCCGAGAGCGCGCTGCGCACGTCGATGTCGCAGTTCCGACGCATGATCTCGCGCACCATGTTGGGCGTGGCGGCGCTGCGCTCGTAGCGGGCCACGAACGCGGACGTCTCAGGGTCCGTCGGCATGTCGGCGACGAAGAACCGCAGCGCTTTTCCGGTGCCCCACCGCGTCACCAGCCCCTCGATGAACGGCTCGATGACGGACGGATCGATGCCGAGGGGATAGTCCGGACCCCTTTGCATGCGGGCGAACGTGCCCCACAGCACGAGCGCGGACACGCGCTGCGGATACGTCGCCGCGAACAGTGTCGTGAGCGGCCCGCCCTCCGAGATGCCGACGAGCGCACCCCGCCGGCAGCCTGCCGCGTCCATGACAGCTCGGATGTCGTCCATCCGGTCCTCGGCGCTCCCGAAGCCGAGCGTCCGTTCTGAGAGGCCGGTGCCACGCTTGTCGAACGTGATCATCCGGGCGAACGAACCAAAGCGCCGGAAGAAGTCCGTGAAGAGCGGCGCCTGGGGCGAGAGGTCGGCGTGCGAGATGAACCCGGGCACGAAGACGAGGTCGAGCTCGCCGTCGCCGAAGACCTGGTACGCGATCGAGAGCTCGCCGCTCTGCGCGTAGTGAATCTCGGGTACCACCCCGCCCCCTATCGCCCCTTCCACTTTGGCTCGCGCTTCTCGGCGAAGGCGGCCACGCCTTCGGCCGTGTCCTCCGAGGCGCTGGTGACCGTGAGCATGGCCTGGAGATACGCGAGCGCGTCATCGGGATCCATGTCGAGCACGTGGTAGAAGCTGTCGCGGCCCCACCGCAGGATGAGCGGCGACTTCGCCGCCAGTGTCGCCGCGAGGTCGTCGACGGCGGCGTCGAGCTCGTCGACGGGCACGACGCGCGTCACGAAGCCGATGCGCTCGGCCTCGGCGGCGTCGACCCGGCGTCCCGTCATCATCAGCTCGAGCACGCGCTTCGGTGGCATCGACCGCAGCAACGGCACCGTGATCATGTACGGCCACAAGCCGACGTTGACCTCCGGCGTGCCGAACCGGGCGTCATCGGAAGCGACCACGAAGTCGCACGCCAGCGCGAGGCCAAACCCACCAGCCAGCGCGTAGCCGCGTACACGGGCGACCGTCGGCTTCCCGAGACCCCAGAGGTCGCGGAAGAGGTCGGCGAGCGTCCCGCGCCCGTCGTGAGCGGCCGACGCCCCGTCGGCGATCCCGCCGCCCCCGAGGTCGGCGCCGGCGCAGAACGCCTTCTCCCCCGCGCCCGTGAGCACCAGTACCCGCACGGCGTCGTCGGCCTTCGCTGTCGCGACGGCGTCCCGCAGCCCCTGCATGACGTCGAACGACATCGCGTTCCGCCGCTCGGGTCGGTCGATCGTCGCTCGCGCCACGGACCCGGCGACCTCGTAGCGAACGTCACTCATGCAGGCATCGTAGGGATTCAGGACCGCCGGTTGTACGGTGGCACGGCGTGGTCACCATCGCCATCGTCGGTGGCGTCGCTCTCGTCGTCGTGCTCGTCACCCGGGGCAGCGCCAGCCAGCTGTTCCGGCTCCCGATCCAGTCGATCTGGATGGTTCTCGTCGCGCTCGCCATCCAGATCTTCCTCGCGTTCGTCGAGATCCCCTCGGACCGATTCGACGACCTCGGGCTCGGGCTCGTGATGGCCTCGTACGCGTTCCTGCTCGCGTTCTGCTTCGTGAACCTGCGGATCTCGATGATGTGGGTCATCGGGCTGGGCATCGCGCTGAATGCGCTCGTCATCGGGCTCAACCAGGGGATGCCGACCGCCGACCACGAGGTGACCACCCGCTCGGGCCGGATCATCGAGGAGCCCATCGAGCGCACCGCGAAGCACAGACCCGAGAGCGACGACGACCTGCTCCCGTTCCTCGGCGACCGGCTGCGGGTGCCCGAGCCGATCGACGAGGTGATCTCGATCGGGGACGTCGTGATCGGGCTCGGGATCATCCTCGTCTGTTACAAAGCCGGCCGCGTGCGACGCCCGGCCAGGAGCCGCCGGGCGGAGCGGACGGCACGCATCGCGGAGCGACTGCGACAGCGGGAGGTGGCCTCGCAGGAGCAGCTGCCGCACACGACGGGAACGATCACGAAAGAGAAGCACGCGTTGTCCCATGACACCCCCGACGACACGCTGGGCGTCGAGCTCGACGAAGTGTTCGCACGATTGGCCGCGGACGACCACGCCGGCGAGGGGTCGACGAAGCCCGACGAGGACGAACCCCACGAGGCCTGAGCCGGGACGAAGGCGGCAGCCCGGGCGACCGGTATCGTCCGGTCGATGGCGCGTGAGGCGGTGCTGGTCTCGTACCGGCTCGGCGGCACCGACGGCGTGTCGGTCGAAGCGGCGAAGTGGGAATGGGCGCTGCGCGTCCTCGGGTTCACGACGCGCCGGATCGCCGGCCACATCTGTGACGAGCCCCGTCCTGACGACGTCGTGTTGCC
>Ga0126312_10003402_pt1 | contig 10746 bp, 9 predicted proteins | sample Plot104A_FD_92537 | JGI IMG/M metagenome (GOLD analysis project Ga0126312, IMG submission 92537) | Serpentine soil microbial communities from UC McLaughlin Reserve, CA, USA - Plot104A | ecosystem: Environmental > Terrestrial > Soil > Grasslands | place: USA: UC McLaughlin Reserve, Lake County...
CCCGTCGGCGACAGGAAGCGCAGCACGTCCTCGGCCTCCGCCTCGAGCGCCGCCCGCTCGGCGCGGCTGAGGCGCGTGAGCGGCTCGAGCTCGACCTCTCCACCGACGAGGCGCCAGGTGGCCGCGGCGCGCCCGCGGACGAGCGCGAACGGACGGAAGACGCCGTTCATCGTGACGACGCCCGTGTGCCCGGCGAGCAGCGCCTCCCGCGAGGTCCAGCCGAGGAGGACCGGGTCCCAGGGACCGAGCAGGCGCGGGGGCGGGAGCTCGGGCCGGCCCTCGCCGCGGCCCGCGAGGTCCACCAGGTCGCCCTCGCCGGCCGGCTCGAGCTCCGAGGCGATCGCCGCGAGGCCGGCACGGGCGTCGCGCAGGCGAATGCCGGCCCAGCGGGCCAGATCGGGCGCGCCCGCGGGGCCGTGACCGGCCAGGAACCGCCGCGCCAGCTCGGCCAGGGCGCGCTCGCGATCCACCGGCGCGGGCTCCCCCACCCAGTCGCGCGCGAGCACGAACGCGTGGTGTCCGTCCACGATGGGGCCGCGGACGATCAGGCCCCGCAGCGAGGCGAGCATCAGCACGTGGACGAGCGCCTGGCCCTCGGTCCGCACGCCGGCGGCGGCCACCCGCTCGCGCAGCTCCGCTCGCACCAGCGGGCCCTCCTCCGCGAGCGCGCGCTCGATCGCGGCCACGCCGCGCTCGGCGGCCTCGGGATCGACGCCCTCCTGCGCCAGGCGGCGGGCGTTGTTCGAAAGGAGCGGCGGCGTCGTGAGCGCCTGCAGCCAGGGGTAGTCCTCCCGCCTCACCAGATGGAGCGTGCCCCGGTTCAGCCACGTGATGAGGAGCGAGCGCTCCTCGGTCAGGGCGCGGTCGACGTCGGCTGCCGAGAGGCCCTCGCTACGCGCGCGAACGGCGAGCCGCGCGCCGCGCGCGTCCTGCGCCTGGACCGCCAGCAGCCGCTCGACGACGGTCTCGGGGGAGCGGGCGCGCTCGCCCGCGAGGAGCTGGGCCTGGAGGCGGAGCCCGTGAGCCTTGCGCGCGCTCCCTACAGGAGCCCCCGGACCCGCTCGGTCAGCGCGCGCAGCGCGGCCGCCGGCTCTCCCTCGAGGCGCACCCGCTCCGCGGGCAGGTCGTGGTCGCGCAGGGTCAACAGGTCGCCGTCGGCCTGGGCCCGGATCAGCTCTCCGAAGCTGAACTCCTCGCCGGGCACCTCCACGTCCTCGGGCGGATCGTGCACGAGCTGGAGGAAGACCCCGGTGGGCGGGCCGCCCTTGTGGAGCTGGCCCGTCGAGTGGAGGAAGCGCGGACCGTAGCCGAACGTGGTGGTGGCCTTCGTGGCGCCGCGGACCGCCGTCCGGAGCTCAGCCACCGCCTCGTCGAAGCCCTCCGACGGCGGCACGTAGCCCATGATCGCCACGTAGTCGGGCGGGGCCGCTGATCCGAGCAGCGCGCGCAGCGCCTCGTCGTCGGCGTCGGGCAGCTCGGGGGGCTCGGCCATCTCGAGCACCTTCTTCGTGTTGTCCTTCGCCTCCTGCACGTTCGGCTGGTCGAAGGGGTTGATCCCGAGCACCCAGCCGACCACCGCAACGGCGAACTCGGCGAAGAAGAAGATCCGCCCCAGGTCGCTCGGGCCGTGCACGGCCATCCGGATCACCGGGTGGCCGGCCTTGGCCAGCGCCTCGACCTTGGCGTCGATCTCCGGGTCGGCCTCCTCGGTGCCGCGCAGGTAGGCGAACATCCGGTCCTCGCCGTACTCCTCCGGATCGCCGAGCGGCTCCTCCGCCACGGGCAGGATGCCCTTGCCCCGCTTGCCGGTCGACTCCGCGATCAGCTGCTCGACCCAGAGCCCGAAGCTCGAGATCGGCTCGGAGACGATGAACGTGCACTTGTCGCGGCCCTGGAGCGCGAGCTCACCCATCACGATCCCGAGCCAGAGGCCCGAGTTCGACTGCGACATGTCGTAGCTCGTGCAGTTCTGCTCGGCCACCTGCGCGCGGTGGAGCAGCGCCTCGATGTTCACCCCGGCGAGCACCGCCGGAACGAGCCCGAAGTAGGAGAGGACCGAATAGCGACCGCCGATGTCCGGGTCGTTCTCGAACAGGCGCCGGAAGCCGCGCTCGCGCGCGGTGTCGATCAGCGGGCTCCCGGGGTCGGTGACCGCTACGAACTGACCGCCGTTCCGGCCAGTGCGCTCGTAGAAGTGCTTCATGTGCGAGAGGGTCTCGACGGTGCCGCCCGACTTCGAGGAGACCACGAACAGCGTCTTCGCCAGGTCCACTTCCCGCTCGAGGGCGAGCACGGCGCCCGGATCGGTCGAGTCGAGCACGTGCAGCCGCGGCGAGCCCTCGATCTCCCCGTAGGAGCGGCGGATCACCTCTGGTCCGAGGCTCGAGCCGCCCATGCCGAGCAGCGCCACGTCCGTGAAGCCGTCGGAGCGCACCGCCTCGGCGAACGCGTTCAGGTCGGCGGCACCCTCCAGCATCGGCTCTGAGATCGTGAGCCAGCCCAGGCGGTCGCCGATCTCGGGACCGGGGCCGCCCCACAGCTCCTCGTCCTTGCGCCACACGCGCTGCGCGACCTGCTCGGACTGCGCGCGCTTCACGCGCTCGATGATCGGCGGCTCGAGCTCGTCGGGGATCGAGGACTGGATCGTCTTCGGGCGGCCGGTGACGATCCCCTCCCGCACCTGCTCGATGCCTTCGATCAGCGCGTCGAAGGGGTCGACGAACTTCTCGATTCCCTCGCGCAGGAGCGTGTCGGTCACGTCGCGCATGTCGATGCCGGCGTCGGCCAGCGCCTGGAGCTCGGCGCTCGGGTCCTGGTCGGCGGTGCCCGGGACGATCTCCGCGTGCTCGCCGGCGGCGAGCAGGGTGGGCATCGGCATCGTGTTCACGGTGTCGGGCGCCACCAGCGTGTCGATGTACTTCGTCTCGGGGTACTGCGGGTTCTTGACCCCGGTGGAGGCCCACAGGGGCCGCTGCACCGCGGCGCCGGCGTCGGCCAGGGGCCGGAAGCGCTCGCCGTGGAAGAGCTCCTTGAAGCGCTGGTAGGCCGCGCGCGCGTTGGCCACAGCCGCGGTCCCCTGGAGCTCCTCGTGCTCGGTGCCCTCGAGCCGCTTGTCGACCTCGGTGTCAACGCGCGAGACGAAGAAGCTCGCCACCGAGCGGACGTCGAGCGGCCCCGCCTCCTCGTGCCGGCGCTCCAGGCCGCGGATGTAGGCCTCGGCGATCGCGGTGTAGGACTCGACCGAGAACAGCAGCGTGACGTTCACGTTGATGCCCTCGTAGATCGCCTGCTCGATCGCGGGCACTCCCTCCTCGGTCCCGGGGATCTTGATCATCAGGTTGGGCCGGTCGACGCGCCTCCAGAAGTCCCGCGCCTGCTCGAGCGTCTTGCCCGTCTCGTGGGCCAGCTCGGGCTCGACCTCGAGCGACACGAAGCCGTCGAGGCCCTCGGCCTCCTCCCACACCGGCCGCAGCACGTCCGCGGCCATCTGCACGTCCTTGATGGCGATCGCCTCGTAGATCTCGCGCGACGACATCCCCTGTCGCGCGCACTCGGCGATCTGGTCGTCGTAGTCGTCGCTGCCCAGGATCGCCTTCTCGAAGATCGCCGGGTTCGAGGTCACGCCGCGCAGCGAGTCCTCCTCGACCAGCCGCTTCAGCTCGCCCGACTCGATCAGGGAGCGCCGGATCTGGTCGAGCCAGACGCTCGTGCCCGCCGCGGTGAGCGCCGCGAGCCTCTCGTTCACTCCTGCCGCAACTGCCATCACACGCTCCTCGCGCTAACTCGCTCCACGACGCCCTTGGCCCGTTCGACGATGTTCTCGGGGGTGAAGCCGAAGTGCTCGTAGAGGGCCTTCTGGGGCGCCGAGGCGCCGAAGGTGGTCATGCCGACCTGGTCCCCGTCCTCCGTCGTCCACCTCTCCCATCCAAGCAGGGCCGCCGCCTCGACGGACACCCGGGCACGGACCGAGGGCGGAAGCACGCCGTCCCTGTAGCCGGCGTCCTGCTCGGCGAAGCGGTCCATGCAGGGCATCGACACGACGCGGGTGGCGATCCCGTCCGCCTCGAGCTGGTCGGCGGCGGCGGTGCAGAGGTGGACCTCCGTGCCGGTGCCGATCAGGATCAGGTCCGGCTCGGGGTCCTTGTATGACTCGCGCAGCACGTACGCGCCGCGGTCGATCGCGTCCTTCGGCACCGCGCTCGGGTTCCAGCTCGGCACGCCCTGGCGGCTGAACACGAGCGCCACCGGGGCGTCGGTGCGGTTGATCGCGAAGCTCCAGGCGAGCGCGGTCTCGTTGCCGCCCGCGGGCCGGACCACGTACAGGTTCGGCGTGGCCCGCAGGTGGGCGAGCTGCTCGATCGGCTGGTGCGTGGGCCCGTCCTCGCCGAGGCCGATCGAATCGTGGGTGAAGACGAAGATCGAGGGCAGCTCCATGATCGCCGCCAGCCGCATCGCCGCCTTCATGTAGTCGGAGAAGTTGAAGAAGGTTGAGCCGAACGCGCGCAGCCCATGCAGGTTGAGCCCGTTGACGATCGCGCCCATGCCGTGCTCGCGTACCCCGTAGTGGACGTTTCGGCCCGAGTAGTCGCCCTTGCGGACCGAGCCGCCGTCCTGGATCAAGGTGAGCGTGGAGGGCTCGAGGTCGGCCGAGCCGCTCACCAGGTGGGGCACCCGCGACGCGGCCCACTGGATCACCGTATGCGAGGACTTGCGCGTGGCGATCAGGCCGTCCTGGGGGTGGAACTGCGGCGGATCGGAGTCCCAGCCGCCGGGCAGCCGGCCCTCCATGACAAGCGACAGCTCTTCCCAGAGCTCGCCGTTCTCGGAGCGGTAGCGCTCGGCGCGCTCGCTCCACTCGGCCTCGGCCTCCTTGCCGCGGTCCGCGCACTCGCGGAAGTGGGCGAGGGCCTCGTCGGGGACGAGGAAGCGGGCGTCGGGGTCCCAACCGTAGGCCTCCTTGGTGAGCCGCACCTCCTCCTCGCCGAGCGGCGAGCCGTGGGCCGAGCTCGTGTCCTGCTTGTGGGGCGAGCCATAGCCGATGTGCGTCCGAAGGATCACGAGCGACGGCCGGTCGGCAACACCGGCGGCGGCCTCGATCGCCTCCTCGATGCGCTCGAGCGCGAGGGCCTCGCCCAGGTTCTGAACGTGCCAGCCGTAGGCGTCGAAGCGCTCCGCGACGTCCTCGCTGAAGGCGTTGGAGGTCTCGCCGGCGAGCTGGATCCTGTTGTCGTCGTAGAAGGCGGTGAGCTTGCCGAGCCCGAGGTGCCCGGCCAGCGAGCAGGACTCGGAGGCGACGCCCTCCTGGATGTCGCCGTCGCTGGCGATCGTGAAGGTTCGGTGGTCGATGAGCTCGTGGCCGGGACGGTTGAAGCGCTCGGCGATCATCGCCTCGGCGAGCGCCAGCCCGACCGCGTTCGAGATGCCCTGGCCGAGCGGGCCCGTGGTGACCTCGATGCCGGCCGCGTCGCCGCGCTCGGGGTGTCCGGCCGTACGCGAGCCCAGCTGGCGGAAGCTCTTCAGGTCGTCGAGCGTGAGCCCGTAGCCGGTGAGGTAGAGCATCGAGTACAGGAGCATCGAGGCGTGCCCGGCCGAGAGCACGAAGCGGTCGCGATCGAACCAGTCCGCGTTCGCGGGGTTGTGCTTCATCGTCCGGGTGTAGAGGACGTACGCGAGCGGGGCGAGCGCCATCGGGGCGCCGGGGTGGCCCGAGTTCGCCTTCTGCACCGCATCCATGGACAGCGTCCGGATCGTGTTGACGCAGAGCTCGTCGAGGCCCGTGCCCGTCTCGGTCGTCGTCATCTCGCTCCTCTGGTCGCGTGGGTATGCGGAGTATCCCGAACGCCCCCGGCGAGCTCGTGCGCGGCCAGCACGCCGGCGCCGATCACCCCGGCGTCGGCGCCGCCGCGCGCCAGCGAGACGGCGCTCCGCTCCCACAGCTTGGGGAGGGCGCGGCGCCGTGCCTCCTCGACGGCGCGGTCGAGGAACAGGTCGGCGGCGCGCGAGAGCCCGCCGCCGATCACCACGCGCTCCGGCTCGAAGACGTTCACGTAGCCGGCGATCCCCACCCCCAGCCAGGTCGCGAGGCGCTCGAAGAGCGCGCGGGCGTCGGGGTCTCCATCCTTCGCCGCGACCACAGCCTGCCGCCCGCTGACACGGCCGTGCTCCGCGTAGACGCGGCCGAGCGGCGTATCGGGACGGTCCTTGCCCACCTCGCTCGCGTCGCGCTCGAGCGCCTGTCCGCTGCAGAGGGCCTCGAGGCAGCCGCGGTTGGGGCAGTTCCCGGGGCAGTTGGGGCCGCTCGCGTCGACCGAGAAGTGACCGAGCTCGCCGCCCAGGCCGTGCGTGCCGCGGAAGATGCGGCCGTCGATGATCGCCCCGCCGCCGACGCCGGTGCCGAGCGTGAGCATCACGAGGTGCATGGCCGGGGGCTCGTCGACGAGCTGGGCCTCGCCGAGCGCGGCGCAGTTTGCGTCGTTGTCCACGAACACCGGCGCGCCGAGCCGCCGGCCGAGCTCCTCGCGCAGCGCGACCCCCTCGAGGGGGATGTTCACGCTCGACATGATCCGCCCACTCGCGAAGTCGATCTGGCTCGGCACGCCGACCCCTATCGCCTCGGGCTGCCCGGCGCGGTCACAGACCTCGCGGATCGCGGCCTCGATCCCCCCGAGCAGCGCGTCCGTGCTGGAGGTCTCGGTGGGATGCTCGACGCGCTCGCGGACCCGCGAGTCGGCGACGGCGCCAACGGCCACCTTGGTTCCTCCAACATCGACGCCGATCACGAGCGGATCGGAGGTCACGCCTGGATTGTTCCCCCATGGCTGCCGGCCATGCAACCACCCCGGTCTTGCGACGGGCCGCCTAGAACGAGCCGCCCGGCCACGGCGCGCCCGAGTAGCGCTCGAGCTCCGGACCGGGCGGAGGCGGGACCTCGGAGAAGAGGTCGGTCTCCACGATCGTGCCCGGGAAGACGCGGGCGAAGGGGTCGGACTCGAAGAGCGAGGGGTCGCGAGCGACTGTGATCGCGCCGCCGTAGTTCACCGCGTCGATGGCGATCGTGGTGAGGCAGACGAGCGAGTCGCCGAGCAGCGGGATCCACCAGGCGAGCGCGTCGCGGCGGACCTGCTGCACCTCGGGCATGTCGTACGGGACGACGGCCTCCTTCGCGGGCAGCGCGCACACGTGGGCGAAGGCGCCGCGGACGGGCTCGCCCGCCACGCAGCGAGCGTCGACCCGCAGGCGGCGCCCCGGCGCCTTCGTGTCGTCTGTCAGGCGCTCGCCGTCGAAGACGAGGAAGGCGAACGGCCTCATGCCTGAGGGAGCTCCCAGTCCTCCCGCACGCCGCGGCTGATCTCGCGCATGTCGCGGCGGAGCTCCTCCATCGTGGGCCGCCCCCAGTACCAGTAGCCGTTGTAGGCGGCGTGAATCTCGAGGTCGGGGCGGAGCGTGAAGGCGGCGGGGCGGTACGGGGCGTGCACCGTGTCCGTCGACTCCCGGAGGCCGAGGCGCGGCAGCCAGCGGCGCTCGGCGTCCGAGAGGAAGATGAAGCGCGCCCCGAGGCCCGCACGGAAGGCCGCCTGCACCTCGGGCGGATCGACCGAGACCACGACGATGCGCGCGTACGCGACCTCGAACTCGTCCTGCACCGCGGCCAGCTCTCGCATGTGCCGCTGCTCCTTGGGGCACCACCATCCGCGCGAGGTGAAGAGGGCGACCGGATCGCCCCCCGCCAGCTCCGACAGCCGCCGCTCCCGGCCGGTGTGATCGGGCAGGTCGAGGTCCGGGAAGCGCTCGCCCCGGTTGAGGCTCAGGAAGCCCGCTTCCACCCGCGGAAGGCCCCGAGTAGCTCCGCGCGCGCGTCGGGGCCCAGCGAGTCCTCGGTGAGCTTGCCGAGCACGCGAGCGGTCTGCCGAATCTGGTCGAGGTAGCTGACGCAGTACGGGCACTCCTCGAGGTGCTCGTCGAAGCGGCGGGTGTCCCCCTCGGAGAGCGCTCCCTCGAAGTAGGCGCTCACGAGCTCGACCAGCTCGCGGCAGGTCATCTCCTCAATCCCGCCGCCGTCTCCTCGGTTCCCGCTCACTGGGGCTTGGTCCCCACTCTCGGCCCGGTGTTACGGCCGGGTAGCCAGTCGTGTAACGATCAGCCGCGGCGTGCGACGGACTCCGGGTGCGGAAGGAGACCACATGACCCCTGATTACGACGTGATCGTCATCGGCGCGGGCCCGGGGGGCCAGCACTGCGCCGGCCACCTGGCGGACGGCGGCCTGCGGGTAGCGCTCGTCGAACGCGGCCTGATCGGCGGCGAGTGCGACTACTGGGCGTGCATTCCCTCGAAGACCCTTCTCCGGCCCGGCGAGGCGCTGCAGGGCGCGCGGGAGGCCCCGGGCGCGGCGGAGGCGGTGGACGGCCTCGTCCGCGCCGGGCCGGCCTTCGAGTGGCGGAACTTCATGGTCTCGGGCTACGACGACTCGGGCAAGGTCGCCTGGCCCAAGAGCAAGGGCATCGAGGTGCTGCGCGGCGAGGCCGCCATCGCCGGGCCTGGCCGGGTCGAGATCGACGGTGAGCCGCACGCTGCGAGGCACGTGGTGATCGCCACCGGCTCGGACGCGGTCGTCCCGCCCGTGCCCGGGCTGCGCGAGCTCGAGGGAGTGTGGACGAACCGTGAGGCCACGGCGATGACCGAGGTGCCCCGGCGCCTGCTCGTCCTCGGCGCCGGCCCCGTCGGGGTCGAGATGGCGCAGGCGACGGCCCGCATGGGCGCGTTCGTGGCGCTCGTGGAGGGCATGGAGCACTTGCTGCCGCGCGAGCCGAGGCAGCTCGGCGAGGCGCTCGGCGAGGCGCTCGGGGCCGAGGGCATCGAGCTCCGCTTCGGCCAGCACGCCGCGGCCGCCCGCCGCGAGGGTGACGACTACGTGCTCGAGTTCCCCGACGGCTCTGAGCTGCGCGGCGACCGCCTGCTCGTGGCCACAGGCCGCCGTCCCCGGGTCGACGGGCTGGGGCTCGAGAGCGTGGGCGTCGAGCCGACGCGCCAGGGCATACCGGTGGACACGCGCATGAGCGCGGGCGACGGGATCTGGGCGATCGGCGACGTGACCGGCGTCTGGCCGCTCACCTACATGAGCAAGTACCAGGGCCGGGTGGCGGCGGCGAACATCCTCGGCACCCCCCGCGAGGCCGACTACAGCGCGGTTCCGCGCGTGGTGTTCACCGACCCGCAGGCGGCCGCGGTGGGCGAGGGCGAGGGGCCCGTGACCGTCACCGTCCCGCTGTCGGAGGTGCCGCGCACCGCCACGTACACCCGCGCGTACGCGGAGAGCCCCGGCTTCATGACCCTCGTCTCGGACGGCGAGCGCCTGACGGGCGCCTACGCGCTCGGCCCCGAGGCGGGCGAGTGGCTCCAGCAAGCCACGCTCGCGATCAGGGCGCGCGTGCCGCTCCGGGTGATGGAGGACGTCATTCAGCCCTTCCCCACCTTCTCCGAGGTCTTCCTGCACGCCCTCACCGAGCTGGGCGCGGAGGTGCCGGCGCCCGCCTGAGGCGAGCGCTCAGTCCGGCTTCGTGGTCATCGCCCAGATCGCCAGCGCGTAGCCGGCGATCGTGAGCGCGATGAGGACCGAGGCGGCGGTCACGAGGCCGGGCGAGCGGCCACCCTCGCGGCGCAGGCGGCGCACCGCGAGGCCGGCCAGCACGGTGACGACGATGAGCAGCACCAGCCCGCCGTCCGATGCGCTGTAGCCGACGCCGATCCAGCTCGGGTCGTCCGGGACGTCCTCCTTCGAGTTGATCCACTCGGCCCCCGCGCGCATCAGTACGAAGGCGGGCAGCGCCCCGAACAGAAGCGTCCGAAAGCCGATCCGGGTCAGCGCGGCGCCGTCGTCGCGCCGGGAGAGCACAAGGGAGGTCATCACCGCGGCGAGCGAGCCCACGAGCACCATCGCGCCGCCCACGTGGACGAGCAGCGCGAGGTCCCAGCCGTCGGGCCTGATCACGGCCACGCTCATGCGCCGGGCTTGAAGATCATGTCGATGAGGAGCAGCGAGACGGCCAGCGTCATGGCGCCGTACAAAGCGAGCGAGCGCTCGGGCGGCCGTCCGACCTCGATCGCGCTCGAATAGCCCATCCCGAAGCGGGCGCCCGCCGCCGCCGCGATCACCCAGAGCACGAGCGCCGCGATCACCCAGCCGTCCCAGATCTCGTACTCGGGCCGGTTGAGCGCCAGCCAGACCCCGAAGAGGATCGTGCCTCCTCCGCCGGTGTCCCAGAGCCGCCGCGCCAGCGGTGTGAGGCGCAGCACCGCGGGGTCCGGGGCCACGAGCAGGACCGCGAAGACGACCACCGCCCCGACGATGGCGAACCCGGCCAGCACGTGAAGGAACAGAAGCCAGTCGTAGAGGTCCACGCGGGCGGCACCGTAACAGCGGCGCCGGCCGGCGGACTGTTCCGCGTGAGCCAGGCGAGCGCAGTCCGACACCTTCCGTCCACATCGAGCCCCTTCGTCGCCCACGAGCGGGAGCTCGCGGCGGTGCTCGGCGACGCGCCGCGCCTGGTCCGGGTGGTCGACACCGACGCCCACGAGGGCCCCGTCTACTCCCCCGGCGAGGACGCCCTCTACTTCACGTCCCTCCCCCGGCCGGGGAGCTCCGGCTTCCCGGAGGTGTCGATCAAGCGGCTCGCGCTCGACGGGGCGCGCTTCCCCGTCGAGCCCGAGCGCATCACGGTCGTCCGCGAGAGCGCGAACGTGGCGAACGG
>Ga0126312_10003403_pt1 | contig 10745 bp, 11 predicted proteins | sample Plot104A_FD_92537 | JGI IMG/M metagenome (GOLD analysis project Ga0126312, IMG submission 92537) | Serpentine soil microbial communities from UC McLaughlin Reserve, CA, USA - Plot104A | ecosystem: Environmental > Terrestrial > Soil > Grasslands | place: USA: UC McLaughlin Reserve, Lake County...
GGAGATCGCCGCGGTGGCGTGGGCGGCCCAGATGAACACGATCACCTTCCACCCGTGGCCCGTCCGCCGCGCCGACGTCGACCACCCTGACGAGCTCCGGCTCGACCTCGACCCTCAGCCGGGCACTGACTTCGCCGACGCCGTGCGGGTGGCGGCGGTCGCGCGGGAGCTGCTGGGCGACCTCGGCTACGCCGGCTTCCCGAAGACCTCGGGCGGCCGCGGCGTCCACATCTACGTCCGGATCGAGCCGCGCTGGACGTTCACCGACGTCCGTCACGCCGCGATCGCGTTCGGGCGCGAGCTCGAGCGGCGCCTGCCGGGCGAGGTGACGACGAAGTGGTGGAAGGAGGAGCGCGGCGAGCGCATCTTCGTCGACTACAACCAGAACGCGCGCGATCGGACGATCGCCTCCGCCTACAGCGTCCGGCCCAAGCCGGGCGCGCCGGTCTCGGCCCCGGTCGCCTGGGACGAGCTGACCGAGGTCGCACCGGAGGACTTCAACGTCGCCACCATGCCGGCGCGCTTCGCCGAGGTGGGCGACCGCCACGCCGCGATCGACGACGTCGCGCACTCGCTCGAGCCGCTGCTCGAGATGTACGAGCGCGACGAGTCGGGGGGCGAGGGCGACATGCCCTACCCGCCCGACTACCCGAAGATGCCGGGCGAGCCGAAGCGCGTCCAGCCCTCGCGCGACCGCGACCGCGACCGCGAGCGCGACTGACCGCTTACGGCGCCTGCGGGAGCTTCTTCGCGCCGCGCTTCGTGACCGGGTTCGAGGGCGGCGGCACGACCGGCCCGATGTCGCCGTCCGGCGCCTCGTCCAGGTCGATGATCACCGGCGCGTGATCGCTCGGCCCGGTGCCCTTGCGAGCCTGCCGGTCGACCCATGCCGCCTGCACCCGCTCAGCGACCGGGTCGCTGGCGAGGATCAGGTCGATCCGCATGCCGAGGTCCTGGTGGAACATCCCGGCCCGGTAGTCCCAGTAGGTGAAGACGCGCTCGCTCGGCCAGCGGTCGCGCACGACGTCGTGCAGCCCGAGTCCCTGGAGCTCGGCGAGCGCCTCGCGCTCCGGCGCCGTCACGTGGGTCTGGCCGACGTAGGCGTCCGGGTCGAACACGTCGTCGTCGGTCGGGGCGATGTTCATGTCGCCGCACACGACCGCGGCCTCGGGCCCGGCCGCGACCACGGACCTGAGAGCAGCCAGCCAGGCGAGCTTGTACTCGTAGTGATCCGAGCCCGGCTCGCGCCCGTTCGGCACATATACGGAGTGCACGCGGACGCCGTCGGCGGTCGCCGCGATCGCGCGCGCCTCGGGATGCGGGAAGCCGGGCGCGTCGGCGAGCCCGGTGACCACGTCGTCGAGGCCGACTCGCGACATGATCGCCACCCCGTTCCAGGTGGCCTCGCCGTGAGCCGCGATCTCGTACCCGCGGTCCGACAGCTCGTTTCCGAGCAGCTCGACGAGCGCGTCGTCGCCGATCTTCGTCTCCTGGAGGCACACCACGTCAGGCTGCCGCTCGTCGAGCCACGGAAGCAGCCGCGGCACGCGCTGCTTCAGCGAGTTGACGTTCCAGGTCGCGATGCGCACGGCTCCACGGTATCGGGAGCCTTGACAAGCGAACCGGAGACTCGCTACTCTCGCAAAGACCTATCAGAGAAGACAGTCGAGAGAATACGTGGTAGAGAAGATACGGGAAGTCCGAATCGCGGGCCGGCTGTTCAGGTTGCGCGGCGATGACGTGCGGAGGGCCGTCCGCCACGTCGACCCAGAGCCAATCGCAAGCCACTACGTGGTGATCGCCAGGCGCCGCTTCCCACCCAAGCAGGTCATCAGTGCCGTGACCGGGCTTGACCGAGCCGACTTCACCACACATCAAGCTCGGCGCACTCTCATGCGACTCGGCTTCGTGGCAGGCAGACGCGAGAAGCGATCAGCCGGACGAGCGCCCAGGCGGGCTGCGGACACGGGTAACGGCCTAGCCGATCAGCTCCGCCCGCTGGTGGGCCGATGGGTGGCGATCAAAGATGACGACGTTCTCTTCGACGCCCAGACGCCACGCGAGCTGGTCGGGTGGCTCACCGAGCACGGGCAGAAAGCCGACAGCGTCTTTCGCGTCCCAGAGGACGAGCTCGCCGCGACCGGCCTTGCGCCGCAGTGAGGTTCGGCTTCCGCGAAATCCCCGATCCGGCCGGCGACACCGTCCGCCCGCGTCCGATCGTCGATGTCGTGGTCGAGGGTCTGGACCTGGCGCCACACGCGTGTCTCCTCGACAGCGGTGCGATGGCCATCCGACTTGGTGTTCACGTCGCCGAGCTGTGCGGAATCGACCTCGGTGGGGCTCCCAGCAAGGAGCTCGCGGTTGGCGGCAGTCTTGTGACGGCCAAGATGGCGGAGGTCGGTCTATCGGTCTCCGACGGCGCCGATTCACATCGGTGGACCGCCCCCGTCTGGTTCTGCGACCCGTGGCGCCCAGCCTTCGGGTTGCTCGGTCTCACCGGCTTTTTCGATCAGTTCGAGGTCACGATCGCGTCATACGAGGAACGCATCGACTTGACCCCCGTCAACCCGTAGACCGCTGCGAAGCCCTCTCGCCAGCTGGGGTAGCGCAGCGTCCAGCCGAGTTCGCGCTTGGCCTTCGCGTTAGAGGCGCCGCGGGACGTGGTGCCCATCATCACGCCCGGCTCACCTGCGAATAGGCGCGCGAGCCAGGGGGGGAAATGCCGGGGTGACTTGGCGCCGAGCGCCTCCGCGAGCACGGGCAGCCAGTCGCGCACCGGGGCGGGGTCGTCGTCGACGACGTTGTAGATCCCGGTGGCGCGCCGGTCGAGCGCGAGCACCGTCGCGGCGGCCGCGTCCTCCAGATGGATGAACGAGGAGACGCCGTCACCGCTCCCGACGATCGGGAACTGCCGCTTGCGGACCGGCTCGACCATCCCGTCGTTGTCGGCTCCATAGAAGCCGCCGTAGCGAAGCGCCACCCCGCCGGCGGCGGTGACGACCTCGTCGAGGTAGCGCATCGCGGCGTTGGAATCCTCGGTCCCGCGCACCGGGGCGGGATCGAGCGGGTCGTCCTCGGTCTTCACCCAGCCGCCCTCGCGCGCGTAGCGCACGCTGGCGAAGCTCTGGGCGACGAAGCGCCGCACGCCGCCCTCACGAGCAGCTGCCAGCAGCGCGTCGGTGCCCTCCCTGCGCAAGCGGTTCGTCTCCGCGAAGGTGCGGTCAAGGTTCCTCGAGAACCGTGCGTTCGCCAGCGCGGTCGCCTCGTGGACGATCGCGTCGGGATGGGCTTCCAGCACGGCCTTTCGCACCGCACGGGCGTCGAGCACGTCGAGCAGGACGGACTCGGCTCCCATCGCCTTCACGCGCTCGGCGCCCTCCGTCGAGCGCGAGCTACCGACCACCTCGTGGCCTCGCTCGATCAGCGCTCGGACGAGCGGGGTGCCTATCGCACCGCTTGCTCCTGCAACGAAGACTCTCATCGGGTACTCCTCATCTGTCACGTCGTGGGTGTTTCAGGGGTCTAGGTGTATGACCCACGAGAGCGGAGGAATGTGACCCATGGATGAACGCGACTGGCTGGCCGAGCAGTTCGAGGAGCAGCGCCCCCATCTGCGAGCCGTGGCGTATCGGATGCTCGGCTCGCTGAGCGAGGCGGACGACGCCGTTCAGGAGGCCTGGCTGCGGCTGAGCCGCTCCGACGCGAGCCAGGTCGAGAACCTCGGCGGCTGGCTCACGACGGTCGTCGCGCGCATCTCGCTCAACATGCTGCGCTCCCGCAAGACCAAGCGCGAGGAGGCGTTCGGGGTGTACGTACCCGAGCCCGTGGTCGGCAGGGCCGACGGCACCGACCCCGAGCACGAGGCCCTGCTGGCGGACTCGGTCGGGCTTGCGCTGCTGGTCGTGCTCGAGACGCTGAGCCCGGCCGAGCGGCTGGCCTTCGTGCTCCACGACATGTTCGCCGTGCCCTTCGACGAGATCGCCGGCATCGTCGACCGCTCGCCCGAGGCGACGCGGCAGCTCGCGAGCCGGGCTCGCCGGCGCGTGCGCGGCGCCAGGCCGAGCCCGGACGCCGATCTCGCCGCGCAGCAGGAGGTGGTCGACGCCTTCCTCGCCGCGGCGCGCGAGGGCGACTTCGAGGGACTGGTCGCCGTCCTGGACGAGAACGCCGTGCTCAGGGCCGATCGCGGCGTGGTCCCGCCCGGCGTGCAGGACGAGGTCCGTGGAGCGGCCAACATCGCGCGCCGCGCGCTCGCGTTCTCGCGGCTGGACCTCGAGATCCGGCGGGCGCTGGTGAACGGCGCGGCCGGAACGGTCACGCTCCGCGACGGGGAGGTGTTCGCGGTCGCCGGCTTCACGGTGAGGAACGGGAGGATCGTCGAGATGGACATCCTGGCTGACCCCGAGCGCCTCCGCGACCTCGACGTGACGATGCTCGAGGACTGAGAGCGCAGGCAGGACCAGCTTGGGCTGCGACAAGACGGCGCCGAGTCCGATTCAATGCACGCGTGCTCAACTTCGATCTCGAGTCGCGAGTCGAGGGCGGCCGCGCGATCGTGACCGTCCGGGGCGACTTCGATCTCCAGGTGGCCCAGCGCGTCGTGGACGAGCTGGCCAAGGTGGAGGCCGGCGAGCCAACCGTCCTGATCATCGACCTGAGCCGCGTGAGCTTCCTCGACTCCGCTGGGATGGGCGTGATCGCCGCCGCGCAGGCCCGCGCCACCGAAGCCGGCCGGGAGCTCGCCGTGGTGAGACCGCCCTACAGCGTGCGGCGCGCCTTCGAGGTGTCCGGCTTCGGCGACGTGATCACCGTCGTCGACGACGTCGAAGCGATCTAGCCGCGTGGCTCCCGCCGCGCGTAGTGGAAGGCCAACTCTGCAACCTTGGTCCTGCAGGCGCGTTGCAACATGCATACGCATGCCGTGCCTGACCAACCCAAGGAGAAGTGCATGATCCGCCGTGTCGCCGCAGTCGCCGTAGCGTCGATCGCCGCCGCAAGCATCGCCAGCGTGGCGACCGCCGCGAGCGATCACTCCGCGACGCCCTACAAGGCGTCGCTCACCGCCGTCAATCCGGACGCCACCACCGCCGGTCTCGCGAACGTCGTGGGCAAGGCCCAACTGGTCGACGGCAAGAAGAACAACAAGGTCAGCCTGCACATGCGCAACCTCGCTCCGGGCACCGTCTATCTGTGGCACGTGCACGAGGGCACCTGTGCAGCCACAGGCGCGCCCGTCCCGGGCTGGACCTACCGCACGCAGGACGCTGCCGGCGACGGGACGCTGACCTCCAACGCGTCGGGCAACGGGAACACTCGGGGCAAGTCCTCGACGTTCAACGCCGATCCGACCAAGAGCTACTCGGTGAACGTGCACGTCTCGACCCCCACGAACGGCCTGACTGCCGGCACGATCATCGCCTGCGGCGACCTGAAGGCCAGCAAGGCCAGCGGCAAGAGCAAGAGCAAGAGCAAGAGCAAGAAGCCACACCCGTCACAGGCCAAGGGCCCGAAGTCGTAAGTCCGTAGCTGCGGCCGCGGTCAGTCACCGGGGTGCGGCCGCCCGTAGGCGGCGAGAAAGGCGCGCACCCCGGCATCGGCCCACCGGTCGAGATCGGCGGAAGCGGGGGGTTCGTCCTCACCGAGCAACATCGCCCGGTTCAGCGGGACGGACATGACGAGCCAGTTGAAGTGCGCGGCCGCGAGCAGTGGATCGTCCGCCTGCAGGACGCCCCGCTCAGCGAGCCGCTCGAAGACGGTCGCGAGAGCGGCGATCGTCCGCCCTGGGCCCTTCTCGTAGAACGCCCGCCCCAGCTCGGGAAACCGACCCGCCTCGCCGATCACCAAGCGGCGCAGCTGCAGTATCCGCGGCTGCATCACCTGCCCGAGCAGCTGGCGTGCGAAGCCGCGTAGATCCGCCTCGACGTCGCCACTGTCCTCGAGCGCAAGCACGGAGGCGTGTACCGGGTCGGCGGCCTCGTTGACTGCGCCGTTGACGATCTCCGAGAACAGGCTCTCCTTGTCCGCGAACGCCTTGTAGACGGTCTGCTTCGAGACGGCAGCGAGCGCCGCGATCTCGTCCATGCTGGTGCCCAGGTAGCCGTTGCGGAGGAACAGCGTTGTGGCCGCCTCGAGAATCGCCCTCCGCTTGCGTGCCGAGCGGGGTTCGTCTTCCACAGCTGAGGAGAGTACTAGACGGTTCCGTTTTTAGTACTATACGGTCTAGTTCTTGCCCACCCTGGAGGTGCAACATGCCGTCCCGATCATCAGCAATCCAAGCGAAGCGGCTCCTGACCGGGCTTGCGATCGGCGAATCGCCGCGATGGCACGAGGGACGTCTGTGGTGCGCGAACTGGGGCACCCGGGAGATCCTGGCTGTCGATCTCGAGGGAAATGCCGAGGTCGTGGCAGACGGACCGCCGGGCCTGGGCTGGTCGATCGACTGGCTGCCGGACGCTCGCCTGCTCGTGACCGGCCAGGGGCTCATGCGCAGGGAGCCCGACGGGTCGATGGTGCCGCATGCTGACCTGAGCGGCCTGGGCGTCGAGGGTTTCAACGAGATCGTCGTCGACGGGCGCGGCAACGTCTACGTCAACGGCGGCTGCGACTTCGAACCCGCTGAGGGGGACGCGCCCGGAATCATCGCGCTGGTCACGCCGGACGGATCGGCGCGCCGGGTGGCGGACGGCATAGCGTTCCCGAACGGCATGGTCGTGACGCCCGACAACTCGACGCTGGTCGTCGCGGAGTCCTTTGCCCGGAGGCTGACGGCGTTCGACATTGAAGACGACGGCGGCCTCTCGAACCGGCGGGTCTGGGCAGACGGCGTTGGTCCCGATGGGATCTGCATGGATGCGGAGGGTGCGATCTGGACGGGCGTAGGTGAGTTCGGGGACAACCTCGTCGGCCGCGTCCGCGACGGTGGGGAAGTGCTCGAACGGGTGCAGCTCGACATGCCGTGCTTCGCGTGCATGCTCGGAGGCGAGGACGGGAGCACGCTCTTCATGCTGGCAGCGGCGTGGCGCATGGCGGACAGCCCGGACGACAACATCGCCAGGCTGACCGAGGGACCACGCACGGGTCAGCTCCTGACAGCCCCAGCACCCGCACCGGGTGCGGGTTGGCCGTAGACGCCTGGGGATTGGTCAGGCGATTGCTTGGAGGGCGCTGGCCGCATCGGGTAGGACGGCGACCGACCCGTCGAGCCCTATCAGGAGAAAGCGGTCCAGGCGGCGGAGGAACGCGCGGTCGTGGGACACGGCGACGACGGTGCCCTCGAAGCCGTCGAGCGCCGACTCGAGCGCCTCAGAGGAATCGATGTCCAGGTTGTCGGTGGGCTCATCCAGCAGCAGCAGGTTGTGGCCTTCGGCTTCGAGGCAGAGGATTTCCAGCCGTGCCTTTTCGCCTCCCGAGAGCGTCTCGTAGCTGCGATTGGCGGCGTCGGCGAGGCCGTAGCGGGCGAGCGCGCGCATGGCGGCCTCCATCGCCCTGAGGCGCTCGACCACTATGTCGAGCAGTCGGCGCCGCGCGAAATCGGGTCGGGCGTTGAGCTGGGTGAAGAGCCCGGCCGACACCCGGGGACCCACCACGACCTCCCCGTTGTGGGCCACAGCCTCTCCGGCCAGGAGCCGGATCAGGTGCGTCTTGCCGGAGCCGTTGGGACCGATGACCCCGATTCGCTCGCCGAAGTGGACCTCCTCGGAGAACGCGCTGACGAGGCCGTCGATCGAGATCCTGCGCAGGTCGAGCACGCGGCGCGCGGAGTCGCCACCGCGCAACCGAACCGTGATCTGCTGGTCGCTCACGGGATCGGGGGGCGGGCCGTCGTCGACCCAGCGCCTCCAGCGCGTCTCCGCCGCATCGGCGCGCTTGGCCCAGCTGTCGGCGTAGCGGGCTCGCTCCTTGAAGATCCGCACGCGATCGCGCAGGCGCTTCTCCTCCTCACGCCAGCGGGCCAGGCGGTCGCCCATCAGCTTCTGGCGATGAGCGCGGGCCTCGGGGTACGTCGCGTAGGAGCCGCCGTGCACCCAGGCGCCCGAGCCTTCGAGAGTGACGATGGCATCGCAGGCCGCCGCGAGCAGCTCGCGGTCGTGGGAGATCACCACGATCGTCTTGCGCGTCGCGCGGATCAACGCCTCGAGCTCGCGCTTGGCCGGGACGTCGAGGAAGTTGTCGGGCTCGTCAAGGAGGAGCACCTGAGCGTCGGAGGCGAACAAGAGCTCGAGCACCAGGCGCTTGCGCTCCCCGCCGGACAGCGTGGCCGCGGCCCGATCGCCGATTTCGTCGAGCCCGCCGCGCGTGATGCGTCGGCAGGCCGAGTCCCACCGGCCTTCGAGCTCGTAGCCCCCCAGCTCGGACCAGCTGCCGATCGCCTCCCCCAGCCGCACCCCGGCGTCATCGTCACCCGCCGCCAGCTCGCGCTCGGCGCGCAGCATCGCCGTGCCGACCTCGCGCACGCGCTGGGGCGCCACCGAGAGCAGTAGCTCCCGCACCGTCCCGTCACCCGTCTCCACCTCCTGGGGCATGTAGGCGGCCCGGCCTCCGTGGGCCACATGCCCGTCCACTGCCTGCAGCTCACCCGCCAGGATGCGCAGCAACGTGCTCTTGCCGACACCATTGGTGCCGATCAGGCCCGCGTGCCGGCCCGGCGCCACCCGAAAGGACACGCGGTCGAACAGCAGATCGCCACCCGGGTGGGCGTAGGCGAGGTTGGAGACGGCGACATGCCCCACGGAGCTCACTCTGAACCATGTGCCCTCTGGTAGCCGCCCGCGTGGGCTAGCTGTCCTGAAGCGCGGCGATCCCGCCGCTCAGGAAGAGTATGGCCTCGTCGAGCACCGCGAGCGCTTCGGCCTTCGCACCCGGCGCCCCCTTGGCAGTATCGTCGAGGGTGCCCTCGAGCGAGCTCAGCGCCGCCACCGCCGCGGCGGCCACGAGGCGCGGGCGCAGGGCATCCTGCGGCTCGCCGAGATCGTCGGCGATCGCCTCGAGCAGCAGCTCCTGGATGCGGCTCATCACCCCACCCTGGAAGTTGGCAAGCCCGTCGTCCTCGCGGCAGAGCCGCTTGCGGAGAAGCGCCTCGTCCTCCTCGGCCAACCACTCGTCGAACATCGCGTCGATCCAGCGCCGAAGCGCATCGAAGGCGGTCTCGCCAGGCAGGCGGTCGCGCAGCGCGCTCGCCAGGCGGTCGAGGTCGCGATCGACGTTGTGGAAGACGACCGCCTCCTTTGACGGGAAATAGGCGAAGAAGGTGCGCGGCGCGACGTCTGCGGCGGTCGCGATGTCGGCAATCGTCGTGGCCTGGTAGCCGCGCTCGGTGAAGAGGCCCATGGCCGCCTCGATGATCTGCTCGCGCGTGCGCTGCTTCTTGCGTTCGCGCAGCCCCTCTGACATGTGTCAATGGTAGCGAACCTGCACGGCGTGTAAATAAACACTAAAGGCGGTAACGCATCTATTGCAAAGTTGCACACAGTGTGCTTATCTGGATCGTATGGCTCATCTTCTCGGATCTCTCGCCGCCTGGGCGGCCCAGCACTGGAAGCGCTCACTCGCGATCGTGGCCCTGGTGCTCGTCGCGATCGGCGTTGCCGCCGGAACCGCCGGTGGCTCGTTCGTCGACGACTTCAAGACCCCCGGCACGGAATCGCAGACCGCGATCGACGTGCTGCAGAAGCGCTTTCCGGCGACGGCGGGCGATACCGCGAACGTCGTCTTCGCCGTGGACTCGGGCACGCTTGGCACGGCGGAGCGCAAGGCGGCGATCGAACGAACGATCAGGGAGATCCGCACCCAGCCGCACGTGACGAGCGCGCCGGACCCGTTCGCTAAGGACAGCCGCCAGCTCTCCGAGAACGCGCGGATCGCATACGTGCCGGTTCAGTACAACGACACCGCGGCCGCGCTCGGGAAGGACCCGGGCCAGCGGCTCGAGGACGCATCCAAGCCGGGTGAGCGTGCCGGCCTCGAGGTGTCCCGCAACGGGGCGATCGTGGACCAGGCCGAGCAGGCCACGGCCCCGGTCGGCGAGCTCATCGGCGTGGCTGTGGCGGTAATCGTGCTCACGATCGTGTTCAGCTCGGCGGCGGCGATGGCTCTCACCCTCGTCTCCGCCCTGATCGCGCTCGCCGGCGGCCTGCTGCTGCTCCAGTTCGCCAGCGCGTTCGCCGACTTCCCGAGCTTCGCACCTACGCTCGGCATCATGCTCGGGCTCGGCGCGGGCATCGACTACGCGCTGCTGATCGTCGGCCGCTACCGCGAGCAGCTGGCGAGCGGTGACAGCGTTGGGCACTCGGCGCGGGTGGCGAGTGCCACCGCCGGCACCTCGGTGGTGGCGGCGGGGGCGATCGTCGTCGTTGCGATCGCCGGACTCCTGGCCACCGGCATCCCGTTCGTCGGCAAGATGGGCATCGGGTCGGCGATCATCATCGCCGCCGTCGCCGTCGGCGCGGTCACCGTGCTGCCCACCTTGATGGGGGCGTTCGCCCGCCGGCTACGCCCGAAGCGGCCCGAGGACGTGGAGCCCTCGCGGCGCTTCGCGCGCTGGGCGGGCGTGATCACGCGCCGCCCGCTCGTGGCGACGGTCGTCGGCGTGCTCGTGCTGCTCCTGCTCGCCATGCCGTTCGCCTCGCTGCGCCTCGGCCAGCCCGACGACGGCAACGACAGCCGCGGCTCGACCACCCGCATCGCCTATGACCGGCTCGCCGAGGGCTTCGGCCCCGGCTTCAACGGCCCGCTCGTGCTGGCCGCCA
>Ga0126312_10003404_pt1 | contig 10744 bp, 8 predicted proteins | sample Plot104A_FD_92537 | JGI IMG/M metagenome (GOLD analysis project Ga0126312, IMG submission 92537) | Serpentine soil microbial communities from UC McLaughlin Reserve, CA, USA - Plot104A | ecosystem: Environmental > Terrestrial > Soil > Grasslands | place: USA: UC McLaughlin Reserve, Lake County...
CGCCTGGCGCCCGTTGTCGTGATTTTGCTCTCGATGTTCGTGCTCGCCGGATGCTCCGGCATCTTCGGAGAGAGTCCCCGCGAACAGGCCGACGAGGCTATCAGCAGCGCGAACAAGTCCATCTCCGAGCACAACGACCTCTTCGACAAGGCCCGCTCGACCTACGCTGACGTCAAGCAGAACATCGAATCCGGGGAAGATCCCTCGAAAGAGAAGGACAGCATCACCGAGGCCAAGAACACCCTCAAAAAGGCGCGCAAGTACCTGCAGGACGCCAGCGAATCGCTAGGGACCGTGGCCGACCTCGACGTCGACCCTTCAATAAAACAGTACGCCAGGCTGCTCTCAGAGGCGATGGACGCCCAACTATCCGCCGAGGCCAAAGAGATAGATTTCTACGGCATTCTGGAAGAAGATCCCGCCCTCGAGGACGACCGCGAGAAGGCCCTCGACCTGCTCTCCGAAGTCGGGGCAGGCTACAAGAAAGCCGAGAAGACCTACGGTGAAGCCCAGGACCTGGCCGACGCCCATCCCAAACTTATCGAAGAGGCGAATTAGCACGCTTCGCCCTTCGGGCTTCGCGGCTCTCAGCACTTCAGCTTGTCAGCTTCGTTCACCTGGAGGTCTCGCTCGGTGGCGCAGGAGAATCCGAGGTATGCTCCTGACGCTCGGGCGAGGCCTACCACCCTGCTGACGTGCTGAGAGCCGCCGCAGGCGGCGTGTTAGCCTGCCCTTTGGCAGGCTGGGCAGGTGTGGGTTCCGCGGCCGGCGACGCGCGACTTTACGATTGTTGTGCCGCACTGTGAACATGGCTCGCCTGCTCGGGTGAAGACTTTGAGGTGGTGCTGGAACATGCCGGTCTCCCCGAAGGCGTCGTGGTAGGAGTCGAAGGTGGTGCCGCGTAGTTCTATAGCGCGGCCCAGGATGTCGCGGGTTGCGGCGTGGATGCTGTGTATCTCATCTGCGGTAAGGGTGCTGGCTTTGCGCGTGGGATGGACGCCGGCGGAGAAGAGGACCTCGTCAACGTAGATGTTGCCGAGGCCGGCCACGAGGGACTGGTCGAGAAGCAGGCCCTTCACCTTCGCCTTGCGGCTGAGGGCGGAAGCCAGGTATTCGACTGTGAACTCCTCGGAGAAAGGGTCGGGCCCGAGGCGTGAGATCAGGGGGTGTCCATCTTCCTCTCCAGGCTGGTAGAGGTCGAAGTATCCGAGCCAGAGCCGCGTGAAAGCCAGCACCAGCGGTTCCCCTTCGCCCCCGAACTCGAGAACCGCCGTGTTCATCCTGTCCGGCTCCCTCCACTCTGGCAGGCGCAATACCCTTCCTGAGATGACCAGGTGCACGAGCCCGACGACCTCCCCGAAGTCGAGGACGATGATCTTGCCCCGACGCCCCGTCCCCCGAAGCGTCCGCCCGACGAGCCGCTTCCCGAATTCTTCGGGCTCTACGTTGGTCACGTCGGGCCTGAAGACGGCGGCCCGCAGGACCTCACGCCCCACTGCGAGCGCGGCCACGTCCTCCGAGATGACGGTGACCTCGGGCAACTCGGGCATCTACGCTCTTCCCAGAAGGGTCTCGACGTAGCCGGCGACACCGTCCTCGTCAATGCCTGGCACGACCCTGTTCGCGGCCTCGCGGACCTCGTCGGTCATCCCCCCGACCGCGACCCCGTGCCCGGCGAAGCGGAGCATGTCGATGTCGTTGTCGGCGTCGCCGAAGGCGAGTACACGCTCCGGCTCTATCCCCCACCGCTCGCACAGGAACCCGAGGGCCGATGCCTTCGTGCCTTCCAGGCTACCGACCTCGACGTAGTGCGGCAGGCTGCGCGTAACGAAGAGCCGTCCGGCGAAGGCCGTCTGCGCCTCCTCGAGCCAACCCTTTATGTCGCTGGGGCGGTCAACGATCACGAGCTTCGTCGGTTCTTCCCCGCCATCCCTGAGCCAATCCACGGGGAAGTCCACTATGGAGACGCCAGGCTCAGCGCTACGCCGCAGGTGCTCGAGCGCCGCAGGTGTATCTGGCGAGGTGATGATGCGCCCGTCGAGGAAGACACGGGCGTGCAGATCCCGCTCCGCCGCCCACCCAAGCGCCTCTATGCTGAGACTCCTTGGCAGCGTACGGTGTAGCAGGGTCTCTCCGTTCATCCGTCGCACCATCGAACCGCCGTAGCAGATCACGGGGTCTTGATCCGCGAAACCAAGCCTCCCTGCGTGCTCCCTGGCTTCCTCGAAACGCCTCCCGGTCGCGACGACGAGCCGCATCCCACGCTCCCTCAGACTCTGCAGGGCGGTAACGGTATCTGGTGTGATCCTCAGGTTCCGCCGCAACACGGTCCCGTCGAGGTCGAAGGCGCCGAGATCGAAGGCCAACCCGTTCTTCATGCCTCTGTGATCCGCGCCCAAGAGCAACCTTCCAGATGTCGTAGAGCCGAAGGGGCTGAGGTCCTCGATCTCCGCCTCACACGGGCGGTCAGGTAGTTTGTAGCACCTTTGAGTGCGGTTTGCTTCGCAACCCGCGGCATCAGGTTTCAGGTGGTGTGCTCGCGCCTGCCGACTATTTGTGTTATACGCAACACGTATATGACCGATGATTCATTCACCGGTGCTGGTTACGAAGGAGATGGGCTGCGGCGCTCGGGGACCGGGAGCAGGTAGGGTGAGACGTGTGATCTTCCTTGGTACCGGCGACCCCCTTAACGGCGCGAGGGCGCAGGCTAGTCTGACACTGCCGCTGTCTGGTGATGAGACGATGCTGATCGACGCCTCCAGCGGCACCGTGTTACTCGGCCGCCTCGAGGCCGCCGGTATTCCACCCGAGAGCGTGCGCCACCTGTTCCTGAGTCACCGCCACTTCGACCACGTCGGCGGGTTGGCTCCCCTGATCGCCACCCTGGCAGTCTTCCCTGAGGCCTCGCTTCTCGTTCACGCCGCGTCCGAAACGCTCTATGCGGCGCGAGAACTCCTCGATTTGACGCTTCCTGGCGCAGAGGGCTGGTTAGGCAAACGCCTCGGCTGGCGTGAGCTGGTCCCCGGTAAGCCCACCGAGGTAGGAGGGTCTGAGGTTACACCCTTCTCGCTGGACCATGGTCTGGAGTGTGTGGGCTTCCGCGTCGCCCAGGCAGGTGCCATCGCGGTCTTCGCCGTAGACACCCGCCCGACTCAGGAGATCGTCGAGAACGCGAGCGGGGCGGATCTCCTCGTCCACGACGTGTATGGTCCACAGAGCTCGGCGGAACAGGCGCATGCCATGGGACATTCGACCGCGACCGAGGCCGGCGAGGCGGCCAGCGCGGCCGGCGTACGGCGGCTCATCCTTACCCACCTGCGCTCGGGCCGGTTCGTCGAGCCCGGGGCGTTGGCGGCCGAGGCCGAAGCCGCGTTTGGAGGACCCGTGAGGGCGGCGGAAGACCTCGACACGATCGAGTTCTGAGGGCGGTTTGCTTCGCAAACCGCAGCCAGTCAGCACTTCAATGCTGAAATGCTTTAGATGCTCAAAGCCCGAACGGCGGCTACTGCGCACAGGAGCATGGACACACCAAAGAGCCCCATGCCCCACCTTATGAACCTGTACTTGTCGTAGATTATCCTGCTGAGCGCGAGCAGCCGCTTTGCGGCATGATCCGAGTGCGACGGGTGCCTGGAGGCCTCTTTATCGAGGCCGGCGTTTAGCTCTTCCAACCCCTTGAATCGTGCGACGTGGCCGAAGTAGGTGATCCCTCCGTCGCCCTGCCCGAGCCTGGGCCATACCGCCGCGGCCAACGCTACGAGCGCGACGGCGCCGAGCGTCATCCCCGACCACAAGAACCACTGGAAACCTAGGAGGTCCCGCGGGTCCCAATGGAGGTAGGCGGCCGCGTGGACGAGTGCGGCCAGCGATAGGCTGCAGACGCTCAACAGTATGGAGGCCTTCAGGTCGATGCGCTCTAATTCCTCTCGGCTCTCTCTCAGAAGCGCCGCGACCAGCTCATCGCGGGCGCCCGCCAGCTCGGCGCTCTGTACCGTCTTTTCCTCGGCCGGGCCGTCTTTCGCCACGCTCATGGAGCATCCTCCGCCTTGTCTTCTACCTCTACCGCTTGCCGGACGGCCTCACGGAATTTACACCGAAGAATGGTGTCTACCCGTCCCGTAGCCGCTTCTAAAGTTTGGGAATCGGCCCAATCAACGCAGCGGGTATTTTCTCATCCACAGAGTATCTCATGTAATCGTCACCCTCAAACCGGAGCGGCTCACCGACCCGCCGAGCCTCCTCCGAGCAAAGGCAAGATCCCCGCGGAAAGCCGGGTATCTACTATTATCCGTCGTCCCCTCCGAGGTGCTCGCGATCGCCATTGCGGGGGAGCGCGCCGGCATTTGATCCGCACTCACCCGCTGGCCACACCCTCCCAAACACGACCGGCATATCCCCCAAACTGACTATTTATGGGAACTGCGCGGAATCCTATGCCAGGCCGTCGAGTTAACGAGTGAATCCACAGTTCCTATATCGGAGGAAGCTCCCGTAGAGACGCGAGGGTTCCGCGCATGAGAATTGTCTCAAAGAGGCGCTCTTCGAGCCTCTCCTCTGGCGCTCGCCGGGTGTAACGAGGTGCGTCGAAAATAGTTCATCTGGACGATACCGTCAGGTGGTTCGGTCTGCTATGGTAAGTATGAAGATAGCGCTGGGAGTGCGGAGAAAAAGGAGCTGGCTCGTGAGGCGTATGATAAAGGTTTTGATGGTGGCAGCTCTTGTTGCGGTGATGTTGATGATTAGTGTCTCCCCCGCGCTGGCCTTGAAAGTGCGAGGTGGCGTGTTGTTGCAGACGACCAAGCCCTGTGAAGCTAGTTTCGTCGCCCAGAACGTTCCCGGGTCTCACTTGCGAAGCGACGTACCCCGCCGGGCGGAGGGGTGCTGGGTGCTGTTGCCACCGACCGCCGCGTAGAACGACTAACCTGACCTTCCAGGGAAGGGTGTCGAAAGCTCGGTACTATGTCCATCTTGAAACGCTTTCTCAGAGGTTGAGGCGGCAGGCGGATCAGTAGTCAGTGCCTTTCTCCAGCGCGTAGGCAATGGCCTCCTCAAACGTCATGTAACGCCCCTCCTCCCACGCCTTGGCCCAAACCGTCTCGCTCACTCGCGACCGAGCGGCTGCAAGGTAAGGCTCTCGTAGGGAGTGGGCTCTGGTTGCTTGCTGGTAGCCTGCCGCCTCGCGCAACGCCTCCGCGGCCCCGAATAGACTCGCTGCCCGCTCGGCTGCTCCTCCAGCTCCGGCGGCACATGCCAATCCCTCTATGCTTTCTGATCCGCTCAGCTTATCGCCCAATTCCCTGCTCAGCACCAGGCTCTCTTCGTGCAAGGTCTCGGCTTTGTGGTGATCACCACTGATCAGCGCCGACCACCCCAGGTTGTTGAGAGCAACCTGGAGATTGCCCTTGCGTCCTCGCCTCCGGTACAACTGCGCGGCTTCCTCGTTTAGCTCTGTGGCTCTCTCGGGGTTGCCTTCGAGCAGATACTCGTCACCCAGGCCGATCAGGTAAGCACCGAGCAACTCCGCCCCGCCGAGGTCTCTAGACAGGGCCAGACCTTCCTCGTAGAGGTCCTTGGCGCGCTCGTAGTTCCCACGGTCGCTCGCGACGTTGGCCAGGTTGCCGAGGGACCACGCAATGCCTACAGAGGCCTTGGCGTCCCGGTGGAGCGCCAGACTTCCCTCTAGCAACTCCGCCGCCCGCTCGTAGTCACCCCGGTGCCTCGCGGCATCCCCCAGCACGTTCTGGAAATCAGCTGCGATTACCCCACCCAGCCCTGCTTCTGCGCTCAGCTTCAGACCCTCCTCGGCAGTCGCCTCCGCCCGATCGAGGTCACCCTGCTGGTTCGCCAGCCAGCCTACCCCCTCGAGGACCTTGGCTCGCGCCTGCGCCGACGCCCACCCGTCCTTGTCCAGAGCTGCCTCGAGCCATCTTCTTCCCTCACCGTAGTACCCTGCCATGTTCCAGAACCACCGCAACGCTCCGCCCAGTCTCAGGGCAAGCTCGGCCGCTTCAAACTCCAAGGCACGGGAGAGCGCCGCCCTCATGTTATCGTGCTCTTCTTCTAATCGACCCAACCACGCCGCATCCTCCGGCCCCCACAGCCTGGGCTCGGCTTGTTCTGACAAGGCCAAATAGTATTCGGCATGGGCGCGTTCTATGGCTTCTGCGTCACTGCTCTCCTCGAACTTCTCCAGCGCGAACTCGCGGATGGTCTCGAGCATCATGAGTCGCGGCTCGGCTCCCAGTTCCTCCTCTTGCCGCAACAGGCTCTTGTCCAGTAGTGAGGAGGCACCTTCCAGCACGCCCATAGAGAGGTCTCCTCGTGGATCGCATACTTTCTCTATGCCCTCCAGAGTGCTCCCGCCCGAGAAGACCGCCAACCTCGCGAAGAGCGCCTTCTCTTCCTCGTCGAGCATCTCGTAGCTCCACGCGATAGCGTTCCTTAGGGTTCTCTGCCTCTCGGGCAGGTTTCGCGCCCCGCCGGTCAGCAGCTTGAGGCGGTTGCCCAGACGAGTGAGCATCGCCTGCGGGGGGAGCAGCTTTATCCTCGCCGCTGCAAGCTCTAGGGCCAGGGGCAGTCCGTCCAGCCTCGCACAGATCTCAACCACCGCAGGGGCGTTCTCCTCCGTCAGCGAGAAGTCGGGCCTGATAGCCCTGGCCCGGTCTACGAAGAGGCTGACCGCCTCGTACTGTGTGAGGCTCTCTACTGGCGGCAGGGACTGGGGGTCGGGTAGCGAGAGTGGCGGGACGGGGAACTCGTGTTCGCCGTAGAGCCTCAGCGGAGTGCGGCTGGTGGCCAGGACCTTCAAATTAGAGGCCGCCGAGAGCAAGGCGTCCAAGAGCGGCGCCGACTCGAGGATATGCTCGAAGTTATCCAGCAGCAGCAACACCTGCCTGTTGTGCAGATAGCTCTTGAGGAGTTCCTCCGGTGGCTGATCGCCGCTCTCGGTCAGCCCCAGGGTTCTTGTGATGGTGGATGCCACCAGCGCGGGATCCGCGATGGCGGTGAGTGCGACGAAGAACACCCCGTCCTCGAACTCATCCATCAGTTCGGCGGCGGCCTGCAGGCCGAGTCGCGTCTTGCCCGTCCCGCCGGGGCCCGTGAAGGTCAGCAGGCGCACGTCGGGGCTGCGCAGCAGCACCAGGACCTCATCGAGTTCTCTCTCGCGCCCGACGAGCGGGGTAGGCTGGGCCGGCAGGTTGTTGCGCCGGATATCCAGGGTCTTCAGCGGTGGAAACTCGGTACGAAGGCCAGGGGCAATGATCTGGAAGACGTGCTCGGGGCTGGAGAGATCCTTCAGCCGCCTCTCGCCCAGATCCCGCAACCCACTCTCTTCTGGCAACCCGTCTCGCACCAACTCCCGGGTGGCCAGGGACAGTAATATCTGTTCGCCGTGCCCGGCAGAGAGGAGCCTGGCGACCCTGTTCAGGGAAGGACCGAAGTAATCCCCCTCCCGCTCCTCGGCCGCCCCGGTGTGCAGCGCCATTCTTACCCGCAAGGGTCCAGTCTCGGCCCACTCCTCGTGGAGAAGGGCCCTCTGAGCCTCGAGTGCCGCCTCGAGAGCATCGGGAGCCGTGGAGAAGGTGGCGTGGAAGGCGTCTCCGACTGTTTTGAAGACGTGGCCGTTATGGGCCTCTATGGCTGTGCGCAGGACTTCATCGTGACGGGAGAGGGCTTCGGACATCGCGTTCGAGTTCCTCTCCCAGAGGCCTGTGGAACCCTCCACATCGGTGAACAGGAAGGTGATCGTGCCGGTGTGTGACTCTGCCATCCGCCTTGCATCTTTCTCTCCCAACGGAAACAATTAAAGCACCGCGGCAGCAAACATCCAACGCCCCCGGTGCCGCCCACTCAGAAATGAACAGCAAGTTCGATAGCGTCGGGGACGGCTCTGTACCTCGGTTACCGGATGCTTTCACCTTCGAGCGGATAGCCTGCAGTTGACCACGCCTCCAGCCCGCCGTCGTAGCGGCGCACACGCTCGTATCCATGGGCCTTCAGGATGCTTAAGGCCGTCCGACTCGCGGGGCAGGTAGGACCAGAGTCGTAGAGGACTATCTCATCTTCGGGGTCGAGCGCCTCGAGCGCTTCCTCTACTGTGCTGACGCGCATCGACCCGGGGATGTGGGTGGTGCGATATTCCCACTCGCCAAGGGTCATGACGACTTTGAATCCGTCTCCCCTGTCGAGTTTCGCTTTCAGCTCCTCGGTGTCGATGAGATCCATATCGTGCATTCGGCAAACTCCTCTCAAACAAAGATCCTACGATCAGGCGTCGCTCGTTCATGGCTCCATGGTATCGAGCGCAACGTCTCCTTCCTGGATCGTTCGCCCCGAGCTCCCCTCTGGTCTCTTGCCTCCTAGCAAGAGTGCGGCGCTGACGGCGCTGGCCAGGGACATCGCCGTGGCGACCAGCATGACCACCCGGTAGCCCGAGACGAAGGCCTCGTCTATGGCACGCTCGACGCTCTGCGCTGAATCGAGACCCTCTGGTGCTTGCGCTGCCCCCAACTTTACCTTCTGTTCCTCCAACTGCTGCTCTGCCCCGGGCGGCAGGTTCAGATTCGCCAGGCGGTCGTCCAGGCTAACGTCGAAGCTGACGAACATGATGACGCCAAGGACGGCTACGGCCAACAGTCCGGCCGTCTGGGAGAAGACGTTGTTGACGGCTGAGGCCAGACCCTCGTACCTGACGTCCACCGCGTTGAGGGCGACCGTGGTCACCGCAGGAACCAGGATCGAAAGCCCGACGCCCAGGATCACGGTCGCGGGGAAGAAGGTCGTCCAGTATGAACCGCTCTCGACCCCAGGCACGACGAAGAGGGCGAAGCTGAGCGCGGTGATCGCGGGTCCGACGACCAGCGGCAGCCTAGCCCCGAAGCGGTCCGTGAGAGCCCCGGTGTAGCGGGAGAGGAACGTCATCAGCAAGAACGTAGGCACGATGGCCGCGCCGGCCGCCGTCGCGGAGTATCCTTGCACCCAGATCAGGTCGAAGGGGAAGAAGAAAAGCGTTCCGACGAGAGCGAAATAGAGGAGCAGCGTGAAGACGTTTGCGGCGGTAAAGTTTTTCGAACGGAAGAGTGAGAGCGGCATCATCGGTTCGCGGCCTCGCCCCTCCACGATCAGAAAAGCTGCCAGCGCGACGGCACCGACGATAAGGGCTCCGATCACCCGCGGATCCCCCAGGCCAGACCTCGAAGACTCAAGGAGCCCGAAGACTATCCCGCCCAGTCCCACCGCAGCGAGCAGCGCCCCTGGAATGTCCAGCCGTCTAGCCTCAGGGTCCCAACTCTCAGGGACGCGCGAGCGGGTTATCGCGAGTACCACCACCGCCAGCGGAACGTTGATAAAGAAGACAGCCCGCCAGGAGATGTTCTCGGCGAAATAACCACCAAGTACCGGGCCCAATATCAGGGTCACGCTGGTGAGGCTGGTCCAGGTACCTATCGCCATGCCGCGTCGCTCCTCCTCGAAGGAGGCGCCGATGATCGCCAGGGAGTTCGGCACGAGGAGGGAGGCGCCTACTCCCTGGAGAGCCCTCGCCGCGATCAGTAACTCGGGGCTCCGCGAGAGGCCGCATGCGGCCGAGGCCAGGGCGAACAGCGCGACGCCGACCGAGAACATACGCCTGCGTCCAAAATGGTCGCCCAGGGACCCGCCGACCAAGACCAGCGCCGCCAGAAACAGAGTGTAGGCCGCCACCACCCATTGGGCGTCGACCGCCGTTGCGTCCAGACTGCTCTGTATGGCGGGCAGCGCCACAGGGAGTGCTGTCTCGTCGATGAAGGCCATGCTCGATCCGAGTATGGTCGCCGCCAACACCCACGGCGCGGCGTTCGGGGTACAGGCCGACCGCACCTCCTTCGAGCGGATTATCCCCTCGTCGCAAGGCTGCCTTATTACGTCGGCCATAGCACCCCCTGTCCTTTTTGCAAAGAGGTTCTGGACCTCTTTGCAAGCATGTCAGCACTTCAGCATTTTGTTTTTTGGCTAACTGGCATTACTTCCGGCGAGGCGGATCGGCAGCACCACTCGAAGGCGCGTCTCGCCGGGTTTGGATGCGACCTGAATCTGCCCCCGGTGCTTGTGGACGACGATGTTGTAGGCGATGTGCAGGCCCAAGCCCGTGCCGACGCCAGGGGCCTTCGTGGTAAAGAAGGGTTCGAAAATGCGCGGCTGAACCGCCGGGGGTATCCCCGGTCCGTCGTCGATGATGTCGACCGTAACGACGTTGTCAGCGGTGTAGGCGCGCAAGGTAAGTTCTCCCTGGCCCTCTACGGCGTCGATCGCGTTGTCGATGATGTTGGTCCACACTTGATTGAGCTCGGATCCGTAGGCCTCTATGCGCGGCACATCGTCGGCATAATCTCGCGCGATGCTGATCTCTGCATCGATCTTTGGACGCAGGAGCACCAGGGTGTTCTCCAGGCTCTCGATCACATCGACTTCCTGAATCGGCGCCTGGTCCAGATACGAATACGTCTTGACGGCTTTGACGATCTCCGACATGGCTTCGGCGCTCTGTCCCACCTCCTCGAGCAAGCCGTAGACCGAAGAGGTGGCTCCCAACCACCTGACTACGACGGGCAAGTGTTTTGGAGAGAAGCGTTCGGCCAACCGCTCTAACTCCTCACTTTCCCAGCCGAAGGAGACCAATACAGGCGCGAGTTCCCACGCCTGCCCGACGCCGTGGTCCTCCAACCACTCTTGCAACTCCTCCTCTTGTCCGCTGAGGCCCAGC
>Ga0126312_10003405_pt1 | contig 10742 bp, 12 predicted proteins | sample Plot104A_FD_92537 | JGI IMG/M metagenome (GOLD analysis project Ga0126312, IMG submission 92537) | Serpentine soil microbial communities from UC McLaughlin Reserve, CA, USA - Plot104A | ecosystem: Environmental > Terrestrial > Soil > Grasslands | place: USA: UC McLaughlin Reserve, Lake County...
CCGGGAGAGCGAGCGTCGCTTGCCGACCTGCTCGAGCGCTTCGAGCCACAGCGGATCCCGAGACAGCCCTGGGTGATCGGGCAGGACCTCTTGTCGTACTTTCAGTGACGATCACCTGGCCCGCCACTGTCGGCATATCGCGCCGCCGCTAGTGTCGCTACGTGATCATCTGGGCCGACGGCACAGTGACCGGTTTGCGTACCGAATGGCCCGGAGCCGTCGAGCTGACGGTGGCCCGACGGAATTTCACCGACGAGGCAGGTGCCAGCCCACGGCAGGTGCCTGCGCTGGCCTACACGGCGCTGATGGCTGCGCCCAAGGTGGGCGATCGGGTGCTGTTGAACGTGGCCGCGCTGGACCGGGGTCTCGGCACGGGTGGTTACGCACTCGTCATTGCCGTACTCGATGCGAATGGTCGAGTCGTCGCTCAGCCGCCCCAACCGGCTGGGCACCTGGTCAAAGCGCGCTATCTCCCGTTACAGGCAATGGTTGCCGGTGCGGACGAGCAGGGCTCGCGACATCACGAGCTGCTCCGGGAAGCCGACTCGATCTCGGGTCTGCCCGTGGTAGTGGCTGACCTGCACTCCGCACTTGCCCCGATCTTGCTTGCGATCCACCATGACCGTCCAGCCACTCGAGTCATCTACGTGATGACCGACCACGGAGCACTCCCCCTAGCATTTTCCCGCTCGGTGGCCGAATTACGATCCGCCGGGCTGCTCGACGCCACGGTGACTGTCGGCCAGGCGTTTGGCGGCGACTTGGAGGCGGTGACGGTACATTCTGGCCTGCTCGCAGCTCGGCTGGCCCTTCACGCCGACATCGCCGTGGTGTCACAGGGGCCAGGAAACCTGGGAACGGGAACTCGATGGGGATTCTCCGGTGTCGCGGCCGGCGAGGCGATGAACGCTGCCGGCATCCTCGGTGGCCGGCCAGTCGGTGCTCTGCGCATCTCGGGAGTGGATCCACGGCCTCGCCACTTCGGCCTCTCCCATCACAGCCTCACCGCTTACGGACGTGTCGCGCTTGTAGAGGCTGACCTGGCTGTTCCCGATCTGGCAGGTGCTGGGCAATTGAGTGGGATCGCCGGATTGAGCGACGTAGCTAAGCTCGCCGAGACCGTGCTCCGCGGCGCCGCCTCATTGACCCGTCACCGGCAGGTGATCGTGCCCATATCCGGCCTCGACCAGGCGCTCCGTGACTCACCCGTCCCGTTGTCCACCATGGGCCGGGATCTGGACGACGACCCGGCCTACTTCCTCGGCTCGGCAGCGGCCGGCCGCCACGCAGCGAACTTGCTGGTTACTGAGACCTCGTGAAGAGCACATCAACCACGAAGACCAAAGTCTCGTCCTTGTTGATCTTGGGCGATTCATTCCCCTGCGGGTAGCCCTGAGCAGGAGGGACGACCAGCAGTACCCTGCTTCCCACGGTCTGGCCGTTCAGCCCTTTCACTATCCCGGGAAGCAGGCTCGATAGCGGGGTTTCGGCGGGCTTAGAGCCGTAGGTCTGCTCGACAACCTTTCCGTCGCTCCAGGCCTGCCACTTGTAATTGATCGTGACCGTGTCGTCGGCACCCACCTTCTTTCCGGTTCCCTTGATGAGCGGCTGGACCTGCAGCTTGGCAGGGGGATCGGACTTCGGGATGGTGATCTCCGGAGTGCCTTTGTTGTCGGTCACGGTCGGCAAGCCGTTTTTGGGGGCGACCTTGCTGCCTTTGGGCCCGGACAACTGAACACCCACGACGTCGACGACGAAGATCAACGTGTCGCCCACCTTGATATCAATCTGCGAGTTTCCACCCGAAGCGTCGTAGCCATCCGATCCTGGCATCGCAATAAGTACCCGGCTGCCCTGATGCTGGCCGACTAGGCCCTTCATGAAGCCGGGCACCACCTGATCAAGGTTGAATGACGCGGTTGAGCCCCGGCTGAACGAGTCGTCGAACTTTTTGCCCGTGCGGCCGTTGTAGCCGGCGTAGTTCACCTCGATCGTCTGCCCGCCGCGAATCACCGCACCGCTCTGGTTCGCCTTCACAACCTTGCTTCGGGTCTTGTCGATCGTCCACGGCGCCTTGACATGGACCTTCGGCGGCTTGCCGTATTCGCCGGTCACCTTGACGTTGTTCAGGTTTGTCGATGAGGTGACCTTCGCCGCCTTACCGCTTGGCGTAGCCGAGGGGGTGGTCGGGGAATTGGTCGGCGTTGGACTCGGGGAGCCGGTGGACGACGGCTGGTCGTCCCCACATGCCGCCAGCAGCAGTAACAGGCTCAGTCCAGCGCCGATCATGGCGCGAGCCGGGGAAAAGGGCACCGGAGAACCCTACCCGCAGAAACTTGATCTGCCCTGTTGAGTTGCTGAGCCCCGGCTGTTGCTACACGCGGCGCATGGAGGCAATGAGCCGGTCGACGCGCTCATCGACGGCGAGGAACGGGTCCTTGCAGAGGACCGTGCGTTGCGCCTGGTCGTTCAGCTTGAGGTGCACCCAGTCAACCGTGTAGTCGTGCCGGCCCTCCTGGGCGGCCCGGATGAAGTCGCCGCGAAGCTTGGCTCGGGTGGTTTGCGGTGGCACTGACTTGGCTCGAAAGATTGCCGGATCATTGGTCACCCGAGCCGCCAGCCCCCGGGACTCGAGCAACGAGAACAGCCCTCGAGTGCGCCGAATGTCGTGATAGGCCAGATCCAGTTGAGCGATTCTCGGGTCGGCAAAGCTGATCCGATGCCTGGTCGAATAGCGGTCGAGCAGCCGGAGCTTGATCGCCCAATCGATCTCGTTCTCGATCAGCGCAAGTTTGTCCTCCGAGACCGCTCGCAAGGTACGTTCCCAGAGGTCGAGGACCCGCTCCGTCGTAGCGCTGACACTTCCAGCACGGCGTACGAACTCCGAGGTCTTCTCGTAGTACTCGGTCTGCAGCTCGAGTGCTGAGATGCGGCGGCCGTTGGATAGTGCTACTCGGGTCTGGCCGGTCCGGTCGCGGCTCATGTCCCGAATCGCGCGAATCGGATTTTCGAGGGTGAAATCTCGCATCGGCACGCCGGCCTCAATCAATCGGAGCACGAGCTCGGCGGTGCCGACCTTAAGCAACGTCGTCGTCTCGCTCATGTTGGAGTCACCCACGATGACGTGGAGCCGGCGATAGCGTTCCGGATCGGCATGCGGCTCGTCCCGGGTATTGATGATTGGCCGGCTCCGCGTGGTGTCTGAGGAGACGCTCTCCCAGATGTGCTCCGCCCGCTGACTCACGCTGAACTCCGCGCCGCGTGCGGTGTGCAGCACCTTGCCGGCGCCACAGATCAGCTGTCGCGATACCAGGAACGGCACTAGCACATCGGTGATTTTGGAGAAGTCACCGATCCGGGAGATGAGGTAGTTCTCGTGACAGCCGTAGGAGTTGCCGTGACTATCAGTGTTGTTCTTGAAGAGGTAAATATCCCCGCTGATGCCCTCGCTGAGCAGCCGCTGCTCTGCGTCGACGATCAGGTCCTCAAGGATCCGCTCCCCTGCTCGGTCGTGATTGATCAGCTGGACCAGGCTGTCGCACTCAGCCGTCGCGTACTCAGGGTGGGAACCGACGTCGAGATAGATCCGGGATCCATTACGCAGAAAGACATTGCTGCTGCGGCCCCAAGTCACAACCCGCCGGAAGAGGTAGCGTGCCACCTCATCGGGCGTGAGCCGGCGGGTACCCCCGGAAGTGCAGGCCACGCCGTACTCGGTTTCCAGCCCGTAGATGCGGCGGTCCACCAGTCTCCTCACTGCTCAAGGTGCCCGTTAGTCGGCTCTTGGCTTGCCGGGTCACGACTGGTGAGATCCAGCAGGGCCCCCAGTTCCTCCTGCGTCAGATCGCGCAACTCGCCAATCCTCAAGTCACCCAGCCGGACTGGCCCGATCCCGATCCGCGACAAGCGTCGCACCGGATGCCCGACTGCCTCCATCGTACGGCGCACAATGCGGTTGCGGCCCTCGTGCATAGTGAGCTTGATCAAACTCCGATCACTGCCCTGCGATACCAGCCGGACCGCACTTGGCCTGACCGGCCCGTCCTCCAGATCGATGCCGGCGCGCAGTCGCTTCAGTGTGCCGGGGCCGATCACGCCGGCCACTTCAGCTAGGTAGGTCTTAGGAATCTCGTACGAAGGGTGCGCGAGCCGATGCGCCAGCTCGCCGTCGTTGGTCAGGATCAGCAGGCCCTCTGTGTCGCTGTCGAGCCGGCCGACGTGAAACAGCCGCTCCTTCCGGGCGCCAACGAAATCCGCCAACGTCCGCCGACCTTGTGGATCGGCGAGTGTTGACACCACACCCCTGGGCTTGTTCAACACCAGGTAAGCGTGCCGGCGCGGCGGCGGGATCCGGGATCCGTCGACGCGGATGACATCGCGCTCCGGATTCACTCGAAAGCCCTGTTCGGTGATCAGACTGCCATTGACCTCCACCCGGCCCTCACTGATCATCACCTCCGCGGCGCGCCGAGATGCGACGCCGGCCGATGCCAGCACCTTTTGCAGCCGTACGCCGTGCTCAGCCATCACCCGACTCGCTGGCTGAGCCGGTCGAGCCCGGCGGCAGCTGTTGGCCTTCTACCCGCTCGTGGCGGGAATCGCTCCTGGTGGCGAACTGACGCAGCTCGGCCTCAAGCTCGGTCACCTCGGGCAAATGGGGGGCGAGTTCAGGTAGCCCGTCCAGACTCTGCAGGCCCATGCGTTCCAGGAAGTAGGCGGTGGTCGAGAACACAACAGCTCCGGAATCTGAGTCATGCCCGGCCTCGCTGATCAGACCGCGAGCCAGCAGCGTCCGAATCACCCCGTCGACATTCACCCCTCGAATAGCGGAGATCCTCGCTCGTGAGATGGGCTGCAGGTACGCCACTACCGCGAGCGTTTCCAACGCTGCCTGGGAAAGCCTTGACTGCTGAGGTTCCAACACATAGCGGGCCACAAGCTCCGCGTGCTCGTCACGCGTGTAATAGCGCCACCCGCCGCCTAGCTGACGCAGCTCAAAGCCGCGACCGGTTTCGTCGTAGAAGGCCACCAGCTCCGCCAGGCACTCATCGATGACCGATCGTGGCACATCAACAGCCGCCGCGAGGGCCTCCTCGCTCAGTGGCTCGTCCGCCAGCAACAACAAGGCCTCGACTGCCCCGGAGATGTCGTGCCCCGAGAGTTCGGCGACAATTCCCTCATCGGAGTCGTGGGGCCTCAGCACCGGATCAGTCACATCGATTTCCCGGTCGGCGCGGCCGGCTCGTTGCTGCCGGATGTGTCGAATTCGTCGGAGATGCGCAGGTCGCCCTCGCTGCTACCGGTCCAACGTACGGTCAGTTCGCCGAGCGGGGTCAGTTGCTCGAAAGCCACAGCGCCCTCCCGATATAACTCCAGCAATGCCAGGAACCGGGCCACCGTCGTGAGCAGGTTCTGGGAGTCCCCGGTGAGAGCTCGAAACGTGAACGCTCGCGCCCGACGCAATCGGTCAACCAGCAGGTCAGCCTGCTCCCGAACGCTCACCGCCGGAGTGTGCAAGTGGGCGAGCGAAATGACGCCGGCCTGCTTCGGTGCAAGTGCTTTGGTTGCCAGCCCAGCAAACGCCTCCGGTGAAATGTTGATCCTCACCTCCGGCAGCAACCGGGCGAACCGCGGTTCGAGCCCAACTTGACGCGGGTAACGCCGGCCTTCGACCTCCAAGGTGGCAGCCAGGTACGCCGCCACCTGCTTGAAGGCCCGATATTGCAGTAGCCGAGCGAACAACAGGTCCCGTGCCTCCAGCAAGGCGAGGTCCTCCGGGTCGTCCACTTCGCCGGACGGAATCAGCCGAGCCGCCTTGAGGTCGAGCAAGGTGGCCGCTACGACGATGAACTGGCTGGTCTGATCGAGATCCCACTCCTTGCCATGGGCCTTGACGTGGTCGAGAAACTCATCTGTCACCCGAGACAGAGCAACCTCGGTGATATCCATCTTGTGCCGCGAAATGAGTTGGAGCAGCAGATCGAACGGCCCTTCAAAGTTCTCCAGCCGGACGCGGAACACTCCGTCGCCCAAACCGTCCGTCTTGGGCTGAAGCTCAGTGCCGAGGTCGGAAACTCCGGTCACGGCCTTTGGCGATCGTGATGATCCGAAAGCCGCCGAACCAGCTCCGACTCGCCGCCGTTTCTGGAAAAATCAGCGAGCAACGCCGACATGGCCTCCCGGACAATGCGGCCTCGATCCACCGCCATGGCATGCCGGGCCCGCAGGATGAGCCGAGCCTGTTCCAAGGCGAGCAACTCCTCCCGGCTGATGTATACGGTGATCTTCTCGTCATGGCGCATGCGACCGCTGCCTCGCGGCGCGGCCTCGGCGATTGCTTCCGGACTGGGGTCGCCGTCGGCCGGGCGAGCCAGCTCAGATGCGCCCGGCGTCCTTACCGAACGCGGCACCGAGCCAGGACCTCGCGTGCCAGAGTTCGGTAGGCCAATGCGCCTGGTGAATCCGAGGCGTAGGTGGTGATGGGCTCACCGGCGACGGTGGTCTCGGGGAACTTGACGGTGCGCCGGATAACGGTATGGAAGACAGTGTCGCCGAAGGCCTGGACGACCCGGTCCAGCACCTCCCGGCAGTGCACGGTGCGCGGGTCGTACATGGTGCCGACGATGCCGAGAATTTTCACCTTCGCGTTCAGTCGATCTTGGACCTTGGCGATCGTGTCGGTCAGGAGTGCGATGCCGCGCAGCGCAAAGAACTCACACTCCAACGGCATGATCACGTTGTCGGCAGCTGTCAATGCATTGATGGTCAGCAGACCAAGCGACGGGGGGCAGTCGATCAAGATAACGTCGTACCGATCGCGGACCTTCTCCAATACCCGCAGCAGCGTCTGTTCCCGAGCGACTTCCGAGACCAGCTGTATTTCGGCCGCGGAGAGATCGATGTTGCTGGGCAGAATGTCGAGATCGTTCAGGTCGGTCGAGTTGATCACCTGGTCGACCTCGGTGTCATTACTCAGCAACAGGTTGTAGATGCTGCGCTCGAGGTTGTGCGGGTTGACTCCGAGACCCACCGAAAGGGAGCCCTGCGGATCGAAGTCCACTAGCAGGACCTTTCGGCCGAGTTCAGCCAAGGCGGCACCCAGGTTGATCGCCGTCGTAGTCTTGCCGACTCCACCCTTTTGGTTGCACAGCGCGATGATCGTCGCCGGACCATGCGAGTCGAGCGGCGGCGGCTCGGGAAGATCGGGCCAGGGTCGGCCAGTCGGCCCAACCTTGGTGCCTATCGGGGCCGGCCGCTCAACGGCCGCCGGCCTGGGCACCACGAACTCGGCTTCGTCCGCGTTGTTGTCAGGCTCTAAGAAAGCCTCTAGCTCCTCGGCGGCCAGCGCCGTACCTGAGACATCGGTCGCCGCTGCGCGCTCCCCCTCCATCGGCCGAAGCCTAATACGCCCGGGGGTGGGATGTGAGGTAGACCTGCCGGAGATGGTCAACAGTGACCAGCGTGTAAATCTGAGTGGTCGTCACTGATGCATGTCCCAGTAACTCCTGCACCACCCGTATGTCCGCTCCCCCGTCCAACAGGTGAGTGGCGAACGAGTGGCGAAGCGTGTGTGGCGAGACATGGACCTCGATTCGTGCCTTGTCTGCGCTCTCCCGCAGCACCGTCCAAGCGCTCTGCCGGCTCAGTCGACCTCCACGGGCGTTCAACAAGAGCGCCGGCGTACCAGAGCCGCGAGCTGCCAGAGCTGGGCGAGCCCGCACCAGATATCGATCGATTGCGGCGCGGGCATAGGACCCCAGCGGCACCACCCGCTCCCTATTGCCCTTACCCAGAACTCGGATGGTGGGTGGTTGCCCCTCAGCGGCTCGCAACGCAGGCCAGACATCATCCAGATCGAGCTGCACGGCCTCGGAAATACGGACGCCGGTGGAGTACAACAGCTCTAGCAAAGCGGTGTCCCGAAGACCGAGTGGGGTGTCCTCGCCTGGAGCCGCGAGCAGTGCCTCGACCTGCCCGAGGCTGAGTGCCTTCGGCAGCCGTTGCGGCGGCTTGGGTGGAGCAACGGTGTGCGCTGGGTCTTCGGCGGTCATACCTTCGGCATGGCCGAATCGGTGTAAACTGCGCACCGCCACGACCGCACGAGCGACGCTTGCCGTAGTCAGGGGTTGTTTCTCCCAGCTGCCGTTTCGCCCTCGTCTGCCCTCGCGGAGCCTGGCGGCGAAGTCGGCGATGAGTGCCGGCGTAACCTCGTTCATATCGATCACCCCGCGCTCGTTCAGGTAGCTGGCGTAGCGGACAAGATCACGACGATAGGCCGCCGCGGTGTGCTTTGAGACGGCACGCTCGACCACAAGATGGTCCATAAACGCCCGGATCCCGTCCTCCGGCGTTGCCATCGTGCTTAGCTCAGCACCTCGGCCAGGTTGCGATGCGGCAGACCGTGTGCACCGGCGACCGGCTCGTTGACCAGCGACCCCTCGTAGGTGTTGAGTCCAAGAGCCAGCGCGGGATCGCTCTTCAGCGCCTCCCGCCACCCGAGGTCGGCCAAGCTGAGCGCGTACGGCAGCGTCACGTTGGTCAGTGCATAGGTGGATGTGTTCGGCACAGCACCAGGCATGTTGGTGACACAGTAGAAGACCTTGTCGTGTACCCGGAAGGTCGGCTCCGCGTGGGTTGTCGGCCGGCTGTCCTCAAAACACCCACCCTGATCGATGGCGATGTCGACCAGAACGCTGCCGGGCAGCATCCGCGACAACAGATCGTTGCTGATCAAGGTCGGAGCTCTCGCGCCAGGCACCAGGACCGCGCCGATGACCAGATCGGCATCCAGCACCGCGCGCTCAATCTCGAATGCGTTGGAGGCGACCGTCTGCAGATGACCTTGGTAGATCCGGTCGGCTTCTCGCAGCTTGTCAATGTTCTTGTCCAGAAGCAGGACCTCGGCCTGCATACCGAGTGCGATAGCGGCGGCGTTCATTCCAGAGACCCCGGCACCGAGCACGACGACCTTGGCCGCGTAAGCCCCGGACACACCGCCCATCAGCACGCCCCGGCCCCCGCTTAGGCGCATCAGGTGATACGCGCCAACCTGCGGCGCCAGTCGGCCCGCCACTTCACTCATGGGCGCCAGCAGCGGCAGCGTGCCATTGGGCAGCTGAACCGTCTCGTAGGCGATGCCGGTCACGTGTGACTTCAACAAGGCTTGAGTGCAGTCACGGCTGGCCGCCAGGTGCAAATAGGTGAACAGCGTCTGCCCCGGCTGTAAGAGCTCGTATTCGGCGGCGATCGGCTCCTTGACCTTCAGGATCAATTCAGCCTTGTCCCACACGCTCTCGGCGTCGGAGACGATGGTTGCGCCGGCCGTGACGAACTCGCGATCGGTGATCGAGGACCCGAGCCCAGCGCCGCTCTGGACCAGGACCGAGTGCCCGTGCCGGCTGAGTTCGTGCACGCCTGAAGGGGTGATGGCGACCCTATACTCATGGTCCTTGACCTCAGCCGGAACTCCCACCAGCATGCGGGTCGACTCTCCTTGTAGTGGTCTCATCGCGAGCATAGACCGATGCAAGACCCGCTAGCGGAATTCCGGAGGACGCGACTAACGATTCTCCCGTGCGGTGCAGCGTTAGACCGTAGAGTCGGTAGGTAGTTTGATCATTCGCTAGTCGATAGGGAGTTGCTATGAGCACGGCGGTCAATCCTCCCCCCAACGGGAACGACTACTCGATTACCCACGCGGATTCTGATGTGACGAGGACCGACTATCCGCCGGTGGTGCCGGACCGGCGTGAAGTCGTCGCCCGGCAGAGGGAAGAGTTCGGCGGCATGAAGTTTGGCTCCGCCTTCTTCGGCTGGCTGGCGGCCACCGGAATGGCAGTGCTCCTCATCGCAATAGTGGCAGCGGCTGGAACTGCGCTCGGCTACACCGCCGATGTGAATACGACCAATCCGACGGCGGGAGAGGTGGAGAGTATTGGAATCGTCGGTGGCATTGCACTGCTGGCGATCATCTTCGTTGCCTACTTCTGCGGCGGATATGTCGCGGGGCGGATGGCGCGGTTCAACGGCCTTCGGCAAGGCATCGCGGTGTGGATCTGGGCTGTGGTGGCGGCCATTGTTGCTGCGGTAGTTGTCGCAGGCGCTGGATCGAGGTACAACGTGCTGGCGAATCTCAACCTGCCTCGGATCCCGATCAACGAGGGCACCTTGACCACTGCCGGAGTAATCACCACACTCGGAATCGCGGCGGTCAGCCTCGGCGGTGCCATGCTTGGCGGGCTCGCGGGAATGCGGTTCCACCGACGCGTCGACAAGGCGGGGCTCGACTGACGACTAGCCGGCACGAAGCAGGAGATCAGCTCGAGGAGGTTGATCAAATGGGAGATCTGAGTCCAAAGAAGCGCGAGAAGCTGCCGGCCAAGGACTTTGGCCTACCGGAGAAGGCCAAGACGCCGAAGGCCAAGAAAGAATCCGGCAACTATCCGATGCCCGATGCCACCCATGCCAAGAACGCCAAGGCGCGGGCAGCACAACAGAAAAAGGCTGGCAACCTCGGCAAGTCTGAGGCGGAGCGTGTCCAAAAGAAGGCTGACCGCGTCATAGAGAAGGACAAGAAGTAGCCGTACGCGGCACGGAGTTGCCGCCTAGTCAAGCCCTGACAACCCAACCCGACGCCGCACGTACGGCTCCAGATTGCGCTTCGCTTGGCTTATCGCCATCTTGTGATTCCAACTAAAGACCGGGCGCAGGATGGGTGTTAGGAGCCGAATGAGGGGGTGGTC
>Ga0126312_10003406_pt1 | contig 10740 bp, 11 predicted proteins | sample Plot104A_FD_92537 | JGI IMG/M metagenome (GOLD analysis project Ga0126312, IMG submission 92537) | Serpentine soil microbial communities from UC McLaughlin Reserve, CA, USA - Plot104A | ecosystem: Environmental > Terrestrial > Soil > Grasslands | place: USA: UC McLaughlin Reserve, Lake County...
CACGCCGTCGCAGACCTCGCAGTTCTTCACGGTCTGGACGTTCACCTCGCGGTCCACTCCGTAGGCAGCCTCGCGCAAGGAGATCTCGACCTCGACCTCGGTGTCGGCGCCGCGGCTTGGCCCACGGGTCGCGCCGAAGAAAGAGCCACCGAAGCCGCGGTCGCCGAAGAAGGCTTCGAAGATGTCCTGGAAGCCCCCGAAGGGATCACCGCCCGGATAGCCGGTCCCGCGCGGGACCTTGTGACCGTAGGTGTCGTAGGCGCGGCGGGACTCCTGGTTCGAGAGGACCTCATAGGCCTCGGTAAGCTCCTTGAAGCGCCCTTCGGCCTCGGGGTCGTGGGCGTTTACGTCGGGATGGTGGTCGCGGGCGAGGCGCCTGTAGGACTTCTTGATCTCAGCCTCAGAGGCGTCTCGGGACACGCCCAGTACCTCATAGTAGTCGCGCTTCTCGGAGGCCACGCCTAGAACCCTGTGCTCAAACGCTGGGTCAGGGCATCTGCCGCCGAGCGGACGGTCGAGATCGCGGCGTCATAGTCCATACGCTTGGGTCCTATGAGGCTGACCACGCCGTATGGCCTTTCGCGGTGGCTGTAAGCGGCGGCGACGAAGCTGGTGCCTACAAGGTTGTAGAAGGCGTTCTCTGCCCCGATGGCGACAACGACGCCCGAGCTCGAGACCGAGCGTTCGAGGGCCTCACTCATGAGCCTGAGGAGCCAGCGCCGGCGCTCGAAGATCTCGACGACGGCCGCGAGGCTCGCGGGGTCGAGCTCGTCGAGGCAGGCGAGCAGGGCCGAGGCGCCGCGGACGAAGACCCCGCGCTCGGTAGTCCGCCCCAGAACCCTGATGGCCTCGAGCACCACCTCCAAGACGAGGGGGTTATGGTCGGAGAGCGCCTTTCGGGCCACGGTTGCGAGCTCCATGTCGCCCCCCAGGGGACGTCCGCCGAGCCACGAGTTGAGAACGGCGAAGATCTCGCGCAGCTCGTCTTCCTCCACCCAGGCGGGGAGCGTCACGGTGGCGCTTGAGGAGGCCCCGCTCTCCATCGAGACGGCGAGGAGCAGCGCGCCTCCCGGCAGCGGGAGGTAGTCAACGCGGGTCAACGAATCGCCGAGGGCGCCAGGACCTGCCACCACGGCCAGTAGGCGCGTGACCTCGCTCATCTCCTCCGAGACGTTCCAGAGCAGATCGTCCAGGTTGCCGTAGCCCTCGGGGGCCTCGAAGAAGGTGGTCTCGCGGTCATCCCTCTCCATCAGGGCGTCGACGTAGTAGCGGTATCCAGCGTCGGTCGGTACGCGGCCCGCCGAGGTGTGGGGATGGGTAAGTAGCCCCCTCGACTCGAGGTGCGCGAGCTCCGCCCTTATAGTCGAGCTACTGGCGTCGACGGCGTCGATGAGGGCGTTGCTGCCCACGGGAGCCCCGGTCGACACGTAGAGCTCTAGCGTCTTTAGTAATATCTCCCGCTGCCGGTCACTGATCTCAGGGTGCCTCATAACGCGCAAATTCTACCATGATGGCGGCTAGGCCCAGAAGAAAGGAGCCCAGAGCGGCTTGCAGAGAACCCGAGCCTTCTGCAGGTTACTGGGGGTCCTCTGGAGCCACCGATCCGCACGCTATCTCTCTATGGCCAATGCCGCTGTTTGCGGAAGGTGCAGTCAGCCTTCAGATGCGTAGCGCCGCGAGGAAGGCCTCTTGTGGGATCTCGACGCTCCCTACCTGCTTCATCCTGCGCTTTCCGGCCTTCTGCTTCTCGAGCAGCTTGCGCTTGCGGGTTATGTCGCCGCCGTAGCACTTGCCCGTCACGTCCTTACGGTAGGCCCGCACGGTCTCGCGAGCTATGATCCTCTTCCCCACGGCCGCCTGCACCGGGACCTCGAACTGCTGGCGCGGGATCAGCTCTTTCAGCCTCTCTACCAGCGCCCGACCGCGGGTGTAGGCCCTGTCACGGTGGACGATGATCGAGAGGGCGTCCACGAGCTCGCCGGAGACCAGCACCTCTACCTTGACCAGATCCGCAGGCTCGTAGTCTTTGGGCTCGTAGTCGTAGGACGCGTAGCCCCTGGAGCGGCTCTTGAGGGCGTCGAAGAAGTCCGTTATCGCCTCGGCGAGGGGCAGATCGTAGGTGAGCTGTACGCGGCGGGTGGAGATGTACTCCATCCCCACCGAGACGCCGCGCTTCTCGTGGCAGAGGCTCATAACCGCCCCTACGTACTCCTTCGGCGCGATGACGGTAGCCCGCACCACAGGCTCCCTGATCTCATCGAAGATCTCGGGGAGGTCGCTAGGGTTGGTGATCTCCACCACCTCCCCATCTACCACTACCTCGTACTTAACGCTAGGCGATGAGGCGATGAGGTCGAGGTCGAACTCCCGCTCGAGCCTCTCCTGGACGATCTCCATGTGCAAGAGCCCCAGAAAGCCGCACCTGAAACCGAAGCCCATTCGTGAGTTCTCCGGCTCGAAGAAGAGCGAGGCGTCGTTTAGCTGCAGCCTGGCCAGGGCGTCGCGCAGGCGCTCGAAGTCGTCGCCCACGGTCGGGTAGAGGCCGGAGAAGACAGTAGGGAGCGGCTGGGCGTAGCCGGGCAGGGGCTCGGTGGCGGCGTCGCCGGCTCGCGTTACCGTGTCGCCGACCCTCAGCGCCTCTATGTCCTTGAGACCGGCGATCACGTACCCTACCTCCCCGGCCCTGAGCGCGGGGAGCGCGGTAGGCTTGGGCGAGTAGCAGCCGATCTCGAGCAGCTCGAAGTGCTCCTCGCTCCCCATCGCCCTTACCCTGTCGCCCTTCTTCAACTCGCCGTCGAAGAGACGGGTGAGCGAGACGACACCGCGGTAGGGGTCGTAGTAGGAGTCGAAGATCAAGGCCCGCGTCTGCGCCCGCGTTGTCTCAGGGGGAGGCACTCGGTCCACAATGGCGTCGAGCACCTCGGTTATGCCTTCTCCCGTCTTGGCGGAGATCTTGATTATGTCGTCCTCGTCGACACCTAGCAACTCCATGATCTCCTCCGTCGCGGCCGGCACGTCAGCGACGGGAAGGTCTATCTTGTTGAGGACGGGGATGATCTCGAGGTCGTGCTCCATGGCGAGGTACAGGTTGGCGAGGGTCTGGGCCTGGATGCCCTGGCTCGCGTCCACAACGAGAAGCGCCCCCTCACAGGCTGCTATCGCTCGGGAGACCTCGTAGACGAAGTCCACGTGCCCAGGGGTATCTATGAGGTTCAGGACCCACTCGCCGTCGCCCCTGCCGTAGAGCAGGCGCACGGCCTGGGCCTTGATAGTTATCCCCCGCTCGCGCTCGAGCTCCATGGTGTCGAGGATCTGGTCGACTCGCTCCCGCTCGGGGACAGCGTCGGTTACGTCGAGTAGCCTGTCCGCGAGGGTGCTCTTGCCGTGATCAATGTGCGCGATAATGCAAAAGTTGCGCGTACGGTCGATGTTCTCCACCGATAGATTTTACCATGATTGTACCCTTGCTCCTCATGTGTTACATTCTCCCGGTCAGGAAAGTATCAATGCAAGAGGAGCGAGAGCGTGCCCGCACCATCCAAGCGCGACAAGCAGAGCCGCAAGCGTTTCGAGCAGAACCGCGGCGTCGAGACCCGACTGAAGAACCTATCGAAGAACTTCTACCGCGCGCTCGACGCCGGCGACGAGGAGTGGGCCAGGCAGCTGCGCGACGAGTCGCAGAAGGCCTATGATCAGGCAGCCTCCAAAGGCACCATCCACCCCAACAAGGCCGCCCGCAAAGTCAGCCGCCTCGACAAGGCGCTCGCCGGCAACGAAGGCTAGCGCTCCGAGAGTCTCAGCACGGCGAGCTCTACCTGGAGCTCGTCGCCGAGATCGCTCCCCCCTTTAAGCCCGCGCTCCAGATCAAGGACCAGCGCTAGCGCCAGTTCCAGGTTCGCTTGATCCAACCTGCTCCCCTGCTCCTCGAGCTTGCGGGCCACGAAAGGCGGGACTCTGAGCTCGCTGGCAACCTCTCGCTGCGAGGCTCCTCTCTCAAACAGAGCGCTAGCTCTTGCCACGAGCCCAAACTGGCGGCGCACCATGTATGTCACGCGAAGCGGCGGCTCGCCGGCCGATATGAGATCCTCGAGGAGGATCAAAGCCCTTCCCCTGTCGCCCGCAGCCAGAGAGTCCACGAAGGCGAAGATGTTGGAGTGCGCATCCGGCGGGCAGAGGCCCTCCACGTCTTCCTCCGTCACCTTGCCCTCCCCCACGTAGAGCGCCAGCTTCTCGGTCTCGCCAACGAGGCGAAGCTTGTCGCCCGAGCAACGGTCTATAAGGTTCTGGGCCACGTCCTCGGGGAGATCGAGGCGCAGATTCTCCGCGTGGCCGACGAGCCACCTGACGAGCGCCTTGCCTGTTGGCTGCTCGAGCTCGTGGACCTCGCCCGACTTCTTCGCCGCAGCCACGAGTTTTTCGCGCGCACCGAGCTTCTTGCCGAGCAGCACGAGGTCAGCCCCCGGCGCAGGGCTCTCGAGGTAGCTAACGATCACTGCCTTCTGGGCTGCGTTCCAGGCGTCGAGGTTCCTTACCAGGACGAACGGTCCCTCACCGAAGAGCGAGTACGAGTTGCAGGCGGAGACTACCGCCTCTGGGCCGGCCTCGGAAGCATCGAAAGCCTCTGTAGCGCGGCCTGCCCGCAGTTTCTCCACGCCGCGGGCCTTGCGCTCCTCGTCGTCGCCAAGTAGTAGATAGACGCCCACGTAGGTATTCTAGACGTTCGTCGCGCCATCAAAATGGCATTCTGATGGTAGAGCCGCGAAGCCGCTCTGGGCAGCCCGCGCCTACGAGCCGGTCAGCTTATCCTTAGCCTTGTCGATGAGGCTCTTGTCTTCCGCTTTGCGCTCGGCCCCGGCATCTTCGTCCGCGTACTCCGGCTCCACGCCTGGGCCCAGCCCCTCCTGCGTCGTCCCGGCATCTTCCGTCATGTGCCCCTGCTCCCCTTCCTGGCGCCTCGGCTCTGGCTTCTCGGGGGGTGGCATGTCTCTTTCTGTCATGAGCTCCTTCTTTCTTCGCCGCGCCACGCGGTTCATCTTCCCCGTCGTGGCTGTCGGTAAACCGCGACCACACATTCCTAGACGCCCCCGACCCCGACGAGAGCGAGCCACAGCATCGACCAGAGTAGGAGGAAGGCGGCCCATAACGGCCAGCGGTCTCTCGGGAAGGCGACCTCGGAGATGGCTGCGGGGAGACAGCCGAGGTAGAAGAGTCCGACAAGGAGCGGTGTGATCCCCGGCGTCCTCGCGGCGGCGAAGGGGAACGCCGAGGCGACCAGGGCCACCCACTCGAGGACCGTGACCAGAAAACCGTTGGAGGAGTTGAGCGGATATGCGAGCACGGGGGCTACGTTGCCGAGCACGGCGCCGAGGAGCCCAAGGGTGAGGATCGGACCAGAGAGCGGCACGGCTATGAGGTTGGTGAGGGCCCCGATCACGGAGACCTCGTCGAAGCTCGCGGCGACTATCGGGGCGGTGGCGATCTGGGCCGCCAGAGAGGCCGAGAGCAGGTTAGAGACGGGCTCCGGCTTCTTGAAGGGCCTGAGCAGGGCGCCCTCGACAAGGGATCTCAGGGGCTTCCTTAGCAGCAAGATGCCGAAGACAGCGGCGACGGAGAGCTGGAATCCCGTGTTGTAGATGAGTAGCGGGTTGTAGGCGAGGACTGCGGCGAGCATCGTAGTCATGAAGTGCAGGGGGAGGTGCGTGCTGCCTACGGATTGGGTCTACAGAACGCCCGCTTTCCGCTACGTTGGGTGAACGAGCCTCTGTAGAGATGCACCGAACTTCGTTGTGTGACATGCTTTGAGATGCTAGTAGCAGAGGACACATATTAAAGGTAGATGCGCCATGGTTCGCCAAGGACACCTAATCGAGACCAGAGTCCTGATAGCTGTGGTGGCCTTCTTGATCGCCGTCGTGGTGGTAGGCTGCGGTAGCGGTCCGGGGAACATCGATGAGCGCGATGGTGAGCGGCGCGCTGCAACCAATGAGACCACAGCCCCCAAAGGAGGCAGATCGGCGGCCGGGACCACGCAAGAGCCTGTTGGCTTGGACGTGAAGGTGGTGTCTCCCGGCAAAAGGTACGTGCTCGCAGGCTTTGGCGAGGGCTCCTTGTGGGCGACCGACCTCGGTACCTGCAACGACACCGGCTCCTCCGCCACCTCCTCTTCTGCGAGCTCCGCCTCTGCTTCTGCGGGCACCTGCGCCCTACCCCAGAACACGCTCCTCAAGAGGCTGGACCCGGAGACCGGCGAGGAGGTGGCGGAGATCCCACTGAAGGGCTTCTCTGCCAACATCACGGAGGCAACCTTCGGGGCGGGATCGGTGTGGGTCTCTTCTACTTCCGGCGAAGCCGGCGTCGTGATCAGGGTCGACTCGGAGACCAATCGGGTCGTGGACCGCATACCAGTGCCCGTGGACTCCCCCACCAGCCTGGCCTTCGGGCACGGTTCGGTGTGGATGGCGAGCTCGGGGCACGACACGGTGTCGCGCGTAGACCCCCAAACCGGCGAGGTAGCGGCAAAGATCGAGGTCGGCCGGGGCGCGGTGGACATCGCGACCGACGAGAGCTCGGGGGACGTGTGGGTCGCCAGCGTCTCTGAGGACAGGAAGCAACTCTCGCGGGTGGACCCGGCGACCAACCGCGTGGTGGCGGAGATCCCGATAGCGGGGCACTCGCGGTACGGCGGGGCGCAGAGCGTTGCCGTGGGCGACGGGACAGTCTGGGCGCAGAGCAGCGACGGCAGGCTCTTCAAGGTGGATCCCGCGACCAACAAGGTCGTCGCCGTCGTGCCCTTGGGCGAGTACTCCTCAGACCTCGCGGTCTACGGGGGAGCGGTGTGGGCTACCTTCCAATACTCCTGCGAGGCTACTAGTGACGCGAGCGCAGCGGCGGCGCGCCCGCCGGGTTGCACGAGGAGCTGGAGAGCGTATGACCAAGAGCATCTAGCGCAGGTAGATCCTCGCACAGAGCAAGTCGTTGCCTCCGAAGACATCGGGCTTATCTCCAAGGTCGGCTACGGGCGGCTGGTTGCGGGCGGGGGCTACATCTGGTTCACGAGCGGGGACGGGCTGGCTCGGGTCGCGCCGTGATCCGTCAAGGACACCTCATAGCTGTGGTGAGGGCCTTCCTGATCGGGTGCTCCGTGGCTCTTGTGGTGCTTGGCTGTGCAGGGGTGCGCTCGCAAGCTCCGCGGGAGGAGCAAGGCAACACCGAAGCCACTAAGGAGCAAACCCACTCTAGCGGAGCAGCGTCATCTGAAGAAGCCCGATGTAGGCAGACGCGCACCTTCAAGGACAAGGAGTCGGGCTGGCTCATTACCACCAATGACTTGCCCGGCTGCCCCAATGGCGGCCTGCTCTCTGGCACCGATAAAGACGAGAAGCTGTCCGGTAACAAGGGCGAGGACGAGATACGCGGCCTTGGCGGTTCAGACTTTATCTTCGGAGGGGACAGCAACGACGTCATCTACGGCGGTCCGGGCAACGAGGCCCTCCTGCTTGGCGGCGAGGGCGATGATGTCATCTACGCGGGCGACGGCGACGATGGGGAAACGATTGGAGGCAATGGCGAGGACGTCGTCTACGGCGGGGATGGCAACGATGCTCCTTTGCAGGTAGACGGGGACCGGCAGCGGGACAAGCTCTATTGCGGTGCAGGCCGGGACCACTACTTTGCCGACAAGATCGACTATGTGGACAGTAGCTGCGAGAAGGAGATTAGGCTGGGACCAGGGATTCCCTAGAAGGAGATAGTCCGCTTTCCGGCCCTCCTATAGTCCGAACTTCCTAGAAGACCCCTTGCATGCAGTCCCCTGACCAGAACACAAGCGCCTAACCGCTAGACCGGTCCCACCTCGACCTCCGGCTCCTATCTCAGCGTGGCGGAGAAGCGAAGCTTAAAACCGCCGTAAGTATGACTATCACACGGGGAAGTGCTAGCCGCCGACCGCGCGTGCGAGCCAACTCCTTGCTCGGGCTCCTTCGATTAGCCGGTCGCTGCGTCCTTCTTCGAAGTCGTGTCGGGGCGCAGCCACAGGGAGACGTGAGTCGGCTTCATAGTCTCCCTAACCACGTCTAATAGCTCGACGTTCAGCGCGTCGAGGTCTGTCTCGTCTCTCAGCTTGGCAGAGAAGTCTTCTAGGGTCTTGGCCGCGTTGTACTTCCTGCGGTAGAAGCGCCTATCTATGAAGGACTGGATGCGCCCTCTCAAGGGGTTGAAAAGCGCTGCTATCACGAGCGTTGAGATGACGATGGCGAGTTGCGGCTGCTCGTGTTGGCCGGTGAGTGCGCGGAAGATCGCCTGAGTTGCTGCCACGCCGCCGAAGTAGACTAGAGCCAGCGCGACGGTGAGCGAGCCGTAGACGAGGGTGCGGTTGATCAGGATGTCGATGTCGAAGAGGCGGTAGCGAAGGATTGAGATGCTCAAGGAGAGCGGCACAATGGTCAACGTGAGCCACCAACCAGTGCTACTGATAAGAGCCCACCAGGGAAGGGGGCTGCCGGGTGGAAGGTTCAACTGGAAACTGTAAGGCACGCCGAGCATCATTATCAGCAGGCACCAAAACAAGATGCCGAACAGCACCCATTTGGTTTGTTGCCGCTCGGTCGGTGTGGAAACGTGGCGATAGCGATAGATCTGCGCATACATCGCACCGAGCACGATCATGCTGACAAGAGCCCACAAGTAGGCGGGTGGCTGGTAGAGAAACGCCACCATCAATGGGATCGAGAAGAAGTACAGCCAGCGTGTCCAGTGGGGGACAAACCTACCGTCGGGAAAGAGAACGAAGAGCGCTACGGTTGGCGTCGTGAAGAACAGGGGTTGAACCACATCTTCTGCTAACGAGGGCCACCCAGGGTAGAAGGCTTCCGCTCTCTCCAATGGGCCAGCCAGCACTACCCCGTATACAAGGAGGTAGGACGAGATAAAGATGACCATCCAGTCGTCTGATCTGCGCCAGAAGAGCACTCCAGCGAGGGTCAGGCACAGTAGGGCAGCCGTACTGGATGCCAGCACACCAAGTAGATCAAGCACGAACACCAATCCGGCAGGAGCCTCGACGGGAGCCCCGAACCAAGCGGCCGTGCCGAGTGTGAGAACGTAGGCAGGGATAGAAGCGACGAAGAGGCCTAGCGCAAGCGTAGCGATGATAACCCATGCTGCGCGGGTAAGGAGAAGCCAGCGTCCACGCAGGATAGTGACTGATGGCGAATCGCGGGTACTCATCCCGCCGACTACTTGCCCCTGTTGCCTTGTCCGTTCTGTCACGACACCACTCTACAGCACTACGGTCTCCTAAACGTTACGGCAACCGTTACGAAGTCGAGCGGTGAGCAACCTACTAAGTACTTCTTTGCACGCGCGTGCCTGAGCAGGGCACGCGCTCCTGACCGCTACATCAGCCCCACCTCGACCTCTGGCTCCTCCCCCACCGTGGCGGAGAACCGGACCTTCAGGCCGTTGTAACTCTGACTATCACACGGGGAGGTGCGTGCTGCCGACGGCTTGGGTTTCCGAGAACGCTTCTACGACTTCTGTGCACGGGACTGGGCCTAGTCGCTATAGGTACGAGCACTAAGTAGAGCGGAGCGTCGGCTGCGCGCCAATAGTAGGATGGGCTACTACTACGCGAGAGGAGCAAAGGAGGAGAGTCGATGGCAGCCTACGCCGTTGTCAACGTCAGGGTGGCCAACCCCGACCGCTACGCCGAATACAGAGAGAAGGCCCCCGACACAATCGCCCGCTACGGAGGCAAGTACCTCGCGCGCGGGGGTGCGGTGGAGGTGCTAGAGGGTGACTGGAACCCCCAGCGGTTGGTCATCCTCGAGTTCGAGAGCATGGAGCGCTTGCGCGAGTGGTACGACTCGCCGGAATACGCCCCGCTCAAGCAACAGCGCTGCGAGGCTGCCGCTACCGAGTTCGTCGCCGTAGAAGGAGTCTAAGGAGGCAAGCGACCATGCGCATAGAAGCGAAGCTTAGTGAACTAGATCTCGTGCTGCCCGAGCCGATGCGGGTGCCTCCCGACCTCCGTATGCCCTTCTCGTGGGTGCGCGTGCGCGGCAACCGTGCCTACGTCTCCGGTCATATCGCCCTGCATACGGACGGCTCGGTCGCCGAGCCGCTGGGCAAGGTAGGCGCTGAGGTCTCGGCCGAGGAAGGTTACGAGTCTGCCCGCCTAGTCGCCCTTGCGCACCTCGCCAGCCTAAAGCGAGCCCTGGGGGACCTCGACCGCATCACTGCATGGCTGCGAGTCTTCGCTATGGTCAACGTGGCCCCCGGCTTCGACCGGACTCCGCTGGTCACCAACGGCTACTCGGATCTCATCCTCGAGCTCTACGGTCCCGAGGTGGGGGCGCACGCTCGCTCCTCCATAGGGATGACGATACCGCTGAACGCTCCGGTCAACTGCGAGGCGGAGGTGGAGATCGATGGCTAACCGAAGGATGCGGTGCGGATTCAAAGAACGCCTGTCCTCCTACGCCCGTGTCTCCGGAACTCTGATAGCAGGAGGCGCCTAACCTCTAGCCTAGCGCTACCTCGACCTCCGGCTCCTCACCGAGCGTGGCGGAGAATCGTACCTTTAAGACGTCGTAAGTCTGTACAGTGCACGGGCGCTAGCTGGCGACCGAAGAGCGAGGCTCCTATAGCGGTGTGCAGTGATATTGGACCCGCGCTCGTTTCTGCGTCCGGGGTCCGCGTGCCGAGTGGTTCGAAACCTACTGCGCTATGCCTAAAGGCAAC
>Ga0126312_10003407_pt1 | contig 10735 bp, 6 predicted proteins | sample Plot104A_FD_92537 | JGI IMG/M metagenome (GOLD analysis project Ga0126312, IMG submission 92537) | Serpentine soil microbial communities from UC McLaughlin Reserve, CA, USA - Plot104A | ecosystem: Environmental > Terrestrial > Soil > Grasslands | place: USA: UC McLaughlin Reserve, Lake County...
AGAAGGCAATGATGAAGCCGAGATAGATCGGATGCCGGACCAGGCGATAGAGGCCCGGCGTCTTGAACTTGACCGGCGCGATGAGACGTCCGGCAAAGTGCGTGACCACCTGCGTCAACCCGAACAATTCGAAATGGCTGATGAGAAACGTGCTGTAGAGCACGATCAGCCAGCCGAAGAAGCCCAGAGCGAGAACGGCATTCGCCAGCGCCGGCGTCTCGATGTGCCAGACCACGTTCGGGATCGGCTGCCACAGCCAGAACAGCAGCACCAGCGACAGGCTCGCGAGCAGCACGTAGGTGCTGCGCTCGATCGCGGGCGAGGCGACGCGCGTGAACAGCTTCTTGAAGCCCAGCCGCGCCATGCCGCTGTGCTGGATCGCAAACAGCGACATCAGCAGCAGGTTGACGATCAGCGCCTGGACCGGCGGCGGGGCCGAGCCGCTGTCGATGGCCTTCGGCACGATGAATTGCGTGACGAAGCCGATCGCGTAGAGGAAAGTGCCGAGGAAGATCAGGTAGGCGACCGCACCGTAACCGAGCACGAGAATTCGCATCGCGAGTGAGTGCTGCGGCAAGGCCGACCCGGCCGGACCGTTTTGCAATGTAATGGACATGTTCAATCTCCTTTGGTGGACAAGGGATGTCACTTGTAGAGTTGCCGCCGCACCCGCTGCCGGCCGGCGGCTTCACGCGTTGAGTCTGTCTGGCAGCGGGAGATGCCGGTGTCTTTGTGTTCGTCGTCGAGCTCGCGCAGCGCGAACAACGCGGCGTGGCGTTCACGCCGGGCGATGTCGACGGCGACCCGGTCGTTCAGAAAGCGCCGCACGCGCGCCAGCAGTACAAGCGCATTTCTGCGCAGAACTGATTTGGTAATTGGCGATGAGATCGTGGAAAGCATGGTCATTAGAGTCTTCCTCAGAAATGGCGTGGTCTTCCGAAATCGGCGCTGACCGCCTTGCGGAAAGTTCTACCAGCCGGCAGTGATCCGGCCGTCAGCGCCGCCGTGAAAAAAACGTCAAAAAGCTCACCTCGGCCTGCTACGGTATGAGCCAAAAAGCACCTTTAGGCCTGCTACGGTGTGAACCACTTCACAGAAGAGCAACGAAATGCTGCGCCTGGAGCTACTGGGGCCGTTTGCGCTCTCACGGGACGGGCCTGTCGTCCTGCACAACAAGAAAGCGCAGGCTCTGCTGGCGTTTCTGGCTTTGAATCCCGGCCGTCAGTCCCGCGAGCGGCTTTCCAGCCTGCTCTGGCCGGACTCAGGCGATGAGGCCGCCAGGCAAAGCCTGCGGCAATGTGTCAGCACGCTGCGGCGCGACGTCGCGGATTTGCCGCTCGCATCCGGTCACGATCTGCTCGGCCTGAACGCAGCGGAAATCACGATTGATACGGAAGAGTTCAAGCAGAATCTCGCGAAGCCTTCGATCGCTAGTCTGAAACGCGCGGCGGCGCTGTATCGCGGCGCGTTGCTGGAGGGGCTCAATGCCAGGTCGGATCTGTTCGACGAGTGGCTGCTTGGAGAACGGACACGCTTTCGCGACGCTGCAACCTCTTCCTTTCGTGCCCTGCTGGGCGAGTTGCAGAACATCTCCGCCCGGGAGGAAGCGATCGCACTGGCGCTGCGCCTGCTTGCGATCGATCCGCTGCAGGAGGATGTCAACCGCACGCTCATGCGTCTCTACGCCGAGCAAAATCAGACCGCGCTCGCCTTGCGGCAGTACAAGCGCTGCGAAGACGTCTTGCGCACCGAGCTAAACGTTGAGCCGGACCAGGAAACCCGGGCGCTCTATCAGGAATTGCTCCGTCATCGAATGCGGCGCCGGGCCGCCGAAGACGAACAGATCACACTGCCAAAGTCCGCGGCTTCGCTTCGGCAACTCACCCAAACGGTTCAGACCTGCATGGCGCAGGATGGTGTCCGCATCGCCTATGCACATGTTGGAGTTGGTCCGCCGCTGGTCAAGGCCGCGAATTGGCTCAATCATCTCGAGTTTGATTTCGCCAGCCCGGTATGGCGGCACTGGATCGAGGCCTTCGGCCGCAACCACCGCTTTCTCCGCTATGACGAACGCGGCACCGGCCTGTCCGACTGGGACGTGTTCGATATTTCGTTCGATGCCTTTGTGCGCGACCTCGAAACCGTAGTCGACGCCGCCGGCCTGCAGCGATTTCCGTTGCTCGGCCTCTCGCAGGGCTGCGCCATTTCGGTTGCCTACGCTGTCAGGCATCCCGAACGCGTCAGTCATCTCGTGCTTTACGGCGGTTACGCCAAAGGCTGGGCGCATCGCGATGATGCCCCGGAAATGGCGCGGCGAAAGGCGATGTCCACGCTGATCCTCGAAGGGTGGGGACAGGAAAACCCGGCGTTCCGGCAGATCTTCACTTCGCTGTTCATTCCCGACGCGTCATCCGAGCAGACCCAATGGTTCAATGATCTCCAGAAGATCACCACCTCGCCCCAGAATGCGTATCGGCTCTCAAACATATTCGGCCAGATCGATGTTCGGCATCTCCTCAAGGAGGTCAACATCCCCACGCTGGTCCTGCACGGGCGAGGCGACGCGCGAATCAGCTTTACCGAAGGTCAGGAACTGGCCTCCGGCATCAAAGGCTCGAAGTTCGTTCCGCTGGAGAGCCGTAATCACGTATTGCTGGAAAGCGAGCCCGCGTGGCCGGTGTTTCTGCGGGAAGTCAGGACGTTTCTCGGCGACGGCTCGTGAGATCGAGATGCCTTGGTCTACACCGATCCCATCGACCCAATCTCGCGACCGAACACGTGGGCCGACGGGGATGTATACCGCGAGGAGCCCAGCTCACGAAAAACTCACGAACTAGTGTTCACTGACGAATATTGACAATCGTCAGTGAACACTTGATACTCCTCAGCAGGTTCAGCCGAGGGAGTGTCCCATGTTCGTCCGTTCCATTTTGTCGAGTTATTACAGCCTCTTGACGGGAGCGATGCTGGCGCTGACGGTGATTGCGCTGACCGGCTGCAACGAAATCGCGGCCGAGAAGGCCCCTCCCGGGCGCCCGGTTCTGGTTGCGACCGTGCATTATGAGGCCTCCTCGCCGGAGCGCAGTTTTGTCGGCACCATCAAGCCGCGAATCGAAACCGACATGGGCTTTCGGGTACCGGGCAAGGTCGCAAAGCGCCTGGTCGAAGTCGGCCAGACCGTCGCAGTCGGCCAGCCTCTCGCCACCCTCGACGAAGTCGATCTGAAATTGCAGTCCGAGCAGGCCGAGGCCGAATTCCGCGCCGCGACCGGCGTTTTGGGGCAGGCCGCCGCCTCCGAACAGCGCGCCAAGGATTTGCGCGCAAAGGGCTGGACCACGGACGCCCAGTTGGACACAGCGCGCGCCGCCGCCGATGAGGCCCGGGCGCGCCTCAATCGCGCCGAACGTTCGGTCGAGCTGACCAAGAATTCGCTCTCTTATGCGAACCTGGTGGCCGATACCCGCGGCGTCGTCACCGCGACGCTGGTCGAGCCCGGCCAGGTCGTCGCCTCCGGGCAAACCGCTGTCCGCGTCGCGCGCTTTGCCGAAAAGGAAGCGGTGGTCGCGATCCCGGAAACGCTGGTCGGCCGCGCCAAGGACGGCGTTGCCACTGTCACGCTGTGGTCGGAGCCCGACAAGAAGTATGCCGCAAAGCTGCGCGAGGTCGCACCGTCGGCCGATCCCGCCACGCGCACCTATCTCGCCAAATTCTCGCTGCCGGATGCCGGCGACAGCGTCTCGCTCGGCATGACCGCGACGCTGACGCTGGCCGATCGCGTCACCGAGCGGGTGGCAAAACTGCCGCTGTCGGCGCTGTACAGCCAGGGCGGCGATCCCTCGCTCTATGTGGTCGATGCTTCCGGCGACGTCGTGCTGAAGCCGGTTGCGGTGAAATCCTACGAGACCAATAGCGTGGTGATTTCCGGTGGCGTCGATGAAGGCGCCAGGGTGGTCACGCTCGGCGTGCAAAAACTCGATCCGGCCCAAAAAGTCCGTGTCGTGTCGGCACTGTCGTTCTGATCCGGCCGTCATTCCGGGATGGTCCGAACGACCAGACCCGCAATGACCAAGTGTTGAAAATAGGAGCATGAGATGAAGCGTTTCAATCTCTCGGGCTGGGCGGTCAGCCATCCGGCGCTGGTGCTGTTTTTGATGATCGCGCTCGGCGTCGCCGGCTTCTTCTCCTATCAAAAGCTCGGCCGCGCCGAGGATCCGTTCTTCACCGTCAAAGTGGTGAACGTCTCGGCGATCTGGCCCGGCGCGACTGCCGCCGAAATGCAAACGCAAGTCGCCGACCCCATCGAGAAGAAGCTGCAGGAGCTGCCGTTCTTCGAGAAGGTGCAGACCTATTCAAAGCCGGCCTTCACCGCGATGCAGGTCACCTTCAAGGATTCCACGCCGCCAAAGGACGTGCCGTATCTCTTCTATCTCCTGCGCAAGAAACTGGTCGACGTGCAGGGCCAGTTGCCGCAGGGCCTGCTCGGCCCCGTCGTCAATGACGAGTTCTCCGACGTCGATTCCATTCTCTACATGATGACCGGCGATGGCGCCGACTACGTGCAGTTGAAGAAGGCCGCCGAGGGCATGCGCCAGCGGCTGCTGAAAGTGCCGGGGGTGACGAAAGTCGATCTCTACGGCACCCAGGACGAGCGCATTTTCGTCGAATTCTCGCACGCCAAGCTCGCGACGCTCGGCATCACGCCACAGACGCTGTTCGATTCGCTTGCCAAACAGAATAACGTCACGCCGGCTGGCACGGTCGAAACCTCCTCGCAGCGCGTGCCGCTGCGCGTCACTGGCGCGCTCGACGGCGCCAAGGCGGTGGCGGAGACGCCGGTCGAGAGCAATGGCCGGGTGTTTCGCTTGGGCGATATCGCAACCATCACGCACGGCTTCGTCGATCCGCCGAGTTTTGTGGTGCGCCAGGAAGGCAAGCCCGCGATCGGCATCGGGGTCGTCACCACGAAGGGCGCCAACATTCTGGAGCTCGGCAAGGACGTCGAGAAGGCGACCGACGAATTTACGAAGGCGGTGCCGCAGGGCATCAATGTCGAGCGGATCGCTGACCAGCCAAAAGTGGTCGAGCACGCCGTCGGCGAGTTCGTGCACTCCTTCATCGAGGCGCTGGCGATCGTGCTGTTCGTCTCCTTTGTCGCTTTGGGCTGGCGCACCGGCATCGTGGTCGCGATGTCGGTGCCGCTGGTGCTCGCGATCGTGTTCATTGTCATGAACACGATGTCGCTCGATCTGCACCGCATCACGCTGGGCGCGCTGATCATTGCGCTCGGTCTTCTGGTGGATGACGCCATTATCGCGGTCGAAATGATGGTCGTGAAGATGGAGCAGGGTTGGGACCGCATGCATGCGGCCTCGTTTGCCTGGGAATCCACCGCATTCCCGATGCTGACGGGTACGCTGGTCACCGCGGCCGGCTTCCTGCCGATCGGCTTTGCCAATTCCGCGGTCGGCGAATATGCCGGCGGCATCTTCTGGATCGTGGCGATCGCGCTGGTTGCCTCCTGGTTCGTCGCGGTAATCTTCACGCCCTATATCGGCGTTAAGCTGCTGCCGAACATCAAGGTCAGCCACAATCACGATCCGCACGCGGTGTACGAGACGCGCATGTATCGCGGGTTGCGCGCAATCGTGCAGTGGTGCGTCAAGCACCGCATCAAGGTCGTGCTGGCAACGATCGGTGTATTCGCGCTTTCCATCGTCGGCTTCACCCACGTGCAGCAGCAGTTCTTCCCGCTGTCGGAGCGGCCCGAACTGTTTCTGCAGCTGCGGCTGCCCGAGGGCACCGCCTTCAACGTCACGGAACAGGCCGTCAAGAAGGCCGAGACGCTGCTGAAGGACGACAAGGACATCGCGACCTATACCTCGTATGTCGGCCAGGGCTCGCCGCGTTTCTGGCTCGGCCTCAATCCGCAACTGCCGAACGAAGCCTTCGCCGAGATCGTAATCCTCTCAAAGGATGTCGAGGCGCGCGAGCGCATCAAGGCCAAGATCGAGAATGCGGTGGCCAATGGCGCGCTGACCGAAGCCCGCGTCCGCGTCGACCGCTTCAATTTCGGCCCGCCGGTCGGCTTTCCCGTCCAGTTCCGCGTGATCGGTCCCGACGCCAATCAAGTGCGCGACATCGCCTACAAGGTGCGCGACGTGGTCCGGCAGAACCCGAACGTCAGGGAAGTCCAGCTCGACTGGAACGAGCAGTCGCCCTACCTCAAGCTCGTGGTCGATCAGGACCGTGCCCGCGCGCTCGGCCTCACCCCGCAGGACGTCTCGCAGGCGCTCGCCATGTTGATCTCCGGCGCGCCGGTGACGACCATTCGCGACGGCATCGAGAAAGTCGGCGTGGTCGCCCGCGCCGTGCCGTCGGAGCGGCTGGACCTCGGCCGCGTCGGCGATCTCACCATCACCTCGCGCAACGGCGTCGTCGTGCCGCTGCAGCAGATCGCCAAGATCGAATACTCGCACGAGGAGCCGATCCTGTGGCGGCGTAACCGCGACATGGCGATCACGGTGCGGACCGACGTCGTCGACGGCGTGCAGGCGCCCGACGTCACCAACCAGATCTGGCCAAAACTGCAGGACATCCGCGACCATCTCGAGCCGGCCTACCGGATCGAGCCCGGCGGCGCGTTCGAGGAATCCGCCAAGGGCAATGCCTCGATCTTCGTGCTGTTCCCGCTGATGGTCATCGTCATGCTGACGCTGCTGATGATCCAGCTGCAGAGCTTTTCGCGGCTGTTGCTGGTGTTTCTCACCGCGCCGCTCGGCATCGTCGGCGCCTCGCTAGGCCTGAACGTCGCCAACCAGCCGTTCGGCTTCGTGGCGCTGCTCGGGCTGATTGCGCTGGCCGGCATGATCATGCGCAACACCGTGATCCTGGTCGACCAGATCGAGACCGACGTCTCCCATGGTCTGACCCGCAAGGAGGCCATTGTGGAGGCCACCGTCCGCCGCGCCCGCCCGGTGATACTGACTGCGCTCGCGGCGATCCTCGCCATGATCCCGCTGTCGCGCTCGGCGTTCTGGGGCCCGATGGCGATCACCATCATGGGTGGTTTGTTTGTTGCAACCTTCCTGACCTTGCTGTACCTGCCGGGCCTCTATGCCCTCTGGTTCCGCAAGAGCCTCGACGAGAGCGGTGCGGCCGAGCAGCCCGTTTCTGCGCCGCAACATCAAGGCGACGGTCCGCATGCAATTCCGCTTGCTGAGGCCGCCGAATAATTGAACATTGAGCACTGTGGACATTGGGCACTGTAATGACGCTGATATCCGAACCGGTCGAGACTGATACCCGCGAGCGCATCCTCGTGGTGGCGGAGCGTCTGTTTCGGCAGATCGGCTATCAGAAGACCACGGTGGCCGACATCGCCAAGGAATTGCGGATGTCGCCGGCCAACGTCTATCGCTTCTTCGATTCGAAGAAGGCGATCCACGAGGGCGTGGCGCGGGCCCTGATGGGCGAGGTCGAGACCGAGGCGGAGGCGATCGCCGCAAAGCCCGGTCCGGCGGCCGTCCGCCTGCGCGAGCTGATGAAAACCGTCCACCGCATGAACTCGGAGCGCTATGTCGAAGATTCCAAGATGCACGAGATGGTCGCGATCGCGATGGAGGAGGACTGGGGCGTCTGCGTCGCCCATATGGAGATGATCACGCGCACCATCGGCAGCGTGATCGCGCAAGGCATGGCAACGGGCGAATTCGAGGTCGCCGACCTCGAGCAGGCGGCGCTGTGCTGCTGCACTGGCATGATCCGGTTCTTCCATCCGCAGATGATCGCCCAATGCGCCACCAAGCCGGGGCCGACCATCGACCAGATGATCGATTTCATCCTGGCGAGCCTCGCTCCACGCGGCCGATAGCGCGACGGAAATCCGTGAGGTGGGCAAAGGCGCATTCGCGCCGTGCCCACCATTTGCTTTAAAGGAGATGGTGGGCACGCTACGCTTTGCCCGCCCTACAATCAAAAAACGGGAAAAGCCGTGGACGCCAAGAGCCAAAAAGACCTGCACTTCTACGAACCCAAAAACGGCCACGGCCTCAAGCACGATCCCTTCAACGCGATCGTCGCGCCGCGTCCGATCGGCTGGATCTCCTCGCGCGACGGCAAGGGCAACGTCAACCTCGCGCCCTACAGTTTTTTCAACGGCTTTTGCTACCACCCGCCGATTATCGGCTTTTCCTCGACCTCCTGGAAAGACAGCGTCCAGAATGTCCAGGAAAGCGGCGAATTCGTCTGGAATCTCGCCACCATGGATCTGGCGCAGCAGATGAACGCCACCGCGGCGCATGTCGCCCACGACGTCAGCGAGTTCAAGATCGCGGGGCTCACGGCGGCGCCATGCATGCTCGTCAATGTGCCGCGCGTCGCCGAAAGCCCGGTATCCTTTGAATGCAAGCTGGCGCAGATCATCCAGCTGCAAGGCGCCAATGGTGAAAAGGCGCAGGCCTGGCTGACGCTCGGCGAAGTCGTCGCCGTCCATATCGACAAGGCCATGATCAAGGACGGTGTCTACCAGACCGGGCTTGCCCGCCCGATCGTCCGCGCCGGCCGCAAGGGCGATTACTTCGAAATCAAGCCGGAAAACATGTTCGAGATGGTCCGCCCGGACTAGGTCTCTCCTTCGTTCCCCGGACGCTGCGCAGCACGCCTCTTGCGTGGTGCGCTGCTGAGCCGGGGTCCATCCGAGTGGGAAGCGTGGGTCCCGGCTCTGCGGAGCAGCCATAGCGCGTCGAAGACGCGCGTAAACGCGCTGATGGCACGCGGCACCGCGTCTGCGACACGTCATTCCAAGTCCCGGCCAGCCCGGCGCTTTTCGGAACCGCCGCCCGGCCCCCGCCGTTATCAAATGGCTCTCCGGCCGCGTCAATTTCGCGCTAATTTCAAAGCGAAGTGTTCACCCCTGACAGGCACTTTCCGCTAACATAAAACCACCTGCGCCGAACCATGAGGTATCGCCATGAGCTTTCGCCGCGACTTCATCACCAAGCCGATCTTTTCCTTTGCCCGCGGCGCGCTGCCGCCGATGTCGGACACCGAGCGCGAGGCGCTGGAGGCCGGCGACGTCTGGTGGGACGCTGACCTCTTCACCGGCAATCCCGACTGGTCAAAACTTTTGGCCTACGCGCCGGCGACGCTGACCGACGAGGAAAAGGCCTTTCTCAACGGCCCGGTCGACGAGCTCTGCGCGATGCTCGACGACTGGAAGATCAATTGGGAATGGCGCGACCTGCCGCCGGAGGCCTGGGATTTCATCAAGCGCCACAAATTCTTCGGCATGATCATTCCGAAGGAATATGGCGGGCTCGGCTTCTCGCCCTACGCGCATTCCGAAGTGGTGCGAAAGCTTTCGACGCGCTCGGTGACGGCCGCCGTCACCGTGATGGTGCCAAACTCACTCGGCCCCGGCGAACTCCTGATGCGTTTTGGCACCGGCGAGCAGCAGGACAAATGGCTGCCGCGCCTCGCCGACGGCCGCGACATTCCCTGTTTTGGCTTGACCAGTCCGGAAGCAGGATCCGACGCCGCATCGATGATCGACAGCGGCATCATCTGCAACGGCACCTTTGAAGGCCGCGAGGTGCTCGGGCTCAAGCTGAACTGGCACAAGCGCTATATCACGCTCGGTCCGGTCGCGACCCTGCTCGGTCTTGCCTTCAAGGCCTATGACCCCGATCATCTCGCAGGCAGCGAGGAAGACCTCGGCATCACGGTCGCGCTGATTCCAACTCATCTGCCGGGAGTCGAGATCGGCCGCCGCCATCTGCCCGCGATGCAGGTGTTTCAAAACGGCCCGAACTGGGGCCGCGACGTCTTTATCCCCATGGACTACATCATCGGTGGACAAGAGCGCCTCGGCCAAGGCTGGAAGATGCTGATGACGGCGCTCGCCGCCGGCCGCGGCATTTCGCTGCCGTCCTTGTCGGCCGCGGGCGCGGCTTATGCGGCGCGCACCACCGGGGCCTATGCCCGCATCCGCGAGCAGTTCGGCATTTCCATCGGCAAATTCGAAGGCATCGAGGAGCCGCTCGCGCGCATCGCTGCGACCTCCTATCTGCTCGACGCCGCCAGGCGGCTGACCTGCGCCGCGCTCAACCAGGGCCATCATCCCGCGGTGATCTCCGGGATCATGAAGCTGCATGCCACCGAGCGGATGCGGATCGCGATCGACGACGCCATGGACATCCATGGCGGCAAGGCCGTGATCGATGGGCCGCAGAATTACCTCGGCAGTCTCTACCGTTCTGTGCCAGTCGGCATCACGGTGGAGGGCGCCAATATCCTGACCCGCAACCTGATCGTGTTCGGGCAGGGCGCGATCCGCGCGCATCCGTATCTGCTGGAGGAAATGAACGCGCTTCGCGCGGCGGACAGCACCAAAGGCCTCGATGCCTTCGACAAGGCATTCTGGAAACATGTCGGTCATAGTTTTGCGACGCTGTTCCGCGCCTGGGGCCGAAGCTGGACCGGCGGCCTATTCGTATCCGCGCCCGATGCCGGCGAGGCTACCCGCTTCTATCGCCAGCTCTCGCGCTATGCTTCCGCCTTTGCGCTGTGCGCCGACATGGCGCTGCTCACGCTTGGCGGCGCGCTGAAGCGCAAGGAAATGCTGTCGGCGCGGTTCGGCGACATCCTGTCCGAACTCTATCTGCTTTCCGCCGCGCTGAAGCGATGGCAGGACGAAGGCCGCCAGCGGGAGGATTTCGCTGCGCTCGAATGGTGCATG
>Ga0126312_10003408_pt1 | contig 10735 bp, 10 predicted proteins | sample Plot104A_FD_92537 | JGI IMG/M metagenome (GOLD analysis project Ga0126312, IMG submission 92537) | Serpentine soil microbial communities from UC McLaughlin Reserve, CA, USA - Plot104A | ecosystem: Environmental > Terrestrial > Soil > Grasslands | place: USA: UC McLaughlin Reserve, Lake County...
AGCTGTCGAAGGCATCGCAGGCGGCCGACGTCCTGTTTCTGGGGAACATCCAGCCCGACCTTCAACGCCGGGTCCGGGCGCAGTCCAACAGCTCGCGACTGACCGCCCTCGACTCCATGAATCTATGGATCGAGACTACGCGCGACTCCCTGGTCGCCGCGATCGGCGAGGTCGACTGCCTGCTCTTCAACGACTCCGAGATCCGGATGCTCACCGAGGAGCCCAACCTGGCCCGCGCGGCGCGATCGGTCATGGAGATGGGCCCAAGGATCGTCGTCGCCAAGCGCGGCGAGTACGGGGCGGTCCTCTTCACCCCGGAGGGTTTCTTCGCCCTGCCTGGCTTTCTGCTCGAGGACGTCCGCGATCCTACGGGCGCCGGCGACAGCTTCGCGGGCGGTTTCCTGGGCTATCTCGATATGCAAGGAACCGATTCCCACAGCCTGGAGGCGCTCCGCCGCGGCATGGCATACGGGACCGTCCTTGCCTCTTTCAACGTCGAGGAGTTCGGGACGGAGCGAGTGGCGCGCCTAACCGAGGCGGAGATCTCCGAGCGCTACGAGGCGCTCCGCGGAATGACCCACTTCGAAGGCCCGGACTGACGCTCAGAGGTCCTACAGACGGATCGCGACCGCGGCGACGGCGAGCAGGACGACGGCGGCCGAAAGTGCTTTGAGGGCCCCGTCGAGCGGGGCGCTCAGGCGTGCCGCGGTCAACTCGCGTGTGGTGCCGTCCTCGAGCCGCTGCATCCCCTCAACCGAGACCGTTCGCCGCCGCAGCTCTCGTGCCGGGGTCGAGAGCCTTCGCTGCGCGACGCTGAGCCCGAAGCAGGCCGCGGTCACCCCGACCCCGGCAACGGCCTCGTCCGCCGAATGGATCCCGAGGGCGTTCGCCCAAAACCCCGTCAGTGCCGGGAACGCCCCCCAGGCCGCAGCGAACCAGAAATCGGTGTGGAACCGACCCCCAAAGAGCTCCAGGTTATAGGCCACGACGGCGAACGCGCCGACCACGATGAAGGGAAGGAGGGTCACGGAGACGACGAACAGGCCCGCGATCCCGATCCCCACCGCGCCGGCGAGGGCGATCCCAGCCAGCACCGCCAAGGTGCGATCGGACAGGCGGGTTCCAAGCGGATGACCGTGGAGCTCGTCCAGCGCGTGCGCGGCGACGCCCACCGCCAGGAAGAACGCGCCGAGGGCTGCCCAAAGGCGCACCGGACGCAGCTCGGGCGCCGCCGCGGCACCGAGCGCGACGTAGCTCATATGCCACGCGGTGTACGGGGGATGCAGGATCGTCACGAGGTCGCGCCAGCCGCCGGGGGTGAGCGCGTAGAACGCGGGGCGCCGGCTCCCGCGTCGGGCTACTCCAGAACGGCCTTCCCGGGACGCCTGGGCGCCGGTCTCAGCCATCGCGCACCCCCGAGAAGACCACGCCGCCGCCCAGGCTCATGCGCCGAATGCTCACCGCAGAGATCCCGGCGGAGCGCCACAGCTCGACCTGGCGCTCGAGCGGCCACGCTCGGTAGAGCTCCTCGATGCTCGGGCCCAGGAAGCGGCCCACCTTGAACCATTCGGGGCCGAAGATCCGCCCGACGGCGGGCAGCACGAGCCTCGTGTACAGCCGCCACAGCAGCCGCCAGAGCGGCGGATCCGGCAATCCGAACTCGAGCGCCGCGATCCGCCCGCCGGGCCGGACTACGCGGGCGAGCTCGGTAAGTGTGGCGCTCGGGTCGTCGACGTAGCGAAGCAGGTACGTGAAGGTCAGGTGGTCGAACTCGCCATCGTCGAATGCAAGTCGCTCGGCCTCGCCCGAGACCAGCGTGATGCTCGCCGCGAGATCCGGCCTCGCGGCGAGCGCGCCGCGGGCGCCGGCGAGCATGTCGCTGCTCTGGTCGACGCCCAACACGGAACACCCGTAGCGCTCGACCAGCCCGCGTGCGACGAGTCCCGTGCCGGTAGCCACGTCGAGAACTCGATCGCCGGGGCCGGCGTCGATCGAGGCGATCATCGCCCGCCGCCAGCGTGGGTCCTGCCCGAGACTGAGCGCCGCGGAGAGCATGTCGTAGCGGCGCCCGAGGCCGGCGAACAGCGTCAGCGCGCCGCGCTTGCGGTCGGAGTCAACCTGTTCCACGGCCAATTCGAGCCAAGCCTCCCAGAAAAGCCACGCCGGCAGGCCGCCAATGCGAGAATATGCGTAACGAGACTTCAGTGAGGAGGAGAGGCGATGGCGACCGAGGAGAAGACGCAGCAGCAGGGTGACGGCGCGGTAGCGACCGCCGAGCAGGACACGCTGACCGTCACCGACAATCGGACCGGCGAGCGCTACGAGCTGGAGGTCACCGATGGAACCATCCGCGCGATGGATCTGCGCGGGATCAAGGTGGCCGACGACGACTTCGGGCTGATGGCCTACGACCCCGCGTATACCAACACGGCGTCGTGCCGCTCGGCGATCACCTACATCGACGGCGAGGCCGGGATCCTGCAGCACCGTGGCTATTCGATCGAGCAGCTCTGCGAGCACTCGACCTACCTCGAGGTCGCCTACCTCCTGACGTTCGGCGAGCTGCCGACCAAGCCTCAGCTCGAGCGATGGACGTTCGACGTGACACACCACACCTTCGTTCACGAGGACATCAAGAACCTGTTCGAGACGTTCCGCTACGACGCCCACCCGATGGGGATGCTGCTCTCGGGCGTCGGCGCGCTCTCCACCTTCTATCCCGAGGCGAAGCACATCGACGACCCGGAGGAGCGCTACATGGCGGCGGTCCGCATGATCGCGAAGGTCCCCACCCTCGCCGCCTTCGCCTACCGGCACAGCCTCGGCCTTCCGTACGTGTATCCGGACAACGACCTCGACTACCCCAGCAACTTCCTCTCGATGCTGTTCAAGAAGACCGAGATCCGCTACGAGGCCGACCCGCGCCTGACCAAGGCCCTCGACGTGCTGTTCATCCTTCATGCAGACCATGAGCAGAATTGCTCGACCGCCGCGGTTCGTGCGGTCGGCTCGTCCCAGGTCGATCCGTACTCGGCGGTGGCCGCGGGAGTCGCGGCGCTGTACGGCCCGCTGCATGGCGGGGCCAACGAGCAGGTCCTGCGGATGCTCCGACGGATCGAGTCGCCCGAGAACGTCCCCGACTTCCTGCAGGGCGTGAAGAACCGCGAGGAGCGGCTGATGGGCTTCGGGCATCGGGTCTACAAGAACTACGACCCGCGCGCCCGCATCATCCAGCAGCACATGGAGGAGGTGTTCGAGGCCACCGAATACAACCCGCTGGTCGAGATCGCCCGCGAGCTCGAGAAGCGCGCGCTCGACGACGAGTACTTCACCGATCGTAAGCTCTACCCGAACGTCGACTACTACTCGGGGATCATCTACGAGGCGCTGCAGATCCCGACCGACATGTTCACGGTGATCTTCGCCATCCCGCGCACGTCCGGCTGGGTGGCCCAGTGGATGGAGGGCAACGACGATCCCGAGCAGAAGATCGCTCGTCCGCGCCAGATCTACACGGGCCACCGCGACCGCGAGTACCTGCCGATAGACGATCGCGAGGGCCCTGAGAAGATCACCGGCCCGCCGGCGCGCCGGCCCAAGCGCCAGCGCCGCGGGGCGTAGCACCTAGTCGGGCAGCAGCGGCACGGTTAGCCCCGTGTCGCGGCCGAGCAGGACGGCCCGTGTGATGGCGGTCGTTCCGAATCGATCGCGGATGTCGTCGAGCGCGGCATCCAGCGCATTCGGCCGAATCCGATCGAGCGGAAGCGCGAGCTGAATCGCCCGGCCGTCGCCGAGGTTGGTCAGCGACACGCCCAAGAGGGTGATGCCCCGCCTCCGGACCAGCGGCAGGGCGGCGGCGAGCAGCTCCCTCGCCGCCGCGAGGATGGTCGGGGTCTGCGCGGTGGCCCCCGGGAGCGTGTGTGACCGGGTCGCTCGGGAGAAGTCGCCGAATCGCAGGCGAATCGTGACCGTGCGGCAGACGCGCCGGGCGGCGCGCAGGCGGCGCGCCAGGCGATCGACGAGCCCGACGAGCACGGTATCCAGCTCGTCCGGGGAGCGCGGCGAGCGCCCAAGAGCGCGCTGTGCCCCCATCGAGCGTCGCCGGCGCCGTCCCCGCACCCGCCGGGGGTCTCGGTTGTGAGCGAGCGCGTGGAGGTGGCGCCCCGCAGCCCGCCCCAGGATCGAGACGAGCGTCGGCTCGGCGAGGTGCGCCACCTCGCCAACGGTCACCAGTCCCCGTTCCCTGAGCTTCCTACCGGTGACCTGCCCCACGCCCCACAGGCGCTCCACCGGGAGCGGGTGGAGGAAGTCGAGCTCGCCACCAGGCGGCACCACCAGGAGCCCGTCGGGCTTGGCGACCGCGCTGGCAACCTTGGCGAGGAACTTGGTCGTGGCCACCCCCACGGTGATGGGAAGGCCCACACGCTCGCGGACCTCGCGCCGAAGCCGCGCGGCAATCTCCGGCGCCGAGCCGGAGATCGATCGAGCCCGCGAGCGTCGAGGAACGCCTCGTCGATCGAGAGCGCCTCAACCTGCGGGGCCGTCTGCTCGAAAACCGCGAACACGTCCTTGCTCGCCTCGGAGTAGGCGGACATCCGCGGCGGCACCACCACCGCCTGCGGGCAAAGGCGGCGGGCATGCGCGCCGCCCATCGCCGTTCGAACGCCGTACGCCTTGGCCTCGTAGCTGGCGGCGAGCACGACCCCAGCGCCAACGATCACCGGACGACCGCGGAGGCGAGGGTCGTCCCGTTGCTCGACCGAGGCATAGAACGCGTCGAGGTCGGCGTGCAGAATCGATGCCTCTCGATGCACGAACACATGTTCGCATCGGGTCTCGACGGAAGCGCCGCCGGCTCCCAAATAGGATCAACGGCATGCCGAGATGGCGGCTTGTGATCAGGCACGGCCCCCGCGTCGACCAGGAGAACTTCGACGACCTCGACGCCGCCGTCGTCGCGATGGAGCGCCGCAGCGAGGAGATCCGGAGCGAGGGCCCGCTGCGCAAGGTCAGCGCCCTGCGCGCCTACGAGCCCGGTCAGCGCGTGCACGCCCGGCTCGAGCTCTCGACCCGCGGGTTCGGTTGGGGAAAGGAGGCGGGGATCGATGTGATGGGAGACGGCGCCCTCGTCCCCTACGTCGGCGTAATCTGCAAGCGGCGCCTCGAGCCCGCGCGCGGTCAGTCCGAGTTCGACGCGATCCGGGGAGCGCTGGCTTGAGCGAACCCGACGAGTTCGAGGTGCCCGAGGGCAGCGTCGCCGCCGGCCGTCGCGCACGCCTACCCGCCGGCGCTGAGCCGCCGATCACGGTCTACGTCAACGGGGTCGCGCAGACCGAGGGCGAGCACTACCGGGTCGAGGGATCGGAGATCATCTTCAGGCGCCCCATCGTGAAGGAGGGCAAGCTCGGCGCGATCCGCTGGTTGTCGATGCTGGTGGGTGTCGTGGGCAGCTACCGCAAGCATGAGACGGTCGACGTCGAATACCGCCTCGGCGGCCAGGTCAAGCTGGCCTCCGACGTCGAGATCCGCGAGTAGCTAGCTCAGGCCGGCGAGCGTCGCGACGCGCTCGCGATGCATACGTGTGTCGCCCAGGAGTTCAGATCCCACCTTGCCGCGCTTCAGCAGGAAGTGGAGATCGTGCTCCCACGTGAACCCGATCCCGCCGAGCACCTGGAGGGCGTCGTTCGTGACCCGCCAGGCGGCATCCGACGCTCGCGCCTTCGCCATCGACGCGGCCATCGGCAGCGACTCCGGCTCCGCGTCCGCGCACCAGGCCGCGTAGTAGGTGAGCGAGCGGGCCTCCTCGGTGTCGTAGAGCATGCCCGCACAGCGGTGCGAGACCGCCTGGTACGCGCCGATCGGCCGGTCGAACTGCTGGCGCTCCTTCGCGTAGTCCACGGCGAGCTCCATCGCGCGCTGCGCGATTCCGGTGAGCTCGGCGGCGAGCGCCACGACGGAGCGGTCGGCCGCATCCTCGGCATCGCCCGGCAGGGAATCCCCGCCCGAGGCTGAGACCTGAGCGTAGGCACGCGTGGCATCGATGAGATCGACTGGCTCGATTTCTGCATCAGCAGCCTCCACCACCACGGCGTCGTCGCCGTCGTTCAACACGAGTACCGCCGCGCCGTCCGCATCCGGGACGATGCCGTTGCTGCGGGGCTCGAACGCCGCCGCCCCCCGCTCCTCCCCTGACGCGATCCCTCCGAGCCAGCGCCCGCGCTGCTCTTCGCTGCCGGCACGCCCCACGAACAATCCGGCGGACGCGTTGGAGAGGAACGGCGACGCCGCGCACGCGTAGCCGAGCTCCTCGCACAGGATCGCCAGCTCCACCATCCCCAGCCCCTGGCCGCCGTGCTCCTCAGAGATCGCGATTCCCGGCCAGCCGAGGTCGCAGATCTCCTTCCAGAGGGCATCGTCGTAGCGGTGCGACTCCGCGGCCTCACGGACCTTCGACAGAGGCGAGCGCTTGGCGAGCAGCTCGCGGGCCGTTTCCTTGATCGCTGCCTGCTCGTCGTTGAAGCCGAAATCCATCGAGGAGCTAGCGCAACCTGGGAAGCCCGAGGACTCGCTCGGCGACGATGTTCTTCATCACGTCGGTCGTGCCGCCCTCGATCGAGTTCGCCCGGGAGCGAAGCAACCGGTAGGACCATTCGGCACCGGGCCGCAGCGCGTCGGGGCCGAGGATGTCGGCCGCCAGGTCGGTCAACTTCTGGTTGAGCATCGCCCATTCCCATTTGGCGATCGAGCCCTCGGGTCCGGGGATGCCCACCTTCATCTGCTGGGTGAGCGCCCGCAGCGATCCGAGCCGCAGCGCCTCCACCCCGATCTTGAGCTCGGCGATTCGCTGACGGATCACCGGGTCCTCGCCGAGGCCACGCTCGTTGATGACGGCGATCAGCTCGTCGAGGTCGCGCCGGACCGAGATCGCCGAGGCGGCGCCCAGACCGGCGCGCTCGTGCATCAGCGTGGTGATGGCGACCATCCAGCCGTTCCCCTCGCCGCCCATCAGGTTCTCGTCGTCGACGTGGGCACCCTCGAGGAAGATCTCGTTGAACTCGGCCTCGCCGGTGATCTGGCGGAGCGGCCGCACCTCCACTCCGTCCTGCTCCATATCGCAGATGAAGTAGGTGAGGCCCTTGTGCTTCGGCGCGTCGGTGTCGGTGCGCGCCAGGAGCATGCACCACTTGGCCTCGTGCGCGTATGTGGTCCAGACCTTCTGCCCGCTGACCCGCCAGCCCCCGTTGTCACGTACGGCCTTGGTCTTCAACGAGGCGAGGTCAGACCCGGACTCCGGCTCGGAGAATCCCTGGCACCAGATCTCCTCAGCCGACAGGATCGGCTCGAGAAAGCGCTCCTTTTGCTCCTCCGTGCCGTGGGCGATGACCACGGGTCCGCCCATGACCAGGCCTAGGACGTTGGCCGGCGACGGCGCCTTCGAGCGCGCCATCTCCTCGCTGAAGATCGCCTGCTCGATCAGCGTCGCACCGCGGCCGCCGTACTCCTTCGGCCACGAGATGCCCGCCCAGCCGGCTTCGTGCAGCTTGCGCTGCCAGTTGCGGCGGAACACGAACTTGGCCTCCTCGCTGTCCGGCTCGGCTCCCGGATGGTTCTCCTCGAGCCACGCGCGAACCTCGTCGCGGAAGGCCTCTTCCTCCGGGGTCAGCGTCAGGTCCATCGACGCCGGACTTTATAGGGGCGTATCAGTCGACCACGTAGAGCATCACGAGCGCCACCCCGATCCAGGACAGCCCCGCGAATACCATGCCCGGGTCCTCAGTGAGGATCGCCGCGGTCGAGCGCGTGTCCCTGCGGTCGTAGATCAGGTACAGGTAGCGGAAGATCCCGTACAGCACCGACGGGCCGGTGGCCAGCATCTTGCTGCCAATCAGGGGGCTGTTCACGGCGTAGATCGCGTAGCTGATGATCGCGCCCGCCGTCACCATCGCGACCACCTGGTCCAAGAACGGAAGCGAGTAATGCTCCAGGACGGGACGGGTTACGGGTGCGGACGCTGCCCCCGGACTCGAGGCGCTCGGCATCGCGTCCATTTCCTCCATCGCCTCCTGGCGGCGCTTGGTGAACCCCAGGAACAAGGCCAGCATCGCGGTGCACAGCAGCAGCCACTCGGATGCGTGCGCCTCGACCGCGACGGCGCCGGCGACCACCCGCAGGATGAACAGGGAGGCGATCGTCATCACGTCGATGATCACGAGCCGCTTCAGGATCAGCGAATAGGCGACCGTCGTCACCCCGTATAGCGCAACGAGGCCGGCAACGCCCGCCGACACCCAAGCGAATGAGATCCCGATCGCGACCGCCGCGAGGACTGCCGCCGCGACCGCGGCGAGCGACTCCGAGAGCTCGCGGCTTGCGATCGGGCGACGCCGCTTCTCGGGATGACGCCGGTCGAGGGGCGCGTCGCGGAGGTCGTTCACGAGGTAGCCGGCGCTCGAGATCGCGCAGAAGGCGACGAACGTGATCACCGCCTCCGCGACCTGGGGGCCCTGGTTCAGCTTCTGCGAGAACAGGAGGCCTGCGAAGACGAGCAGGTTCTTGATCCACTCCGGCGGCCGCATCGCGACCAGCAGCGCGATCGTCGTCGAGCGTCGTCGCGTCGCCGCCTGGCCGGCCTCTGCCCCGGGCGAGAGGGCGCGACGCTGCTCCTCGGTGAGCGTCTCCATTGGCAGGAAGATTACGGCGCACACCAGGACGCCACGCCCGGATGCCGGCGAGCGAAAGGGTCCGACCAGTCCCGCTGGGCGCTCGGCCTCGCGACCCTGGCCGTCCTCACCCTTCTTTGGCGAGTCCGGGCGTGGTTACGGGTCGACCAGCACGCCCGGATTGAGCACGCCCGCGGGATCGATCCCGCGCTTGGCGGCGCGAAGAGCCTCGGCGAACGGGTCGGGACGCTGGCGGTCGTACCAGGGGCGGTGGTCGCGGCCCACCGCGTGGTGGTGCGTGATCGTGCCGCCGGCGTCGATGATCGCCTCCGACACGGCGGCTTTGATCTCGTCCCATTGCTCGACCTCACCCCCGCGCCGCGCTGCGCACAGGACCGTGTAATAGGGAGCCGGGCCGTCCGGATAGACGTGGGTGAACCGGCACGTCAGTCGCGGGGACCCGGGTCCGTCCGGGGCCGTCCCGGACGCATGGGCAATCGCCCGCCGTGCCCTCTCCATCACCCCGTCGTGGAAGTCGCCGAAGCGATCCCAGGTGATCGCCGTCTCGAACGTGTCACTGAGGACACCGCAGGCGATGAACGTGTCGCGCAGGTAGGGGGCGCCGAGAAAGGCGTGGCGCCAGGCTGCAACCGGATCCTTTCCGTGCCGCTTTGGCGGTGGGTTTGCCCGCCGCGCGCCGGGACCCGGGCGCTCGCTGCTTGCAGCATCCTGTCGGCGGCGAACCTCCGCTGGATCGCCGCCGTGGTCACGCGCCGCGTCGAGCGCGACGTCCATCGGGGCGTCCACGGGATGGTGCGCCGACTCGAAGCCCAGCACGAGGAGCGCCTTGCCCGAGGGCCCGGCCTGCGTGAGCGCCGACTCCGCCTCGTCCAACAGGCGGCAGTTGGACGGATTGAGTCCGGACTGGGCGAGCTCGCGCACCGCCTCTGCGCCGTCCGCGAACGAGTCGAAGGCGACCCCGCACGAGAGCTTGAACCGCGGCCGTTCCTGAATGCGTACCCATGCCTCGGTGATCACGCCCAGCGTCCCCTCGGAGCCGAGGAGCAGGCGATCGGGGCTCGGTCCCGCGCCCGAGCTGGGAAGGCGCCGTGACTCCCACACGCCGGACGGGGTAACGGCCCGCACTGATTCGACGAGGTCGTCGATGTGGGTATGGAGGGTCGCGAAGTGGCCGCCGGCGCGGGTGGCTATCCAGCCCCCAAGCGTCGAAAATTCAAACGACTGCGGAAAGTGGCGCAGCGTGTACCCGTACGCGCGCAGCTGGTCCTCGAGCGCCGGACCGAGCGCCCCGGCCTGGATTCGCGCGGCGCGGGACACCGGCTCGACGTCGAGCACGTCGCCGAGACCGCCTAGATCGATCGTGACCGCGCCGCGGTACTCGTCCCCAACGCGAGGCTCGACACCGCCTACGACGCTCGTGCCGCCGCCATAGGGAATGACCGCGATCCGCTCACCGGCACACCACTCCAGGATTCGCTCCACGTCGCCTTCGTCGCCCGGATGCGCGACGACGTCGGGCGGGTTGTCGATCTGGCCGCGAAAGCCCCTGACCACGTCCCGATAGGCCTTGCCGAGCGCATGCGAGACCCGCTCGTAGTCATCCGCGGCGAACAGATGGTCGAGCGACGCGGGAGGCTTGACCCGCACCGCGGGCAGGTCGATAGCCTCGAGCGGCACCGGCTCCTCGACCTCGTCCCCGCCGAACCCGAGCTCGTCGCGGACCCCCGCTGCCGCCGCCTCGAGGTCAGCGCGCGAGGGCTGGCCGTCGGCAAACCCCCAACCCCAATGCTTGCGTCTCCGCTCCGCGATCGGCCAACGCTAACGCCTGCGCGTGCCCCACCGGACATGCGGTTCCTCCCGGAAGGTTTTGGCAATCCAAGTACGCCATCACGTAGTCGAGCTGCCAAAAGCTTCAGATTCGCCCCCCGGGTCCGCGCGGGCGGGCTATCCGGGCCGAGGCGGAGCTACCAATGGATGCCGCGCATCAGGGAGGCGAACATGACCTGCTCGCTCGAGGCCTCCTCGGCGGTCGTCTGCGCACTCTCTCGCTTTCC